>Ga0153928_1000345_pt1 | contig 23901 bp, 28 predicted proteins | sample TSNJ012MetaG_FD_106656 | JGI IMG/M metagenome (GOLD analysis project Ga0153928, IMG submission 106656) | Attine ant fungus gardens microbial communities from New Jersey, USA - TSNJ012 MetaG | ecosystem: Host-associated > Fungi > Mycelium > Unclassified | place: USA: New Jersey, Wharton State... | reverse complement strand
GTACCCTGAAAGCTCTCATAGATTGCATACATGGTTGCTGCATTGGACACTACGGCCCCCACATCCAGAGGAATTCCTGCCGGTGGAACGGTGCGGCCGGTTACATCACATACCAGCATTTGTTCATCACCCGCCGGATAATAGTTGTTAACCAGAAATATGGCGACATTGCGTCCGCTTTTATTTACTTCTGCCTGAAGACTGGCGATTTCCTCATGATAACTCTCTTTCAGGACAATCACCCGTTCCCGCGCCCCGGTCATCTCACCTGCCCGGTCAGCCGCTTCCACCAGCGCATGAGCCTTATGCTTCATCAGCCAGCGGTCGGTCCGCAGCAACGGTTCACATTCCACCCCATTGACAATCAGATATTCGACCTGACAGTTCAGCTTCACGTGGGTTGGGAAACCAGCCCCACCGCAGCCGACGATTCCGGCTGCTCTGATCTGTTCTAATTCATTCATCCTGCATCTCTCCCGGTTTATTGACTGCCGATCTTGTCAGCTACCAATATTGCTACATAGACATCTCTGGAGGTCACGCCGCCAGGCATGTTGTGGATGGTTTCATCCGCTTTGCAGCAGGCCTCCGCCACCGCCATAACCTTCTCCGGCGTCACATCGGTAATCCCCAGTTCCTTTAAAGTAACCGGCAAACCAAGCTTTTTACCAAAAGCCAGCACCGTCATCAGCTCTTCATCCGGCACCTTCTCCAGCACCAGCTGTACCAGCGTGCCAAAAGCAACCTTCTCGCCGTGAAGCATCTTATGGGTTTCCGGCAATACTGTCAGGCCATTATGGACTGCATGGGCAGCGGCAAGGCCGCCATTTTCAAAACCGGTTCCGCTTAAATAGGTATTGGCTTCCACCACATGCTCCAGAGCGTCCGTAACCGTCTTTTGTTCCGCCGACTGTCTGGCTTCCCAGCCATACTTCAGTAACGTCTCATAGCAGGTCTTGGCCAGCGCCAGGGCGGAGAGAGAACATACTCCCCCGGCCGAAGTCCGCGCCCCTGATTGAAAGCAGGCCCGGGCTTCAAAATACGTTGCCAGAGCATCTCCCATCCCGGCCACCAGCAATCGGACCGGAGCATGAGCAATGATATCCGTATCCACCAGCACCATATCCGGATTTTTTTTCAAAGGCAGGTAACCGTCAAAGACTCCCTCTTCTGTATAGAGTACGGATAAGGCACTGCAAGGTGCATCGGACGAGGCTGCCGTCGGCACAATGACCACCGGCAATCCGGTATAATACCCCACTGCCTTTACCGTATCCAGAGTCTTGCCGCCGCCAATACCAATACACATACCGCTGCCGGCCTCTTTCATGGCTCCGATAAGCCGGCCAACCTCTGCGTTACTGCACTCGCCCGCAAAGCGGCCGATGGTCAGGGGCAGAGCCTTGCCGGAAAAGCTCGTTTCAATCACCTCCCGGTAATTGTCCAGAATGAAGGAATCCACCACCGCATAGGCACTCCTGGCGGACAATCCGGAGACGATGCTGCTTAAATTACCTAACAGACCTTTTTCCTGTTGATACTGAGCCGGAGCTTTTATCATTTTTCTCATTTTATTTTCTCCTGAAAAGGGCTCCTAATCGGTCAGAATTACTTTTATATCCTTAGAGTTCCCGCTGGTCAGTTCCGCCATCTTCCTGCCAATCTGATTAAGCGGCACCACCGAAGTAATCATTGATTTAAAGTCATACCTGCCCTGGGCCAATAAATCCTTAATCTCCCACAGCTCATCCACATAACAGTAGCTGCCGGCTAATTTGATCTCGCGGGCAACACAGTCCTTGTATTCAAACCCGTCGATCTTTGCCATTGCCATACCAATCATCGATACCGTACCGCCGTTGCGGGTCATCTTGATACAGGCGTTCAGGCTGACGGCGATACCGACTGCGTCTGCCGCAGCATAAACCCCCAGACCATCCGTAAGTTCTTTTACCTTGCTGACTACATCTTCTTCCTGCGAGTTGATCACGTAATCAGCGCCGCATTTCATCGCCAGTTTCAGACGGTCATCCACAATATCAATCACAATGACTTTCGCTGCGCCCAGGATTTTGGCCGACTGCAGCGTCAACAGTCCAATCGGACCGGCACCGAAGACAGCTACGGTTTTGTCCTTGATATCCCCCATCATCTTCGCCCCTCTAAGGCCTACCGATGCCGGTTCAAACATGGATGCCTCTTCAAAGCTGATACTGTCCGGCAGCGGAATCAGGTTTTCTGCCGGAATCACAACATATTCGGCATAAGCGCCGTCGCGGCCGCCGGCCGGCATGGTGGTTCCGGGTATGTAACGGTGATCACAGATATTCGGGAGACCGGCTTTACAGTCCGGACATTCGCCGCAGGCAATGTTGGGATAAACCGCCACCCGCAGTCCTTTTTGCGATGGATCGACCCCTTCTCCCACTTCATCCACAATACCGGCAAATTCGTGTCCCATAACCAGGGGGGCAATACGCATGGCAGAAGTTCCCTTAAACCCGCCGGTATCAGATCCACAGATGGACACCGCTTTCATCTTTAGTCTGACCTCGCCTTTTCCCGGTACCGGCAGTTCCCGTTCCTGCAGTTCAATTGTAAATGGTGCTGTATAAACATATGCTTTCATAAAGATAACCTCCAATTATTTTATATGGGCTTTAGCATGGCCAGGCGATCGTATACAGGTGCTTTCCGCCATTCATCGGTCCTTTTAACAGTTTTTCGATTTCTTCCGGATCTCTCTGGCTTAAGAAGCCGCCGTCCGGAAGTTTTCCGGCCGGATAAGCTTCCAGAATATCATGCTGCAGCTTAACCAGATAATCACACACTTTTTCAATCGATGCCGTTGCTTTTGCCGGATCTGCATCTTTTGCATGACCCAGTACACCTTCCGGAGCAGTAACACACTCAATACCGGCATTACCAACCACACAGTGTCCCGGAATCGGGTAGCCATAAATATCGCCGCCTCTGTCCACATGGCCAGCCGGCAAGATCCCTTTCACATCGGTATTCTCCGCATCCGCCTGGCTGCACAATTCCGGAAACAGGGCCAGGGAGATCGACTGTTCCGCCTCACAGGCATGCTGGAAAGGACGGTCATAAGGTCCGCCATGAGCCTTATCCATCAACGTCTCCGCCATCACACGGGGAAGATCAACAAAGTAGATCATGGCCGGTACCTGGTACTTTTTTCCCCATTCCTGAATCGCTACCGGCAGGGAATATTCCTGGCCATGCATACTGATAAAGATCTGTTTACGAAAGCCGGTATTCCAGAAACCGCTGATAATAGCCCGCAGCTGATCAATAAATACATAATCCGGGATCGGAATCGTACAAGGCTGACCAATATGATGGAACGGATGAGAACCGTACCAGACCGGCTCCGCAATCGTACAGCCCGTCTCCTTTGCCACCATCTCCGCAATCCGGCTGACAATAAAGGTATCCTCGCCGATCGGACCGGCATTGCCGTGATTTTCGGTAGAACCGACAGGGATAATTACCACATCGTTCTTTTCTAATCTTTCTTCTACATCCTTCTTGGTCATTGTCTGAAAATACAGTTTTTCATCTGACTCCATGTAGCCTCTTGTTGGGAAAGTCCATTTTGACATCGTTTGATCCTCCATTAATTTTTTTATTTTTAATTTTTATTGCTTTTGTCTTGCAAGTTTTTGTAATCGCAGCTGATAGCTGTCGGTTCCGACTCCTTCCACCAGCTGATCAATATACGCACCGGCGCTCATAATCTTTTCAAAATCAATGCCGGTGTCAATACCCATGCAGCCCAGCATGAAAAAGGTATCCTCGGTAGATATATTGCCGGTGGCGCCTTTGATGTAAGGACAGCCGCCAAGTCCGGCCAGGGATGTGTCGATTTTATTGATTCCGGCCCGGATGGCCGCCTCTACATTCGCCAGCCCCAGGCCCCGGGTGTTATGCATGTGGAGCATCCAGTCCACATGGGGGAAATCTTCCCGCAGCCTCATCACTCTGTCATAAATCAATCGGGGATTGCCTAGCCCGGCCGAATCCGAAAGAGAAATCTGGGATGCGCCGGCATCGGTAAATGCCCGAACAATTTGTTTGACAAACTCATAAGGTATGACTCCCTCCCACTGGGAAGCAAAGGGCAAGGAGATGGATCCGGCGATTCCCATCTGATGGTCTCTGGCGATCTGCCCACACCGGGCGAAACTCTTCATCGATTCCAAAGGGGAACGTCCGGCGCCGCTTTGGTTATGCCGTTCACTGGCGGAGACATTGATCTTGACTTTCTTACAACCACTGTCTGCTGCTCTTAAAACATCTTCCGGAAGATAAACCAGCGCCCGGTACTCTACCCCCGGCACCTGCACAAGCCGCTTAAAAACCTGATCGGTGTCTTTCATCTTGGACATAGTTTCATATGTAGAAAAGGCACCGACTTCAACCGACTTCATACCGGCATCCACAACCATATCGATAATCTTTAGTTTTTCCTCTACCGAATAGATCCTGGCGGCCGTCTGAAACCCGTCCCGGGTAACTACCTCGCACAGTGTCACCTTGTCAGGATAGTTCATGTTCTTACTCCTTTCTCGTTTCTTTTGTCTGATGTTTGACTGATGCATCAATGATATCACGTTTATGCATCACTGTAAATGTACAATACTCCCAAGCATTCGCATGCTCTTTTATGCACAATAAACAAATATCAAAAAAACGGCTGGTTTTTCTTGCTTTCCTGTTCAAATAATTATATCTTTATATGGAATGATTCAAAAAACAACAGGGAGGGAAGAAATTTGGATACAATCATGACAGGAAAAACCCGTTTGTTAGGTCTTATCGGAAGTCCCGTAGGACATTCCGGCTCACCGGCAATGTACAATTACAGCTTTCAGGAGCTGGGGATCGACTACGCATATCTGGCCTTCGACACGCCCGCGGAAAAAACACAGGAGGCGATAGCCGCCATGAAAACGTTTAACATGAGAGGCATGAATGTTACGATGCCTTGCAAGACCGAAGCCGCCCGGTATATGGATGAGCTCTCCCCGGCCGCCCGGATTATCGGAGCCGTCAATACGATTGTGAATGACGACGGTAAACTAACCGGTTATATCACCGATGGCGAAGGGTTTGTGCGGAATCTGCAGGAACACGGCGTTGATGTGCATCATAAAAAACTCGTCATCTTTGGTGCCGGCGGCGCTGCTACCGCCATTTATGTTCAATGCGCCCTGGACGGTGCCGGGTCCATATCCGTCTTTAATGTCAAGGACAGCTTCTACACCAGAGCACAGGAAATGGCCCGGAACATTAAAACCTACGCACCGGATTGTGTCATCAATATTTATGATCTGGCAGATGAAAAAAAGCTGCAGGAAGAGATGGAACAAAGCGATATTGTCATCAATGCCACCTCGCTGGGCATGAAACCGCACGAAGACTCTTCGCCCATTCAAAATCTTGCCTTATTGCGTCCGGGACTGGTAGTCGCCGATGTGGTCTATAACCCCAAAGAGACCAAACTGTTAAAAGATGCCAAAGAAGCCGGCTGCATCTGCGTCGATGGCACAGGCATGCTGCTGTGGCAGGGAGTTGCGGCATTTAAACTGTATACCGGTCAGGATATGCCCGTCGCCAAAGTGCAGGAGCGGTATTTCAAATAACGTAAAAAACGCCCTGGCAGTCACGATTCTGCCAGGGCATTCGATTCTTACTTTCCGATATAGGCATCCGCCAGCGAATCACCGACCGCAGCTCTGATTTTATCATACAGCCCTTTTGACAATTCCCTCATTTCTGCCCTGACCTCATCCGGCAAATCGATAATCTCCGTGTGGGAATCTTCCATCACTTTGATTCGGTCAGTCACCCGGATATCCGCCTGTTCTCTGGCGTAAACCAGGGCATTGGCGGCCGCTTCATCAATGATCTGCTGCTGTTCCCCGGACAAGTTCTGATAAAATTCTTCATTCATAAACAGGCAGATGTAATGCGGCAGATGATTGGTCTGAATGACATATTTCTGCTGCTCATATAGTTTCGCTGAAGCAATGACTTCATAAGGGTTTTCCTGGGCATCGATCGTCTTTTGCTGCAGACCGATATAGACCTCGCTAAAGGCCATGGGCGTGGGATTTGCTCCCAGCACCTGCCAGAAAGCCAGGTGGTTGGCATTTTCCATGGTCCGGATCTTCTGCCCTTTAAAATCCGGCACCTGTAAAACCAGCGTATTGCTTGTCATGACCCGGAATCCCTGATCGGCAATTCCCAGCAGGCGATATCCGCGCTTATCATATACCTTCTGGATCTCCTGATAAAATTCCTGATTGTCGACAGCTTCTCTGGCCGCTTCGATATTATCAAATACACAGGGGAGATCAAATACTGCCATTTCCGGCATAAAACTGACCTGTGGGGCGGTATTCTGAACCACGAACGGAATATCACCTTCTTCACATGTTTCCAGCAGCTCCCGGTCACCGCCAATGGTACCGTTGGGATAGATATCGATCAGCATCTTGCCATCACTTAACCGTGCCACCTCGGTGACAAATTTAAGGGCATACAGATGCGTCACCGTATCTTCCGGACTGCTGGTACCCAGGGGCCATGCATACCGCTGCACCCCGGTCTCTTGGGCCTGGCAGGCGCTCAGCCCCAATACCAGCAGAACACACATGATCTTCATTGAATTTCTGATATTTAATTTTTTCATTGCTCTACCTCCTACAATGCCAGGCTGATTGCCGGAATAAATGTTATCATCAGCAGCGCAACCAAAAATACAACAATAAAGGGGGCGGCCTTTATCGCAATTTCCACCACCGGAACTTCCGATAGTGAGCTTGCCACAAATAAATTGACTCCCACCGGCGGCGTAACAAAGCCAATTGCCAGGTTGACCACCATCACGATCCCAAAGTGAATCGGATCCATCCCGATTTCTTTCATAATCGGCAGTAAAATCGGGGTTACGATCAGAATAGCCGGGCTGGTATCCATAAACATCCCCACCACCAGCAAGAAGACATTGATCGCTAAAAGTAAGATGATCTTATTCGTAAAGGTCTGCATAATCCAGCCACTGACCAATTGGGGAACCTGCATCAGGGTCAGCACCCGGGAAAAGGCCGTGGAGGCAATCAGGATCAGGAGCAGGGGGCCATATGTACGAACCGCTTCCTGCAGAATCGGAATGATATCTTTGGGCTGCAGCGTCTTATAAATCACCAGGCTTACAAACAAGGCATAAAACACGGATATGACCGCCGCTTCCGTCGGTGAAGCAATACCGCCATAAATACAACCCAGAATGATCACCGGTGTCAGGAGTGCCCAGATACTGTCCTTCAACACGACCAGAAACCCCCGCTTACGAAGAGCATCCACAATCTCGTTGATTTTTTCCTTGTCCTCCCCATACCGTTTACAATAATAGATCGCATATCCCATCAGAAAGCAGGCAATCAATATTCCCGGTAAAATCCCGGCTTTAAACAGGGCGCCCACCGACTCCCCGGAAGCCATGGAAAAGAGGATGAAAGGAATGCTGGGCGGAATGATCACCCCCAGACCGCCCGCCACGGCCACAACAGCGGTGGAAAAGGTCTTATCATACCCCATATTAACCAGGATCGGAATGGTCATACTGCCTACCGCAGCTACTGTCGCCGGTGCCGAACCGGAGATGGCACCATAAAACAGGCAGGTGATGATCACGGCACAGGGAATCCCGGCCGGCAGTTTACCGATAAAGAACGTAAACATCTCAAAAATCTTACGGGATACCCCGCCGCGGGCCATGATGATCCCGGACAGGACAAACATTGGAATCGCCAGCAGCGGAAAACTGTCGATCCCGCCCAACATGGAACGAATCAGATAAGATGCGCTGGCCGTAAAGCTGGCATCAAAGGCTCCCGGCAGCAGGGCCGCAATTCCCAAAGCCGAACCAATCGGCACCGATAAAAGCAAAATAACCATAAAGATAAAAAACACCACGCCAATACTCATAACTCAATCCCCCTTATTTTTTTTATCTCTCGCCAGCTTCCTTGCAGCAGCCGGACCACCGCCAGAGAAAACCCAATAAAAGGAGAGATCTGAATCAGCCACATCGGCAGCTCACAGGCAACACTCACCTGTCCGCCGGTATATGCTTTCATAAAATATTTCCAGGCATAGGGAATCATGTATACAAAAAATGCCAGCTCCAGCACATAAGTAATCAAGATAATAACCGCTTTCAGTCTTGGCTGCAAATTCATGGTAAACTGCTCGATCCGAATCGCAATCCCATGCTGAATCCCATAACTAATGCTGATAAACCCACTCCAGACAAACAGGTATCTGGTCAGCTCCTCCGTCCAGGACAGCGAATAATTCAGCAGATACCGTGACGCGATCTGCGCCCCCATGATCACTGTCATCGCCATCAGTAAAATCACTACCACCGTCTCCTCAAAATATTGATTTAACCATTTTATTATTTTCATTTTAAACCCCCGCTCCTTAATAGGTATGCCGAATCACCACTACCGCCCATAGGGATAAATATCGAAACTGGCCAGCAGCTCAATACCCTTTTTCAAATCGGCATCATAATCATCAAAGGTATTGGCCTCATAAGAAATGATCCCTTTATAAGAAATCTCTTTCAATGTATTGAGCAGCTTTCCATAATCAAAACCATCTCCCAGCATCGGTACCCGCCGCTCCGGGAACTTGTGAACCGGATTATCTACATGCACATGTTTGATGAAATCGGCATACTCCACGATGATGGAATAGTCATGTCCGCCGACGATAAACCAACGGAAGTCAAGCAGCGTCTTTAAGTTTTTACATCCCAGTTTCTGCGCATATTCATACGCTTCCGGAATGCTTAAGACCGAGTTGCAGATAGCCGCCGCCAAAGGCTCCATCATAATCGTTATATTTTCTTTTTGCGCCAGGTCACACAAGGTTACGATCAGTTCATCATTCTTCTTCCTTGCCGCCTGAACATCTGCGCCTGCCGGAGTGCTTCTGGTCCGGCCATTCCCATATACAACGTATCTGGCTCCCATCTGCGCTGTGCGGTCTACCACCTTTTTCAGGTACTCCGTATAATAGGCAAAATCAAAATCCTCATCCGCGATCACAATATCAAGCGGCAGCGGATTGTCAAATACCTCGCTGGCCAGGCCACTGTCCCGGACTGCTTTTTTCGCTGCTTTAAATTCACCGTCGTCAAAGGACATAATTTCCTTTATATGTAACTCAATTCCATCATAACCGGCTGCCGCAATCCTGTCAGCATCCTTCACAAAGCCAAAATGGCTGGTTCTCATTTTCATATCCGCTTTCTCCTTTACACATACTACAGACTAATTTGCACCTTGATTTCCGTATTGCCCGGATCATTCAAAACATCAAAGGCCTTTTTTCCTTCTTCCAGGGAATAGGTGGAAGTAATCAGATCTTCTACTGTCAGTTTCCCTGCGGCCAGCATCCCGGCGGCCTCTTCCATCTCACTGGTGAACATATAGCTCCCCAGGAACCGCAGATCCCGGCCTACGATCTGCATCGGATCAATCTCCACCAGTTCGTGCATCAATGCTACCAGGACAATGGTTCCGCCGTTTCTGACCAGCTCAAAAGACTGATTAATGGAGGATCCCACGCCGGCCGCAATAATAACCCGATCGGCACCATATTGATCCGTCAGCCCTTTTACCGCCTTTACCACGTCCTCCTGCCTGCCGTTGATCAGATAATCAGCCCCGCATTCCTTCGCTTTCGCCAGTCGGGTGTCCAGAATATCCGATACGATCACCGTCGCCACTCCCAGTGCCTTTAAGAATTTAACAATCAGCAGGCCAATGGGGCCGGCACCAATTACAACGCAGCTTTTCTCATCCGCCGTCAGGCCCTTTTTGGCACAGGCCAGGGTTACCCCGCAAGGTTCCAGCATTGCTGCCGCCGCATAAGATACATTATCCGCAACCGGTATCACCATCCAGTCGGGAACCGTTACATACTCCTGCATCCCGCCATCCGTCTGCGTTCCGCCGATTGCGGTTCCCATACTTTTCCGATTTCCGCATAAGTTGCCCTCGTGCCGGTCACAAAACAGACAATCGTTGCAAAATACCATGGGATTTACCGTAACCCGGTCACCGTTCTTATAAAGAGTTACCCCTTCGCCGACAGCCGTTACATCACCTGCGAACTCATGTCCCAGCACCAACGGAGGCTTAAAGCGATCCGAAGCATGGTGATACGCGCCCAAATCAGAGCCGCAAATGGATACATTTTTGATTTTGATCTGTACCTCCCCCGCTTTGGGCACCGGAATTTCACGATTCTCTAATTCCAATACCTCCGGTCCTTTGTAAACTAATGCTTTCATGACATTTTCCATCTTTACCTCTTTTCCTCTCTCCTCTTCTTTGCATTTTATTGATTTCTATATGATCATCACTGATATTGTTGTGATGCATCACCTTCGATAAATAATTTGTTCAGATCACTAAAATCCTATCTGAACAAATCCTTCCCGCATCCGTTCCAACGCTGCGGTTGCATGATCTGAAAATACTTTCAATGCCTTATCAAATTCTTTTGCTTCGACCATATCCAAAAATGCATCATGCTCATCAACCGGTATCATACTATGGTTTTTCACAATTTTGCGTGATCCGATCTGATACTGCCCCCGGATATTCCGGTAAAAATCGGAAAGCAGCCGATTCTGGAACAAATCAATGATATAGCAATGAAATTTTTCATCGAGTTTGGTATACTGCACGATATCCGACTGTTCCATCGCCTCCCGCTGCTGCTTGATGTAGGTTCGTAAAATAACCATATCATCCTGCGTAATCTTTTCAATGACCAGTGGCAGAACATAACGTTCCACACATTCCCGACTCTGATAGATATTCACGATTTTCCGCATGTCCATCCGGATGGCAAAAAAACCTACATTGGGTATCAATTCCAACAATCCTTCCGAGTTCAGCCGCAACAACGCTTCCCGCACCGGAGTATAACTAAGACCTAACGTCGCGGCACACTTTCTAACACTGAAAAATTCTCCCGCATCAGCCTCCATGGCCATATTTTTCAAACTTTCATATGCCTTATCACTCAGGCTTTCATTTTGTGCCAATCGTGCTTCACCCTTTCCGTTGATTTTATAGTGATGCATCAATGATATCATGATTCTCGTCTGTTGTATATTCCAATACTGCACAAAATAAATAATTATATTTGTTTATATTTCACAAAGTATAACGACTATAGACAAATGGACGGTTTGGCGGTATGATAATAGATGATAAAATCAGCAAGAAGGAGAACACTATGCAGAACTTAGAGCACATCCGGGAAAAGATCAGTTTATGTGACGACAAGATTATTAAGGCTCTGGCCGAACGAATGAACTATATTGAGGAAATCATTGAGTTTAAGAAGGAAGCCGGTATCCCCATCCTTCAGCCCGAGCAGGAAGAACGGCAGTATCAGACTCTGCGCCGGAAACTGGAAGAACATAAATATGAGGACGAGATCCTGAACATCTTTAAATATATTGTCCGCAACAGCCGCAAGATTCAGGCCAAGAGCCTGTTCTCCCGGAACATCATGCTGATCGGCTTTATGGGGGCCGGAAAATCCACCGTCTCCCGGTATTTAAGCAAGATGCTGGCGATGGAGGAGATTGAGATGGACGACCTGATTGTGGCGAAAGAAGGGATGAGTATCAATGAGATCTTTGCTGTCTACGGTGAAACTTATTTTCGCAACTGTGAAAGCAATGTCTTAATTGAGCTCCAGGTAAAAGAACAGGCCATCGTGTCCTGTGGCGGCGGCGTGGTCCTGCGGGATGAAAATGTTACCATGATGAAAAGAAACGGCCGGATCGTTCTGCTGACCGCCTCACCGGAAACAACGTTGGACCGGGTCAAAGACAGCGATGAACGGCCAATTCTGAAAAATAATATGAACGTTGAATTCATTTTGGAACTCATGAACAAACGAAAGCTGAAATATGAAGCTGCCGCCGATATTATCATCGCTACCGATGGTAAGGATGTTCAGACGGTCTGCGAGGAGCTGATCAAGCAGCTGGTTTTACTGGAACATTAGTACAACGAAGGAGCCAGGAAACAAATGTCTCCCGGCTTCTTACTTTTTTCTTTATTCACCTGTTAAACACGAGACAGATATTCCCCGGTACGGGTATCAATCTTAATCTTATCACCAGTCTCCACAAACAGCGGTACATAAACCGTAGCACCGGTTTCAACGGTAGCCGGCTTGGTAGCGCCCTGTGCGGTATCGCCCTTGAAGCCCGGCTCGGTGCTGGTAATCTCCAGTTCGACAAACAATGGCGGCTCTACGGAAAATACAGCACCATTGTAAGAACATACCTTACAGCTGTCATTCTCTTTTACAAACTTCAACGCATCACCAATGGTCTCGGCATTGAGAGCCACCTGATCATAGGTTTCTGTATTCATAAAGTTGAACAGGTCGCCATCGGCGTACAGATACTGCATGTCCACCCGGTCAATTCTGGCAGGCGGGAACTTCTCATTCGGACGGAATGTTCTCTCTACGGCGGAACCGGTCATAACGTTTCGGATCTTGGTTCTGACAAACGCCGCGCCCTTTCCTGGTTTTACATGCTGAAACTCAATAATCTGATAAACCTGTCCATCTATTTCCAGGGTTATGCCATTTCTAAAATCACCTGCTGAAATCATGTGATCTTCCTCCTTGATTTTTCGTTCTAAAGCTCAATCTTCTTTATTTTATAATAAATATGACGTTTTTTCAACTATTTTTTTAAACCGGTCAGATAATCCATCGCAAGAGCATATCCGGCCAGTCCCAGACCAGCCACTTGTCCGGTACAAACAGGTGCCGTAACCGATACATGACGGAACTCTTCCCGCTTATGGACATTGGAAATATGCACCTCAATGATCGGTACTTCGATCGAAGCCAGGGCATCCCGCAAAGCAAAACTATAATGGGTAAATGCTCCCGGATTAATGATGATTCCTTCCACGCCGCTATGATAAGCCTCTTGAATTTTATCAATCAACCCACCCTCGTAATTACTCTGGAATGCTTCCAGCTCATGTCCTTCTTTCGCCGCCTTCTCCGTCAGCATATCCACCAGCCAGGCATAATCCTGTGTTCCGTAGATTCCTTTTTCCCGAATTCCCAGAAAATTTAAATTCGCGCCATTTAACACCAGTAATTTCATGTTTGCTTCCTGTCCCTTCTTTGGTTCTTTTTATAAAAATACAGTACAATTGCTTCCAGATGCCGTTTTAAAACAATCTGAATTTCTTCCCTGGGATGAATCGGTTTCACCAGAATACCATAAATTCCTGCCCGATTGGCCCCATAAACATCCGTAAACAACTGATCACCCACAAATAATGTGGTCGACAGACTTGTCTCCATCGCCCCCACTGCTTTTAAATAATTTTTCACCGCCGGCTTGCCGGCCTTATGCGTATATGGCGAAGCCACCTGAGCGGCGAAAGAAGCCACCCGCGGCTCCTTATTGTTGGAGAGAAGATAGGTCTTCCACCCCATCCCGTGCAGCTTCACAAATAATCCAATCACCTGCTCGTCCGCAGGTTCACCATGGGGCACCAGAGTATTGTCAATATCAAAGATCACGCCCCGCATGCCCTTTTCATACCATAAATCCCAGGGAATCTGATCAATACTGTCCACCCACTCCCTGGGATAAAACTGTTCCAACAATACTGCTCCTCCTTATCCTTATATGGGCTTACTGTTCAGCAGCTTGCCTAACTCCTCCATAAAGGTATTCACATCCTTAAACTCACGGTAGACAGAAGCAAAACGGACATACGCAACCTCGTCTAACTTTTTCAGCCGGTTCATCACCAGCTCACCGATTGATGAGCTCTCCACCTCTTTTTCTTCCATGTTAAATACCTGATTTTCAATTTCATCAATCATCATATTGATCTGCTGGGGCGAAACCGGACGCTTATGGCAGGAATGAATCACGCCTGCTTCAATCTTGGAACGGTCATAAGTTTCTCTGGAACGATCTTTCTTAATAACCATCAGTGGCATCGTCTCCAACTTCTCATAGGTCGTAAACCTCTTTCCACAGGTTCCGCACTGACGGCGGCGGCGAATGGAACTGTTATCCTCTGCCGGTCTTGAGTCAATTACTTTTGTGTCTGCTTCGTTGCAAAATGGACATTTCAACGCTTCATCCTCCCCTTCGTTGCCTGATTACGTAACCGCTTCATGTATATTTTAGCCTACCCTATGTATAAACGCAAGCAGTTTCGGGTTAAATCCGTCTATTCCAGTTTATTCCACAGAGTTCAGTCAAATTTACACACATTTTCCACATCCTTCAGCACCGGAATCTCCACCAGGATGATATCCGTACCAATCTGCCGGACACTGCAAAAGGGAATCACAAATTCTTTTTCCCGGCCAAAGATTCCACACAGGCACCCCGGTCCGGGTACAATCAGATGGGTAATGCAGCCGGTATTGATATCAAACTCCACATCTCCCACAAAGCCCAGACGGCAGCAATCACAGACATTGATCACCTCTTTTTTTTTAAATCAAAAATACGCATAGTTTTCACCCTTTGCTCTCTTAGTGTATACTATGCGTTATTTTCTGCTTTCGCTATTGACTATGACCAAAAATTGTCTTAGAATAACGGAACCACAGCCCCCTCATAGGTACTTTCAATATAGCTCTTTACCTCATCGCTATTCAGAGCCTCAATCAGAGCGTTGATTGCATCGCTGTTCTCCTGGCCTTCCTGAACGGCAATGATATTGCCATAAGTAACTGCTGCTGCCGAATCAGAAGCCTCTATTGCCAGAGCATCGGAAACCTTCAGGCCGGCTTCAATCGCATAGTTTCCATTGACCACGGCAACATCTACATCCTGCAGAGAACGCGGAACCTGTGCTGCTTCGATCTCCAGAATATCCAGATTCTTCGGATTTTCAACGATATCCGTCCTGGTTGCATTTAAGCCAACGCCTTCCGTCAGTTTGATCAGGCCCTGTGCTTCCAGTAACAGTAATGCTCTTGCTTCGTTCGTTGCATCGTTTGGTACGGCAACCTTGGCACCGTCAGCCAGTGCTTCCAGGGAATCCGTCTTGCCGGCATAAATGCCAAATGGCTCATAATGAATCGCTGCTGCGGAAACGATCTTGGTACCGTTTTCCTGATTGAACTGCTCTAAGTATGGCATATGCTGGAAATAGTTGGCATCCAGATCACCGGTATCCAGAGCCAGGTTCGGCTGTACATAGTCGGTGTATTCGATAATCTTTAGTTTATAGCCCAGGCTTTCCAGGGCCGGTGCTGCTTCTTCCAGAATCTTTGCGTGAGGAGCCGGGCTGGCGCCTACTTTGATTTCCTTCAGTTCCACCGGTGCTGCGGTGGTTTCCGCTGCTGCTTCACTGCCCGCTGCCGTGGTTTCAGCGGTTGCTGCCGTGGTTTCAACGGCCGTGGTCTCGGCCGGTTTGCTGCCGCTGCATGCGGTCAGCGTAGTGGCAGCCAGAGCTGCAGCTACAAGGATGCTGATTGATTTCTTCATAATTCTTTCCTCCTGAAATTATTATTTGATTTATATGGCTTATGCCAACGCTTTGCCATGATGACAATGCGCTAAATCTGCTGTTACCTCTGCACTCGCAGCCGGTCCTGCCTTCCTAACGGATCCGCTTGTCGCTGATCTTCGCCAGCTTCATGCCCACTTCCTGAATAATCTGGACAATAATCACCAGAATTGCCACCGTAACCAGCATCATATCCGTCTGATAACGATAATATCCATAGTTGATCGCAATAGTACCCAGACCGCCGCCGCCGACAAAACCGGCCATGGCGGAATATCCCAGAATCGTGGTGACAGAAATTGCCGCCCCTACCAAAAGGGAAGGCTTAGCCTCCGGCAGCAGCACTTTCCAGATAATCTGGAAGGTGGAGGCCCCCATGGACTTTGCTGCTTCAATCACCCCGGCATCCACTTCTTTAAAAGAAGATTCCACCATTCTGGCAATATACGGGGAAGCTGCAATTACTAACGGCGGCACCACCGCTTTGGAGCCCAATGTCGTTCCGACGATCATCCTGGTCAATGGCAGCACCATGATCAGCAAAATCATAAATGGCACGGAACGCAGCAGATTGATGGCCAATCCCAACACCTTCTGCAACACTGGAAACGGATAGATTCCATCTTTGTCAGATACCACCAGGATAATCCCTAACGGAATTCCGATCAGATAGGAAAGCGCCGACGAAGCAAATGTCATATATAAGGTTTCCCATATTCCTGTCTTTATCATTTCAATAATCTGTGGACTAAACGTCATCTCCACTCACCTCCTCAAATGGCACTTTCGCTGATTTCAAATAGTTGATGGCACGGTTGGCATCGATCTCATCCTCCGGCAATTGAACGATCATCTGCCCCACTGCCGTACCGCCGATATCTCTGGTTGCCGCATACATAATATTTAACGGCACCTTACTGGCCAGAATCATATTGGCAATCACCGGTTCGGTGGAAGAACGTCCGTCAAACGTAATTCTGATTTTGCGGGAATGATCAAATTTCACGTTGGTCACAGCATCCCCCATAATCAACTGCCGGCCGATCTTTGATTTAGGCTCCGAAAAGATGTCTGATACCTTACCCACTTCGGCAATCTGGCTTTGATCGATAATCGCCACCCGGTCGCAGATCGCTTCGATCACCGTCATCTCATGGGTAATGACAATCACGGTAATCCCCAAATTCCGGTTGATCTGCTTTAACAGCTCCAGAATCGATTTGGTGGTATTGGGATCCAGGGCACTGGTCGCCTCATCACAAAGCAGTACCTTGGGATTAGTAGCAATCGCCCGGGCGATGGCCACCCGCTGTTTCTGTCCGCCCGACAGCTGGGCCGGGTATGCTTTGGCCCGTTCATCCAGCCCGACCAGCCGAAGCAGCTCCATCGCCCGTTCCCTGGCCGCCTCTCTCGGCACGCCGGCAATCTCCAATGGAAAGCATACATTGCGCAGCACATTACGCTGGGCCAGCAGGTTGAACTGCTGAAAGATCATGCCCATGGACTGTCTCGCCTTACGCTGCCTGGTAACACTCAATGCCGCCAGGTTCTCACCTTCGAAAATCACCTGTCCGGAAGTCGGCAGCTCCAGTAAGTTGATGCACCTTACCAGGGTACTCTTGCCGGCACCGGATATTCCGATGATACCAAATATTTCTCCTTGCTCAATATCCAGATTAATATCTTTTAGTGCCAGTACCGGACCATTGGCTGTTTTAAATTCTTTACCCAGGCCTTTTAACTGGATAATCGGTCTTCCAAACATCCTGCTCCCCTTCTCTCTTTTGCATTATTTGCTGCGGTCTTGTTCCTGATAAAAACAAAAAATCGCAAACCAGCACCGGCTTGCGATCATATCTCCAGAAATATTCTGTCAATACACTATTCTTTCACTCACAATCCATGCAGTTATCCTGATTTTTTTAAGCATACGAACATACGGCACATGTTCATCATCATGCCGCTCATCATATCCATATTCATCTGCATGGTTGTAAAATGGTTCATCTTTAGTCCTCCAGAAAAACAATACTCTATGTGCCGTATTTTACGACAACACAGAGTATTTGTCAAGATAAATTTTAATTTTATCAGGGAATTTTAATTTTAATTTTATCAGGGAATTTCGCTTCAGCTTAAAGTTAAGACAATATAGTATTGACATGTATGTCAGATTTGACTATACTATACTATATTATAGATGAAAGTAGCGAGGGGGTATTATGACAAGGACAGAAAAAAGAAAACAGGAAACAATGCTGAAGTTAGTAAATGCGGCAATGGAAGTATTTGGAGAATACGGCTATATAAATGCTACGGTAAGCGAAATTGCGGAACGCGCCGATGTTGGATATGGTACATTTTATCAGTATTTTAAAAATAAGAAGGAGCTATTGCTTTATTTATCGGAAGAAATCTGCGATCACATAAGTGATCACGCATATTTGAAGTCACACAAAGGATTGAGCCTGCGAAAGCGGTTGTATTATGGTGTCGTCGAGATTTTGTCTTTTTATGATCAATACAGCGCTGCCTTGAAGGCCCTTAATGAGGCCGAGTCAAGCGATAAAAGTTTCTCATCATGCAGAGAACGTATATATCTCAATCTGTATGAAAGAGTATCACATGACATCAACTACTTTATTAAAAAAGGATATTGCAGATCTGTGGTTGATGATACTATTATTACAGCATTGACCTGCATGATTGACAGCTATGCCGGAAAAATGATCCACGAACCGGAATCGGGTTCCGGCGTTAATATTGAAAAAATCGCCGAATCACTCACAGAAGTTTCCTATAGGGTTCTGTTTAATGACGATTTTGAGGATGCCGCCGCCAGGAAATAAAACAACAGGCCACGCCATAAAACATAGAGTTCTCGCCTCCGCCGGAGGCGAGAACCCTATATTTTACAGATTCAGGCTTGCCATCGATAAAGGCGGCTCCAGGCCGCACTTATCCAGCAGCCGGGCATTGCTCAAAATCTGCGCCGCCGGGCCATTGGCATATATCATGCCCTCCTTCAGCAGAATGACTCTGCCGCACAAATCAAGCGCCATATCCAGATCGTGGGTCGCCAGCAGCAATGACTGGGGCAGACTGTCCAAGATTGTAATCAGTCTCCTTCTGGCCCTTGGGTCAAGCATTGAGGAAGGCTCGTCCAACAAAAGGAGCTGCGGATTCATCACCAAAACACCGGCCAGCGCCACCAGACGCTTCTCCCCACCAGAGAGCCTGGGCAGCAAACGATCCTTTAAATGCTGTATCCCCAACGATTCCAGCACGCTGTCCATCCGAAACGCAATTTCTTCTTCGGAGCAGCCAAAATTGCGGGGGCCAAAAGCAATATCCTCATACACAGTTGGCATAAAAAGCTGGTGATCCGGATTTTGGAACACCATACCAATCTTTTCGCGCAAATGTGCCAGATTGCTCTTATTCATTTCAATTTGGTCAAGCGCAATACTGCCGGCGGATGCGGCCAGCACGCCAACAAGCGAAAGCAGAAGAGTGGACTTCCCCGCGCCATTGGCTCCGATCAGGGCTACCCGCTCTCCATTCCGGAGGGAAAAGCTGATGTCACGGAGAGCGCAGCCTTCCTCTGAAGGATTGTATTTTACGGTAAGATTTTCTACTAAAATCAAATGGGTTCACCTACATAGCCAGACTGCCAAGAAACCGGCTCAGATTAAAAAAACGCAGGAAAAGCATAATCGCAATAAGCGCACCGGTGTATAAAGCATCTTCAATAACCGGGGCGGACTTGGTTTTCCCAGGATACATACCATGAAAGCCGCGGCATTTCATGGCGTAATAGACCTGCTCCGCCCGGTCTGTACTGCGGAGCAGCAGCTGGCCCAAAAAGCTGCCCATGTCTCTCATTTTAATTCCCTTTTGATTGCCTGTTCGCAAAGTGTAGGCCGTATACATGGAAACCGCCTCATTCAGCAACACCGAAATATAGCGGTAAGTCATGATTAATACCAGACAAAATAGTTTGGGCAGCCGGAGCCGTACCAGCTGTTCGCCGATTTCCACTAATGACGTGGTCGCGATCAGAATCAGCACAGCCATAACCGTAAGCAGCGTTCGCAGAAGGATAGACGCGCAGGCGAGAACCCCGTGACTGACGGCGATGCTTCCGATATAAAAAGCGGTCGTCCGCATCAGCAGCAAGCTGCTGATGCCGCCGGCCAGAGAAAAGGGCAATGCCACCGCTGCCCTTCCAAGCAGAGGGCGGTACGGGGTTCCAGACAGAGCCATCAGGATGACGGGATAGAAAATAAACGGTACAAGACCGCTGACGTTGGTGGCTGGCAAGGAAACCACTGTTATCACATAAACAAGCGTGGTGAGCAGCTTCGCCATGGGATGTACCCTGTGGATCACAGAGTCCCCCGATGCAAGCTGCTCTAAGCCGTTCATGCCGGCAACGGCCTGATACAGTTTAGACATCTCTGCCCACTCCCTTCTTTTCTCTTGGTTTATCCGGTGTGTGTCTTCTTGCGGGTGGCATGGATCATGAACCCAATCCCCCCGGCCAGGACGATTGTGATTGCGCTTCCCACGATTCCCGCCAAGGCTGTACTCCGTCCGGAGCCGCCGTCTTCATCAGAAAATGTATATCCCGGCATAATCGCCAAAGCATCCACTGCTTCACCCATTACATCATAAGCGGTGCCTTCACGCTCCAACTCGACTGTGCCGGCAACAGTCTCCACCGACCACTCCAGCCCGTCAGGAAGCACGGACGCAAATTGTGACATAACTGCGCCTGCCAGTACGGTCATTACCAAAAATGCAGGAACCACTTTTTTCATGGTAATGCCGGTATTGAGGTCTGAATTCCCGACGGAACCGTCCAATATTTCCGGGTGCACACCATGGACATAACATAGTACGGCTGCCGTAACAAGTCCCTCTATTATGCCAATAGCTAAATGAATTGGCTGCATCAGTAAAGCAAATGCGCCAAAGGGCAATTCGGTCACACCGGAAGCCACCACCTCCATTACAACACAGAAAGCACCCATCTGGAGGCCTAGCACCACAGATACAACAGCTGCTGCCGTAATGTTCCTTTTATTCATACCCCTGCGGATAATCGGCTTATAAAAAAACTGATACGCAAGCAGGCACGAGCAGATACCTATATTGAAAACATTACATCCGTAAGCCAAAAGGCCACCATCCGCGAAAAACAGGCACTGTATCAGCAGTACTACCGAAAGCGTAAGCAGCGCCGGGAACGGTCCCAGCAGGGCGGCCAGCAAGATACCGCCCCCGATGTGTCCGCTGGATCCTGTTCCCGGAATCGTGAAGTTCACCATCTGTCCTGCGAATATGAAGGCTCCCATAACACCCATCAGAGGGATTTTTTTCTCGTCCAGGTGGTCGCCGGTAAGCTTTTTTACAGAATGTCCGACAGCTCTCGTGCTGGCTATCATCATTATGCCACCTACTGCCGGTGACAGCATAGCATCAGTCATATGCATTGCAGGACCCTCCCCCGACAGTGCGGATACGATCTATTTGAAGACTGCCTTCCGCTTGTTGAGGAAAGCATCCACACCTTCTCTGGCGTTATCCGAAACAATACGGATACCCTGCATCAAGGCCTCTGTCTCAAGTAACGTCTCAATGTTCATGTCCATGCCCTTATTCAGCATAGTTTTAATGGCGCCCATGGTGTCCCCCGGCTTTTCGGCCAGCAGCCGGATCCATTTTTCGGCTTCCTCCGCCAGTTTTTCGTGCTCCACCACCGTATTCACGATTCCCAGACGGCAGGCTTCTTCAGCGTCTATATTCTTGCCGGTAAGAGCCAGTTCCTTTGCTTTTTGAAGACCGACTACCCGGGGCAGAAAATATAATGCCGCCATATCGGGAACCAGGCCAATATTGACAAAAGCAGCACCATATTTTGCTTTATCCGATGAGATCACAATATCACTTAGCAGCGACATTGAAAATCCAGCCCCAACAGCAAAGCCGTTCACCACCGAAATGACTATTTTGGGTGTATTAATAAAGGCTTTGACCAATTCACCGGCTGCTCTGACGAAGTCGATACCTCCCTCCAGCTCCAACGCCGGAAAGCTGGCAATATCGCCGCCGGCGCAAAAGGCCTTCCCGCTGCCCGTAAGAACAATTATTTTCACATCCGGGTCATCATCCGCGTCCTGAAACGCCGATGTCAGCTCCGCCAGCATCGTACGGTTCAAAGCATTCATGCTCTGTGGATTGTTCATGGTAATTCTGGCAATCGGACCGTCAATCTCATATTTCACGACGGTATATACGATATTCATACACATTATATTATCCTCCATTTCAATGTTTTTTGCAATTACCAGGAGTGTTCTATTGCCTGAAAAAAACAGGCTCGCTGGCATGGGAGCAGTTCCGGGCGGCTGTTTAGCGGTTTGCATCCTGCGCAAAGAGTTTTGATCCGGTTGCGCATATGCCCGGCAACAACGGCTGTTTCTTCATCCCAGTCATTGACTTCGGAAATAAGGACACCGGCGGGGCATACCCGGATGCATCCTTTTTCCTCACAACCCGCGCATTTATTTGTATCAATACTGATATAATAAGAGCCGGAGCCATCGTCAAATCCATAGTTAGCGATCATATCTATATCCTTTCGAATACTGCGGCAGCTCCCATACCACCGCCAATGCACATACTTATCATGCCATATTTGTCTTCACGCAGCGCCATTTCACCAAGCAGCTTCGCCGTGAGGAAGGAGCCTGTGCAGCCGAGGGGGTGCCCAAGGGCAATCGCGCCGCCGTTGACATTGATGATTTCGGGGTTCAGGTCCAGCTCCTTAATACACGCAAGGGACTGGGACGCGAACGCCTCGTTTAGTTCCATGAGCTGGATATCGGCAATGGTCTTGCCCGCCTGCTTCAAAGCCTTTGGAATGGCGGTTACAGGCCCTATGCCCATATACTCCGGATCGACACCGGTAGTAGCAAAGCTTAGAAGCTTTGCCAGAGGTTTTATCCCCAGTGCTTCTGCCTTTTCTCTCAACATAAGTAAAACGATTGCCGCTCCGTCACTTGTTTGTGACGAGTTGCCCGCTGTGACGGTACCATCCTTCTTAAATACCGGCTTTAATGTCGCCAGCTTTTCCATCGTGATATTTTGCCGGACTCCTTCATCTTTATGGAAAACAACCGTTTTGCCGGAAGGAAGCCCGGATTCGTCGATGGTGGGGCAAATGGCGCTGACGGGGATGATCTGGTCATCAAACTTTCCTTCCGCCTGTGCCTTTGCCGCTTTTTGATGGCTGCTCAGCGCAAACTCATCCTGAGCCTGCCTTGAAATACCGTATTTATCAGCAACATTCTCAGCCGTCAGACCCATTGCCAGATAAGCACCCGGATAATTCTCCATAAGGTATGGATTCGGTGATTTATTATTGCCATTTATGGGCACCATGCTCATGGATTCCATGCCCCCGGCCAGAACGACCTCCGCCTGACCGCTCATGATACTGGCAGAGGCACTGGCAATCGCCTGCAGGCCGGAGGAGCAAAACCGGTTGAGCGTATATGCGGACACCTTGTCCGGTAAATTTGCCCGGAATATCACATTCCGCGCGGCATTGTAGCCCTGTTCCGATTCCGGAAAAGCGCAGCCCAGAATAAAGTCTTCTATGAGTGACGGATCAAGCTCCGGCACTTTTGCCAGCGTTCCCCGCAATACCTCCGCCGTAAAATCTTCAGGCCGGGTGTTCTTCAGTATTCCTCTGGGCGCTTTGCCCACGGCAGATCTCCCATAGGCTACGATAACAGCTTCTTTCATGATCTCGACCTCCTTAATTTTTTAGCGGCTTGCCATTGCTAAGCATGTATGCGATTCGCTGCCGTGTCTTCACTTCGCCGCAAAGGCTGACGAAGGCTTCTCGCTCTAATTCAAGAATGCAGTTTTCATCAGCTACAGTTCCGGTGACAGCCCTCCCACCGGTCAGAACAAACGCCAGTTTTTTTGCAATATGTACATCGTATTCAGAAACAAAACCGCCCAAATACATATTGTTTAGTTCTTCCAGCAATATCGCTCTTCCATAATCGCCTAAAAGCGGTACTGCCGCCGGAGCCGGTACTTTATATCCTTTTGCCAATTCAAGCACCTTATCCTTTGCCGTGTCGAGAAGCGCGTCCGGATTCATAATGACTTTTGAAGTATCACTGATCAGCCCTTTTGCGATGGCATCAAAAGCATTCCTTGATACGTCGGCCTT
>Ga0153928_1000344_pt1 | contig 23905 bp, 12 predicted proteins | sample TSNJ012MetaG_FD_106656 | JGI IMG/M metagenome (GOLD analysis project Ga0153928, IMG submission 106656) | Attine ant fungus gardens microbial communities from New Jersey, USA - TSNJ012 MetaG | ecosystem: Host-associated > Fungi > Mycelium > Unclassified | place: USA: New Jersey, Wharton State... | reverse complement strand
GGCTTGATGCGATAGGTGCGATGGTCGACGAGCACGCTTTCCTCCCGTTGATGATGGATCGTCCGGATGGACCGCGCGAATTGTTCCGGTGCGGCGTTGAGGGGTCAATAGATTTGTCCGCCGCGCTGTGGCATGGCTCCCCCGCCTAAAGCGGGATGACTTTTCTTCGAATCGTCATCCCGCTTTAGGTTATTGCTGGAGCATGATCTTTTCCGAAAACCGGTGTCCACTTTTCGGATCATGCTCTAAGGGAGTGCCGACGATGTTGAACCGACCCGCGGCCGAGGGCCGCGTCATGAACGGCGCCGAAAGCCTGGTGCGCACCTTGGTGGGCGGCGGCGTCGAGGTGTGCTTCGCCAATCCGGGCACCTCGGAAATGCATTTCGTCGCCGCGCTCGATCGCGTCGAAGGCATGCGCTGCGTGCTCGCGCTGTTCGAGGGCGTCGTCACCGGCGCAGCCGACGGCTACGCGCGCATGACCGGAAAGCCGGCGGCAACGTTGCTGCACTTGGGTCCCGGCCTCGCCAACGGGCTCGCCAATTTGCACAACGCCGGCAAGGCGGCGACGCCGGTCGTCAACATCATCGGCGATCATGCCACTTATCACCGGCGCTACGACGCGCCGCTCACGTCCGACATCGAGACCGCGGCGCGGCCGTTCTGCGGCTGGGTGCGCACGTCGCCCGACGCGCAATCGGTCGCCAAGGACGGCGCCGAGGCAATCGCGGCGGCGTTGACGCCGCCCGGAAAGACCGTGGCGCTGATCCTCCCCGCCGACACGGCGTGGAACGAGGCGGACGGCATCGCGGCGGTGCCCGATATTCCCGCACGCACGCGGGTCGATGCGGAGGCGATTAGGCAGGCGGTCAACGTGCTGCGTTCGGGCGAGCCGACCTTGATCCTGCTGGGCGGGCCGGCGGTGCGCAGCGAAGGGCTCGAGCTTGCCGGGCGCATTGCGGGCAAGACCGGCGCGAAGGTCATGGCCGAGACCTTCAACGCGCGCATGGAACGCGGCGCCGGGCGTGTATCGGTCGACCGCATTCCGTATCCGGTCGATCAGGCGGTCGGCGTGCTGGCGCCGTTCCGCCATCTCATCCTGCTCGGTTCGAAGACGCCGGTCGCATTCTTTGCCTATCCCAACAAACCGAGCCTGCTGGCGTCGCCTGAGGCGCAAATCCATGCGGTCGCGCGGCGCGAGGACGACGTGCTCCACGCGCTCGCCTGGCTTGCCGACGAACTCGGCGCGCACAGCGAGCCATTCGTGGCAGCGCCGCACGCGCCGCCTGCGCCTGCGACCGGCAAGGTGACGCCGGAATCGCTCGCCAAATCGATCGGCGCGGCGCTGCCCGAGCACGCCATCGTGGTCGACGAGGGCGTGAGCACCGGCCGCGGGTTTTTCCCGTCGACCCGGAGCGCGCATCCGCACGATTGGCTGCAGAACATGGGCGGTTCGATCGGCATCGGCCCGCCGCTCGCGGTCGGCGCCGCGATCGCCTGCCCCGGACGCAAGGTGCTCAATCTCGAAGGCGACGGCAGCGCCATGTACACGGTGCAGGCGCTGTGGACGCAGGCGCGGGAAAACCTCGACGTGACGACGGTGATCTTCGCCAACCGCAGCTACGCGATCTTGCGCTACGAACTCGCGCAGGTGGGCGCGCAGAACGTCGGCCGAAAGGCGCTCGACATGCTCGACCTCGGCCGTCCCGACCTTGACTGGATCTCGATCGCACGCGGCATGGGCGTACCCGGCGCACGCGTCGACAGCATGGAGGATTTCAACGTGCGCCTTGCCGAAGGCCTCGCCACGCCGGGGCCTTATCTGATCGAAGTGCTGATCTGATTTCCGTTCTTACACCTTCACGTCGGTCATCACGCCGGGCGGGAATATCTCCTCGGGCTTGACGTGGCGGTGCGCGATTCCCTGCTCGTAGGTGTAGCGCAAAAACTGCTCGAGTGTCGGGCGGTTCGCCTCGATGCCGAACGGGAACGGATCGCCGCCAAACATGTCGCGCATGCGCTGCGCATAGGTCGGCAGCCACGGCAGCGGATAGCGCGAGACCGCCGGATCGAGCAGGCGCTCGAGGCTGCGGCGCTTGGATTCCAGAAATGCGTTGTAAAGATTGCGGGCGACCCAGGGATGCGCGTCGAGGACCCGTCTTTGCACAGCGATGATGTGCATGATCGGCCACACCTGCGTCTTGGCGTAATAAGCCTCCTCGCGCGCGAGGAAGTCCGGGAACAGGCGCACCACATCCGGATGGCCCTGCCGGAAACAATCGGGTGGGCGCGCGATGATGGCACAATCGATCGCGCCGGCAGCCAGCATTTCGCTCAAAGATTTGTCCGAGACGCGCGTGATCTGCACGCCGGCGGGCAGGTTAAGCTCAACCTTCTCTATGCGGCCCGGCTCGTTGGCGCCGGCCTGAAACCATTGCACGTCCGCAAGCCCGACGCCGCACTCGTCGGTCAGCCAGCCGCGCATGTAGACGGCCGCGGTGTGCGCCCATTCGGGCGAGCCGACGCGCTTGCCTTTGAGATCGTGCGGGCTGCGGATGCCGCTGTTCCGGTTGACGTAAAACGAGGAGAAGCGAAACAGGCGCGAGCAAACGACCGGAAGTCCGATGATGTCGGCGTCCGGCCGGGTCACCTGCGCCATGAATTTGGCGAACGAGAGCTCCGAGACGTCCCACTCGCGGTTGAACGTGAAGCGCGCAAAAATCTCGTGGTGCCCGAGCGTGAGCCAGGTGGGCTCGATGCCTTCCGCCCGGACCAGACCGAGACGAAAATCGCGGAAGTGGTCATAGTCGGTGGTCGCGATGGTGAGCTTTACCCGTCCCATGGAATGCCCAATGCGTTAATGCCGCGAAAGAAGACGATAGCCGTTCCGGCTGCGGCCGACGACCATGCAGCGGTGCTCCGCCTGCTCGCCGATCCGGCAACCTTCGGCGGCGCCGAGGTACGCCGGATCGACACGCACGCGGCAAGCGTGTTTCTGGCCGGCGACCGTGCACTCAAAATCAAGCGCGCCGTGCGTTTCCCGTTTCTCGACTATTCCACCCTGGAAAAACGCAAGGCCGCCTGCGCCGCCGAGATCGAGGTCAACCGGCCGTTTGCGCCGCAGCTTTACCGCGGCGTGGTGGCGATCACGCGCGAAGAAGACGGCAGGCTCGTACTCGGCGGGCAAGGGACGCCGGTCGAGTGGGCGGTCGAGATGCGCCGCTTCGACGAGACGCGCACGCTCGACCGGCTCGCCGAAAAAGGCGAGATCGACGCCGCACTCGCCGACCGTCTGGCGCACGCGGTCGCGGCCGCCCATGCGCGCGCGCCGGTGGTGGACGCTCGCCCATGGCTCGCAGCGCTGGAAAAATACCTCGACCGGAACGACGCCGCGTTCCGCGCCGATCCCGGCCTGTTTCCTCCGGCGGCGGCCGAGCGGCTCGACCGGTTGAGCCGAGCGGCGTTGCGGCGGATCTTGCCGCTGCTCGTTGCGCGCGGCGAGCGCGCGCTGGTGCGGCGCGGCCACGGCGATCTTCATCTCGGCAACGTCGCGCTGATCGAGGGCGAGCCGGTGGCGTTCGACGCCATCGAGTTCGATCCCGTGATCGCCGCGGGCGACGTGCTCTACGACCTTGCTTTCCTGATCATGGATTTGATCGAGCGCGGGCTTATCAGCGCCGCCAACGTGGTGCTCAACCGCTACTTGGCGGAAACGCGGCGGCTCGAGGACCTTGACGCGCTGGCGGCGCTGCCGTTGTTTCTCTCACTGCGCGCCGCCATCCGCGCCATGGTGACTGACGAACGCGCGGCTCGCGCGGACGAAGGCGACCGCGCCGCGATCCAGCGCGCGGCACGCACCTATTTCGATCTGGCCGGCCGGCTGATCGATCCTCCGCCGCCACGCCTCGTCGCGATCGGCGGCCTCTCGGGAACCGGCAAGTCCATCCTCGCCCGAACGCTGGCGCCGGAACTCGCGCCCGCGCCGGGGGCCGTGGTGCTGCGCTCCGACGTCGAGCGCAAGGCGCGCTTCGGCCTGGATGAGAACGACCGGTTGCCGCGGGAAGCCTATGCGCTCGAGGTTTCGGCCGCGCTCTATGCCGACCTCGCCGCCAAGGCACGGTGCATCATGACGGCCGGCCATTCGGTGATCGTCGATGCGGTCTACGCGCGGCCGCACGAGCGTGCCGCCATCGCGGCCGCCGGAGTGCCGTTCCGCGGGATTTTTCTCGCCGCCGATGTGCGCACGCGCCTCGCGCGCGTGACGGGCCGCACGGCGGATGCGTCCGATGCCGATGCCGCCGTGGCGCGGGCCCAGCAGAATTACGACCTCGGCGACTTCGACGCGGCCTGGACGATGATCGATGCCTCAAACACGCCCGAGGTAACCTTGGCGCGCGCCAAGGCGGCGCTGGGCTGATCTGCTATAGAGTGCGCGCATGTAGCCCGGATGGACGCCCGCGAAGCGGGCGGTAATCCGGGTAAGTCAGCCCCGCATTGCCCTTCGCTCCATGCGGGCTACAAAGGGTCGGGGAGGATGTGCAGATGAGTGCCAAGGTTTCCAAGGAAGAGTTCGAATTCCTGCGGTCGATCGATACGCCGACCGTGTGCAACTTGGTCGAGATCGTCACGCCGGCCCGGCGCGGCGCCGGTTACACCGCAAGGCATCTGCACTGCCCCTTCCCCGACCTGCCGCCGATGGTGGGCTTCGCCCGCACCGTCACCATCAAGGCGAAGGACGCCTTCGGGATGGGAGATGCCTCCTACATTCAGCGCCGCCTCGACTACCTCGACTACGTTGCCGCCGAGCCGCGCCCGAGCGTCATGGTGATCGAAGACCTCGATGAGGAGCCTGGCTATGGAGCGTTCTGGGGCGAGGTGCAGTCGAACGTGCACCAGGCGCTCGGCTGCCTCGGCACCGTGACCAACGGCAGCGTGCGCGACATCCCGATGATCCCGCCGGGCTTCCAGATGCTGGCGGGCTCGATCGGGCCGTCACACGCCTATGTGCACATGGTCGAGTACGGCGGCGAGGTGAACGTGCACGGCATGACGGTGCGCAGCAACGACCTGATCCATGCCGATCGCCACGGCGCGGTGGTGGTCCCGCTCGACAAGATCGGGGACATGAAGACCGCGCTGGTCGGTCTTGCCGAACGCGAGGCAAAAATCATCAAGGCGGCGCGCGCCCCCGACATGACGGTCGAGAAGCTCAAGGCCGCGATCAGAGGATAAAAGCCTGGTTATCCCGCGCTCGGGTGCCAGTGCGGGCGAAAGCCCGCCGCGAGCGCCGCAACGATTGCGGGCGGGGTGAGCAAGTCGACCTCCGTTCCGCGCGGGCGCGGCCGAGGCGATCGGTAGCCGGCAAAGCTCCACGGCAGCAAAGCGTCACCGCGCACGGCGAACGGCTGGCCGTTCTCCTGTGCGATGATGGCGCCGTCGGGAAGATGATCGAGCGCGGCGCGGTGGCGGCGCTTTCTCCGCCCGTCGAGCCGTTGCGCGTGCAGCACCACGTCCATTTCGCCCGCCAGCGGCGGCGTGTTCAGCCCGTGCGCGCGCCCCCAGGCTGCCGCGAACGCCAGGGCATCGGCGCGCCGGCACTCGAAGCAGGGGCGATGGCCGGCCGCGAGCGCAGTGGGCTCGTCGAGGAAGAACAGCTCCGTATAGCTCTTGCCCCACACGGCGCGATGCCGGCCCTTGAACGCCAGCCGGCAGCAAATCCAGACGCGCGAGGTCCAACGCCGCCGCGTCAGCGTGCGGCTGTCGTCATGGATGCGGCCGCCGCGGTTGCCGAAGAACAAGCCGCGCGCCGATACGGCGCAAAGCTCGCCGAATGGATCGACGCGATTTTGCAGCGGCATCGGCAACCCTCGCCTTCCGGCGCCGGTTCCGTCCATGGAACCGATTCAGATTAAAGGAGTTTTCCCGTGGCGTGCGAAGGGGTCGCTGCCCGGGTCGGCGGCAATGGACGCGCGTGTCTTCGGTTCATCCACTGAGCGCCCGCGTGATGCACTCCCCCCACGAGCGGACCGCAATGGCGGCGCGCAAGACCGCGGGCGTTGCCGCACGCAAAATCTACTACTTGCACCCGCTCCTCGCCGGCCCGCTGTCGGGCTGGGAGCCGCACATCGAGCGCTGCCGGCGCATGGGGTTTGACCACCTGGCGACGGCGCCGCTGTTCCTCCCCGGCGGCAGCGGCGATGTTTTCCTCACCGCCGATCCCGAGGCGGTCCATCCGGCTCTCGGGAGGGACGCCCCGGTGGACCAGGTGGTGGCAGGCCTTGCGGAGACCTGCTCCCGCCACGGGCTGAAACTCATTCTCGATATCGTGGTCGATCGGGCCGCGAGCGACGGGCCGCTGGCGGCTTCGCCGCGCCCATGGTTCCGCTCGGCACGTCTTGCCGCCGATCCGGCGCCCGATCCGCGTACCTCGCCGGCGCCGGCAAACGCGGTCTACGCCCGCTTCGAGGATCCCGCGGTGGCTGAGGAAATCACCGCGTGGTGGATCGAGCGCCTCGTGCGCCTGGTGCGCGCGGGCGTTGCCGGGTTCCGCTGCGATGCCCCGCACCGGCTCACCGCAGCGAGATGGCGGAGGATCATCGAGGGCGTGTGTGGGGAGGCCGCGGCTTGCGATTTCCTCGCTTGGACCCCGGGGCTGAGCTGGGCGCAGATCGCCTCGCTTGCCGGCGCGGGCTTCGATGGCGTCTTTTCCTCGCTCGCGTGGTGGGACGGCCGGGCGAGCTGGTTCGCAGCCGAGAGCGAAGTGCTCCGCCGGGTGGCGCCGGTGATCGCCTGCCCCGAAGCGCCCTTCGATGTGCGGCTCGCCGCCCGGCTCGCTCCGACCGACGACCTCGGCCGCGTCTATCGGCATCGCCTGCGGCTCGCGGCGGCGACCGGCAGCGGCCTCATGGTTCCGATGGGATTCGAGTTCGCCGCGGCGCGCCGCATGGACAGCCGCCACGCGCGCCCCGAGGACCTGGAGGAAGAACGGCTCGCGCGCAGCGTCGATCTCGAAGCGGATATCCGCGACGCCAACGCTTTGGTCGACCGCGTGACCGCCCTCGGCGTCGACGGCGAGATGCGGGCGCTCACCGGTCCCGCGAGCCGGATGACCGCGCTCCTGCGGGCCGACGCGAACGATGTCCGCGCGGCCGAAGAGGCGGTCGCGGTCCTGATTAATCCCGATGTTGCCAACGCGCATGCGCCCGCGATCAGTTTGGACCCACCGCCGCCGAGCGCCGGCGCCTCGTTCGATCGTCCGGCGCCGCTCGACGGCGGCGAGCCTGGCGCGCCGCTCGCGCCCGGCGACGTGCGGCTTCTGCACCTTCGCCGCAGCCGGGCGGTCAGATCGCCGGATCGTCTCGCGCGGCGCTTGCTCCAGGCGGCACCGACCGCGCCGCGCATCGTGATCGACAAAGTCACGCCGATCGTGGACGGCGGCCGCTTTGCGGCCAAGCGCATCGCCGGCGAAACCATCCGGGTCGAGGCGGACATATTTGCCGACGGCCACGACGTGCTCGGCGCCGAGCTTCTCTGGAAGGCAGCGGATGAGCGGGACTGGCGCCGCGGACCCATGGAGGCTTTGCCCAATGATCGCTGGGCGGCGGCGTTTACTCCTGCGCGGCTCGGTCGGCATTTTTTCACCATCGAGGCGTGGCGCGACGACTTTGCGAGCCTGTGCCGCGACATCGTCATCAAGCGCGCCGCCGGCATCGATGTGACTCTCGAAATCACAGAAGCGCGCGACCTGCTCGCACAGGCGGCGGAACACGGCGCTGGTTGCGACATGCTCGCCGCCATCCTCGCCCGTTTCGATGCCGCGCCCGCGGACGCGCGCATCGAGATCGTACTCGCGCCCGCGACGGGCGCCGCCGTGGCGGCCGCCGGGCTGCGCCCGTTTCGCACCCAGCGCGAGCCGCGCCTTTCGCTCGAAATTGAGCGCCCGCAGGCGGGGTTCGCGAGCTGGTACGAACTTTTTCCCCGCTCGGCGACCGACGATCCCGACCGTCACGGCCGCTTCGACGACGTGATCGCCGTGCTGCCGACGATCCGCGACATGGGTTTCGACGTCCTCTACTTCCCGCCCATTCATCCGATCGGCACCACCAACCGTAAAGGTCGCAACAACAGCCTGCGCCCGAAGCCGGGCGATCTCGGTAGCCCCTATGCGATCGGCGGTCCCGAGGGCGGGCACGATGCCATCCATCCGGCGCTCGGCACGATCGAGGACTTCCGCCGGTTGCGTGAGGCCGCGAGCGAACATGGCCTCGAGATCGCGCTCGACTTTGCGATCCAGTGCTCGCCGGACCATCCGTGGCTCAAGGCGCATCCGGGCTGGTTCCGCTGGCGGCCGGACGGCTCGCTGCGCTACGCGGAAAACCCACCGAAAAAATACGAGGACATCGTCAACGTCGATTTCTACGCAGAATCCGCAATCCCCGATTTGTGGATCGCACTGCGCGACATCGTCCTCTACTGGGTCGGCGAGGGCGTACGGCTGTTCCGTGTCGACAATCCGCACACGAAGCCGCTGCCGTTCTGGGAATGGCTGATCGAGGACGTGCGCAGCCGCCACCCCGAGGTGATTTTTCTCTCCGAGGCGTTCACTCGGCCGAAGATGATGTATCGGCTGGCGAAGCTGGGCTTCTCACAGTCCTATACCTACTTCACCTGGCGCAACAACAAACAGGAGCTGACTGAGTATCTCACCGAGCTGACCACGACCGAGGTCAAGGACTATTTTCGTCCGCATTTTTTCGTCAACACGCCGGACATCAATCCCTTCTTTCTGCAGACCTCGGGGCGCGCTGGATTCCTCATCCGCGCCGCCCTCGCGGCCACGCTGTCCGGGCTGTGGGGCATGTATTCCGGCTTCGAGCTGTGCGAGGCGGCCGCGCTGCCGGGCCGCGAGGAATACCTCGACTCCGAGAAATATCAGATCCGGGTTCGCCACCGTGACGCGCCCGGCAACATCGTCGCCGAAATCGCCGCGCTCAACCGCCTGCGCAAGGCCAATCCCGCGCTGCAGTCGCATCTCGGACTGCGCTTCTATAACGCATTCAACGATCAGGTTCTGCTGTACGGGAAGGCGCTGCCGTCGCACGAAGACATGATCCTGGTCGCGGTCAGTCTCGACCCGCACCACGTGCAGGAGGCGGTGTTCGAAATCCCGCTGTGGGAATGGGGCCTGCCCGACCACGGCTCGCTCGCCATCGAGGACCTGATGCGCGATCGCCGGTTCGTGTGGACCGGCAAGATGCAGCGCGTCCGCCTCGACCCGGCCGACCTCCCGTTCGCCGTTTGGCGCATCGCACCCATCGCGTGAGGCAGCGCCATGGACGTCGCCGTTGTCCGCCCTGCCCCTGCCGCCGAGGCCCGCGCCACTCCGGCCGCGGAGGGCGCGTTCTGGTACAAGGACGCGCTCATTTATCAGGTGCATGTGAAGTCGTTCTTCGACTCCAACAACGACGGGATCGGTGACTTTCCCGGGCTTATTTCGAAGATCGATTACATCGCCGATCTCGGCGTGAACGCCATCTGGCTGCTGCCGTTCTATCCCTCGCCGCGACTCGACGACGGCTACGACATCAGCGATTACCGCACCGTCCATCCCGATTACGGCACGCTCGCCGACGTGAAGCGGTTCATCGCGGCGGCGCATAAGCGCGGCATCCGCGTGATCACCGAACTGGTCGTCAATCACACCTCCGACCAACACCCGTGGTTCCAGCGCGCGCGGCACGCGAAGCCCGGGTCGGCATGGCGCAATTTCTACGTCTGGTCCGACAGCGATCAAAAATACGCCGGCACCCGTGTCATCTTCCTTGACACCGAACGCTCCAACTGGACCTGGGACCCGGTCGCCGGCGCCTATTTCTGGCACCGCTTCTATTCCCACCAGCCCGATCTCAATTTCGACAATCCGCGCGTGGTCGAGGCGGTGCTCGGCGTGATGCGGTTCTGGCTGCAGCTCGGCGTCGACGGGCTGCGGCTCGATGCGGTTCCTTACCTCGTGGAGCGCGAAGGCACCAACAACGAGAATCTGCCGGAGACCCACGCCGTGCTCAAGCGCATCCGCGCCGAAGTCGACGCGAGCTTTCCCGGCCGCATGCTGCTCGCCGAGGCCAATCAATGGCCCGAGGACACCAAGGATTATTTCGGCGATGGCGACGAATGCCACATGGCGTTCCACTTCCCGCTGATGCCGCGCATGTACATGGCGATCGGGCGCGAAGATCGATTCCCCATCACCGACATCATGCGTCAGACGCCGGCGATCCCCGACAACTGCCAGTGGGCGATCTTCCTGCGCAACCACGACGAACTGACGCTTGAAATGGTGACCGACTCCGAGCGCGACTATTTGTGGGAGACCTATGCGGCCGATCAGCGTGCGCGGCTCAATCTAGGTATCCGCCGCCGGCTTGCACCGCTGCTCGAGCGCGACCGGCGGCGCATCGAGCTGATGAATTATCTGCTGCTCTCGATGCCGGGAACGCCGATCGTCTACTACGGCGACGAGATCGGCATGGGCGACAACATCCATCTCGGCGACCGCGACGGAGTGCGTACCCCGATGCAATGGTCGCCCGATCGTAACGGCGGATTCTCACGCGCCGACCCCCCCGCCCTCGTGCTTCCGCCCAACATGGACCCGCTCTACGGGTTCGAGGCGATCAACGTCGAAGCGCAGAGCCGCGACCCGCATTCGCTGCTCAACTGGATGCGACGCACGCTGGCGGTGCGGCGCAACCACCCCGCGTTCGGGCGCGGCAGTCTGCGGTTTCTTTATCCGAAGAACCGCAAGGTCCTGGCGTACTTGCGCGAGTATGGCGAAGACACGATCCTGTGCGTCGCCAATGTCGCGCACAGCTCGCAGGCTGTGGAACTCGATTTGAGCGAGTTCGAGGGGCGGGTGCCGATCGAGCTCAACGCCGGCTCGCTGTTCCCGCCGATCGGGCAACTCACCTATCTGCTCACGCTGCCGCCTTTCGGTTTTTACTGGTTCGTGCTAGCGACCGAAACCAACCATCCGGCCTGGCACGTTCCCGCGCCCGAGCCACTGCCCGACTACATCACCATCGTCCTGCGCGACTCGCTCGCCGACGCGCTGCGCGCCTCGCACGCGTCGCTCGAGCGCGAGACGCTTCCGCTCTATCTCGCGAAGCGGCGCTGGTTTTCCGCCAAGGACCAGACGATCGAGTCCGCGCACGTTCTCCATCTCGACCGCCTGCCCGGCGGCGAACGAGAAATTCTGCTCGCCGAAATCGAAGCTCAGACCGAGCGCGGCGCCAGCCGCTGGCTGCTTCCGTTGACCATGCTGTGGGACGAGGAGCCGAGCGCGGCCTTGCCGCACCGGTTGGCGCTCGCGCGCGTGCGTCGCGGCCGGCACATGGGGCTTTTGACCGACGCCTTCGCCCTTCCTGATTTCGCCCACCGCATGGTGCATGCGCTCGCGGCCGGCGCGCGGCTCGACAGCCCCGAGGGCGCGATTTCGTTCATCCCGACGCCGGACCGCGCGGCCGAGTTGCGCCTGCCGCATGATGCTCCAGTGAACTGGATCAGCGCGGAACAGTCCAACAGCTCGCTGACCGTCGGCGACGCCGTCGTCCTCAAGATGTTCCGACGGCTTGCCGGCGGAAAACATCCCGAGGCCGAGATGGGGCGCTATCTCACTGCCCAGGGCTTCACTCACGCGCCGCCGCTCTTGGGCGAGGTCGTGCGCACGGCGCGCGACGGCACGCCCGTCACGCTCGCAATCGCACTCGCCTTCGTGCGCAACCAGGGCGATGCCTGGTCGTGGACGATCGATCGGCTCACGCGGGCACTGGAAGATCTGACGGTGCAGACCGCCAGCGTGGATTCGCAGACGCCGCAGCTTGCCGATTGCATCGCGCTCGCTGCCGAGATCGGCCGGCAGCTCGGCAAAATGCACCAAATTCTTGCTCGTCCGACCGACGATCCCGACTTCGCGCCGCAGCGCGCCACCGCGGCCGACGCGACGCATTGGTGCGACCGCGCACACGGATTGCTGGAAACGGCATTCGAGGCGCTCTCCACGCGCACCGAAAGCCAGCGCGACGAGGACGCCGCACGCGCTGCCGACGTGCTGCGTCATCGCAAGGAGCTGCTGACAATCACGCGTCGCCTCGCGCACGCGGGCGAAGGCTCGGTGATGACGCGTATTCACGGCGACTTTCATCTCGGCCAAGTTCTGGTGGCGAGCGGGGAAGCCTACATCATCGATTTCGAGGGCGAGCCGGCGCGCCCCCTCGCCGAGCGCCGCGCCAAGTCGAGCCCGTTGCGCGACGTCGCCGGCCTGCTGCGCTCGTTCGACTACGCGGCGGCCGCGATCGTCGAGGGTGACAGCGTGAGCACAGCCTATGTGCCGGAGGAACCGCGCAACGAGTTCATCGCGCGCTTCGAGATCGGCGTCATCCGGGCCTTCATGTCGGCCTATGGCGCGGCCGTGGGCGGGCGGCGCGATCCTGCCAATCGTGCGCTGCTCGACCTCTTTTTGATCGAGAAAGCCGCCTACGAGATCGGCTACGAGGCCGCCAACCGCCCGGCGTGGCTGCGGGTGCCGCTCGCGGGCCTGTGCCGGCTCCTGCACCGGGTGCTCCATCGCCAGCGGCGGAGCCGACATGGCTGAGAGCGCCGTGGCCCCGCTCCGGCCGCTCGACCGCGCCGCCGTCGCGGCGCTGGCGAACGCCACCCACGCCGATCCCTTCGCGGTGCTCGGTCCGCACGACAGCGACGCCGGGCGCATCATCCGCGCGTTTCTCCCCGGCGCCCGCGGTGTCGACGTGCTGGCGCGCGCCGACCGCGCGCCGCTCGGCCGGCTGGAAACGCACGATGATTCCGGACTATTCGAAGGCTTGGCGAGCCCTGCCGGCCCTTATCTCCTGCGCATCGAGTGGCCGCGCGGCACGCAGGAAACGGAAGACCCCTACGCTTTCGGTTTGCTGCTCGGCGATCTCGACCTGCATCTTTTCAACGAGGGCCGCCACTTCGGGCTTGCCGAAACCTTCGGCGCGCAGGCGATGACCATCGAAGGCGTGGAGGGCGTGCGCTTTGCCGTATGGGCGCCGAGCGCGCGGCGCGTCGCGGTCGTGGGCGACTTCAACGCGTGGGACGCACGCCGCCACGCCATGCGCGTGCGCTATCCAGCCGGGGTGTGGGAACTGTTTGTTCCGCGGATTGGCCCGGGTGAGCGCTACAAATACGACATTGTCGGCCCGGACGGCACGCGCATTCCGCAAAAGGCCGATCCGGTCGCGCGCCAGACCGAGCCACCGCCGGCCACTGCTTCGGTGGTCGCCGACCCACGCCGGTTCCGCTGGCACGACGCGGCCTGGATGACGACGCGCGGGGAACGCCAGGCGCCGGGCGCACCGATCGCGATTCACGAGGTTCATCTCGACTCCTGGTTCCGCGGCGAGCGCGCGGCGGCCGAGACCGCCTGGGACAACGCGGCGCGCCGCCTCATCCCCTATGTGGTCGAGATGGGGTTCACTCACATCGAGCTTTTGCCCATCACCGAATATCCGTTCGGCGGTTCGTGGGGCTATCAGCCGCTCAGCCTGTTCGCGCCGAGCGGACGGTTCGGCCCGCCCGAGGCCTTCGCCCGCTTCGTCGACGCGGCGCATGCGGCCGGCATCGGCGTCATTCTCGACTGGGTACCGGCGCATTTCCCGACCGATCCGCATGGGCTCGCGCGCTTCGACGGCACCGCGCTTTATGAGCATCTCGATCCGCGCGAAGGCTTTCATCACGATTGGAACACGTTCATCTATAATTTCGGGCGGCGCGAGGTGCAGGGGTTCCTGATCGCCAGCGCTTTGTTCTGGCTGGAGCATTTTCATGTCGATGGCCTGCGGGTCGATGCCGTCGCCTCCATGCTCTATCGCGACTACAGCCGGCACGAAGGCGAATGGATTCCCAACGTCTACGGCGGGCGCGAGAATCTCGAGGCGGTCGGCTTCCTGCGGCATCTCAATGCGGTCGTGGCTGAGCGCTGTCCCGGCGCCATCACGATCGCGGAGGAATCGACCGCCTGGCCCGGCGTGACCAATTCGGTCGCGCACGGCGGGCTCGGCTTTTCCTACAAATGGAACATGGGGTGGATGCACGACACGCTGCGCTACATGGCGCGCGATCCGATCCACCGGCCCTATCATCACGACGACATCACGTTCGGGCTGCTCTACGCCTTCTCCGAGCGCTTCATTCTGCCGCTCTCCCACGACGAGGTCGTGCACGGCAAGGGGTCGCTGATCGCCAAGATGCCGGGCGACGAATGGCAGCGCTTTGCCAACCTGCGCGCCTATCTCGGGTTCATGTGGGCGCACCCCGGCAAGAAACTCTTGTTCATGGGGAGCGAGATCGCCCAGCAGGCCGAATGGAGTCACGACGCGCAGATCGACTGGCACCTGCTCGATTATCCCGCGCATCAAGGCATCCAGCGGCTGGTGCGCGACCTCAACCGCATCTACCGAGCCGAACCCGCGCTGCATCGCCTCGACTCCGACCCCAACGGTTTCCGCTGGGTGATCGGCGACGACCGCGCGAACTCCGTGTTCGCGTTCATGCGCTACGGCGGCGATGCGCCTCCCGTCCTCGCGGTCTGCAACATGGCGCCGGTGCCGCGCCATGATTACCGGATCGGCGTGCCGCGCGCCGGCCGCTGGCGCGAAGCCATCAACAGCGATTCCTCCCTCTATGGCGGCTCCAACGCCGGCAACAGCGGCGGCGTCAACACGAGCGACGCAGGCGCGCACGGCGAACCGCAATCGCTCGAGCTTCTGCTGCCGCCGCTGGCGACGATATTGTTCCGTCACGAAAGCTGATTCATGCCGCCTCTCCCCGCGCTCACCGCCGGCTCGCCCCACCCGCTCGGCGCCACCTCGGACGGGCTCGGCATCAATTTCGCGGTGTTCTCGGCCCATGCCGAGCGCATCGATCTTTGTTTGTTCGATCCGTCGGGACGGCGCGAGATCGCGCGGCTGGCCTTGCCCGAGTTCACCGACGAAATCTGGCACGGGTATCTGCCCGGTGCGCGCGCCGGTCTGATCTACGGATACCGCGCGCATGGTCCCTACCAGCCGCAGGCCGGCCACCGTTTCAATCCCCACAAGCTGCTGCTCGACCCCTATGCGCGGCGCATCAGCGGGAGTTTGCGCTGGACCGACGCCCTGTTCGGCTTTCGAGTGGCCTCACAGCGCGCCGATCTCTCCTTCGACCGCCGCGACAGCGCCCCCGGCATGATCAAGGCGGTGGTGGCCGACGACGGCTTCAATTGGGGCGACGACCGGCCGCCCAACGTTCCCTGGTCGGAGACCGTCATCTATGAGGCCCACGTGCGCGGTCTCACCATGCTGCGCGAGGACATCCGTCCCAACGAACGGGGAACGTTCGCGGCGCTTGCCGATGAGCGCGTGATCGATCATCTGCGCCGGCTCGGGATCACCGCGGTCGAACTGATGCCGACCCACGCATTTGTCCAGGACCGTCACCTGTTGCAAAAAGGGCTGCGCAACTATTGGGGCTACAACACCATCGGCTTTTTCGCGATCGAGCCGCGCTATCTCTCCGACGGCTCGATCAATGAGATGCGCATCGCCGTCCGGCGGCTGCACGCAGCCGGCATCGAGGTCATTCTCGACGTCGTTTACAACCATACCGCCGAAGGCAACGAACTCGGCCCCACCTTGTCGTTCCGCGGGCTCGACAACGCGAGCTATTACCGGCTAGTCAACGACAACCCGCGCCATTGCGTCAACGACACCGGCACCGGCAACACCATGAACCTGGCGCACCCGCGGGTGCTGCAGATGGTCATGGATTCGCTGCGCTACTGGGTGACCGAGTTCCACGTCGACGGTTTCCGTTTCGACCTGGGCGTGACGTTAGGGCGCGAGCCGTACGGCTACGATCCCGGCGCGGGCTTCTTTGACGCGTTGCGGCAGGACCCGGTGCTCACCCGCGTCAAGCTGATCTCCGAACCCTGGGACGTCGGCCCTGGCGGTTATCAGCTCGGCAACCACCCGCCGGGATTTGCGCAATGGAACGATCGCTTCCGCAACGGCATTCGCAAATTCTGGCGCGGCGACGCCGGGCAACGTCAAGACTTCGCCGCGCGCCTGGCCGGATCGGGCGACATTTTCGACCGCCAAGCGCGACGCCCATGGGAGTCGGTCAATTACGTCGCCGCCCATGACGGTTTCACGCTCGCCGATCTCGTCACCTATTCGCAACGTCACAACGAGGCGAACAAGGAGGACGGCGGCGGCGAGGGGTATTCCAACAATTGGGGCGTCGAGGGGCCGACCGAGGACAAACAAATTATTGCGACGCGCGGCCGGGTGCAGCGATCGATGCTGGCGACGCTGTTCTTTTCGCTCGGCACGCCCATGCTGCTCGGCGGCGACGAGTTCGGGCGCACCCAGCGCGGCAACGACAACGCCTATTGCCAGGACAACGAGATCTCGTGGTTCGACTGGAAGCAGGCCGCTTCGCCGGAAGGTCGCGCCTTGACCGCATTCGTTGCCCGACTGATCGAATTGCGCCGTACTTATCCAGCGCTGCGTGCGCGGCGCTTTCTGCACGGCCGGCAGGAGCCCGCGGCCGGCATCCCGGACATTGCCTGGTTCGACGAGCGCGGCGAGACCATTGCTGCCGAAGCGTGGAACAATCCGGAACAGCGCGTGCTCATGGTGCGACGCGCCGAGGAGGCATCCGACGGCGCGGTCGACGTCCTCACGCTCTGCCTAAATCCGTGGAATGATGATATCCGCTTTCGCCTGCCGCCGCCCGCCCTGCCCGCACGCGTACTCGTCGACAGCACGCGGCCCGAAATTGCCGACGAGCCCGTCGTCGATAACGAGGTCAACGTCCCGGCGCATGGGGCCGTGCTCGTCGCGGCCCGTACCGAAGCCAAGCCGACATGACGGCGGCCTTCTCTCGCGCGTTGCCGTTCGGGGCGACGCTCGTCGGCGAGAGCCGCACACGTTTTCGCCTGTGGGCGCCGGTGCAGCGAGCCGTTAGCATCGACGTCGACGGCCTAGGCGCGCTCGCGATGACGCGCAGCGACGACGGCTGGTTCACCGGCGAAGCGGCATGCGGCGCCGGCAGCCGTTATCAGTATCGCCTCGACGACGGGCGCCTGGTGCCCGATCCGGCCTCGCGCGCGCAGGCCAATGACGTGCATGGGCCGAGCGTGGTCGTCGACCCCGCCGCGTATCGCTGGCGTCACCCGGGGTGGCAAGGCCGGCTGTGGCATGAAGCGGTGATCTATGAGCTGCACGCGGGCGTCCTCGGCGGATTTCGCGGCGTCGAGCGGGAGCTTGCGCGCCTTGCCGATCTGGGCATCACGGCGGTCGAGCTGATGCCGGTCGCCGCTTTCCCGGGCCGGCGCAATTGGGGTTACGACGGCGTGCTGCCGTTTGCGCCCGCCACGGCTTACGGGAGACCGGACGATCTCAAGGCGCTGGTCGATGCCGCGCACGGCCACGGCCTGATGATTTATCTCGACGTCGTCTACAATCACTTCGGCCCTGACGGAAATTATCTCGCGTCCTACGCGCCGCAATTCTTTCGCGCCGACGTCGCGACCCCCTGGGGACCGGCCATCGATTTCCGCCGGCCGGAAGTCCGGCGTTTTTTTACCGAGAATGCGCTCTATTGGTTGATGGAGTTCCGGTTCGACGGCCTGCGTTTCGACGCCGTGCACGCAATCCCCGAGCCGGACTGGCTCGACGAAATGGCGGCGCAGGTCCGCGCCACGGTCGAGCGCGGCCGTCACGTTCACCTCGTGCTCGAGCACGACGGCAACGTGGCAAGCCACCTTGCCGGCGATTTCGACGCGCAATGGAACGACGACGGCCATCACGCGCTGCACGTCCTGCTCACCGGCGAAGGCGACGGGTACTACGCCGATTATGCCGATGATCCGGCCGGCCGCCTCGCGCGCGTGCTCAAGGAAGGCTTTGCCTACCAGGGCGAGCCGTCGGCTCATCGCGACGGTAAGCCGCGCGGCACGCCGAGCGCGCATCTGCCGCCGAGCGCGTTCGTGTTGTTCCTGCAGAATCACGACCAGATCGGCAACCGCGCCTTCGGCGAGCGGTTGACGGAACTCGCGGACCCCGCGGCCCTGGAAGCCGCGATTGCACTGCTGATTCTCTGCCCGCAGATTCCGCTTCTCTTCATGGGCGAGGAGGTGGCAAGCCGCAGCTCGTTTCTTTTCTTCACCGACCACAACGAGCAACTCGCGGCCGCGGTCCGCGAAGGCCGGCAGCGGGAATTTGCGCGTTTTGCCGGCTTCCCCGCGCAGGCGGGCCGCACGCTGCCCGACCCGAATGCCGTCGAGACTTTCGAGCGCTCCGTTCCGAAACCCGATCCCGAGCGCGGGAAAGCGCGCGAGGCGCTTTACCGGCGGCTCCTCGCCATCCGCCGCACCGAGCTGATGCCGCGCCTGGAGGGTGCGCGCGCGATCGAAGCAAACGCGATTGGGCCCGCGGCGGTGCTGGCACGCTGGCGCATGAACGACGGCGCGATCCTGACGCTTGCGACGAACCTCGGAGACGGTTCGGCGAATCTTGCACCGCCCGCCGGGCGCGTGCTGTTCGAGAGCGCGGTTGAGGCGGCGCGATCGTTGCAATCTGGATGCCTGCCGCCGCGCAGTACGGTGGCGCTGCTGGAGCCCGCGTCGTGAGCGACGCGGCCGTGCGCGACCTCGCGCGGAGCGCGGGCATTGCGGTCGGTTGGGAGGACCATGCGGGCAAGCGGCATCGCGTTTCCGTCGCGGTGCTGCGGCGGATTCTGGCTGCACTCGGGCTGCCGTGCGAGACCGCAGGCGACCTGCACCAGAGCCAGGAGGCGGTGCGCGCGAGTGGAGGAAAAGCCGCGTCACCCCTGATCACCGCGACCGTCGGAGAGCCTGTCGCAATTGCAAACACACAAGAAGAATTGGGCGCACCCGTTCGTCTCACCTATGAGAACGGCACCATTGCCGACCTGCGCCCACGCCAATCATGCGGCGGGAAATGGATGCTGCCGCCGATCGCCACGCCCGGGTATCACCGGGTCGAATTGGGTAGACGCCCGATCGATTTGGCCGTTGCGCCGGCCCGCTGCCTCGCTGTTGAGGACGTCACGCCCGGTACCCGTCTTTGGGGTCTGGCCGCGCAGCTCTACGGCCTGCGGCGGGCGGGTGACGGCGGCATCGGCGACACCGCCGCACTCGCGACGCTGGCGCAATCGGCGGCCCGCCACGGCGCCGACGCCGTCGCGCTCAGTCCCGCGCATGCAGGATTTGCCGCCGATCCCGGGCGCTACCAGCCTTATTCCCCCTCCAGCCGTTTGTTCCTCAATCCGCTGCACGCGGATCCGCGGCTACTGTTCGGTAAGGCAACGGTCGGCCGCGCGGTCGAGACGCTCGGGCTCGCCGCGGAGTTCGCTCGGCTGGAGACGGAGCCGCTGATCGACTGGCCGGCGGCCGGCCGCGCCAAGCTCGCGGTGCTGCGCCGCCTCTTTGATGATTTCATCGGCGCGGCAGACGGCGAGCGATCCGACGCACTCGGGCGCGACTTCGCCGCGTTCCGCGCGACGGGCGGCGACCTGTTGCGCCAGCACGCGTGGTTCGAGGCGTTGCACGTCGATCGCGTTACGGCCGATCCGAACGAATGGTCGTGGCGCACCTGGCCGGCGCCGCTGCGCGATCCGAACAGCGCCGCGGTCGAGGCGTTCGCCGCGAGCCATGAGCGCGAGGTGCTGTTCCATAATTTCCTGCAATGGATCGCGGATCGCTCGTTCGCGACGGCGCAGAAGAGCGCGCGCGACGCGGGCATGCGCATCGGGCTGATCGCCGACCTTGCGGTGGGCATGGACAGCAGCGGCAGCCACGCGTGGAGCCGCCAAGCAGACATTCTGGTCGGGCTCGAAGTCGGCGCACCGCCCGATTCCTTCAACCCGCTTGGACAGAACTGGGGCCTCACCGCGTTTTCGCCGCGCGCGCTTGCCGCGGGCGGCTTTGCAGCGTTCATCGCAACGCTGCGCGCCTGCATGCGCAACGCCGGCGGCCTGCGCATCGACCACGCCATGTCGTTTGCGCGCCTGTGGCTCATTCCCGAGGGCGCCAAGCCGAACGAGGGTGCTTACCTCGCCTATCCGGCGGACGAACTCCTGCGCCTCGCCGCGCTCGAATCGCAGCGCCACCGCGCGATCGTCATCGGCGAGGATCTCGGCACGGTCCCGGCGGGCTTCCGCGAGCGGCTCGCGCGAAGCGGTATCGCCGGCATGCGCGTGCTGTGGTTCGAAAGGGATGCGGAACGTTTCCGGCCGCCGCGAGCGTGGGATCGCAGCGCCATCGCCGTGACCACGACCCATGACCTCCCGACGGTCGCCGGCTGGTGGCGCGGTGCCGATATCGAGACCCGCGCCGCGATCGGCATTCTCGGCCAACCGGCGGAACGCGCGCGGCGCGCGCGCAAGAAGGAGCGCACTTCATTGTGGCGCGCGCTGAGGTCTGCGGGCGCGGCGGCGGGTACGCAACCGCCGCCGGAAGAGACCAAGCCAGCCGTCAACGGCGCGCTGGACTTCGTCGCGCAAACGCCGGCGCCGCTCGCGCTCGTTCCGCTCGAAGACGCGCTCGGGCTCGTCGATCAACCGAACCTGCCGGGCACCATCGACGAGCACCCCAACTGGCGCCGCCGCATCGCCTCCCCGGCGGATGTGATGCTTGAGGAGCCCGCGGTCGCCGCACGCCTCGCGATCGTCGACCGGCAGCGCCGACCATGAGCCCGCCGCGCGCCACCCTGCGCCTCCAGTTCCACAAGAACTTCACCTTCGCGGACGCTGCTCGGTTGGTGCCGTATTTCTCCGCGCTCGGCATCAGTCACGTTTACGCCTCGCCGATTCTGACCGCGCGGCCCGGATCGATGCACGGCTACGACGTGATCGACCCGAGCCGAGTAAATCCGGAGCTCGGCGGCGAGGAGGGCCTGCGCGGCCTCGTCGCCGCTCTGCGGAACGCCGATCTCGGTCTCATCGTCGATGTCGTGCCGAACCACATGGCGGTCGGATCGGGTAATGCCTGGTGGTGGGACGTGCTGCTCAATGGGCCGGAGAGCGCCTACGCGCATTTTTTCGATATCGATTGGGGGCCCGACGACCCGGAACTGCACGGTAAGGTCCTGGCCCCTTTTCTCGGGGGCTCGTGCGCGGAAGCGGTGGCCGCGGGCGAGATCACGGTGGCGCATGACCGCGAGCGCGGCTACGTCGTCAAATATTTCGACCATATCTTCCCGGTGGCGCGGACGGACTGGGGCGAGCTCGGGCAGCGAGGCGTGCGCGCCTACGATCCCGGCAACGAAGACGGACGCGATCGATTGGCTGCGTTGCTGGCGCGTCAGCACTACCGGCTGGCGTGGTGGCGCGCCGCCAATGACGAAATCAACTGGCGGCGCTTCTTCGACATCAACGAGCTGATCGGGGTCCGCGTCGAACGCGACGACGTGTTCGCGGCGACCCACGCGACCCTGCTGCGGCTCTATGGGGAAGGTCTGATCGACGGCGTGCGGGTCGATCACATCGACGGCCTCTCCCACCCGGGCGACTACGCTCGCACCTTGCGCGCGCGCCTCGCCGCGCTCGAATCCGCGCGGCCGGCGGATGCGCCGCGCGGGCCTGCCTACATCGTGGTCGAGAAAATTCTTGGGCCCGACGAAAACTTGCGTGTGGATTGGGGCTGCGACGGGACCAGCGGCTACGACTTCATGGATCAGGTCAGCGCCGTGCTGCACGATGGCGAGGCCGAGCCGAAGCTCGCCGCGCTGTGGGCGCGGGTGAGTGGCCGCTCGCCGTCGTTTGCGACGGAAGCGCAAGCGAGCCGCCGCGAGATTCTCGATCGCAGCTTCACCGCGCAGCTCAATGCCGCGGCGCGCGCCTTCCACGACCTGGCGCGTGCATCCGGCTCCGACATGAGCCGGGCCGCGATCAGGCGTGCGCTCATCCAAATCCTCGCGCAGTTCCCGGTCTATCGCCTCTACACGGCGCCCGGACAGCGTTCGGACGCAGACCTGCTGTTCGTGCGCCGTGCGCTCGTGGGGGCCGCCGCCACCTGCCTGCCGGGAGATCGCGCCGCCGTTGATCTCCTCGGACACTGGCTCGCGGGTGAAGCGACGCCGGCGCACGCCGAAGCGCTGCACGCGCGCGCGCTCACCGCGTTTCATCAGCTCAGCGCACCGGTTGCCGCCAAGGCGGTCGAGGACACGGCGTTCTACCGCTATGGCGCGCTTCTTTCGCGCATCGACGTGGGCTTCGATCCTGGCCGCTTCGCCGTCACGCCGGCCGATTTCCACGCGGTCATGCGGGTGCGGCGGGAGCGCTTTCCGTCCGCGATGCTGGCGACCGCCACCCATGATCACAAGCGCGGCGAAGACGTACGCGCGCGCCTCGCCGTGCTGAGCGAGATTCCCGACGAATGGGCGGCCGCGCTCCAAGCGTGGCTGAGGCGAAGCGCGCCGCTGTGCGAGGCCATTGCCGGCGCGCCGGTGCCGCATCCGGGCGACATTGCGCTGCTGATGCAGACGATCGCGGGCGCCTGGCCGCCGGACCTCGCGGTCGACGATGCGGCGGGATGCAAACAATTCGCCGAACGCCTTGCCGCTTGGCAGCAAAAGGCACTGCGCGAGGCAAAGCTCGCGACCGACTGGACCGCGCCCAACGAAGCCTACGAATCCGCCGCGCGGCGTTTTCTCACGCGCGTGTTCGCGAGCGAGACGGGGCTGCTGCCGGAGATCGCCCGCTTTGCGCGCCGGATCGGGCCGGCCGGCGCCGTCAACGGCTTGGCGCAAACCTTGATGAAGCTTACCGCGCCGGGTGTCCCCGACATCTATCAGGGAACCGACTACTGGGACGTGAGCCTCGTCGATCCCGACAACCGCCGGCCGGTCGATTTCGCGGCGCGGATGCGCAGCCTGGAGGCATCATCGCTCGACGAGCTTGCGGCGAACTGGCGCGACGGCCGCATCAAACAGGCGGTGATCGCCCGCGCGCTCGCGGTTCGGCGGAGCGCCCCGCGCCTCTTCGCCGACGGCACGTACGAGCCTGTCGAGGTGGAAGGCCCGCTCGCGCGCCACGTGGTTGCTTTTGCGCGCAGGCACGAAAACGCAGTCGCCGTCACGATCGCGTGCCGCCTGATGTCGCGCTTACTCTTCGGCGATGGGCTTTCCATCCAACGCCTGCGCTGGAGCGGCACCCGCCTGCGTCTGCCCGATGCGTGCCGCACCGCACACTTGCGAGACGCCATCGGCGGTACGGAATTTCACCGGCAAGACGCTGCCGACCTCGCGGCCTCGTTGGCTGGGCTTCCCGTTGCGCTTCTCGTCGGGTCCACGGATCACCGCATGACTGTTTTTGGTGCGGCGCAACAAAACACTGGCCGTTAAGCGCGATGTGAAGCGCGGCAAATTTCACTGGAATAACAGGCGACTTCATGACACTTTTCGCTCGCGAGTGCCGAATCAGCTCGCGGCGGCGTGGAATGCAGACACGCAGTAAAGAACGCACGGGAGCCGGGGAGAGCCGGGGGCTAGCCCAGAGCGGAAATCCGAAAGGACAACGGCCACTACCTCACGGTGCGTAGGTAGCGAAAACGTGGCCAGCCGGAGTGGCGACCGGCCCGCGACGCCTGATTCTGTGCTTGTTGTTTCATGCCCGGCCTCGCGCCGGGCATGACGTTTTTGAAAGAGGTCACCGGCTGTCCAAATAAGACACTTCGTTGAGTTTCTCCGGCTCCGCCGATTGCAAAGAGAAGCTTCGCGTGAGCGCCGGCGGCCGCTCGAGCGAGACCATGAACCGCTTCTCCGGCACCGCGTCGTGATTGTAGATGTCGTTGCGGAAATGCACTGTG
>Ga0153928_1000341_pt1 | contig 23926 bp, 24 predicted proteins | sample TSNJ012MetaG_FD_106656 | JGI IMG/M metagenome (GOLD analysis project Ga0153928, IMG submission 106656) | Attine ant fungus gardens microbial communities from New Jersey, USA - TSNJ012 MetaG | ecosystem: Host-associated > Fungi > Mycelium > Unclassified | place: USA: New Jersey, Wharton State... | reverse complement strand
GGTGAGGTCCCACTCGCGCCACGGCGCGATCACCGTCACGTCGGGCTTGAGCGCATAGTAGGTCAGCTCGAAGCGCACCTGGTCGTTGCCCTTGCCGGTCGCGCCGTGGGCGACCGCGTCGGCGCCGACCTTCTCGGCGATGTCGATCTGTTTCTTGGCGATGAGCGGGCGCGCAATCGAGGTGCCGAGCAGATATTGACCCTCGTAAACCGTGTTGGCGCGGAACATCGGGAACACGTAGTCGCGCACGAACTCCTCGCGCAAATCCTCGATGAAAATGTTCTCCGGCTTGACGCCGAGCAGCAATGCCTTCGCTCGGGCCGGCTCCAGCTCCTCGCCCTGGCCGAGGTCGGCCGTGAAGGTGACGACCTCGCAGCGGTAGCTCGTCTGCAGCCATTTGAGGATGACCGAGGTGTCGAGCCCGCCGGAATAGGCGAGCACCACCTTCTTCACATCGCTTTTTTTCATGTTTGGTCCGTGGGGCAATGGCCAAAGCCGTTGCACAAGCGCGCGGACTATAGGGGCAACGACCTGCCGGGCAAAGGCAGGAGGGCGGTCATGGGCCGCTGCGCTGGGCGCGACGGCGGGCGGCCGAACCCCAGCGCGCGAGCACGCCGGCGACCGCGGCATGGATCGGCAGGACGGCAAGCTCGATCGCGCGCTCGATGGCCGCGTCGGACGGCAGCGGCAGCGGCCAGCGGAACAGCAGCGCGTAGGCGACCCAGACGATCAGGAAGGTGAACACGCCGGAGAACGCGATGTCGGTGAAGAAGTGGCCGCCGACCGCAAGGCGCATGCCGCCGACCGCGACCGCGAAGGCAAGCGCCGCGCCATAGGCGGCCGCCCGCAGCGGCGGCGGCGCGAGCGCCGCCGGCGCCAAGGTCCAGAACGCACCCGCGCTTTCGCCGGAGATGAACGAACAATTCTGCTCGCAGCCGCCGCGCGGATCCCACCACGGCACGAAGCTGTCGCTGCCGTGGAACTCGCGCACCTCGATCGGCCGCGGGCGGCCCCAGTGCTCCTTGAGCACGCCGTTCGCGAGCACGCCGGGCGCGAGCGCCAAGGTTCCGAGCAGAAACACGATCGAGCGCGGCGACATCAGCATCGGCTTTGCCGGCCGCAGCAGCTTGAGGATGAGCGCCGCAACCGGCGCGAGCGCCAGCGCCGCGACTACCCACATCGCCGCATCGCGCACCTGCAGGAGCCACATGTGGTGTTCGACGAACATGTAATAGGTCAGCAGGAACCAGCGTTCGCCCGGCTCGAAGAACATCCGCGTGATCGCGAGGTCGAGGCCGGGGAACACGGCAAAGATCGCGCCGACGGCGGCGGCGAGCGTGAGCACGACGAAGAGCCCGGTGCGGTTCATGACGGCGGGTGTACCGAAGACTGCCGTGGGTGGAAAGCCAAAGGCCGGCGCCACGCACCCGCATTGCGGCCGGCGAGCGCCCAATAAACGAACCCGCCGACGATCCCGACCGCTGCCATGATTTCCGGGCCGCGCCAGCCGAGATCGTCGGGACCGTTCAAGAGCCGCAAATCCCATCCGTAGGCGGAGCACAGCGCCAGCGCCGCACCGGCAAGCGCATAGAAGAAAACCGAGCGCAGGCGGAACCCCTCCGCGAGCGCGATGATCAGCATGGCCGGCAGCATGGCGTAGATCGAGAAGAATGCCGCCGACAGGCCGACCATAATCGCGATGCTTTGTTGGTCGGCCGGACGGTCAAGCACCGCGTTCCAGCCGGGCAGCAGCAACGCAAATGTCGTCACCGCCGCGCCCGCGACACAGGCGAGCACGAACGCGAAGAGGACGACGAAAATGCGTGCGATGAGCGACAAGAGGATGCTCAGTCGGTCATGGCCATGGCGCGCAGGGCCATGCGCTCGCGCGCGGAGAGCTTCTCGCTCGCGCTCTTGAGCTGGCCGCATGCGGCGAGGATGTCGCGCCCGCGCGGCGTGCGCACCGGCGAAGCATAGCCGGCGTTGAACACGACTTCGGAAAAGCGCTCGATCTGGTCCCAGTCGGAACACTCGTAGGCGCTGCCGGGCCACGGGTTGAACGGGATCAGGTTGATCTTCGCCGGGAGGCCGGCGAGCAGCCGCACCAGCGCCTTGGCGTCGGCGGTCGAATCGTTGACGCCCTTGAGCATCACGTATTCGAAGGTGATGCGCCGCGCATTCGACAGGCCCGGATAATTGCGGCACGCCTCGAGCAGCTGCGCGATCGGATATTTGCGATTGAGCGGCACCAGCACGTCGCGCCGCGCATCATCGACCGCGTGCAGCGAGACCGCAAGCATGACCCCGATCTCTTCGCCGCAGCGGGCGATGTTGGGAACGACCCCGGAGGTCGAAAGCGTGATGCGGCGCTTGGAAATGCCGAGCCCGTCGCCGTCCGCCACCACCAGGAGCGCGTCGCGCACCGCCTCAAAGTTATAGAGCGGCTCGCCCATACCCATCATCACGACGTTCGAGACGTAACGGCCGCCTTCCGTGCGCAGGTTGCTGCCGCCCGCGGGCGGCGTGGCGCCAGGCCAGTCGCCGAGACGGTCGCGCGCCAGCATCACCTGCCCGACGATTTCCCCGGCGGTGAGATTGCGCACCAGGCGCTGGGTTCCGGTGTGGCAGAAGGTGCACGAAAGGGTGCAGCCGACCTGGCTCGAGACGCACAGCGTGCCGCGGTCGGCTTCCGGGATGTACACGCATTCGACCTCGTGCGGCCGCTCGCCGGGATGCTCGCCCGGCAGCCGCAGGAGCCATTTGCGCGTGCCGTCGACCGAGACCTGCTCGGCGACGACTTCGGGCCGCGCCAAGGTGTAGCGGGCGGCGAGCGTCGCGCGCAGGTCCTTCGACACGCTGGTCATCTCGTCGAAGCTCCGGGCGCCGCGCACGTAGAACCAATGCCAGAGCTGGCGCACGCGCATGCGGCGCTGGCCCTCGGGCACGCCGACGGCGGCGAGCGCCTCCGCAAGCGCGGCGCGGTCGAGGCCGACGAGAGAGGGCTGCAAGGGCGGCACATAGCGCTCGAGCGGCGTCTTCTCGATCGCGCGTGCGCTTGCCGCGTCCGCCCTGGTGTTATCAATCAGTGTCGTCATCGGAGCTGAAGCTGTACCGGCCGTGCGCCGGCTCATAGCACAGATAGGCCTTTAATGTTGCCGCGCGAGGTCGCGGCCCTGGCACAGCCTGTTCCCTCGCCCGCGAGCGGGGGAGGGAGGCGCAAGTTTCACTTGCATTCCTTGGCGGTGCGGTCGAGCGCCTGGGAGAGGCCCTTGAGCGAATAGCGGTCGGTCGATTGCGTGCCGCGCGACGAGGTGCCGGTGACGACGATATCGGCACCCTTGCGCATGGTCTCGATCATGCGGCTCTCCTCGGCCGCGTTGCTGATCCAGGCACCATCGCCCTTCGTGTACATGACGAATTTGTTGTTGCCGATCTCCACGTTCACCTCGGAATCCGCCTTGAGCTGATAGCCGATGATGACCGAGACCTCGTTGTGCACGTTCTCGGCCGGGCGCGTGGAGATGAACAGATAGACCGGATCGCGCGGGCGGTTGGGCGGGTTGGTTCGGGTGCTCGCCGGGGTGGCAAGCGCGTAGCAAACCTTGCCGCCGCCGGCCGACGCCGCATAGGCGCCCCAGTCGCCGTATTGCCCGAGGAGGTTCGGCTGCCCGCCGCCGGGCGCCGCCGCCGGCGCAGGCTGTTTGGGGGCGGCCGCCTTTTTGGCCGGCCCCTGTGCGGCCGCCGGAACGGCGGCCAATACGGCGGCCGCTACGGCCAGCGCTATGCGAAACCCGGTCTGCAGCATGTCCCCGACACCCTGGCCGCACGCCCCACGGCGAGCCGATTACGGAGCGAAATCGGCATTGTAAAGGCAGTATGACGGCGGGCGCCGCGCCTCGACGGGCATCCCTAACGTGCTATGACGCGCCCCTTTGGGTAGACCCGGCGAGCCATGAAAGCCGTTCTGTGCACCCGCTTCGGCGGCCCCGACGACCTCGAAATCAAGGACATCGCGCCCCCGAACGCCGGCCCCGGGGAGGCAGTCGTCGCGGTGCGGGCCGCCGCGCTTAATTTCTTCGACACGCTGCTGATCGCCGGGAAATACCAGCACAAGCCGCCGTTCCCGTTCTCGCCGGCTTCCGAGTTTTCCGGCATGGTCGAGAGCGTCGGGCCCGGCGTCACTGCATTTGCGTCCGGCGATCGGGTGGTCGGCTGGATGGGCTCCGGTGCGGCGCGCGAGCGCGTCGCGGTCAAGGTCGAGCGCCTGGTGCGGCTGCCGGACGGGCTCGATTTCGACCGTGCCGCCGGCCTCACCGTGACGTACGGCACCACCGTGCACGCGCTCAAGGACCGGGCACAGCTCAAGCCGGGCGAAACCCTCGCCGTGCTCGGCGCTGCGGGCGGCACCGGGCTTGCCGCGATCGAACTCGGCAAGCTCATGGGAGCGCGGGTGATCGCCTGCGCGTCGTCGCCCGACAAGCTCGCGTTCGCCCGCGAGCACGGCGCCGACGACACGATCAACTACGGGGCAGAAGACCTCAAAGAGGCGCTTCGCCGGGTGACCGACGGGCGCGGCGTCGACGTGGTCTACGATCCGGTCGGCGGCGCCTATGCGGAAGCCGCGCTGCGGTCAATCGCCTGGGGCGGCCGCTTTTTGGTGATCGGCTTTGCGGCGGGCGAAATCCCGAAGCTCCCGCTCAACCTGGTGCTGCTCAAAGGCTGCGACGTGCGCGGCGTGTTCTGGGGCCAGTTCACCGAGCGTTTTCCGCAGGCACACCGCGCCAACATGGCGGACGTGCTGCAATGGGCGCTCGACGGCAAGCTCTCCGCCCACGTCCACGCGGTTTATCCGCTCGACAACATCGCCGACGCGCTCAAGGCGCTCGCCAACCGCGAGGCGATGGGCAAGATTCTGCTGCGGCCGTGAAACTGCGCTGGATTGCTACAGCGTGCTGATGACCTGATCGATCGCGGTGAAGTGATCGAAGTCGAAGCCGCCCAGATGCACGACGTCGAGATTGTAGCCGAGCATGTCGACGTGATCGCATTGCCAGAACGGCTGTTGAAAATCGCCGTATTTGGCCGACTCCAACGCCACCACGCCGTCATTGTCCTGATTTGTAACTTCGCCGATGTAGTGATGCGTGGGCAGCAGCGCGAAGCAGGTTTTGCGCCCGCCCGGGCGTCCCGATGCGAAGTAGGAACGATACCGAATGTGCGGATGTGTTTGTGTCACATCCGGCACGGCCGAGGCGGCCGCGGTCGTGAGATTCGCAAGCGCACCTGTGGGGATTCCGAAGTCGCTGAGCAGATGAGTGATCGCGTCGTAGGCAACGCGGCGAAAATCGTTCGGAGCCGGGCCGGCCAGGAGATCCGCCACTGGACTGCCGCGATGCGGCGTCGACAGTGTCGTCAGCGAGGCGATCCGTCCCGGATCGGACAGTCCATTGATATTCGCGGCGATCAAGGTCCGGCTGTCCAGCCCGCCCATCGAGTGCGCAATGATATGGACCGGACCCGTCGGATAGGCCTTCTGAATGGCATCCGCGAGCTGCTGTGCCCGCACTTGGCTGGTTGCGGTGGAGCTGACCAGCGGAAAGGTCGACTGGTGCACGCCCTGTTCGTCTAGGTGCTTTTTCAGCCCGCGGAAGTAGTTGATGCCGAGGAACCGCTGCGGCACCAGAAAGCCGCTCGCGAAAACGAGGTTCATGTTTTCCTCCCCTTTTATTTGAAACGTGGCCGTTGCGGCTTTCGACGCGAATAGCGCAAAGCATTGCGTTACCGTCAAAGCACTTGCAGACGGAAAAATTACCCGCTTTGCGAAAGACTGCAAGCCCGCGCTTCACGCGGTGCGGGTACAAGCGACGAAACAATACTATTCCACCAGCGGATAGGCGGCCTCTACCACATAAGGGCCGCCGCCGACCGAGGCCTTCGATGAGAACAGCACGAAGCGCGACACCGAGAATGGCGACACGCGCACCGGTCCGCGTGCCGAGAGATAGTCGGCGACCTGGAGGCTCGAGGAGTCGCGCAGGCGCGCGAGCGTCACGTGCGGCATGAACTTGCGTCCCTCCGGCTCGAGGCCGAGGCGCTGCATCAGCCGCTCCAGTTCCGCCTGCAGCTCGATGAGCGGCGGCACCGGCGCGACCGCAGCCACCACCGCGCGCGGCTTTCGGCCGCCGAACGAGTCGAGCCGTTCGAAGCGCAGATCGAAACCGCGCCGGTTCACCTTGTCGAGCAGCGAGTCGATGTCGTGCGCGAAGGCATCGTCCACGTCGCCGATGAAGCGCAGGGTCAGGTGATAGTTTTCCGGATCGATCCAGCGCGCGCCGGGCAGCCCGCCGCGCATCATGGAGAGCGCCTGGGCAACGTCGGCGGGGATTTCGAGGCCGGTGAACAGCCGGGGCATGGCGGGACTCGGGATACTCGACAGGGAAAGAATGTGGAGATTCGGGCCGGCCGCGCAACCGTCAGCGCGCCGCACTCGGGTTCGCGGCACTAGCGTGGGCGACCAGTTCCTCCACCTTGGGCAGGATTTTCGCCACGATCACGTCGACCCCGGCCGCGGTCGGGTGAAGCCCGTCGCCCTGGTTGAGCCCGCGCTCCGCCGCCACGCCGTCGAGGAAGAACGGGTAGAACGCCGTGCCGTAGGCGGCGGCGAGGTCCGGATAGATCGAATCGAACGCCTTGGCATAGTCGGCGCCCATGTTGGGCGGCGCGCGCATGCCGGCGAGCAGCACGGGAATGTGCCGCCCCGCAAGCCGCCGCAGTATCTCGTTGAGATTGGCCCGCGCGCGCGCCGGGTCGAGACCGCGCAGCGCATCGTTGGCGCCGAGCTCGAGGATGACGGCATCGGTGCCGTCCGGCACCGACCAGTCGAGCCGCGCCAAGCCGTCCGCGCTGGTATCGCCCGAGACGCCCGCGTTGACGACTTCCGCGGCGATGCCCTTGCCGGCGAGCGCGCGCTGCAGCCGCACGGGAAACGTGGCGTCGGCCGGCAGGCCCAACCCGGCGGTGAGCGAGTCGCCGAGCGCGACGATCTTCACCGGCCGGCCGGGGCTGGCCGGCTGCGCCGCGGCGGATACCAGCGCCATCGCCGCAACGGCGGCCGCGACAGCGAGCATCTGGACCCCGCGCGCCCTTTTCCCATATGAGCGGGACGCCGGGAAAAACGGCTCGCGACGTGCGCGGAAGGGCCACATGAACGACACCTCAGCGGGCGGGCCGGTCGGCGCCATCGCGCTCACCGGCATCAATCTCGCGCTCGGCCGCGGCGCCGCCCGGGTTCATATCCTCAAGGACATCGACCTGCATATAGGACGCGGGGAAGCGGTCGGCCTCGTCGGCCCGTCCGGCTCGGGCAAGTCGACCCTGCTGATGGTGATGGCGGGACTGGAACGCCCCGACTCCGGCACGGTGACGGTGGCCGGCCAGGACCTCGACCGGCTTAACGAGGACGAGCTCGCGCGCTTTCGCGGGCGCAACGTCGGCATCGTGTTTCAATCGTTTCATCTGATTCCCACCATGACGGCGCTCGAGAACGTGGCGGTGCCGCTCGAGCTTGCCGGGCACGACGACGCCTTCGCGCGCGCGGCGCGCGAACTTGAGGCGGTCGGGCTTGGGGATCGGGTCGGTCATTATCCGGCCGAGCTTTCCGGCGGCGAGCAGCAGCGCGTCGCGCTCGCCCGCGCGCTTGCGCCCAACCCGGCGATCCTGGTGGCCGACGAGCCGACCGGCAATCTCGACGAGGCGACCGGCCGCCAGGTCATCGATCTGATGTTCGCGGGCCAGCGCGAGCGCGGCACCACGCTCGTGCTCGTCACGCACGACGCGGCGCTCGCCCAGCGCTGCGGCCGCGTGGTGCGGCTGCGCTCCGGACGTATCGAAGCGCCGGCCCGCGCCCGGATACACGCATGACCGCCGCCATAGCGGGAGCGCCGCGCGGGCCGTTCGTGCTCGCCGCGCGGCTTGCCTTGCGCGAACTGCGCGCCGGTCCGCGCGGCTTTCACGTGTTCATGGCGTGCCTCGCGCTCGGCGTGATGGCGATCGCGGGCGTGGGCTCGTTCGCACGCAGCCTGGAGGACGGCCTCGCCGGCGAAGGCCGCGCGATACTGGGCGGCGATCTCGCCTTCTCGTTGGTCCAGCGGCAGGCGAGCCCCGCGGAACGCGCCTTTCTCGATCGGCAGGGCCGGGTCTCGGCCGCCGCAACCATGCGGGCGATGGCGCGCACCGAAAACCAGGCGACGCTGGTGGAAATAAAGGCGGTCGACGACGCCTACCCGCTCTATGGCGCCGTCACAACCGATCCGGCAGGCGATCTGGCCAAGCTGCTCGCCACGCGCGACGGTGTCTACGGCGCGGTCGGCGGCGCGGACCTCCTCGCCCGACTCGAGATCGCGCCGGGCGCCAAACTGCGCGTCGGCGATGCCACCTTCGAAATCCGCGCGGTGCTCAAGTCCGAACCCGACCAACTGGCCGGCGGCATTCCGTTTGGACCGCGGCTGCTGATCGGCACCGACGCGCTGCGGGCGACCGGCCTCATTCAGCCCGGCAGCGTCGTGCGCTGGCACTATCGCGTGCGCCTTCCCGGCGACGCGAACGAGCCCGCGATCGACGCGGCCGCCGACGCCGCGCACGCGGAACTGCCCGACGCCGGCTGGGAAATCCGTACCCGCAGGAACGCTTCGCCCGAGATCGGCCGCAACATCGAGCGCTTCACCCAATATCTGACGCTCGTCGGCCTCACCTCGCTGCTGATCGGCGGGGTCGGGGTTGCCAACGCGGTCAAACATTATCTCGACCGCAAGCGCGACGTGATCGCGACGCTCAAGTCGCTCGGCGCAACCGGCGGGCAGGTGTTCGCGATCTATCTGGTCCAGGTGCTGACGCTCGCACTTGTCGGCACGGCCTTCGGCCTCGTCGCTGGCGCGGCCCTGCCGTTCGCCATTGCGGCGGCGTTCAAGAACGTGATCCCGATCCCGCTGGCGCCGGCGATCCATCCGCTCGCGCTGGCGCTCGCGGTGGTCTACGGCCTCATGACGGCAGCGGTGTTCGCGCTGTGGCCGCTCGGGCGCGCCCACGACGTGCCGGTCTCGGCGCTGTTCCGCGACGAGGTCGCGCCCGCGCCGCGCCGGCCGCGCAAGCGCTACATCGCTGCGGTCGCTCTCACCGGCGCGGCGCTCGTGACGCTCGCGGTCATGCTCGCCTTCGATCGGCACATCGCCGTGATGTTCGTCGTCGCGGCCGCCGCCGTATTCGTCGCGCTGCGGCTGGTCGCCGCGCTGGTCATGGCGCTCGCGCGCCGCGCCCCGCGCCCGCGCTCGACCTTGCTGCGCCTCGTGATCGCCAACATCCACCGCCCCGGCGCGCTGACGCCGACCGTCGTGCTTTCGCTCGGCCTTGGCCTCGCGCTGCTCGTCACGCTGACCCTGATCGACGGCAACCTGCGCCGGCAGTTCGCGCAGGCGCTGCCCGACCGCGCTCCGTCGTTTTATTTCGTCGACATCCAGAGCGCCGAGGCGGCGCGCTTCGATGCGTTCGTGCGGGCTTGGGCGCCCGACGCCAACATCGAGCAGGTGCCGATGCTGCGCGGCCGCATCGTGAGCGCCCGCGGGGTCAAGGCCGAAGACCTGCATCCGCCCGACAGCGCCGCCTGGGTGCTGCACAGCGACCGCGGCATCACCTACGGAAACGAGGTGCCGGCCGGCTCGCGGATCGTCGCCGGCGCCTGGTGGCCGGCCGACTACCACGGCCCGCCGCTCGTCTCGTTCGAAGCCAAAATCGCCGACGCGCTCGGGCTCAAGATCGGCGACGAGGTGGTCCTCAACGTGCTCGGGCGCAACGTCACCGCCACGATCGCCAACCTGCGCTCGGTCGACTGGCAGACGCTCGGCATCAACTTCGTCATGGTGCTCACGCCCGACGCGCTGCGCGGGGCGCCCCATGCGGACATCGCCACGCTCACGTATCCGGGCGGCGCGGCGCCGGAGGCGGAACTCGCCCTGCTCAAGGCGGTCGCCGACGCCTTCCCGGGCGTGACCATCGTGCGGGTGAAAGAGGCGCTCGATGCGGTGAGCAAGATCGTGCTCGACCTCACCCTTGCCATCCGCGGCGCGAGCGCGGTCGCGCTTTTCGCCGCGGTGCTGGTGCTCGCGGGCGCGCTCGCGACCGGGCACCGCCACCGGGTCTACGACGCCGTGGTGCTCAAGACGCTGGGCGCGACCCGCCTGCGGCTCACCGGCTCCTACGCGCTCGAATATCTGCTGCTTGGCGCGGCGACCGCGCTGTTCGGGGTCGCGGCCGGATCGCTTGCCGCCGCCTTCGTGGTGACCGACGTGATGAACCTGAGGTTCGTGTGGTTGCCGGGGCCGGCGATCGCCTCGGCACTCGCCGCCCTGGCACTCACCGTCGCGTTCGGGCTTGCCGGAACGTTCACGGCGTTGGGCCAGAAACCCGCCCGCGTGCTACGGCACCTATGATTTTTTTATGACGGCCCGGCTTCGGGTGCCCGCGCTACATTAAGGATTTTTAAGGAAATTTCCGTAGGCCGCGTCCATCTAGCGCGCGAGCGCGGAGCGCATTAGATTTACGCTGACCGGGCGCCGTGGTATCCCGCCGCAAGCGCCTTATCGGTCCGTGCCGGCGGCTCGCCTGGGCTGCAGCCGGACGCACAGAGGATCGTCCCATGTCGGACTTCGACCGGAATTATGCGGCTACCCGCGGCGTCGGCGTCGGCCGCGCAGCCGTCGTCGACGCGGGCCTGCGCGCCTACATGCTCCGCGTCTACAACTACATGGCCATCGGCGTCGCGCTGACTGGCGTCGCGGCCTTGATCACCTACACGCTTGCCGCGACCACCGACCCGTCGCTTGCGGTAGGGCGGCTGCAGAACGGCGTGATGCTCACCAGCGTCGGTGCTACGCTGTTCCAGTCCGGCTTCTATTGGGTGCTGCTGCTCGCGCCGCTGGCGCTGGTGTTCTTCCTGAGTTTCCGCATCCAGCATCTTGCGCCGGCAACCGCGCAGGGCCTGTTCTTCTTCTACGCGGCGCTGCTCGGCGTCTCGCTCGCGCCGATCTTCATGATCTACACCGGCGCCTCGGTGGCGCGCGTGTTCTTCATCTCGGCGGCGTCGTTCGGAGCGCTCAGCCTCTACGGCTATACGACCCAGCGCGATCTCTCGCCGATCGGCTCGTTCTGCATGATGGGGCTGTTCGGCATCATCCTCGCGAGCCTCGTGGGCCTCTTCTTCCCGAGCCCCGGCCTCACGTTCGTGATCTCCATCGTCGGCGTCCTCGTGTTTGCCGGGCTCACCGCCTGGGACACGCAGTCGATCAAAGAAATGTACAGCGTGAACGACGACGGCACCGTCGCCGGCCGCAAGGCTATCATGGGCGCGCTGCGGCTCTATCTCGACTTCATCAACCTGTTCCTCATGCTGCTGCGCCTGATGGGCGACCGCCGCTGAAGACAAACACCGGTCAATGCAAACGCCCCGGCCAAGGCCGGGGCGTTTCTGTTTGCCGCCAGCGCGTAGCCGACGCTGCGCGTCGGCGTTCTTCAACACTAGGAACGGCGGCCGAAGGCCGCCTACGCCGCTTGGTTTGTGATGCACGCGTGCGGGCGGCCGATTTGGCCAGTTCGGACTGTTAATTCACGACCAGCCGCACCGACTTGTCGAGCACGCCCAGCACGCGATCGAGCTCGTGCCCGCGCTTGAGGATGAGGCCGGTCGCGGAAATGATGCTGTAGATGCCCTGCCGGCGCGCGAGCCGCGGATTCTTTTCGATGCGGTAGATCGGCACTTCCGAGGAGCGCCGGAACACCGAGAAGACCGCGCGGTCTTTGAGAAAATCGATCGCGTAATCGCGCCATTCGCCGGCCGCAACCTTGCGGCCGTAGAGTCCGAGGATGCGGCGCAGTTCCCGCCGCTCGAAGGTCACGTGGCTCTGGGGGGCGATGGCCGGGATCGCACCCGGTTCGCCCCCGCGGATCTCGCCGGGTTCGGTTTCGCCAAGCCCTAAGGACATGCGGCGCCTCCTTGTCAATGACCCGTCATGATCGCCCCGCGGGCTCGCCCTCGCAAGGGGCTCCTTGCCGCGAGCGGTACGCCGCTGCGACGTGTGCAGCCGCACACAACCTCACGAATACGTCACTGAAAATCATAAAGCCGCCCCATTTGCGCCCAGCGCATGCCCCGGAGAATTGAGAGAAGGAAAGTTATCAGGGCCCGGTTCGCGAGAGCTCCGGATTCCTCAGCCCCCCAGCCCCCCGGGGTTTAAGCGGATCGGGTCCTGTTCTGCACACGGTTCATTCCCCCAATGCTTGAGGCCGGCTTGCGCCGGCCTTTTTTTATCCGGAGGACGGACCACGGAGGACAGGCGACGGAGCAGACGCGGGCCGCGCCTCGACGATCGTCCGTCGTCTGGAGTTAGTGCAGGGTGGCAAGGGCCGCGCCCAGCATGGTGCCCGGACGGTCCGCTGTGCCGACCTGCACAATCACAGCCGCGGCGTCGGCGCCCTCCAAATCCGCCAGGGGAACGCTGAAGGTGCGAGCCGTGCCAGTCCAATCGCCGAGCTTTACCCAGCGCCGCACGACGTTGTGGTAGGTCAGCGTGTGGCCGCCGTTCTCGCCGCGGCCGATCGCAACGGGGACGGCCGTGCCGATGGCGCACAGCCAGACTTCCCCGCCGGTCTTGTCGGCATGGGCGCCAAGAACGTTGACCGTAAGCTTCCCGTCGGCCACACCGAGCTTGACAGGCAGGTCCAAGGTGGCGCCCTCGCGGCGGCTTTCGGCGATCGCCTGGTCGATTGCGGCCTTGTCGCTGCCGACCGCGTGGGTGAGCCCGTTGACCACCACCTGCGGGGTGAAGACATCGCCATCGCCGCGCGTCTTGGCGTAGAACCGCTGGCGCGCCGTGTGGCGCGGCTTGGCGAGCGTGTCCTTCCAGCCGATGTAGTCCCAATAGTCGATCGGCAGGCTCATCGTTACGAGCGAGGGATCGCGCGCCAGTTCGCCCAGCAGGCGATCGGCGGGTGGGCAGGACGAGCAGCCCTGGCTGGTGAACAGCTCGATGACCGCGCGCGGCTCGGCACCGACGGCGAGCCCGCTCGCTACGAGGGACGCGACAGCGGCAATGAGTGCCGGCACCAGCGCGCGGCGTTTCATCCTACATCTCCACCCGTCCCCGGCCGTGCTTTGCTGGAGCATGATCTTATCCGAAAACCGGTTCCCACTTTTCGGGATCATGCTCGACCGAGGAGGACTAAGTGATAGTGACGGACGCGTTCACCCGCCACTCAATTCGCGGTGAGGCTTGAGGCCCCTGTCATTGCGAGTTGCCTCCGGCCTCCTCGCAATGACCGAGCCGGCCGTTCACGCCGCCGCGAGGTGGCGCAGCACGTACTGCAGGATGCCGCCGTTCTTGAAGTAGTCGAGCTCCTCAAAGGTATCGATCCGGCACAGCACCGGCACCCGCTTGAGGCCCCCGTCGCTCGCGACGACTTCCATGATGAACCGCTGGCGCGGCTTGATCTCGCCGGTGAGCCCGCGGATGGTGATTTTCTCGTCGCCGCGGATGCCCAGGGTCTGCCAGGACGTGCCCTCTTCAAATACCAGCGGCAGCACGCCCATCCCGACCAGGTTGGCGCGATGAATGCGCTCGAAGGTTTGGGCGACGACCGCGCGGATGCCGAGCAGCACCGCGCCCTTGGCGGCCCAGTCGCGCGAGGAACCGGTGCCGTATTCCTTGCCCGCCATCACGATCAGCGGCACGCGCTCGGTCTTGTAGCGCATGGCGGCATCGTAGATCGGCATCCGCTGGCGCGAGGGAAAGTGCACGGTCACCCCGCCTTCGACGCCGCGCACCATCTGATTCTTGATGCGGATGTTGGCGAAGGTGCCGCGCATCATTACTTCGTGGTTGCCGCGCCGGGTGCCGTATTGGTTGAAGTCGATCGGCTTGACCTTGTTGGCGATGAGATACTTGCCGGCCGGCGAATCCTGTTTGATCGAGCCCGCCGGCGAGATGTGGTCGGTGGTGATCGAATCGAGGAACAGGCCGAGGATGCGCGCGTCGACGATGTCGGTGATGGGCTGCGGGTTGCGCGTCATGCCGGCGAAATACGGCGGGTTCTGAACGTAGGTCGACTTGCGGTCCCATTCGTAGGTGGTGCCGCCCTTGACGGAAATCTTGCGCCAGTTGGCCTCGCCCTTGAACACGTCGGCGTATTTGCGCGCGAACATCGCCTTGTTGATGACCTTGCGGATCACCGCCGTGACCTCGCGGCTCGACGGCCAGATGTCCTTGAGGAACACGTTCTTGCCCTTGGCGTCGGTCCCGAGCGGCGTCTTGACGACGTCGACCTGGAGCGAGCCGGCGAGCGCATAGGCGACGACGAGCGGCGGGGAGGCGAGGAAGTTCGCGCGCACGTCCGCGTTCACGCGGCCCTCGAAGTTGCGGTTGCCCGAGAGCACCGCGCAGGCGACGAGGTCGTTCTCGTTGACCGCCTTCGAGATTTCCGGCGGCAGCGGGCCCGAATTGCCAATGCACGTGGTGCAGCCGAAGCCGACCAGGTTGTAGCCGAGCTGGTCGAGGTCCGCCTGCAGACCCGACTTCGCCAGATATTCCGCGACCACCTGCGATCCCGGCGCGAGCGAGGTCTTCACCCACGGCTTGACTTTCAGGCCTTTGGCGACGGCCTTGCGGGCGAGCAGGCCAGCCGCCACCATCACGCTCGGATTGGACGTGTTGGTGCACGAGGTGATCGCGGCGATCACCACGTCGCCATGGCCGAGGTCGTGAATGCGGCCGGCGACCGGCACGCGCTTGGAAACTTCGCCGCCCTTGCCGAACTCCTTGTTGAGCGACTCGATGAACGCGGCCTTCGCCTCCTTGAGCAGCACGCGGTCCTGCGGGCGCTTGGGTCCGGCAAGCGAAGGCTCGACCGAACCGAGGTCGAGCTTGAGCAGATCGGTGAACGTCGGGTCCTGCGTTCCCTTCGCGCGATAGAGGCCCTGCGCCTTGGCGTAGGCTTTGACCAGCGCCACCGTGGCGGCCGGCCGGCCGGTGTTCTCGAGATAGCGGATCGTGTCGTCGTCGGTCGGGAAGTAACCGCAAGTCGCGCCGTATTCGGGCGACATGTTGCCGATGGTGGCGCGGTCCTCGATCGAGAGATGATCCAGGCCGGGCCCGCAGAACTCCACGAATTTGCTGACCACGCCGCGCCTGCGCAACATCTGCGTGACCGTGAGCACGAGGTCGGTGGCGGTGACGCCTTCCTTGAGCTTGCCGGTCAGCCGCACGCCGATCACTTCCGGCAGCACCATCGACATCGGCTGGCCGAGCATGGCGGCTTCCGCCTCGATGCCGCCGACGCCCCAGCCCAGCACGCTGAGGCCGTTGACCATGGTGGTGTGGGAGTCAGTCCCCACGACCGTATCCGGATAAGCAACGTCGGCCTGCACGGTACGGCCGTCGGCCTTCACCTTCTCCTTGCCGACCCAGATAACGTGCGACAGATATTCGAGATTGACCTGGTGGCAGATGCCGGTGCCGGGGGGCACGACACGGAAATTCTCGAACGAACGCTGCGCCCATTTGAGGAACCGGTAGCGCTCCTGGTTCTGTTTGTATTCCTCGACGACGTTCTTCTTGAAGGCCGAGTTGTTGCCGAAGAAATTCACGATCACCGAGTGGTCGATGACGAGATCGACGGGCACCAGCGGATTGATGCGCTTGGGATCGCCGCCGAGGTTGTGCATAGCGTCGCGCATCGCGGCGAGATCGACCACCGCCGGGACGCCCGTGAAGTCCTGCATCAGCACGCGCGCAGGCCGGAACGCGACCTCGTGATCGGAACTCTTGGTCTTGAGCCAGGCCGCGGCGGCCCTGATGTCATCCTTGGTGACCGTTCGGCCGTCCTCCCAGCGCAGCAGGTTCTCGAGCAGCACCTTCATGGAGAAAGGCAGGCGCGAGATGCCGCGCAGCCCGTGCTGCTCCGCGGCCGGCAGGCTGTAGTAGGCGTAGGTCTTGGCGCCGACCTTGAGGGTCTTGCGGCACCTGAAGCTGTCGAGGGAGGTCATAACCGTTCTTTCCATCGCATCGGGCGCGAACACGGCGCGCGGCACTAGTGAGCCCTTGCGTCGGACCGGCGTCCCGCCTCGATCGTGGTGCGAATTCCCCGATGGATGGCCAGGCGTCCGGGTGACGTCCGGCAGGTTTCGGAAATCCGCCGCGGACTCGGGGAAGAGCGCCACCCCGGCGCAAGCGCTGGGCTTATAAGGTGTTTCTTTGCCCGGTGCCACACGCGGAAGGGTTCCTTAGCCAGCTATTTGCTATTTTGCCTTTCGCCCCCGCGCGGGGCAGGCCCGAGGAGGGCTAGCGTGCGCATTTCTGCATCGAATCTGGGCTGCGTGCGCGGCTCCCGCGAAATCTTTCGTAACGTCAACTTCAGTGTGGCTTCGGGGCAAGCGCTGGCCGTGGTTGGGCCGAACGGCGCGGGAAAATCCTCATTGTTGCGGCTCGTCGCCGGCCTTCTCCCGACCGCCGCGGGCCGGATCGACCTTGAAGGCGGGGAGCCCGAGCTGACCCTCCCGGAGCAGGCCCACTACGTCGGCCACCAGGACGCGCTCAAACCAGCCCTTTCGGTCGGCGAAAACCTGGCGTTCTGGGCCCAGTATCTAGGGACCGGCCTCGCGGCGGTGACCACCGCCCTCGAAGCGGTCGGCCTCGCGCCGATCCGCGATCTGCCGGCCGGCTACCTCTCAGCCGGGCAGCGGCGCCGGCTCTCGCTTGCCCGGCTGGTGGCCGTGCGCCGGCCGATCTGGCTGCTCGACGAGGCCGCCGCTGCCCTCGACCAGGTCGCCCAGGCGCGCCTAATCGAGTTGATGCGCGCGCATCTCGCGGACGACGGCCTGATTTTCGCGGCCACCCACGCCCCGCTCGGGCTCGCGGCCGTGCAGGAACTCCGGCTGGGGGGCGCCTGATGGCACTGGCGGCGCTCCTCGGACGCGACATGCGCCTTGCCGTGCGGGTGGGCGGCGGCGCGCTCATGGGCGTGCTGTTTTTCCTCATCGTCGTCGCCATGGTGCCGTTCGCGCTCGGCCCGGACCTCGCGCTGCTCGCCCGCACCGGGCCGGCGATTCTGTGGCTCGGCGCTCTGCTCGCGAGCCTCCTCGCCCTCGATCGCCTGTTCGCCGCCGACCACGAGGACGGCTCCCTCGACCTCATCCTGATGGGCCGCGCGCCGCTCGAACTCGCCGTGGCCGCCAAGGCGCTCGCCCATTGGCTCACCACTGGATTGCCGCTGGTGATTGCGGCGCCATTGCTCGGGCTCTTCCTCAACCTCGCGCCTGGCGCAATCGGCGCGGTCGCGCTCACGTTGCTGGTCGGGACGCCCGCGCTCACCTGCATCGGGCTGATCGGGGCCGCGCTGGCGGTGGCGCTGCGCCGCGGCGGCCTCTTGGTACCGATCCTGGTGCTGCCGCTCACGATCCCGGTGCTCATCTTCGGAGTGGCGGCGAGCAATGCCGCAACGACGAGCGCAGTGCCTTTCGGCACCCCGTTCACTGTGCTGGTGGCGCTGACGCTCATGAGCGCGGTCGTCGGCCCATTTGCGGCGGCGGCAGCGCTGCGCCACGGACTCGATTAATGTCATATGACGATGGGCGCGCGCATTCGGCCGCATTGCCGACCGGCCGCGCTGCCAATAAGAGCTTTGCCGGGAGACGACGATCGTGCGCCTGAGCGAACTCGCCAACCCGTCGCGGTTCAACGCGCTCGCCGAGCGCGTGCTGCCGTGGCTCGTGGTCGCGACGGTGCTCGCGTTTGTGCTCGGGCTCTATCAGGCGCTGTTCGTCGCGCCCGACGACTACCAGCAAGGCGCGACCGTGAAGATCATGTTCATCCACGTGCCGTCCGCGTGGCTCGGCATGCTGGGGTGGGCGCTCATGAGCGTTTCGGCGCTCGGCACCTTGGTGTGGCGGCACCCGCTCGCCGACGTCGCCATGAAGACCGCCGCGCCGATCGGCGCCGGCTTCACGCTCATCTGCCTCGTCACCGGCGCGCTGTGGGGCCGGCCCACCTGGGGCACCTACTGGGTGTGGGACGCGCGGCTCACCTCGGTGCTCGTTCTGTTTCTGATGTACCTCGGCGTGATCGCACTGTGGCGCACGGTCGAGGACCCTTCGCGCGCCGCGCGCGCCGCCGCGGTCCTCACGCTGGTCGGCGCGATCAACCTGCCGATCATCAAATTCTCGGTCGACTGGTGGAACACGCTGCATCAGCCCGCCTCGGTGCTGCGCCTCGGCGGCTCGACCATTTATCCGACTATCCTGATGCCGCTCCTGATCATGGCGGTGGCGTTCACGTTGTTGTTCGTCACGCTGCATCTTTCGGCGATGCGCAACGAAATCCTGCGCCGGCGCGTGCGCACGCTCCGGCTGATGCGCGCCGCGGCCGCCAATCCGTGATTCGCACCATGGACCTCGGGCCGCACGCCGGTTTCATCGTAGCCGCTTATGCGGTCGCGCTCGCGATCGTCGCCGGGTTGATTGCCTGGATCGTGATCGATCACCGCGCCCAGAGACGTATCTTGGAAGACCTGGAGCGCGCCGGAGTCACCCGTCGTTCCGCGGCTGCGCGCGAGGAAATCCCATGAGCACGCTGCCGCAGGCGCCGCCGCGCGGACGCCGCATCTTGCTGCTGGTGCCGCTCGCGGTCTTCCTCGCGCTCGCCGCCCTGTTCCTCGTGCGCCTCTTCTCGGGCGATCCGGGCCGCATCCCCTCGGCGCTGATCGGCCGTCCCGCGCCCGCCATCGACCTGCCGGCGGTCGCGGGCCTCGAGCGCGACGGCAAGGCGATCCCGGGAATTGCCGCCGCCGACTTTCGCGGCAACGTGACGGTGCTCAACGTCTGGGCCTCGTGGTGCATCCCATGTCACGACGAGGCGCCGTTCCTGCTCGAACTTGCCGGCGACACGCGCATCCGCCTCGTCGGCATCAACTACAAGGACCAGCCGGACAATGCGCGGCGATTCTTGAACCGCTACGGCAATCCATTCGCGGCCTCCGGCGCCGACCAGAACGGCCGCGCCGCCATCGAATGGGGCGTCTACGGCGTGCCGGAGACGTTCCTGGTCGGCCGCGACGGCCGCATCGCCTACAAGCTGGTGGGTCCGCTCGGCGCGGAGAACTTCGCGCGCGAGATAAAGCCGGCGATCGAGAAGGCGCTGGCGGGGCCGTCGTCGTAGCCTCACTGTCATTGCGAGGAGCCGCGCAGTGGCGACGAAGCAATCCAGGGCAGCGTGCACAAGCCCCTGGATTGCTTCGTCGCTTCGCTCCTCGCAATGACGAGGCTACGGCTTCTCCGCTTCCACCTTCGCGGTCTTCGCGTCGTAGCGCGTGAGCAGCGGATATTGCGAAGCCGCGAACAGGAACGTGAGCGGCACGACCCCGAACACCTTGAAACTGAGCCACGCGTCGGTCGTCTGCGTGCGCCAGACGATCTCGTTGAGCACGGCGAGCACGAGGAAGAACAGCGCCCAGCGCCAGGTCAGCTTGCGCCAACCTTCCGCGGTGAGGTCGAACACTGAATCGAACACGAGCGCGAGCAGCGGCTTGCCGAGCGCCAGCCCGCCGAGCAGCACCGCGCAGAACAACAAATAAATGATGGTCGGCTTGACCTTGATGAACACCTCGTTCTGCAGCACCAGGGTGAGTCCACCGAACACCACGACGACGACGGCGGAGACGACGGTCATGATCGGCACGCGGTGCAGCAGCCGGTACGAGGCCGCAAGCGCCGCCACCACCGCGACCATGAACACGCCGGTGGCGGTGAAAATGCCCCAGCGCGAGTTGGCGAGGAAGAACAGGATCAGCGGCCCCAGCTCGAGGGTGATCTTGAGGAACGGATTGACGGGCGGCTGCTTGGTCATCGGGCGTCGTCTCGCATGCCCCCGGTTCAACTGTCCAGCCCCGCGATGACGCGGGCAAAATCGCGCGCCGAAAACGGCTGCAGGTCGTCGACTCCCTCGCCGACGCCGATGAAATGTACCGGCACGCCGAAGCGCTCGGCGATGGCAACGAGGATGCCGCCCCGCGCGGTGCCGTCGAGCTTGGTCATGACGAGGCCGGTCACGCCCGCGGTGCGGCGGAACTCCTCGACCTGCGAGAGCGCGTTCTGCCCGACCGTGGCGTCGAGCACGAGCAGCACCGCGTGGGGGGCCGAAGCGTCGAGCTTCTTCATCACCCGGATGACTTTCTCGAGCTCGCCCATCAGGGCGGTCTTGTTTTGCAGCCGTCCCGCGGTGTCGACGATCAATACGTCGGTTGCGCCCGAGCGTGCGGCGGCGAGCGCTTCGAACGCAAGACCCGCGGCGTCGGCGCCGGGCTCGCGCGCGATCACCGGCGCGCCGGTGCGCTCGCCCCAGATCTTGAGCTGATCGATCGCCGCGGCCCGAAAGGTGTCGCCGGCCGCGAGCATCACCGAGCGGCCCTGCGCGCGCAAACGCGCGGCGAGCTTGCCGATCGTCGTGGTCTTGCCCGACCCGTTGACGCCGATCACCAAAATTACGAACGGCTTGGCGTCGCCGAGCGCGAGCGGCAGTTCCACCGGCGCGAGCGCCTTTTCGATTTCGTCGGCGAGGATTTTCTTCACGTCGTCGGCCTCGACCGTCTGGTCGTAACGTCCGGCCGATATGGCTGCGACGATCCGCCCCGCCGCTGCCACCCCAAGGTCGGCGCGGATCAGCACGTCTTCAAGCTCTTCGAGCACGCCGGCGTCGAGCCGGCGCTTCGTCACGAGATCGCTGATCGCGCCGCCGATCGAGGCGGATGAGCGCGCCAGCCCTTGGCGCAGGCGCTGCCACCATCCGCGCGGACCGCTCGCGCCGCGTTGGTCCACACTGTCGTTCATGCCGGTTGCCGTGATAGCGATTTGCCCATGTCACCGGAAGAGATGCTCGCGCGCGTGCTCTACCGCGACGGCCTGATGCTGGTCATCGACAAGCCGGCCGGCCAGGCGGTCCATCCCGGACCGAAAGGCGGGCCGAGCTTCCAGGATTATTTCGACGCGCTGCGCTTCGGGCTGCCGCGCCCGCCCGGGCTCGCCCATCGACTCGACCGCGACACCTCGGGCTGCCTGGTGCTGGGCCGGCACCGCAAGGCGCTCGCGCACCTCGGCGCATTGTTCCGGCACGGGCGCGTGCGCAAGCTTTACTGGGCCATGGTGGAAGGCGGACCGGATGCCGAGGAGGGCCGGATCGACCTGCCGCTCGGCCGGCTCGACGCCACGCGTGGCTGGTGGATGAAGCCCGATCCCAACGGCCAGCCGGCGGTGACCGTGTGGCGGGTGATGGGGCGCAATCCCTCCCCCGAAGGGGCAGGGTCGCCGCGAAGCGGCGGGGTGGGAGGTCGTGAATCAGCGCCAGATGCGCCCCCACCCGGCGCCGCGCTTGCGCGCGGCGCCACCCTCCCCCAGCGGGGGAGCGATACGCAGACCTGGCTTGCGCTCGAGCCGCTCACCGGGCGCACCCATCAGCTGCGCGTGCATTGTGCCGCCATGGGTTGGCCGGTCGTCGGCGATTCCATCTACGGCATAGCGCCGCGCACCGGCGGGCCGCCGCTCCATCTGCATGCGCGCGAGGTGGTGGTGCCGCTCTATCCCAAGCGCGAGCCGGTGCGGGTGGTCGCACCGGTGCCGGCGCATATGCGCGACGCGCTCGCAGCGTGCGGCTGGGGCGGAGAAGACGCCGCGGGTGAAAGCGGCGCGCCTCTCAGTAAAGCTGCGCCTTGATGCGCGCCGGCGCCTCGCGGTCGTAAGTCTCAGCGTCGACCCTGCCCCTGGTGAGCGCCGCCACCATCGCGCCGGTGCTCGCGAGCTTGCCGCGCGGGACGTGCATCGCCGGGTCCCACAGCTTCGAGCGCACGATCGCCTTGGCGCACTGGAAATAGGCGCGCTCGACCGTGACCACGATGACGCAGCGCGGCGGCTTACCGTCGACCTTGAAGCTCTCGATCAGTTCCGGATCGCGCGAAATGGCGGCGCGGCCGTTGATCCGCATGGTCTCCGACACGCCCGGGATCAGGAAGAGCAGCGCAACCCGCGGATCGCGGACGATGTTGCGCAGGGTGTCGATGCGGTTGTTGCCGCGCCGGTCGGGGATCATCAGCGTCTTGCCGTCGACGATGCGCACGAACCCGGCCGCGTCGCCGCGCGGCGAGCAGTCGAGCCCCTCGGGGCCGACCGTGGCAAGCGCCACGAACGGCGAGGACTCGATCAGGGCGCGATAATGCGAACCGATGTGGTCGAGCTCCTTGAGCAGCGAGGTCTCCATCGGCTGCGCGTACATGGCCTCCAGCTCGGCCATGGTGGTCACGAGATGCTCGGTCATGTTTCAGCCTCCGCGTCCTGCCAAAAACGATCGATGGCCCATCGCGCCGCGCCAGACAATAGCAATTCGCCGGCATCCATCCAGGCTACGGCGCGAATAGCTGCCGGCCGTCGTGGCCGGCGATGGTCACGTCGTGGATCGTGCCGGGCGCGGCCGCTGCGGCAAGCCGGACCGGCATGAACTGCCCCGTGCGCCCGACGCCGCCGCTCTCGACGAGCACCCGCCGGCGCGCGCCCACCTCGCCGTCCAGCCGCAGCGCCAGCGCCGCCGCGCCTTTCTCGCGCAGGCGCCGCGCCCGTTCCTTCACGACCGGCCGCGCCACCTGCGGCATGCGCGCCGCCGGCGTGCCCGGGCGCGGCGAGAACGGGAACACATGCAGGTGCGCGAGCCCACAATCGTCGACGAGATCGAGCGAGCGCGCAAACATCGCCTCGCTTTCGGTCGGGAAGCCGGCGATGATGTCGGCGCCGAACGCGACGTCCGGGCGCAGGCGCCGCACCCGCGCGCAGAACGCGACCGCATCGGCGCGCGCGTGGCGCCGCTTCATGCGCTTGAGGATGAGATCGTCGCCCGCCTGAAGCGAAAGGTGCAGATGCGGCATCAGCCGCGGCTCCTCGGCGAGCGCAGCGATGAGATCGGCGTCCGCTTCGATCGAGTCGATCGAAGAGAGGCGCAGCCGCTCGAGTTCGGGCACGTGCTTGAGGATCTGTTTGATCAGGCGGCCGAGCCGCGGCGTGCCCGGCAGGTCGCCGCCGTAGCTCGTGATGTCGACGCCGGTGAGCACCACCTCGCGATAGCCGTTTTCGACCAGCCGGCGCACCTGCGCGACCACCGCGCCCATCGGCACCGAGCGCGACCGGCCGCGGCCGTAGGGGATGATGCAGAAGGTGCAGCGGTGGTCGCAGCCGTTCTGCACCTGCACGAACGCCCGCACGCGGCGGTCGATGCCGTCGATCAGGTGCGGCGCGGTTTCTTTGATCGTCATGATGTCGGCGACCGCGAGCTTGCTGCCGGCGGCGCCGTCGTCGAGCGCCTCGCGCGTGCGGATCCACGCGCCGCCGTCGAGCTTCTCGCCGTTGCCGAGCACCCGGTCGACCTCCTCCATGGCGGCGAAGGTCGCGGGTTCCGTCTGGGCCGCGCAACCGGTGACGATGATGCGCGCGTGCGGCCGCTCGCGCCGCAGCCGGCGGATCGCTTGGCGCGCCTGGCGCACCGCCTCGCCGGTCACCGCGCAGGTATTGACGATCACGGCGTCCTCGAGCCCAGCGGCGGCGGCCGCGCGGCGCATCGCTTGCGACTCGTAGGTGTTGAGCCGGCAGCCGAAGGTGACGACGTCGAGCGACATGAGTAAAGACGCCCTACGCGGCCGCGAACAGCGCCGGATCGAACCGGCCGGAAAATTCATATTCGACCGGGCCGGTCATGAGCACGTGGTCGTCGCCTTCGCGCCACTCGATGAGGAGGTCGCCGCCCGGCAGGCTCACCGTGACCTTGCGGCCTGTGCGCCGGCTGCGCGCGGCAGCGACCGCGGC
>Ga0153928_1000340_pt1 | contig 23959 bp, 19 predicted proteins | sample TSNJ012MetaG_FD_106656 | JGI IMG/M metagenome (GOLD analysis project Ga0153928, IMG submission 106656) | Attine ant fungus gardens microbial communities from New Jersey, USA - TSNJ012 MetaG | ecosystem: Host-associated > Fungi > Mycelium > Unclassified | place: USA: New Jersey, Wharton State... | reverse complement strand
TCGCAAGCAGCTCGGCGACGCGCGCCGCGCGCCGCTTCGCGTTGGGCTCGATGCCGTGCACCATCATCGGCTCGGCGATGATGTCGCCCACCTTCATGCGCGGATTGAGCGAACTGTACGGGTCCTGGAAGATCACCTGGATGCGCCGGCGCAGCGCGCGCATCTCCTTGTGCTTGAGGCCGGCGAGGTCGACGCCGTCGTAGATGATTGCGCCGGCGGTGGGCCGCTCGAGCAGCAGGATGCAACGCCCGGTCGTGGTCTTGCCGCAGCCGCTCTCGCCCACCAGCCCGAGGGTCTCGCCGCGCCGCAAGGTGAAGTCGATCCCGTCGATCGCTTTGACCTCACCGATAATGCGGCGCGCCAGTACGCCTTCGGTGACCGGGAAATGCTTGCGCAGCCCCCTTACTTCGAGCAGGGCCGGAGCCGCAGTCGGCGCTCTCATGCCACCGCTCCGACCGCGGCGCCGAGTTCGCCGGCGCGCAGGCAGGCGGAGAACTGGCCCGGCGCGCCTGCGGCCGCGAGCGGCGGCGGCGCCTCGGCGCAGGCGTCCGCCGCAAACCGGCAGCGCGGACGGAACGCGCAGCCGCGCGCCAGGCGCGTGAGGTCGGGCGGCTGACCGTCGACCGGGTCGAGGCGCGCGCGGCGCGGCCGGTCGAGCCGCGGCACTGAGCGCAGCAGCGCCATGGTGTAGGGATGGCGCGGGTCGTGATAGATCGCCGCCGCCGGTCCGCTCTCGACGATGCGGCCGGCGTACATCACGTTGACCCGTTTGGCGTAGCGCGCCACCACGCCGAGGTTGTGCGTGATGATGATCAGTGCGACGCCGAGCCGGCGCGTGAGCCCGCTCATCAGCTCCAGGATCTGCGCCTGAATCGTCACGTCGAGCGCGGTGGTCGGCTCGTCGGCGATGATCAGCTTGGGGTCGCAGGCGAGCGCGATCGCGATCATGATGCGCTGGCGCATGCCGCCCGAGAGCTGGTGCGGATATTGTTTGAGGCGGCGTTCGGGATCGGCGATGCCGACGAGGCCGAGTAGCTCGACCGCGCGACGATGCGCCGCGGCACGGTCGGCGCGGCGGTGCTGCTCCAACGTCTCGGTGATCTGCCGGCCGATGGTGAGCACCGGATTGAGCGAAGTCATCGGCTCCTGGAACACCATGCCGATGTCGCCGCCGCGCACCTCGCGCATCTCCGCCTCGGAAAGCTGCATGAGGTCGCGGCCGAGGAAGCGCACCTCGCCGCGGGTGATCCGCCCAGGCGGGTCCGGGATCAGGCGCAGGATCGAGAGCGCGCCGACCGACTTGCCCGAGCCGCTTTCGCCGACGATCGCGACGGTCTCGCCCGGCTCGACGGCATAGGAAATCCCGTCGACCGCGCGGACCGTGCCCGCGCCGGTGCGAAATTCGGTGTGCAAGTCCCTGACATCCAGGAGCGGCGCCATACCCCTCCCGACGTTTCCTCTGGAAGCCGTTGTTGTTCTCAGTCTCGGCTGTGGATTCGTAAGGGCCGGGGGGAGGGGTGTCAACGGCGCGTCCCTTCACCGCGGCGGCGCATCGTGCTTAGACCTGCGGCCGATTCTGTGCGGGCACAGCGCGGGGTTGAATCGTCATGAGCGACGGGAAGGAACTCGACGGACGCGTCGCCATCGTCACCGGCGCGGCGCGCAACATCGGCCGCGCGATCGCGCACGAACTGGCGGCGGCCGGCGCCGCGGTCGTCATCAACGCGCGCACGAGCGAGGCCGAGGCGAAGGCGGTCGCGCGCGAGATCGAGCACGGCGGCGGGCGCGCGTTCGCCTACGTGGCCGACGTGACCGACGAAAAGGCGGTCGGCCGCATGGCGGCGGCCGCGGCCGAGCGGTTCGGCCGCATCGACATCCTGGTCAACAACGCCGCGGTGCGACGCGAGCAGCCGCTCGCGGAGATGACGCTCGCCGCCTGGCGCGAGATTATGACGATCATCCTCGACGGCGCGTTCATCTGTACCAAGGCGTGCCTGGCGCAGCTCACGGCGAGCGGCGCCGGCGCCATCGTCAACATCGGCGGGCTCACCGCGCACCTCGGCGCCAACCGGCGCGCGCACGTGGTCACCGCGAAGGCCGGGCTCGTGGGTTTGACGCGCGCGCTCGCGCACGAGTTGGCCGAAGTGAACGTGACGGTCAACTGCGTCTCGCCCGGCCGCATCGCTACGGCGCGGCGCGGCCCGGAGCCCCGGGCGCACCGCGTTCCGTCGCTCACCGGCGCTGCCGGCACCCCCGACGACATCGCCGCGACCGTACGCTTCCTCGCCGGCCCGCGTGCCCGCTACGTCACCGGGCAGACCATCCACGTGAACGGCGGCGCGTATTTGAGTTCGTGATCCCTCCGCGGAACGGGGAGGGTGGAGGCGCGCGAAGCGCGTGGCCGGGTGGAGTTTTATTTGTCAGCTTCCGAACTAACAAAATCCCCCACCCGGCGCCGCCCGCTTGCGCGGCCGTCGCTACCCTCCCCCTTCGGGGGAGGGATCAGCCCGCGCACCGCAGCAAACAGCGCGCGTACCGGCGCCTCGCCGAGGCCGCGGGTGATGAACACCAGGCGGCTTCCGCGTTCGCCCTTGGGCCAAGCCTGCAGTTCGACCGGCGGATGGGCGAGGTGCTGCACGAACTGCACCAGCACCGGGCCCCGGCAGCCCGCGATGTCGAGGAAGCCCTTGACCCGCAGCAGGTCCGCGCCGCGCAGCGCGATCAAGGTCTCCATGGTGCGCGCGAACGGAAACCATTCGAGCGGCAGCGTTTGCGTGAGTACGAAGCTGAGGATGCCGTCGGCGTGAGTTGCCTCGGCCGCGAAGCCGTTGCGCGCCGGCGCCGTGGCGCCCGCATCGATCAAACAACCGGGATCAAGTGCGCCGTCGATGGCGACGTCGATCGGAGCGCGCGGGTTGAGCGCAGCGAGGCGCAAAGTGAGCTGCTCGGTCGCGGCCGCGTCGGCAAGATCGGCCTTCGAGACGACCAAACGATCCGCCAGCATCACTTGCTTGCGTGCCTCCGGTGACCAGTCCAGGGTCGCGGCGCCCGTTACCGCGTCGACGACCGCCAGCGCGACCTCGGCGTGGAATTCGGCGCCGAGCGCCCGGTCGGTCGCAAACGTCTGCAGGATCGGGCCGGGGTCGGCGAGCCCACTGGTCTCGATGACGATGCGGCCGAACGGCGGCAGCAACCCGCGGTCGCGCTCGGCGATGAGCCGGCGCAGCGCCATCTGCAGGTCGCTGCGCGTGACGCAGCAGGCGCAGCCGTTGCCGAGCAGCACCGTCGCCTCGGCGCTGTCGCGCACCAGCGCATCGTCGATGCCGACCGCGCCGAACTCGTTGACGATCACGGCGGTGCCGCGCCCCTGAGGGCTCTCGAGAAACGCGCGCACCAGGGTGGTCTTCCCGGCGCCGAGGAAGCCGGTGACGATGGTGACCGGAATGCGCCCGCCGCGCGCGTGCTTTACCCGGCGCCCGAACGGCCCGGCAGCGCGGGAGGGAAACAGGTCGAGCGCGTCGTTCATCTGACTCCGCCGTCATCCTGAGGAGCTCGGCGCGAAGCGCCGAGCGTCTCGAAGGATGGAAGCACGCACCGAACTTGCTGCCACCCTTCGAGACGGCCGCGCGCAAGTGCGCGCGACCTCCTCAGGGTGACGGTGGAGTTTGTTGCGCCCTACCAATTTCAAAAATCCATCTCCAATAGATAGAGCCCGCCGGCAAAACGGTCGACGGTGTAGACCACTTGCCGCTCGTCGACGAACACGTCGTTGAGTTGGATGGTGCCCTGCGGCGCGCGCGCCGGCGCGGGCGGCACGAAGGCGGCGACTTCCTTGGGCTGATACGGATTGGCAATGTCGTAGGCGCGCAGGCCCCCGTTGAAGAAGGTGCCGAGCACGATCGTGTCGGAATGCCAGCCGGTCGGCCGCGGCACGTTCTCATAAATGTTGTGCGCGCCGAAGCGGCCGCCGCGCTTGGCGAAGGCGTCGTAGCTCGGCGCCGGGCAGGTCGCGATCGGCACCAAATTCTTTTCTTCGCGCGCGTCGACGATCCATACCAGCTTCGGCCAGTCTCCGGCGTCGTCCATGGTCGACTCGTCGGTGACGACGAGCAGGTTGCGCTCGAACAGCGGCAGCACCGTGTGGCAGAAGCCGGTGTAGGGCGGCGAGTTCTTCCAGCCGCTGATCATCTTGGGGTGCGCCTTGTCGGCGATGTCGAGGATGAACATGCCGCCGTCGATGTAGCCGAGGTAGCAGCGGTCGGGGCGCTGCGGATAGACGTTGGTGTTGTGGGCGCGGAAACCCTTGTCATGCGGCGGTTTTCCGCGCACGGGCGCCGGCTCGGCATCGCCGTCGCGGGTGCCGGGCAGCCACCAGCGCCCGACCTCGGCAGGCTTTGCCGGGTTGCGCACGTCGAAGGAGCGGTAGAACTGATCGTCGAGCTGGTTGCGCGGCTTGAAGTCGGGAGCACCGGAGGAGAGGTGCACGTATTCGCCGTCGCAGAACCATAGCTGATGCACGCCGCGCGAATGCGGCCCCGACGCGTCGACATAGGCGATCGTCTTCGGCTGCTCGGGCGTCGAGATATCGAATAATTCAAAGCCGGCGGGCTTCTGCCCCGGCCTCTGGGTCTGATAGGCGACCGCCATGACGTCGCCGACGGTCTCGAGCGAGTTCGAGCGCATGAAGCTCTGCGGCAGGTCGGTCTGCACCACGACCTTGGGAGCGCGCGGGTCGGAGACGTCGACGCCGGTGAAATTCTTCGGCGCGCTCTCGTGCGCCAGCCACAGGATGCGCCGGCCGTCGCGCGCGATCTGGATCGACATGCCCTCGCCCATGCCGCCGAAGCCGTCGAGAGTGTGCTGCGCGAGCAGATTGAAATTCCAGGCGACGGATTGGGACGAATCTTTGGGCGCGGCAGTCGGCATTGCAGTCTCCTGTTACGGGCGTTCAACAAACATTAACGTCATCCTGAGGAGCGCCCGAAGGGCGCGTCTCGAAGGATGGCAGCAAGCACGATGCGGAGGCCATCCTTCGAGACGGCCGTGCTTCGCACGGCCTCCTCAGGATGACGTCGTTGTTTATTCCTACGCGCCGGCCTTGGCGCGCTGCATGAACTCCGGGCGCAGCGCCTTGCTCCAGTCGGGCGCGGCCGTGATCTTCTTCTCGTTGATCAGGATCTCCGCCTGCTTCTGCATGTAGCTCTGGAGATCGGCGGGGAACTCCGGGTTCACCTCGATCGTCGCGAGCGCTTTGCGGAACGTGTCGGCCGCCATGGTGTAGCCCTTGGACGTGTAGAACGAAAAGATGCCGTCGGCGACCTTGGCGGGGTTGTTCTTGAAATCGCCGGCCACGTCGAGCCACGCCTTGAGATAGGCGACGGCGGTGTCCGGGGTCTTGGCAAGGAAGTCGGGAGTCGCCGCCATCAGCACCGGCAGCGGGTCGACGGCGGAATAGTCCATGATGGTGGTGGCGAGGCCGTCCGCCTCGGCGATGGCGTTGTAGGGCTCGACGTTGACCATGGCGTCCACGGTCTTCGCTGCCAGGGCGGAGACCATGTTGTTCACGTCCATGCGGATTTCCTGATAGTCGCCTTTCTTCAAGCCCGCCGCCGGCGCGATGGTGCCGACGAAAATGTCGCCCACCGACGAGCCGGTCTGGTTGGCGACCTTGCGGCCCTTGAGCTGCTCGATCTTGGTGATCCCCAGGTCGTTACGCGCCATGACGCGCACGCTGCGGCCCACGTGCTCGATCACCGCGATCGCAACGAGCCCGCCGCGGGCGTTGCCGAGCACGAAGGACGGCCCGGCGTAGGTGCCGAGGTCGACCTGGCGCGCCACCATCTGCTGCATGGTGAGATTGCCGGACGGGACCGCGAATTCCTCCGCCGCGATCCCGTGCTTCTCCAGCAGGCCGGAGCGCAGCAGATAATAGGTCGGCATGCCCCACAGGTTGGTCTGATAGCCCTGGCGCACGGCGGTGAGCGCCGCCGCCGTGCGTGGCGCGAGTCCCACCGCCAGCGCACCGGCGCCGGCCGTGATTGCGCGCCGACGCGTCATCGGTTGATTGAACATCATGGTTTCGCTTCTCCCTCCTTTTTTATTGCGCATGATCTTTTCCGAGAACCGGTACCCACTTTTCGGGATCATGCGCTAGGCTGCCCGTTCGCCGAGGTGGCGCAGCAGCTCTTTCTGATGCTCGATGAACGCAAGGCTGAGCGGGTCGCGCGGGCGCGTCAAGCGGATCGACACCTCGGTCTTCACGGTCCCCGGATGCGGCGTCATCACCACCACGCGGTCGGCGAGATAGACCGCCTCGGCGACGTTGTGGGTCACGTACACCACGGTCTTGCGGGTGTCGCGCCACACGTCGGCGAGCAGCCGCTGCATCTCGTCGCGGGTGAGCGCGTCGAGCGCCGCGAACGGCTCGTCCATCAGCAGCACCGCAGGATTGTAGGCGAGCGCGCGGGCGATCGCGACCCGCTGCTGCATGCCGCCGGAGAGATGGTGCGGATAGGAGTCGGCGAAGCGGTCGAGCTTGACGAGTGCGAGCTGGCGGCGCGCCAATTCCTCGCGCTCGGTTTTCGCCATGCCCTTCATCTCGAGCCCGAAGGCGACGTTGCCGAGCGCGGTGCGCCAGGGAAAGAGCTGGGCGAAATCCTGGAACACGACGCCGCGGTCGAGGCCGGAGCCGGCGACCGGCCGGCCGCCGATGCGGATTTCGCCCCCCGTGGGCTTGAGGAAGCCGGCGATCATGTTGAGCAACGTGGATTTGCCGCAGCCGCTCGGCCCGACGATGCACAGAAACTCCGACGGCTCGATGCCGAAGCTCACGTCGGCGACGCCCGGCACCCGCCCGGCCGGCGTGTCGTAGATGAGCGAGACGTTGTTCAGCTCGATGTAGGGCATGGCTTATATTTGGAGCATGATCTTTTCCGAAAACCGGTACCCACTTTTCGGGATCATGCTCTAATCTTTCACCGGCTGCACCATGCCCCAGCGCACGACGGTCGCGCGCTCGATAGCGCCGAACGCGAGCCGCTCGAGCGCGAAGCCGATGGCGCCGATCACGATCAGCGCCGCGAGCATCACGTCGGCTTGGAGGAATTCCTTGGCGTCGAAAATCACCCAGCCCAGCCCCCAGTCGGACGCCGCGATCATCTCGGCGCCGATCACCGCGATGAACGCGCGTAAGAGCGCCTGGCGCAGGCCGGCAATGATGAAGGGCGAGGCGCCCGGCACGATCACCTTCCAGAACAGCGCGCGGCCGTTCGCGCCCATGGCGGCCGCGGCGCGCAGCCACAGCGGATTGACCGCGCGCACGCCCGACCACGCGTTGAGCAGCATCGGGAACAGCGCCGCGTAGAACACGATCAGGATCGAGACCGTGTCGCCGAGCCCGAACCAGAGAATGAACACCGGCACCCAGGCAAGCGAGGGGATCGGCATGAGCGCGCTCGCGAGCGGCAGCACGAAGCCTTCGACGGCGGCGACACGGCCCATCGCGATGCCGAGCGGCAGCCCGAGCGCGACCGCGAGCGCGAGCCCCACCGCGACGCGATAGAGCGTGTGCAGCGCGTGGAGCGGCATGGTGCCGTCGAGGGTCGTGGCAACGAGGGTGCGCGCAATCGCCGGGAGCGTCGGCAGCAGCGCGGGCGGGAACAGGCCGCTGCGCGCGGTCGCCTCATAAGCCGCCGCCGCGACCAGCAGCGTGGCCGCCGCGCGGGTGAGCGAGCGCGTGCGTTCGCCGGTCTTGCTCACGCCATCATGCCCCAGCGCACCACGGTGAACTCCTCGAGCCGCCGGAACACCAGCTTCTCGAGCGCGAGCCCGATCACCGCGATCACGACGATGCCGGCGAGCATCACGTCGGTCGCGAGGAACTCGCGCGCGCCGAAAATGAGCCAGCCGAGCCCCCACGGCACCGCGGCGAGCATTTCCACGCCCACCAGGATGCGCCACGCCTGGGCAAGCCCGAGCCGCAGGCCGGTGAGGATGTAGGGGAGCGCGCCGGGCAGGATCACGAGGCGAAACAGACGCGCCCGGTCGGCCCCCATCGCCTGGGCCGAGCGCACCCACACGCTCTTGACCGCCTTCACGCCGGTCCAGGTGTTGAACACGATCGGAAAGGCGGACACGAACGCGACCAGCAGGATCGCCGGCAGATTGCCGGTGCCGAACCACAAGAGGAACAGCGGTGCGTAAGCGAGGCCCGGGATCGGCGCACCGATGCTCACCAGCGGCAGCGCGATGTCCTCGGCGCGGCGCGAACGCCCCATGACGATGCCGAGCGCGACGCCGACCACCGCGGCGAGCGCGAAGCCGACGATAAGCCGCAGCACGGTCTCGGCCGCGTGATGGAGGAGGATGCCGTTGGCGGTGAGCCGCGCGAGCGCCGCGGCGACAGTCTCGAGCGGCGGGAACAGGCGCGGCGGAAACAGCCCCGCGTGCGCCACCGCTTCCCACGCCGCGCCGACGACGACGAACGGAAAGGCGGTGCGCACGGCGCCGCGCAGGCGGGCGTTTACGCGTTCCGTCGAACGCAATGCGGTTGCGGCGGCAAGTTCCGACATGACGCGGCGCGATAATGCCGACCGCCAATTGAATGGACAAGCGCGCCGGACGCCGCGCCCGGACAGCTCGCGCCAACAAATGTGATTTACCGCAAGCGCGGTACGGTTCCTTTCGCTGTCACGCTGGACTACCCTGGAATCAAATTCGGCGTGCACGAGAAGCCGCCGCCGACGTTCGGGAGGACGCGCGATGAACCAACGATTTTCCCTCGACGTGAACGGCACGACCCACGCGGTCGAGGTCGATCCGGACATGCCGCTGCTCTATGCGCTGCGCAACGAGATCGGGCTCAACAACCCGCACTTCGGCTGTGGGCTTGCCCAGTGTGGCGCCTGCACGGTGCATCTCGACGGCCAGCCGATCCGCTCGTGCATCACGCCGGTGTCGGCGGTGAGCGAGGGCAAGATCGTCACGCTGGCGGGCCTGGGCACGCCGGAGAAGCCGCACCCGCTGCAGACGGCCTATGTGGAAGAGCAGGTGCCGCAGTGCGCCTACTGCATCAACGGCTGGATCATGACCGCCGCGGCGTTTCTCAAGGAAAAGAAGAAGCCGAGCGAAGCGGAGATCAAGGAGGCGCTCACGGGGCTCAAGTGCCGCTGCGGCACCCACATGGCGATCCTGCGCGCGGTCAAGCGCGCGGCCGCGATGATGGGTTGAGGGAGGCGACCATGACGAAGATGGAAAAGACCAACGCCTTCTCGCGCCGCGCGCTGCTCAAGGGCGGCGGCGCCCTCGTGGTATCGATCGGGTTGCCGGTCGGTCTCGACACCGTGCTGGGCATCGACGCGGCCTACGCGCAAGGTGCGCGGCCGCCGCTCGTGCCCAGCGAGCTTGCCTCCTACATCGCGGTCAACGCCGACGGCACCGTGTCGGCCTTCTTCGGCAAGATGGACATGGGGCACGGCCTGTTCGTCGCCATCGGCCAGATGGTGGCGGAAGAACTCGACGTGCCGTTCGCGCGCGTGCACGTGATCATGGGCGACACCGCCAACAGCGTGAACCAGGGCGGCGCGTCCGGCTCGACCGGCGTGCAGCTGGGCGGCAGGCAGATGCGCATGGCGGCGGCCGAAGCGCGCCGCGTGCTGGTCGAGATGGCGGCCGGCAAGCTCGGCCTGCCGGCCGATGCGCTCACGGTGACCGACGGCGTCGTGCACGCCACGGCGGACGCGAGCAAGAAGGCGAGCTACGCCGAGCTGATCGGCGGGCGCTACTTCAACGTTCAGCTCGAATGGAACAAAGAGATCGGCAATCTGCTCTATGCGCCCGGCAAGGCGCAGCCGAAACCCTACAGCGAGCACAAGATCGTCGGCCAGCCGATCAAGCGCGCCGATGTAGCGCCGAAAGTCTTTTGTCAGGAGGACTTCTGCACCGACGTGAAGGTGCCCGGCATGATGCACGGCCGCATGATCCGTCCGCCTGCCGCGGGCAGCGAGCCGGTCAAGGTGGACGAGGCCTCGATCAACGACATCCCGGGCGTCAGGGTCGTGTGGCAGAAGGGGTTGCTCGGGGTCGTGGCGGAAAAAGAATGGGACGCGATCCAGGCGGCCGAGAAGCTCAAGGTGGAATGGTCGCCCTCGTCCGTCGCGTTCCCGCAAACCGCCGGCCTCTATGATCACATCCGCGCCGCAACCGTGCGCAAGCGCGAGCTCGGCGCCAACGTCGGCAACGTCGACGACGCCTTCAAGAACGCGTCGCGCGTCATCGAGGCGGAATACGAATGGCCGTTCCAGTCGCACGCCAGCATGGGCCCGGCCTGCGCGCTGGTCGAGATCAAGGACGGCAAGGTCACGTGCTGGAGCGGGTCGCAGAAGACCCATTTCGTGCGCGACGGCGTCGCGGCGATCCTGAAACTTCCGGCCGCGGACGTGCGCACCATCTGGGTGACCGGACCCGGTTCTTACGGGCGCAACGATGCCGGCGATGCCGCCATGGACGCGGCCGTGCTGGCGCAGGCGGTCGGCCGGCCGGTGCGGGTGCAATACATGCGCGAGCAGGGCACCGGCTGGGACCCGAAGGGCCCGGCCTCGATCCATCGCGCCCGCGCCGCGCTCGACGCCGCCGGCAACGTCGTCGCCTACGACTTCGTGAGCAAGGGCTTCTCGCGCATCGACGTGATGATGAACGAGAGCAACCCGGCCGACACGCTGGCCGGGCATCTCACGGGCGTGCCGCTGCGGGTCAATGACGGCTTCGGCGTGCCGGCCGAGGCCTATGTGTTCGCGCACAAGCGCAGCGCGTGGGAGACGATCCCGCCGCTTCTCGACCGCGCCTCGCCGCTGCGCAGCGCGCACCTGCGCGATCCGGTCGGGCCGCAGATCCACTTCGCGAGCGAATCCTTCATCGATGAAGTGGCGGCGGCGCTCAACCTCGATCCGATCGCGTTCCGGCTGCGCCACCTCAAGGAGCCGCGCGACATCGCGATCATCAAGGCGGCGGCCGAGCAGGCGAAGTGGGAGACGCGCGCCTCGCCGCGCCGCGACCAGCGCGGCGAGACGGTCTCGGGCCGCGGCATCGCCTATTGCCAGCGTAACGGCACCCGCGTCGCGGTGATCTCGGAGGTCGAGGTCAACCGCACCAGCGGCAAGATCTGGGCGCGCAAGTTCACGGTGGCGCATGACTGCGGCCAGATCATCAATCCCGACGGGCTCAAGCTGTGCATCGAGGCTAACATCGTGCAGGGCGTGAGCCGCACGCTCTGGGAAGAGGTGCAGTTCAACAAACAGGCGGTGACCACGGTCGACTGGCTCACCTACCCGATCCTCGACATCACCGAGGCGCCGGAGACGATCGACGTGGTGCTGATCAACCATCCGGAGATCGCGCCCTCGGGTGCGGGCGAGCCGTCGATCCGCCCGGTGGCCGCGGCGATCGCCAACGCCATCTACGACGCGACCGGCGTGCGCATCCGCCGCGTGCCGTTCTCGCCCGACCGGGTGAAGGCCGCTTTGTCGTAGACGCGCAACTTCACCGCCGTCATCCTGAGGAGCGAGCGCGTAGCGCGACCTCCTCAGGATGACGGCAATGTTTGTTTCACCCAAATTGAAACAATCGCGCCGGGTTGTCGACGAGGATGCGCCGGCGCATGGCCTCCTCGGGCGCCCATTCGCCGAGCTTGTTGTAGAGGCCGATGGTGCCGACCTTGTCGTGGAACGAGAGGTGCGGGTAATCGCTGCCCCAAATCAGTTGCTCGGGCGCGGTTTCGATGAGCGCGCGCGCGAATGGCGTCACGTCGGCAAAGCCCGGCGCCTGCGAGAAGCGGTAGATGCCGGTGAGCTTGACGTAGCAGCGCTGCGAGCCGTCGTTGACGAGCTTGAGGAACTCCTGAAAGCCCGGCTGCTTGACGCCGTCCTTCGCCGGAAACAGGCCGAAGTGCGCGACCGTAAACGCGATCGGCAGCTCGCGCAGCATCGGCATCAATTCGCTCACCAGCCAGCCGGGGGTGAGGAAATCGAGGTGCCAGCCGAGTTCGCGCGCTATTGCGGCGAGCCGCGCGATGCGCGGCAGCATCGATTGCGCCAAGCCGGCCTCGGGCCGGCGCACCGGCGAGATGTTGACGCGGATGCCGCGCACTCCGCGCGCGTGCCAGTCGGCAAGCTGAACGTCGGTCGCGGCGGTCTCGTTGAGATCGACGATCGCGCGACGCACCGAAGGCTCGAGCTCATCCATCGTGTCGAACATGCAGGAATTGTCGATGCCGTAGGCGCTCGGCTGCACGAACACGAAGCGCGCAAAGCCGAGCCGGCGCGCGAGCTTGAGATACGCAGCGAGCGGCGCATGCGGCGGCGCATAGCGCAGGTCGCTGGCGTAAGGATAACGGCCGGCCGGCCCGAACACGTGGAAATGCGCGTCGCACGCCTGCGCCGGCGCCGCAAACGCGGGCTCAAGCCCGGCGTCGGGATCGTGGGCGGTTGAGGTCATTTGTTAGCGGCGAGGGACTACTTCGGTTCCACGTCGAGGCGCGCCACCCAGCCTTCGAGGCCGGGCTTGGCGGCGGGATAGCGCGCCAGCACCAGCGGATCATGGCCGGGTACGACGTGCTCGATGCCGCCGCCCAGGCGCTTGAGCGTCTGATAACCCTCCAGCACTTCGCCGACGTGATAGGTGATCGGCAGGACGCGGCCTTGCTCGATATGGTTGTAGAGGTGGGTGGTGTCGGAGGCGAGCACCACCGGCCCGCGCCGCGTGTTGACCCGGACGCACTGCAGTCCCTTGGAGTGGCCGCCGATGCGGTGCACCTCGATGCCCGGCGCGATCTCGTCGGCGCCGTCGTGGAAGGTGACCCGCCCGGCGAACACCTTGCGCACCATGGCGACCGCATCCTCCACCTCGAACGGCACGCGCAGATGGGCGTGGCACATGCAGCGGCCGGTCGCGTAGGCCATCTCCTCGTCCTGCAGGTGATAGCGCGCGTTGGGGAACAGGTCGTAGTTTCCGGTGTGATCGTAGTGCAGGTGCGTGACGATCACGTTCTTGACGCTCTCGGGCGCGATCCCGAGCGCCTTGAGGCCTTCGCCGGCCGGCTTGGTGACCTTGCGCTGGCGCTTCTTCGCCATCGCCTCGTCGAAGCCGGTATCGACCACGAAGGTGCCCCGCGGACCGGTGATCGCCCAGACGTAGAAATCGAATGGCTCCGGCACGTCGTGAGGATCGCCGCCGATGTAATTCTCGGCCGCGCGGCGCTCGTGATGGCTGTATTTGATGGCATAGACTTCGTGCACGTCGTCGCCGCTCATCCCCGGCTCCCTTGCTTTTGCCCTGGGCTCAACGGATAGAATATAACATCAAACCGGCGCTACAACTCTGCTCCTGACCGTCATGGAACAAATCCCCTATCGTCTCCCGCTGGTGATCGGCGCTACCGGGCATCGCGACCTGCGCGATGAGGACATCAAGGCGCTCGAAGGTCAAGTTGCGCAGGTGATCGAGCGGCTCAAGCAGGATTATTTGCCGCCGACCTGCCGATTTTGCCGTTTGCCCGGTTTCCGGCGGCTATGCCGGTGGCTGGGCTGGTGCGTCGACCGCGAAACCCCGATCATCGTCCTCTCCTCACTCGCCGAAGGCGCCGACCGCCTGATCGCGCGCGTCGCGATGAAGCATGGCGCAAAGCTGATCGCGCCGTTGCCGCTGCCGGCCGATGAGTATCGGGCCGATTTCGCGCACGATGCCATGCCCGAGTTCAATGATTTGTTGGCCAACGCCGCGACGGCGCCGATCATGCCTTTTGTCCGGGACAACACGATGGACAACGTGCGCGACGAGGAGCGACGCGCGCAGCAATATCGCGAGGTCGGCCTCTTCATCGTGCGCCACTGTCACGTGCTGATCGCGCTGTGGAACGGCGAAGACAGCAAGGCCGTCGGCGGCACCGCCGAAGTGGTGGGGTTCAAGCGCGACGGTATTCCGCTCGATGCGGCGGCATCGGTTCGCGCCAGCCTCGATGCCCCGGAGATGGGTCCGGTGATCCACATTCTCACGCCGCGGGCCAAGCCGGGCGGCGTCGCGACGCAAGTGAGGGTGGAGCCGTGGGGGACTGAATTTGTGAGGTCCTATCGCAAGTCACGGCGGGGTGCCCCGGAATCCGGAGCGACTGCGGCCGAGACACAAAGTGGTCAAGACGAGGCTGTCGGCAAGCGCGGTGAGCGGCGGCAATTCGAGTCCTGGGAGGCGTTCAAGACCAAGGTTGGATTGACGTACCGCTTCAACCGAGAGGCGGCAAAGCTGGAGGCATCGTCAAGGGGCGCCGAGCGATTGGAAGAGAGCTTGATCTATTTGTTCGATCCCAAAGGAGATTCCACGAAAAAGCCGCTGAGCGAGGCCGCGAAAGATTGCGCCGACAAATTGATTCCGCATTGGCGCAAGCTTTATCAAATTGCTGATAGTCTTGCCCTGGATAGACAGCAGCAATTCACGCGGGATTGGCGAGCACTGTTCCTTTTGGGCTTTCTTGCCATTGCCAGCTTTGAGGTCGGAACGCACCTGCTGTTCGATCGCGAATATTCATTCTGGCTCATTCTTCTCTATGCCGCTTTGTTCTGCGCCGTGTTCGCTTGGTTCATTCACGCTCGCCGCCGGGAACATCAGGAGCGATTTCTCGATTATCGCGCGCTTGCGGAAGCCTTGCGGGTTTCGGTTTTCTGGAAACTTGTCGGCATTGGTTGGCCCGCTGAAAAGAAACCGTGCTCAGAACCTTGGTCAACCGTCGACCTGGCCTCGCCGGATGCGGTTGCGGATGCATATCCGATCCGGCAGCCGAGCGAATTGGACTGGGTCAAGACCTGCCTGCGCACCCTCGAGCTGCTCGACGCCCGCAGATCGCCTGCCGAAGCAAATCATCATTTTGAAACAGACGGCGATGCCTGGGCGCGGACGTTTTGGGTTGATGGCCAGCTCGATTTCTTCCGTGGGCGCGGGCGCGAGCGCGATCGGCGGGCGGAGAGATTCGAGAAATGGTCATTGCGTCTTGTAGTTCTCTCTATCGCCTGTGCGTTTTTCTTATTCCTGGTCGATGCCGTTAATCTCGATGGCGTAATGGTTTTCGCGGGCAACGTGTTCTACTGGGATCATGAAAACTGGGCGCACCGAACAGCGATCCTTCTCATCGGTTTGTTGCCCGGCCTTGCTGCGGTATTTACCGGCTATTCAGAGCGACGGGCGCTCAAGGCCCAGGCGCGCCAGTACGACCGGATGCGTGTCGTTTTCCAACGCGCGCATGACCTCCTTGAACTGTCGACGTCCGAAAATTTTGCGCGGACCCGCGTGCTCTACGCCGAGCTCGGCAGGGAAGCCATGGAAGAAAACGCCGAGTGGGTCGCCATCTACCGGCAGCGGCCCCTTCGCCCGCCTAACTGACATTTGCCGTGCTGAGCAAATGCTCCGCCTTGACCTGCCGCTCGGCGGCGCGGCGGCCGATCTCGTAGGCGAGGGGAATCGTGCCGGGGTCGTCCATGCGGCGCACGCGCGTCACATCGCGCTCGGAAAGCTTGAGGTCGAGCGTGTCGGCAAGCCAAGGCGCGTCGAGCTCGACGTCGTAGCGCAGGAAGCGGAACAGCTTGCCGCCCGGCGGGCCGTCGTCGCGCAGGTCGCCGACCTCGGAATTCACCAACCACGGCGCCGGACATTCGCCGAGCCACTGCATCAGCTGCAGGACCAATCCCGTGCCGTCGGTGATCAGCGCCGAGAGCGCGCGGATGGCAAGCCCGATCGCGCGGATGAACCGCAGTTCGGGGAGCAACAGCCGGCTCCGGTAGACGCCGGTGCCGATCGAGACCACGAGCAGCCGGTCGGGCCCGGTCGGCCAGCACAGGCCGTAGGCTTTGAGCGTCGTCATCAGGAACAGAATCAACGCGGGGTTTTGGTGTGGGGTGACGCCGCCGTCGACGAACAGCCCATGCTCGGCACCATCGATGATCGGCAGCAGCTCGGGATCGAAATAGGCGGGCGCCGCCGTGCTCGCGCGTACCAGGTTGGCGAGCCGGTAATGGCGGTTGCCGATGAATTTCCGGTCGCCGGGCGTTTCCCAGTAGGGCGCGCGCGGGTTGTTGGCGATGATCCAGGGGCTGCCGGTGTCCATTCGCTTGGCCACCACGCACAGGCCGGTCACGAGGTCCTCGGTGTCGAGGGTGCGCTCGCCCACCACCTGCTCGATTTCGTAGCGCAGCGCCCGCGCGTCGAACTTCGCCTGCAGACCCATCAGGCGCCAGAACGGCCGGCGAAACACGCGCGGCGCGAGCCGCAGGTAGAAATGCTTGAGGTCCTCGGTGGTGTGACCGAGCGCGAGCGAGCCGGCGATCACCGCGCCGGTCGACGTGCCGCCGACGAGGTCGAACCAGTCGCCCAGGCGCACGGGCCCGCCCGTGCGCTCCGTCAGCACCGCTTCCATGCGCTCGAGAAAGGCGACGGTGATGACGCCGCGCACGCCGCCGCCGTCGAGCGCGAGCAGGCGCTTGCGGCCGGGGCCGAACAGGTGCCGGTCGCGCGCCCTGGCGAACGGGACGCTCGCCTCCATCATTCGGCCGCGACCTTGACCTCGCCCAGATGAACGGCGCCCGTGCGCGCCATGGCGTCGATGTCCGCGGCGCTGAAGCCGTGCTCGCGCAGCACCTCGCGGGTGTGCTGGCCGTAGACGGGGGCGCCGCGGCCGACGCCGCCGGGCGTCGAGGAGAATTTCACCGGCAGGCCGATGGTCTCGACGGCGCCGAGCGTCGGGTGCTGCGTCTCAACCACCATGGCGCGGGCGCGGGTCTGCTCGTTCGCGTGCATTTGTTTGACATCGAACACCGGCCCGGCCGGAATGCCGGCGCGCTCGAGCGCGTCGAGCCAGTCGGCGCTCGTGCGCTTGCGGAACTCGAGGTTCAGCGCCGCTTCCAGCTCGCGCAGGTGGCGCATGCGGCCGGCGCCGCTGGCGAAGCGCTCGTCGCTGCGCAACGCCGGCGCGTCCAGCACGTCGAGGAGGCGCAGCCAGTTCGTCTGGTTGGCGGCGCCGACCGTGATCCAGCCGTCGCTCGTCGCGAACGCCTGGTAGGGCGCGTTGAGCGGATGGGCCGAGCCCATCGGGCCGGGCGCGACGCCGGTCGCGAGCGCGATCGCCGACTGCCAGTAGGTGTGCACGATCGCGGCCTCGAACAGCGAGGTGTCGACCATCTGGCCTTCGCCGGTGCGGCGGCGCGCTTCGAGCGCGGCCAGGATGCCCATGGCGGCAAGAATGCCGGCGGTGATGTCGGCGACCGGCGCGCCCACCTTCACGGGCGGCCGCCCCGGACCTTCGCCCGTGATGCTCATGAGCCCGCTCATGCCCTGCGCGATGAGGTCGTACCCGCCGCGGTCGGCGTAGGGCCCGGTGCGGCCGAAGCCGGAGATCGCGCAATAGATCAGGCGCTTGTTGTGCCGGCGCAGCGCCTCGTAGCCGAAGCCCATGCGCTCCATGAACCCGCGGCGGTAGTTCTCGGTGACGACGTCGGCGGTTTCCAGCAGCCGCCACAATACGCGCTTGCCGTCCTCGTGCTTGAGGTCGACGGCGATGCCGCGCTTGTTGCGGTTCATCATCAGGAAGGCGGCGGTCTCCTCGCCGATCGTTGGCGGCACCATGCGCCGCGTGTCGTCGCCGCCCGGGATCTTCTCGAGCTTGATGACGTCGGCCCCCATGTCGGCGAGCATGAGCCCGCAGGTCGGCCCCGCCATCACGTGGCACAGCTCGATCACCTTGAGACCGGCGAGTGGCCCGGGCATCACACTCTTCCTTCACCTCTCCCCGCTTGCGGGAAGAGGTCGGCCTCGCGAAGCGAGCCCGGGTGAGGGGGACCATCGTCAAGCCGAGGTCGCCGCAAGAGCCCCTCACCCCAACCCTCTCCCCGCAAGCGGGGAGAGGCAGCCGGAGAGGCCGTGCCATGTATGCGCATCTCACCGGCCCTTGAACTGCGGCTTGGCCTTGGCGAGGAACGCGCGGTAGCCGATCTGAAAGTCTTCCGTGCCGAAGCAGGCGTAGTTGTCTTCCAGCTCCGCCGCGGTGAGCGGGCGCGGATCGAGCAGCCGCTTGACGAATTTCTTGTGCCAGCGGTTGACGAGCGGCGCCGCGTCGGCAATGCGCTGCGCGCTCGCGTAGGCTTCCTTCTCGACCTCGGCGTCGGGAACCACGCGGTTGACGAGGCCCTTGGCGAAGGCCTCGGCGGCATCGAACACGCGGCCTTCGAGCACGATCTCGAGCGCCGCCGCCGGGCCCGCGATGTCGACGAGCGAGCGCATCTCCTCATAGGCGACGACGAGGCCCAGGCGGTTGACCGGAATGCCGAAGCGCGAGGATTGCCCGCAAATGCGCATGTCGCAGCGCGAGACGAGTTCGAGGCCGCCGCCGATGCAGGCGCCCTTGATGAGGGCGATCACCGGCTGCGGGCAATTGTCGATCGCCGCGAGGGTGCCGTGGATGCCCTTGGCATATTGCTTCGCCGACGCCACGTCGTAGCGTTCGGTCTCGAACGCCGCGATGTCGGCGCCCGCCGCGAATGCCTTCTCGCCGGCGCCGCGCAGCACCACGCAGCGCACGCCGTCGTCGGCTGCGAGCGCGCGGAAGTGCTCGCCCAGCTCGCGCCACATCGGCGTCGAGAGCGCGTTGAGCCGCTCCTGATGATCGATGACGACGGTCGCGATCGCGCCGTCGCGCGTGGCATGGACCCGGCCGGCCATCGCGTCACTCGGCGGCGGCGCGCGCCGGGCTTGCCGCCGCTTCGAGATAATCCATCGCCGCCTGCACGCCGCCCTTGCGGTGCGGCACATCCGCGAGCGAAAGCCCCATCTCGACCCCGGCGAGCGCGCCCACGATGGTGAGATCGTTGGTGTCGCCGAGGTGGCCGATGCGGAACACCTTGCCGGAAAGCTTCGACAGTCCGGTGCCGAGGGAAATGTCGAAATGCTCCAGCGCCGCCTTGCGGAAGCGGTCGGCGTCCTGGCCCTCGGGCATCAGCACGGCGGTGAGCGAAGAGGAATAATCCTTCGGCTCGCGGCACCAGATTTCGAAGCCCCAGGCGCGCACGGCGCGCCGCGTCGCCTCGGCATGGCGGTCGTGGCGAGCGAACACGTTCTCGAGCCCCTCCTCGTGCAGCATGTCGATGGATTCCGCGAGCGCGTAGAGCAGGTTGGTCGCCGGCGTATAGGGAAAGAAGCCGTTGCGGTTGTTGGCGATCATCTCTTCCCACGACCAGAACGACTTCGGCAGCTTGGCGTTCTTGGAGACGGCGAGCGCTTTCTCGCCGACCGCATTGAACGAGAGGCCGGGCGGCAGCATCAGGCCCTTTTGCGAGCCGCCGACGGTGACGTCCACGCCCCATTCGTCGTGGCGGTAGTCGATCGAGCCGAGCGAGGAGATGGTGTCGACCATCAGCAGCGCCGGGTGGCCGGCGGCGTCGATCGCCTTGCGCACCTGATCGACGTGCGACACGCAGCCGGTCGAAGTCTCGTTGTGCACCACGCACACGGCCTTGATCGCGTGCGTTTTGTCGTCCTTGAGCCGCGCCTCGATCGCCTTCGGATCGGCACCGGCGCGCCAGTCGGATGAAATGAACTCGGGCGCTAGCCCAAGCTTGAGCGCCATGTTCTTCCACAACGCGGCGAAATGCCCGGTCTCGTACATGAGCACGCGGTCGCCGGGCGAGAGCGCGTTGGCCAGCGCGGCCTCCCAGGCGCCGGTGCCGGACGCGGGATAGATCACGACCGGGCCGGCGCATTTGAAGATGGTCTTGAGCCCGTCGAGCACGCGCTTGCCGAGGCGCTGAAACTCGGGCCCGCGGTGGTCGATGGTCGGCATGTCCATCGCCCGCAGGATGCGGTCGGGCACCGGCGTTGGCCCGGGAATCTGCAGGAAATGCCGGCCGGCCGTACGCGATGAGTTCTTCGCCATGGAGGTTTCCTTCAGTCCCGGTGGTGCGCTTGTCGCGGTCGCGGACGAGTGCGATATGCAGCCAATCATAATACCTCCACCCGCTTGCGGGGAGGGGGAGAAGGAAGAAACGCATGGCCGCGCAGGCGATGCCGGGGCTCGAGCGGCGGCTCAAGGCCGAGGTCAAGGGCGACGTGCTGTTCGACCGCTTCAGCCGCGGCCGCTACGCGACCGACGCCTCGCATTATCAGATGATGCCGGTCGGCGTGGTGGTGCCGCGCGCGGTCGAGGATGCGGTCCGGACGCTCGCGCTCGCGCGTGCGGAAGGCGTCACCGTGCTGCCGCGCGGCGGCGGCACCTCGCAGGCCGGGCAGACGGTCGCCCATTCGCTCGTCGTCGACTGCTCGAAGCACCTCACCCGCGTACTCGAACTGGATGTCCCCGGCCGGCGCTGCGTGGTCGAGCCCGGCATCGTGCTCGACGATCTCAACCGCGCGCTGAAATCCAACGGCCTGTGGTTTCCGGTCGACGTATCGACCGCCTCGCGCGCCACGATCGGCGGCATGGCGGCCAACAATTCCTGCGGCGGGCGGTCGCTGCGCTACGGCACCATGCGCGACAACGTGCTCTCGATCGACGCGGTGCTGGCGGACGGCACGGCCGCGCATTTCGGGCCGGTGGCGCCGGATCTGCGCGACGTGCCGGCCGATTCCCCGCTGCGGCCGCTCGCCGCCGATCTGCTGGCGCTCGGCCGGCGCGAGGCGGACGAAGTCGAGGCGCGCTTTCCCAAAGTTCAACGCCGAGTCGGCGGTTACAACCTCGATGCGCTGGTGCCGACGCGCGGTTCGCACAACCTCGGCCACAACCTCGCGCATATTCTGGTCGGCTCCGAGGGCACGCTCGCGTTCTCGACCAGGATCGAGATCAAGCTGTGGCCGGTCCTCGGCCGGCGCGCGATCGGCGCCTGCCACTTCGCGCGCTTCTATGACGCGATGGAGGCGGCGCAGCACATCATCAAACTCGGGCCGATCGCGGTCGAACTCGTCGATCGCACCATGATCGCACTTGCGTCCGAGATCGCGATGTTCCGTCCGACGCTGGAGCAGTTCGTGCGCGGCGATCCCGACGCGGTGCTGCTGGTCGAGTTCGGCGAGGACGACGAGGAAAACCGCCGCCGGCTGGCGCGGCTGCACGAACTGATCGGGGACCTTGGTTTTGCCTGGAACGAGACCGGTGCGCGCTGGGGCGGCGTCGTCGACGTGCTCGATCCGGCCCTGCAGACCGCGATCGCGGATCTGCGCACTTCCGGCCTCAACATCATGATGTCGATGAAGGAGCAGGGGAAGCCGGTCTCGTTCGTCGAGGACTGCGCGGTGCCGCTCGAGCATTTGGCCGAATACACGCAGCGTCTCACGCAGGTGTTCGAGCGCCACGGCACCCGCGGCACCTGGTACGCGCACGCCTCGGTCGGCTGTTTGCACGTTCGGCCCGTGCTCAACCTGCGCCAGGAGAAAGACGTGAAGGCGATGCGCGCCATCGCCGAGGAGGCATTCGCCTTCGTGCGCGAATACAAAGGTTCGCACTCGGGCGAGCACGGCGACGGCCTCGTGCGCTCCGAGTTTCATCAGCAAATGTTCGGCGAGCGGCTGGTGCGCGCGTTCACCGAGGTCAAGGACCGCTTCGATCCGCACGGCTTGTTCAACCCCGGCAAGATCGTGCGCGCGCCGAAGTTCGACGATCGCGGTAACTTCCGCTACCCGCCCGGTTATCGCGGCGAAGCACGTGAGAGCGCGCTCGACTGGTCGGCCTATCCGGGCGCGGGCAGCGGCCTGCAGGGCGCCGTCGAGATGTGCAACAACAACGGCGCCTGCCGCAAAAGCGCGGGCGGCGTGATGTGCCCGAGCTTCCGCGTCACCGGCGACGAGCGCGACGTGACGCGCGGGCGCGCCAACACGCTGCGCCTCGCGCTCACCGGCCAGCTCGGTCCCGACGCGCTTACCTCCGACGAGATGGCGCAGACGCTCAAGCTGTGCGTCTCGTGCAAGGCGTGCCGGCGCGAATGCCCAACCGGCGTCGACATGGCGCGCTTGAAGATCGAGGTGCAGGCGGCGCGGATGGCGAAATTCGGGCTGAGCCTGCACGATCGGGTCGTCGGCTATCTGCCGCGCTATGCGCCGTTCGCCGCGCGGGTGCCGTGGCTGCTCAATGCGCGCGACCGCGTGCCCGGCCTTGCGGCCTTGTCCGAGGCGCTCGCCGGGTTGAGCGCGCGGCGCAGCCTGCCGCGCTGGCGGCGCGATTGGTTCCGCGACGCCCCCTCCCGCGATGCCCCCTCCCTAACCCTCCCCCGCAAGCGGGGGAGGGAACAGGCCGAGCCACAAGCAAGCGCGGCGAGTAGCGAACAGGACGTGCCGCAGGCGCATCCCTCCCCCGTTTACGGGGGAGGGATGGGGAGGGGGCAGGATGGTCCCGAAGTCGTTTTGTTTGTCGACACCTTCCACCGCTATTTCGAACGCGAGACCATCGACGCCGCGCTCACGGTCCTCGGCGCCGGCGGATATCGCGTTCATGTGGCAATGCCCGCGGACGGCGGCAGGCCATTGTGCTGCGGGCGCACGTTCCTCGCCGTCGGCAAGGTCGATAAAGCGCGGCGCGAAGCCGAGCGCGTGCTGGCCGCACTCGCGCCCTACGCGGAGCGTGGCGTGCCCGTGGTCGGCCTCGAGCCGAGCTGCCTGTTCGGCTTCCGCGACGAAATTCCCGCGATCGTCAAAACCGAATCCGCGCGCCAGCTCGCGGCGAGCGCCCTCATGTTCGAGGAATTTCTGACGCGCGAAGCAGACGTCGGCCGCCTCGAGCTCCCGCTCGCGCCGATCGGCGAACGCGCGCTGCTGCACGGCCATTGCCATCAGAAATCCTTCGGCGCGTTCGGGGCGGTCGAGAAGCTGCTGCGGCTCGTTCCCGACCTTGAAGTCGAGACGATCGAATCGAGCTGTTGCGGCATGGCCGGGGCATTCGGCTACGCTGCCGAGACGATCGACGCGTCGCTTGCCATGGGCGAGCTGTCGCTATTGCCCGCGGTCCGCAACGCCGCGCCGGATACGCTGATCGTCGCCGACGGCACTTCGTGCCGCCACCAGATCGCCGACCGCACCGGGCGCGAGGCGCTGCATGTCGCGCGCGTGCTGGCGCGAAGTTTGAACAGTAGGATGGGTTGAGCCGCACAGCGGCGAAACCCATCAAAGCAAACCGATGGGTTTCCGCCCGCATACGCGGGCGTCAACCCATCCTACGCCTCCGGGAATATGTCGACGATCTTGCGGGTCATCGGGTTGACGATGAGCACCTGGTTCTTGAATTTCAGATACGTGTAGCGCTTGAGCTCCGGCATCTGGGAAAGCACCGGTGGCGGCAGCGTGTGCGGCTTGAGGCTCGCCGGAACTTTTGCGCCGACGGTAGGATTGAAACTCTGCGTCGGCTTCGTGGTCTTCGTCCCGAACGTCACCTCGGTGTTCTCCGAGCGCAGCGCCTGCTGAATTTTGCTCTTTTGGTCGTCGGAGAGATGGAGCGGCGGCACGCTCGGGTTCTGCGAAACCGGCGGTGGCACGCTCTGTACGACGGCGCCTCGGGCGGCGGTCTGCGCCACGGCAACCGATGGCAAGGCGAGACAACCCAGCGCCATCCCCACAAGCGCGGCACGATGCGCAATCTGGCGCATGATCCAGCTCCTTTGTTGGTCAGTCGCCCGAAAAAATGACGTTTGATGGGGGCGGCCGTTCCGACGCGCGGGCATCACAGTAGCACCGCGGGCGCGCCGACCCGGTAGAGCCGCAGCGTGAGCAGCACGCCGACCACCGCGGTGCCGACCGCCAGGCCCCACCACAGGCCGGGCGCGCCATAGCCGAGGGGAAACGCCAGCACCCAGCTGCCGAGAAAACCGAAGCCCCAATAGCCCAGCGCGGCAAGCAGCATCGGGACGGTCGTGTCCTTGTAGCCGCGCAACGCGCCGGCCGCGACCGCCTGCATGCC
>Ga0153928_1000339_pt1 | contig 23965 bp, 26 predicted proteins | sample TSNJ012MetaG_FD_106656 | JGI IMG/M metagenome (GOLD analysis project Ga0153928, IMG submission 106656) | Attine ant fungus gardens microbial communities from New Jersey, USA - TSNJ012 MetaG | ecosystem: Host-associated > Fungi > Mycelium > Unclassified | place: USA: New Jersey, Wharton State... | reverse complement strand
TGGTATTATATAATATGGATATCGCTCAGACAATCATTGATCTCTGAGCAAAATGTCGGATTGTAGACAGATAAAGTATTTGTGTTGGAAATATATCAATTGAAACGAAATTGATGGTTGGGGAAAATGAAATGGCAAGAGACAGGAGAATTGAATATACGAAGATGGTAATTCGAGACAGCTTTATTCGGTTGCTGAAGGAAAAACCAATTAATAAAATCACGGTAAAAGAGGTCTGCGAATTAGCTGACATCAACCGTTCCACATTTTATAAATATTACCTGGATCCATACGACTGGATAGATCAGGCGGAAAGAGAGTGCCTGCAAACTTCGCAGGAAGTCATAGACAAAATTGACAGCACCGATATTGAGGTGTTGTTGACTGAGCTTTTTCAGACCATTAAAGATAACTATGAAATGTTCAGCGTTATCTTTGCAAACCATGGGAATTTACTCAAAGAAATATTTGCCCTCTTCCTTGAAAAAGCGGAATCAAGACTAAAGGATACAATACTGCACGATCCAGAAGGCAGCCAAAAATGGGAGTGTTATTACCGTATTTATGGCTGTAACGGTATCATAAGCTGCTGGATTAAAGACGGCATGGAGCAGCCACCTAAAGAAGTAGCGTCTTATATCGCAAGCCTTATTCAATAAAAGTGACAATAATTTTTAGTGTAAGGGGTCGTTCGGAGAATTACTGAATAAAGCAAGGCGGTCATTACGTTTGTGTCACAGATAGCGCGAACGAGAGCGGTAACGTATACGCCGCCGATATTGAAGAAGTCAAATCGCGGCAAAATGAAACCTCTGAAGCGCAGCGGGAGATTTTGAAAAGGCTTATTCCGGCTGATATAGAAAAGTCCATAGACAAGCGTATAAAAAACAATGAAAGTGAGGAAATGCGGAATGGTTGAACCTTTAATATTGTTGGTCGATGATGAAAAAGACATCACAGACCTTTTAGAAGATGTATTGCGGCGGGAGGGTTTTTCAAATATCAAGAAAGCCTATAACGGAAAAGAAGCTGTTGAAAAGAGCCGCGTATATTCCCCGGATATTATCGTATTGGATATTATGATGCCGGAAATGGACGGGTTTGAAGCGTGTAAAACAATTCGGGACTTCACAAATTGCCCTATTCTTTTCCTATCATCAAAAAATGATGAAGTTGACAAAATCCTTGGGTTGGCGATTGGCGGGGATGATTACATTACAAAGCCTTTCAGTCCGAGGGAAGTAGCTTTTCGCATTAAGGCACAGCTTCGCAGATTGGAATATAAACAGGACGGTGCGCAGGTTGAAAATAGCGGAAAAATAAAAATTGCCCCACTTATGATTGATGTAGAGGCCAACCGTGTTTACAAGGGGGACAGCGAGGTTGGATTAACAGCACGCGAATACGGATTGCTTTTATATCTGGCTGAAAATCCCGATAAAATTATCAGCAAAGAGCGGCTGTATGAACAAGTGTGGGGCGAGGACAGCGTAGGAATTGACAACACGATAATGGTTCATATACGGCATTTGCGGGAAAAAATTGAGGATGACCCATCAAGACCAAAACTGCTTGTAACGGTTAAGGGCTTGGGGTATAAGTTGGTGAAAAATTATGCGTAGTATATCCGGCATAAAAAGCGTTATATTTCTATATGTTATTCTTGCCTTACTTCTTGCCGCCGCCATATTTTTTGGTGCGCTTTATACAACTTATATCACAACGGTATATCGTCACGATGGTGAAGAGGTAAACAGCGAGTGGCCGCTACAATATGCGGAGAGCTTTGAACAGCATATATTCATAGAGGACGGTATTCCACAGGTTAGCGAAGCCGGGCGCATATCACTCGAAAAATTCAATCTATGGGTTCAGGTTTTGGACGATAACGGCAGTCAAGTTGCCGAATATTACAAGCCCGCCGAAATCCCAAATGATTATTCCCTTTCTGAATTATTGGAAATAGAGGACAAAAACAGTTATGACGGGTACACGGTTTTTATCATACCCACGGTTCTTGATGGAACAAGCTATGAATACGTTATGGGTTTCCCCCTCGGCATTTCCAAAGTGACAACATATTATAACAGTGACCGCTATATCGGCGGCAGACCCGTTGCTTACGTCGTAGTGATAGGGATATGTTTGTTAATTTTTATCGTCGGTTTGCTATACGGGATATGGCTTATAAGGCACTTAACGAAAATCACAAAATCGGCAAGCGCGATAGCTGAAAGAACTTATACGCCGGAACGGACAGGAGGTGCGTTTGGTGACGCATATAAGAGCTTAAACAGTCTGGATAGCGAAATACGGTTGAGTGATGAAATACGCGCCGATACAGACCGTATGCGCGAGGAATGGATAACCAATATCACGCATGACCTTAAAACGCCCTTATCGCCCATCAAGGGATATGCCGAACTGTTGACAGACGGGAAGTATAGCGCAACGTCCGAGGAAATCAAAAAATACGGGCAAATCATTTTGAAAAACACCGCTTACACGGAGCAGCTTATCAATGACTTGAAGCTGACGTATCAGTTAGAAAGTGGCGTTATGCCCATTAAAATAGAGACTGTAAATATTGCCCGTGAAGTTAAGGAAATCGTGATTGACATTGCAAACAATCCTGAATATATGGGGAAAACAATACAATACCAATGTGATGAAAACAAAATACTTGCAGATGTTGACCTATCACTGCTCCGGCGTGCGGTTTCAAATATTGTTATTAACGCCATCATTCACAACGCGCCGGAAACGGAAGTGACCGTATCCGCCCGATTAAGTGATGATATTACCATATCCATCAGCGACAACGGCAAGGGGCTTGCCGAAGAAGAAGTAAATAACCTGTTCACCCGGTATTACCGTGGAACCAACACGGAGGAAAAGCCGCAAGGCTCAGGATTGGGGCTTGCAATCGCAAAGCAGATTGTTGAATTACATGGCGGCAGTATAGAGGTATACAGCGTATTGGGGAAAGGTTCGGATATAACAATTCACTTGCCAAGCAGTTTGTGACAAAATGAAATTTCCCTCTTGACTCTCCTGTTACGGGAGAATGTAGGATAAAATTACGGAGGAAAGGATGGTGAAAAAATGTTTCGTATCGGTATGTTTTCAAAACTCGGCAGGGTTACTATCAAAACACTGCGCCACTATGACGAGGTTGGGCTTCTCACGCCCGCTCATGTGGACGAGGAAAACGGCTATCGCTATTACACGACTGACCAGCTTTTTCGCCTGAATGAAATCGTGGCACTCAGGCAAATGGGCTTTTCTATCCCGGAGATTGCCGACATCGTTGACGGCCGCAACGTGTCGTATATTCTGGAACAGAGAAAAGTGGAACTTGCCGCCGAGCGGAACCATGTCACCGCTCAGCTCTTTCGATTGGAAAACTACATTATTGAACAGAAAGAGGGTTATTATATGGACTATCAAGCAGTTATCAAGGAAATCCCCGCATTTACTGTTTTTTCAGCCGAATACGTCATTCCCAGCTACGCCGCGCTTAATGAAATCATGCCCGCCGTAGGAGAAAAGGTGAGCAAAGCGAATCCCGGCATCCAGTGTGTTAAGCCGGATTATTGCTTCAATGTTTATCTCGACGGCGAGTATAGGGAGAGCGACATTCGTGTTGAAATCTGCCAAGCGGTTACAAGCCGTGGTAAGGATGGTGACGGGATTATATTCAAGGATTTGCCCGCTGTAACGGTAGCTTCGGTTTTGCACCGGGGCGCTTATGAAAACTTGAGCAAGGCCTATGCCTATGCCATGCAATGGGTTGAACAAAACGGGTACAAGGTAGCCGATAATCCGCGCGAAAGCTACATCGACGGCGTGTGGAACAAGGGCAACGTGAACGATTGGCTTACGGAGATACAGGTTCCTGTGGAGAAAAAATAATTTCACGTATTATCAAAGCCGCTCAATCCGAAAACACGCGGAATAAAAATTAAGGTTAAAATAAGGTTCGCTGAAAGTTGCCATAAGGTTGCAGACTTATACTCTTTTATGAGATAGGTTTGCAGCCTTTTTCATTTATCAAAAATTGAAAGGAGTTTAGCTATGGAACTGACAGCTCAAAAGCTGACAAAGAAATACAGGGACAAAACCGCCGTTTCTGATGTGAGCCTTGTCCTTACGCCCGGTGTATATGGATTATTGGGAGCCAACGGCGCGGGCAAGACAACCTTAATGCGGATGATATGCGGCATATTGAAGCCTTCTTCCGGCAGCATTAGCTTGAACGGCAAAACAATTCAGGATTTGGGGGAGCGGTATTACGCCCATTTGGGGTATATGCCGCAGGATTTCGGTTTTTATCCCGACTTTACCGCGCGGGAGTTCATGCTGTATATGGCGGCGGTAAAAGGTCTTGAAAGAGCAATGGCAAAGAGCCGAACCGATAAGCTGTTGGAAATGGTTAATTTGCAGGATGTCGCGGGTAAAAAAATCAAGACTTTTTCCGGCGGGATGAAACAGCGGTTAGGAATAGCGCAAGCGGAATTGAATGAACCTTCCATCCTGATTTTAGACGAACCGACAGCAGGACTTGACCCCAAAGAGCGGGTGCGTTTTCGCAACATCATTTCAGACTTTGCAAAAGAAAAGATTGTAATACTGTCCACTCACATTGTTTCCGATGTTGCTTACATTGCGGACACTATCCTGATGATGAAACAGGGGCGTTTTCTTTTACAGGAGGGGGTGGACACGGTAGCTGACGGGATTAAAGGAAAGGTTTGGGAAGTTTTGATCAGTCAGCAGGAAGCGGACAAAATGAGCAGACATTTCTGTGTTGTAAATCTGCACCATGAAAATGGCATGGTAAGATTACGTATTGTGAATGACAACCCCCCGGTTACAGACGCATACCTGGCGGAGCCGAGCTTGGAAGATTTATTCTTATATCATTTTCAAGATGAAATACTTGAAGGGAGTGACGAAGATGTTGATAAAATATGAGTTTTTGAAAATCGTTCGCAGAAAGTCCACTATTATTGTTATGGCTATCAGCTTACTTGTAACCGCGTTCCTTTTCGGTCTGCCGGTAATGCAGTATCAAACCTATAATCAGGACGGCGTAATTAAGGGGATGGCGGGGATTGCCTACGAGAAAGAACAGTACGAAAATCTGTCTGTTCCCCTAACGGACGAATACATTGAGGACACTATCAGGGAGTATCAAAGGCTTTTTGAAAATCCTAATAACGTCGGATATGACGGTAACGAGAAGTTTTTAGTCGGGGACGCTTATTGGAACTTTGTTGCGCCCCGAACGAAACTTCTGAATACGATTGCGGGAAATTATGACGCACCGGGTGAAAACTCCGGGTATAACAAGCTGCCGGATATGGATATGAGCAGCGGCGCGGCTTTCTATCAGACACGGGAAGAAAAAATCGAAGCGTTATTAAATACGCCCTCACGCGATTTGTCCGAACAGCAAAAAGAATATTGGCGCAACATGAGTAATGAAGTGGACACACCCTTGCAGTATGGGTACTACGAGGGATGGGAAATCATCATGAGCAGCTTTGAACTTTTGATGTTCGCGCTGCTGGCGGTTTGCATTGTGCTTGCGCCGGTTTTTGCTGGGGAATATCAAGCCGGAACGGACGCGGTCATTTTAGCCGGGAAATACGGAAAAACAAAGCTGATAACTGCGAAAATCATATCTTCGCTCCTATTTGGCTTACTCGCGTTTACGCTTCATATCGTAGTGGCGTTTGGAATACCGCTTATGACGTTTGGTGCGGACGGGTGGAACTTGCCCATACAAATAGCAAATACAACAATTCCGTATCCGCACACATTCTTACAGGCAACGCTTATCAATCTTGCGGTCATTTACTTGGTGCTGTTTGCTATGATTGGAATAACGCTGCTTCTGTCCGCGAAAATGAAAAGCCCTTATCTCGTTCTGATTGTTCTTGTGCCTTTGCTTTTCATACCGTTGTTTCTGTCACCAAACGGCACAACCGGGCTATATAACCTGACCCTGTTCCTGCTGCCGTACCGCGCTACTATGCCGGAGGTTGGTAAGTATATTTCATATCAGTTCGGCGGGTTGGTATTGGACGCGCTATCCATGCGGGCGGTTGTCTATGCGGCGTTGACGCTGATTGCCATTCCTTTTGCACGAATGGGATTCAAAAAACATCAGGTTTCAGGATAAGGAGAGTGCGTTATGAAGAAATGGTTTATTATCATTGGCATTGCCGTGCTGATTGTCATAATCGTTGTAGCCGCTATAATTCTTCCCCCTACTTGGTCTAAAACGTCTTTTGAGGCCGTTGTCCAAGAGAGTGCTACGGAGCAAGGCGGCATTATAAGCATAACGGCCCTAAAGATTACAGAGGTTTACGGCGATGCTCTATGTGCCTTGCATATAAGCGAAAGCACGAAAATCCTTGACGAAAACGGAAATGAAATGTCTGTCTGGGATATTCAGCCGGGATATACAGTCAAAATAACGCTCAAAAATTCATCCGTTGAGGGAAATCCGACATATTACCCAACAGTGTATGAAGTCGAAGTGATAAAATAGGGTTAAATAGCATTTCTACCCATGACATCATATTAAAGGTCGTCATTTGACAGACGATATGTTGCGTCTAAATAAGTAACAAGTGTCCAAACAGCGGCTTTGATTTTTTTCATATCTCAAAGCCGCCGTTTTCTTTTTGTAAAAACAGAATAACGGGGGTGTATTAACTGCACCCTTTTTCACGGCGGTAACCATGAGGTCGCCGTGTTATACATTTTTGCCTTTGGAATCAAATGGAGCCGGTCTGGTTTATCAGGATTTTTGTAACAACTGCTTTGTATATTTCCATAGCGATATGGTTGGGAACTGTGTATCATAAAAAACTTGCGGTTATTAAAAGAGTAATGGGAAACAAGAATTAACAGAATAATTATGTTCAATAATGGAAAGCATTGTATTTTCAATTTGATATTCGGTATTTTCAAGAATAACCGGTCTTCATTCCATGCTGGAATGGAGGCTGATTCTTTTTACAATTAATATTTCTCAAACATTTCTCAAACATGATTCAAACAATCATTTTGCATAATAAACCCAAGCGATATAATTTGCAAAACTTTGGAGGTGTATGTATTATGGATGCTATATGTACTGAGACATTAAGCAAGGCTTATGGCACAAAAAAAGCAGTTGACAGCATTAACCTCGTCGTGCCAATGGGGTCAATTTATGGCTTTATCGGTCGCAACGGTTCTGGCAAGACAACCACGCAAAAGATGGTCTGTGGGTTGGCACGTCCAACCTCCGGCACTGTCTCCTTGTTTGGGAAGCCTGCCGGTAAGCAGGATGTTCGGGAACAAGTAGGCGTTCTGATTGAGCAACCTGCGCTTTTCCCTGACCTATCTGCCTACGATAATCTCATGCTGCAAGGGCTGAATATTGGGATTACGGATCCAAAAAAGCAGGCGGTGAAAAGTCTGGAAATGGTAGAATTGACAGAAGCGGCAAACAAGAAGGCAAAACAGCTCTCGTTAGGTATGAAGCAGCGTCTGGGTGTTGCCGTTGCAATGATGGGTTCGCCCAAACTGTTGGTTTTGGATGAGCCGATCAACGGCTTGGATCCCCAGGGCATCATTGAGATGCGTGGCGTTTTTGAGCGGCTGAATAAAGAAATGGGGATCACAATCTTTATCAGCTCACACATTCTCGGAGAGCTGAGTCGAATCGCAACCCATTATGGCATTATCAACGAGGGACAGTTGATTAAACAAATCAGCGCGGCAGAGCTGGCAGATAAGAGCCGTGACTATCTGCATATTCAAGTTGAAGATCGTGAAAAAGCAAGCCTCTTGATTAAAGAAAAACTGGCTCCTTCAGAGTGTTCTATTCATGACGATGGCTTACATGTATTTGGTATTGACAGGAGCAGAACCGTGAATGAATTACTCTGGAGCAATGGGATTGCAGTAGATGAAATCTATTTGCACCAACAGGACTTAGAGGAATATTTCCTTAGCCTGATGGGAGGTGGCCAGGTTGCTTAATATATTTAAACTGGATATGTACCGTATTCTTCGTTCCAAGATGTTTTATATCTGTATTATCGCAATGAACCTCGTATCAGGCACGATGATTTTTTTTGGCGTTATCCCCAGCTTTTCCGCAGTAATGGGCAGTGGCGCCACAGATATGACCAGTAGCATGATGGGCATAGGCATGGCGTTCATGATCATTGGCATCTTCTTCGCGTTGTTTATCTGTGGAGAATTTACAACCGGCTTTGCAAAAAATATCTTTGCCCGCCATTCAAATCCGATACGTTATATCGTCGGCAAGCTGCTTTCATTAACAGTAACCGGTGCCATTTTTATCATTGTGTTTTCACTTGTAGCAATGCTTTTGTTGGCTGTAACAGGCAGTGGTGTCGTGCTGCCAGGTGGCGTGCTCGGTCTGATTACATTCTTTATCGAGAAGATACTTGTCTGCGCAGCGTTTGCTTCCCTCATTTTATTGGCATGTGTGTTTACCCGCAAGTCCGTAGTTGGGGTTGTGGTCGGCGTTATTGTAGCTATGGGCGTACTCCCCATGGTTCTTGGCATAGCCGGAAATTACTTTGGCCTAACCTGGATCTCAGACATTCTTCAATATACAATATCCGGTCTTTCCAGCACAGCGAATCTTGTCTTCAGTGGATCTGCCTTTTTGACTGTTATTATAGGCGGTTTGATTTGGACGGCGGTTTGTACTGTATTAGGGTGCAGGGCCGCTAAGCTAAAGGATATTTAAGTATCATGGTAGCCGGAATAAAAATTTCCTCTGGGGCTGTCACATTAAGATATTAGTGTGATAGTCCCATTTTTGGCTAAAATACGATTTTCAGACTTAAAAAAGTCATATTGCCGCTGACCGCCGCATCAAGCGGATATGGCTTAATAAAGCGAGCAAGGCATACGCAGACAATATCATCGGAAGGCTGTATGAAACTGAGAAAGAAGCGATGGAACATTTAACCGGTCTTCATTCCGTGCTGGAATGAGGGCTGTTTTTTTTACAATTAATACTTCTCAAACAATTCAAAGACAATTTTCAAACACTTATACTCCATAATGAACCTTCAAAATAGAAAAGGAGAAGATCGCCAAGTGAAAAGAATTATATTGATTATACTTAGAAATCTCTATCGCATACCCTTCATATGGTTCAAATTGTGTCATTATGCAAAGCATTCAGACAGATATTCTGAAAAGCAAAAGTATTCTTTCATAAGGAAAATCGCAAGGTGGATGGTAAACGGCGGACGAATCACTTTGGAAGTATATGGAGCAGAACATATACCACAGGAAAGCGGCTTTATGATTTTTCCCAATCACCAAGGATTATTTGACGGGTTTGCAATCGTGCAAGCGCTTGAAGTACCATTTTCTACTGTATATAAAAAAGAATTGGAGAATGTTCCATTTATGAAGCAAGTATTTTCATGCGTAAAAGCAATCCCACTTAATCGTGAAGATATAAGGCAAGGTTTGGAGGTCATCAATAAGGTAGCGGACGAGGTAAAGGAAGGCCGGAACTTTATGATATTTTCGGAAGGAACAAGAAGTAAAAACGGGAATCAATTATTGGATTTTAAGGGCGGAAGCTTTAAAAGCGCAATAAAAGCAAAGTGTCCAATTATGCCGATAGCGTTGATTGACTCTTATAAAGTATTTGACGTACACTCCATTAAACGAATTACTGTCCAAGTGCATTTACTAGAACCGCTCCAGTACGAGGATTATAAGGAGATGAAGGCGGCTCAAATCGCTAGTGTGGTGAAAGAGTCCATTGAAAAAACAGTTGAAAAACACTCTCAAAATGAAAGTAAAAATTTAGAGGACGGGAGAATATGAAAAAAGAGTCGTTGTTACAGGGTTAGGTGCAATCACGTCCATTGGAAATACGATACAAGAATTTTGGGCGAACGTTAAAGGTTGTAATGGGGCGGATTTTTTACAATTAATATTTCTCAAACAATTCTCAAACAAAACGAAAATATCCCCGGCATAAAATAAGCTCAGAAAACGGAACAGAGTTCCTAAAAAAAGGAGATTGACTTATGAAACGTAAAAATACTATTGTGATTTTAATTATTGGTATCCTGGTCATTATGGGTACTATGACCGGATGTACGGAAAATCTGGAACAGAAAGCCGGCGAAGCCGCTGAGAACAGCCGGATCGTTTCCTTGCCTGACCAGTACAGCATCGTCTATGAAGTGGAGAACGCAGACGGTACCACCGTAAGCATTGAGAAGATTAGGGACGAATCCGGCAATATCTATTTCCGGTCAGGTGAAACCGAAAAGCTGTATATCCGTACAAGTGACAACCACTACAATATTTATGAAAAAGACAGCGAAGGCATTTTCAAACTGTCATCAGACTGGAAAGGCAACACCGCAGCTCTTGTCCAGAATGAAACAAAATCATTTCTTGAATATGCCGAGACATCATCGAAAAAAAATAGTCCTCCCATTAACAGCACCGGTGACTGCGAAGTGGCGGAAAGAAGCTGCGAGACTTATGAGTTTAAAACCGGCGCCGGAGATTATGCTGTAACGTATACGCTGCAAGTTGATAAAGAAACCGAGGTCTGCATGGCTTGGGAAAAGACGTCAACTGCCAGTGGGACAAGAACTGGCGTAAATGAAAGAACATTCCGTTGTACCCGTTTTCAAGTCGAAAATATTACCATGCCGGCATACTCGGATTAATATTACGCAAACACTTTTCAAACGAAACGTAAACAATCACCGTATAGAATATGTTTACAGCGGGATGTAATAATACCCGCGGTGAAAGAAAGGAGCCATTGTCATGGCAGAAAGCAATAATAATTTCATTGGATACGAATACAGGGACGTAACCGTACAGGGCGATATGGAAAGCGTGTATACAGACGGGTATTCGAATTTCGGCTGGATATTGGATAAAACAGACTCTTCCGGGCTGTCCTCCACGAAGCTTAAATTTAAAAGAGATCGCCAAATCCCCCACAAATCAGAGCTTACAGGGTTCCAGCATCAATTCGATAAAAATGCCCGCGAGATCGTCAACCTGGAAAATTCGAAAGGCACCGGCGCAAGCAGAGCGGCTTTGACTATCGGGTTTATTGGAACGGTTTTCATGGCATTGTCGGTATTCAGCGTGCTGGCCGACAAGATCGTTCTTTGCATCATCTTTGCCATTCCCGCTTTCATTGGCTGGATCCTGCCGCACTTCATATACAAAGCTGTGAAAAACAGCCGAACCAAAAAGGTCTCGCCATTGATTGAAAAGCAATATGACAACATCTATGATGTGTGCAGACAGGCAAACGCGTTGCTGCAAAGCTGATCTGATAATTATAACAAGTGAATAATCAGAAAGGTCGAGTTCCCAGTGACCTCGGCCTTTTCATAATTATAAGAACCTAACCCGTTACCGAAATCGAAAATTTCTAACGGATACACCGAACTTCGAAACGCAGAGCGTTATAAAAAACATATAGAATGGAGATGAAACAGATATGAATAGACTTCCGGCATTAAGTATTGGAGATTTGACAGCACAGCTTCCAATCGTTCAAGGGGGAATGGGCGTTGGCATCTCAGGTACATCCCTTGCCGTGGCAGTGGCAGGCGCAGGGGGCATCGGGGTCTTGTCTTCCGCCGGCATGGGCATTGATACGCCCGGTTATAAGGACGAGCCGATAACTGTCAGCGTGAACACGCTTAAGGCTGAGATATATGAAGTCCGCAAAAAAACAAATGGCATTGTCGGCGTGAACATTATGGTGGCCACATCCAATTTTGCCGATATGGTCCAAGCTGCTGTTGATGCGGAGATAGATCTTATTTTTGCAGGAGCGGGGCTGCCCCTTGACCTGCCAAAATATCTTAGGGAAGGCAGCAAAACAAAGCTGGTGCCTATTGTGTCCTCCGGAAGAGCGGCAGCGCTCATCCTTCGCAAATGGACAGCTACATATAACTACATCCCTGATGCATTTGTCGTTGAGGGACCTCTGGCCGGTGGTCATCTGGGCTTCAAGAAGGAACAGATTCATGACCCCGAATATTCGCTGCAAAAACTGATCCCGCAGGTGACCCAAGCATGCAGGCCCTTTGAGGAGGCCTCAGGCAAAAAAATCCCCGTCATAGCAGCCGGCGGAATTTATTCCGGTTATGATATCTATGAATTTATGGAACTGGGCGCCTCCGGTGTTCAGATGGGGACACGGTTTGTGACAACAGAGGAGTGTGACGCTTCGACCCAGTTTAAAGACAGCTATCTACGGTGCCGTGAAGAAGACGTTATAATCATTGACAGCCCGGTTGGCATGCCCGGACGCGCTATCCGCAATTCCTTTTTAGCCTCTGTTGAAGAAGGAACACAGCACCCGACATGTTGCCCGTTCCAGTGCATTCGGACATGTGATGTTAATAAAGCTCCATACTGCATAGCTATGGCGTTGCTGAATGCTAAGAAGGGCAAGATGGATCGTGGCTTTGCCTTTGCCGGACAAAACGCATATCGGGCAGACAGAATAACATCAGTGCCTGAGCTCATGGAGGAGATAAAACAAGAATATATGGAGAGTGTCTATAAAAATATGGACTATCCTATAGCTGCAAGCGTATAGTAGATAGACATTTCCATTGATAACGAAAGGTAGAATATGCAGAAAATAAAGATTGTAGTTGATTCCCCATGCGACATCCCGGATGACGACATAACCAGATATGGTATTGAAATGGTCGGTGTTCCAATTAATGTGGACGGAAAGGACTATGTAGAGCGAGAGAGCTTTTCGTGTCGGGAGTTTTATCCAATCTTGGAGAATGCAACTAACTTACCAACGACGAGCCGCGTTCCGATTGGCGTGTTTACAGAAAAATACCGTAAGAATTGGGACGAGGGCTGCACAGACATTATCGTCATCACGATGAACGCCATCGGCTCCGGTACCCATGAGTCGGCGCAAATGGCCGCCGGACTTTTTTTCGACGATACGCCGGAAGCAGTCGGGATCCTTTCAATTCATATAGTTGACAGTATGAGCTATTCGATGGGATATGGATACCCGGCTGTGCGGGCAGCTGCCATGATTGGGGAAGGTAATTCCGCCGAAGAAATCCTGGAATACCTGAGAGATGTATTTAACCGGATTGAAATTTTACTGGTCTGCTACACGCTGGAGTATGCAAAAAGATCCGGCCGCATAACCGCGGCCGCCGCAGTGGTGGGCGATATGCTCGGCATACGCCCGACTATCGCCATGATCGACGGAATAACAAAAATAACTTCGAAAGTACGCGGTGATAAGAAAGCAACACAGAAGCTGCTTGATTCATATCGTGAACGGCGGGCCAGTCCTGATGCCCATGTACTTGTTGCCAGTGCGGCAATTGATGAATATGGGCAGGAGCTCCAAGAGCAACTGGAGCAGGAATTAGGGCGGGATATTAAGCATTATAAAATAGGTGCGGCAATTACAATCAACGCCGGGCCACGCATGGCCGCACTGAGCTATTTGGGTCCTAAAAGAGAACGGGATGAGAGCAAACAACCCTCAGTAATAACTTACGATGGCATAACCAGATCTGAGATAGCTGAGAAAAAACAGGTTTGCCGTGAACATAACCGCTCCAATGAAATAGCTTAAACAAAAGAGGAGGTCTCCATGGAAACACGCTTGCAATATTCAAAGCGAGAAGATTTTTTTAACGCTGCCAGCCACGGGCTAGGCGTCTTATTGGCAATTGCCGGCAGCATGATTATGATTGTGTGTGCGGCCCGGCTTCAAAACCCGATAAGTGTCGTTTCTGTTGTTATATATGGGCTTTCAATGATAGCCATGTACCTTATGAGTACACTTTACCATGCCGTCTCTCATTACCGGGCAAAAATGACTCTGCAAATCTTTGATCATGCGAGCATTTTTCTGCTAATCGCCGGTTGTTACACACCCTTCACTCTAATTCTTTTAGGAGGCACACCCCGGGCCTTGATCTTATTGGCCGCGGTCTGGGTGGCTGCAATAATCGGCGTTATCCTCAACGTAGTAAACATGACCCGCTTCAAGCGGGTCAGCATGGTGCTGTACTTGTTAATGGGCTGGGCTGCTCTGATGGAAATCCGGAATATTGTAACGTTGCTCGGAACAGCGGGTACCGTGTTACTGATTGCCGGGGGCTTGACCTACACGGTCGGAGTGGTGTTCTATAAAATGAAAAGAACCAAATACATGCACTGTGTCTGGCACCTGTTTGTGCTGGCAGGCAGCGTTCTCCATTATCTGTGCATTCTTCGATATGTTATTCTTGTCTGATACCGAAAACAATGTCCAATAAAAATGATAAAACCGCGGTGTTTTACGCTTTTAATATTATTTATATATCAGTTTATCAATTTGCCAATAATAGGGTATCATAATAAAATAAAACCCAAACTGAAGGAGGGACTTCAATGAAGCCGCTGTCCATCATTGCCGCCGCCTTTGCCGGCGTAGCCGCTATACTGGGAACCATCGTGCTCTTTATGCGCCATTATCGCCATAACTAAACTAAATTAACAAGCCGGGCATTATCTGCCCGGCTTGTCGGTATTTAAGACCTTATTCCTCGCTACCCTCTTCGGCAGCGCCGCCGCTCAAAAAGGTATCGACGAATTTGTCCTCGATCTTCTTGTAGCCGGTAACAACGCTGTCCTCAATTTTTTTATAACCGGAGACGACGCCATTCTCAACCGCCTTATATCCGGCAACGATATTCTTTTCAAAGCTGGATTTGCTTGCCCGTTCTTCCGGCTCTTCGCCAGCGGCATTTCCGCTTGCGGTCTCCTTTGGCTTCTGATCAGCATCGATTTTGCTTGCCTGTTCTGTTACCCATTGGATGTGATCTTCCAAAAGTCCCCGCGACCACTTGATATGATCTTCAATAAGTTTCCGTGACCATTGGATATGATCTTCCAGAAGTTTATTTAATGAAGACAATGGCTGCACCTTCCTTTCCTTATATTATCGCAATCGGTCATTTGTTTCGAAATTTGTTTATTCATGTCGCTCCATTGAGCATTTTTGACGAAAAAACTGTTTCGACATAAAAGCTCTTAGTTCTTAACAGGGGAACTCTTTTTGCCCCTTTTACGGATGGCGTATATAATACCGGCTCCAGAAGCGCCGGTAACTGCGATAACCGTCGCTCCGGCAAGTAATTTGACGGCTATAATTGCGGCAGCAGTAACCATTTTTTTCACCTCCTCCCAAAATAAATCGTAACGTTTTCATTTCTGTCACTGGCTTTTGGGGATTTCCACCAATCCCATCCTTATACTACCCTCTTTATGTTTGTGGGTTGTTTGAGAATTGTTTGAGAAATATTAATATAGAAAGAAAATGAGTAACTGAGGCGAAAAGCACGTCATGATTTCAGTCTGGTGGCTGTGAACCGTGACGTGCTTTCTTATTGTCCAAAGGACAACAAGGCTCCCAAGGCTACGCAGTAGCCTTTATGCCTCGCCTGGAATCTTTAATTCCGTTGGCGGGTCGGGTTCTTATATGGCGGCACATGAAATTGAGAGCTATTATTTATTGCAATTAATAATACTCAAACAATTCAAAAACAAATTTCAAATATTCCACTGGTATGATGGATGCATCCAATGAGAAAGGATGTGTGAATTAATGAAAAAAACCAATTGGATTATAATGATCATCCGCATAGTGCTGATACTGGCCTGCGTCGGCTCATTGACACGCGGAATTCAAATGGGAATCGTAAATCATGAGCTGGAGGCCAATTATTTTATAACAGCATTCACCGCAATCGTCTCGGTTGCCATCACCTATATACCGAACTTTATACGCCATACGAAATTTATCGCCATGCCGATGATTTTGCAAACAGTTTTTACGGTATTTACATTCCTGGCCATGTTTTTTGGTGAGATCCTTAGGTTTTATGACCGGTTTAACTGGTGGGATTCTATGCTTCACTTTTCATCCGGCATCATATTTGGCCTGGTTGGATATATGCTGTTCATCTCACTCAACCGCGACAGCAGTGTTCGTGGAAAGCTCCATCCGGCCTGCGTGATTCTGTTTGCCGTTTGCTTTTCAATTGCCTGCGGTACGGTATGGGAAATCTTTGAATTTGCCGGAGACAGCTTGCTCGGAATGAATATGCAGCGTTGGCAAGCCGAGATTTCTTCGCAGGATTGGGCGGTAATGCAAAATGTCTCAAATTCATCTAATCCGGGACTTGTTGATACAATGAAAGATATCATCTGCGATGCGGCCGGCACATTGCTCTCAATTCCGATTCTTTTGCCAATGGTCCGGAGGAACAACCATTATGCCAAAACCAATATCACTACGGAAGAATTGATTGCGGAATTCTTACCACAGAAGCCAGTATCCGGTACTCCTGTTCCTGCACCAGCAATATGTGAGCAAGGCCCTGAAACGGAATTGTCGCCGCAAAAGCCTGTATCTGGCGCCCATGTTCCTGTGCCGGCGGCGTATGAGCATATCTCCCAAAAGACTGCATGAATTTCAACACACAAAACTCTATCAGCATTTATCTTACAAAACGCTTGTTGGGGTCGCTCTCCAAGCCAGACGCTTCGAGCCAATAAGCCATCGGCTTTTAACAAAAAACCGATGGCTTATTAGTGTATGTGAATCATAGAAAATTAAGGCGAGCATAAATATTCGCACTACTGTCACGAAGGCAAATTAAGGCCCTCTACCCATGTAGCCAAAGCCTCTTTAGATGGCCGGCCATTTAACAGTTTGCCTTCTTTCCATATAGCTGTGCCAGAAACGGAAGACAGTAGCTTTTCTATAGTCTTGCCAAAACCACTGCCACCAGATGTTGCAAACGGAATGATGGTCTTTCCGGAAAAATCATAGCTTTCCAGGAAAGTGTTAATTATGGTTGGCGCTACATACCACCAAATTGGGAAGCCCACAAAGACAACATCATACGCCGTAATGTTGGCATCCGTATCAGCGATCACAGGACGGAATGATTGGTCATTCATTTCTATAGAGCTGCGGGATCGTTTATTGTTCCAGTTCAAATCAGCCTTGGTGTATGGTACTTCCGGTTTGATTTCATAAAGGTCAGCACCTATCGCCTCTGCCAGTGTCTTTGCAAGTGCAGCCGTTACACCGCTTGCTGAAAAATACGCTACTAATTTCTTACTCATGATTTATCCCTCCAAATCAAATTTCAATGTTTCATCCTCATAAAAATCAAGTTAATATCCCTACGGACCGTTTTGTGTGATCCGTAGCGCTGTTATGCATAAGTAAACATATTTTTATTCAAAGAAAAAATATTCAGACTGGAATTCGAATATCAGTTTTCATAAAGTGATTTGCCAAATTCACACGCCGCTGCTAAATGGTTTGTCTTATCAATTTGAGGTTTTCCATTTGTATCTCCACATCCACCGGCAAGCACCATGCCTTTATCATGAAATCCAATGTAATTAACTATAGCAAAATTGTAATAAGACACTGCTTGTTCAAAAGTCCAAAAGAAATTATCTGCTGCTGTCATAAGTAAAGCGCAGTCTTTAATGGGATATTTCTCGTATCGGCCAAATGGCGGATTGTGGTCTTCTTCCGCGATGCAGTAAAATCGTTCAATAAACGCTTTCAAGCTGGATGAAATTGTCCAAAAGTATAGTGGAGATGCGAATACAATTAGGTCGGCACTCTTGATCTTGGGAACAAGGTCATTAAAATCATCCCTTTGTACACAAGGTTTTCTATAACGGCAAGCGTTACAACCCAGACAACCTTTAACTTTTGTTTTCAGCAGAGAAACCTTTTCGACTTTATGACCAGCTTCTTCTGCTCCCTTGGTGAATAAAGTTACTAGTTGGGCAGTATTGCCGTTCGCTCTTCCTCCACCTACGATTATTAATATATTTTTCATATTACTCCCACCAATTCCGATTTATATAATATTTAGTCTGCCTGATTCATCTTCTTGCCCTATTGTAATGCAATAACATCTATCAAAGTAAGATTATTATATATGATTTTCTGTTTAAAGACAAACCTATCATATATTTATTGTTGTCAAAAATTATAGTCACAGAAAAAATGAAGCTGACCACGACGCAAAAGCTAATCCGAAACATTATGAAAGTTTTTCTCATTGTTGTGACGATTAATATTTCTCAAACAATTTAAAAGCAATTCTCAAACATAACCTTAGTAAGATAAATGATAGTTGAGGGGTGAGATGACCATGAAAAAGATTAAAAAAATCTTGACATCCAGATTTTTTATTTCAGCGCTGGTTATAGTTTTGGAATTCGCGCAGCTTTTGGCTGTGTTCATCATTTTGAATATGTTCAGCACCATAATGGTGGTATTGAGCTATATTTTTAATTTTTGTGTGCTCCTGTATGTCATCAACCGCGAGGAAATACCGGAACTCAAGCTGCCGTGGCTGATCCTGATTTTGCTGCTTCCGATCTTCGGCGCATATATCTTTATTCTATTTAACGGAAACGAGCAGACTAAAAAGCTAAAAAAGGCATTTGATAAAACTGCCGAAAAGTTATCGCCCTACCGGCAGCAAAACCCCGCCATAGAGGTGCTGCAAGAACAAAACGCGGATGCTTATTTGCAAGCCAAATATATTTACCGCACCGCGGACATGCCCTATCGCAATAATTCAAAGGTCACATATTACAGAATCGGTGAAGAATTTCACGCGGCTTTGTTGGAGGCGCTCCATAAGGCGGAACATTTCATTTTTATGGAGTATTTCATTATTGAGAAAGGAATCATGTGGGATTCCATTCACAGCATTTTAGCCCAAAAAGTAAAGCAGGGCGTAAAAGTCAATGTTATCTATGATGACTTTGGCTGCATGAACACCCTCCCGCAGCATTATTACAAGGAGCTGACGAAGGAGGGTATCGGGTGTATCCCCTCCAATCGGTTCAGACCGGTTCTGTCACAAATACACAATAACCGGGACCATCGAAAAATCACAGTCATCGACGGTATAGTCGGATTTACCGGTGGCATAAATCTGGCTGATGAGTACATCAATGCTTACGAAAAACATGGACATTGGAAGGATAGCGCCGTAAAAGTCGAAGGCGAGGCGGTCAAGAATCTAACAATGCTATTTTTATTCTCTTGGAATATGCAAAATAAAACGATGCTTGAATGTGAGCCATATCTTGACGTCCGTCTGCCCGCATATGAAAACGGCGGAGCGGCTATCCCCTACGGGGACGGGTCACAGCCGATTTACCAGGACTGCATCGGCAGGAACGTATATCTGAATATGATAAGCGCCGCAAAGAAATATGTGTATATTACAACACCTTATTTAATATGTGATTTTGCTATCATGGACGCGCTTCGGACGGCGGCGAAAAAAGGTTTAGATGTGCGGATTATTACCCCTGGGATACCGGATAAAAAGCTTGTTTGGCTCATGACCCGTTCTAATTACGAACCCCTTGTTCGGGACGGCGTTAAAATTTATGAATACACGCCGGGCTTTATCCACGCAAAGAATTTTGTTTGCGATGATATGTTTGCCGTCTGCGGAACGATTAACTTGGATTACCGGTCTCTTGTCCATCATTTTGAGTGCGGCGTCTGGCTGTATAACGTGGATGCTATCGGGGACATGAAAGCCGATTTTATAGATACAATGGCACAGTCAAAAATCATAACCAAAGAAAAAGCGAAGCTGACCGCACTGCAAAAATTAATCCAAAACATTATGAAAGTCTTTTTCCCATTATTATGACGATTAACATTTCTCAAACAATTCTAAAGCAAAACTCAAACAATTGAGGGATATAGTAAGAGCCAGCAAGAGGAAGTGCAATCTGATCGGCTTAATGACGATTAAGCGGAAATGAGCACATATTGCAAATCATTTTATACGAGGAGAAAGTATATGAACGCTATTGAAATCAGAGATTTATCGAAAAGCTTTCGTGGAATGTATGCGCTCGATCATCTGAATATGACCGTTCCCGTTGGCGCAATCTACGGTTTTATCGGTGAAAACGGAAGCGGCAAATCCACTACGGAAAAGCTCGTCTGCGGACACCTTGTTCCGGATGAAGGCGAGATCAAACTGTTCAGCAAGGCCTATACCGATCCCGGTGTCCGAGTAAGAGTCGGCGCCCTTATCGAAAACGCCGGTTGTTTCCCGAACTCCAGTGTGTGGATGAATCTTATGATGCAGGCCATCAATCTGGATTTGGAAAACCGTGAGGGAGAAATTCGCCGGGTGCTGAAAATCGTCCGCATGGAGGATTCAGCCAAAATAAAATTCAAGAGCTGCTCACTTGGTATGAAGCAGCGTATCGGCATTGCGATGGCACTGCTCGGGTCGCCAGCCCTCCTAATTCTCGATGAACCTATAAACGGTTTGGATGCAGACGGTATGAGAATCATGAGAGAGATTCTCGTAGACATCACGAAGAACTATGGCTGTACCGTTGTTATTGCCTCACACCTCCTCGGTGAGCTTGAAAAGATTGCTACCCATTACGGAATCATCCGCCAAGGTAAAATGATACAGGAGCTTAGTGCCGAAGATATGGATGGCAGATGCCGAATATTCACCTCCATCAAAACGAAAGATATGCAGGGTGCAGGGAACATTCTGAAGGCGAAATTTGAAGATGTCCGTGAAGAAGAAGGCTATCTGAGAGTTTACGATGTGGATGATACGGAATCCATCGTTGACTATCTGCTCCAAAACGGCCATGTTGTTAGTGAGATCAGGAAGAACAAGGTCGGTCTTGAAGAGTATTATATCGAGCTTATGCAGGCGAAGGAGGGAAAATAACATGGAAGCAAGAAATGAATTGAAATTTGTGTCCCCGAGCTTTTTTAGCAGATTAAAAAGTATGCTGGGTGTGGACTTTTACCGTCTGTTTCACACTCCGTTGTTTTACATTTTCCTTATCATCGCTGCGTTTATTCCCGCTCTGATTCTGGGTACTACAGCCATGGATAATCCGGACGGAACCATGGCGCAGCCCCTTTATTCCAATGCGTGGAATGCGATTGCTGCAAACACTCCTCTTTATACTTTTAGCGACATAGGCGAGTATGCCAACATGAACATGGTGTTCATCTTCGGAGGTATCATGGTGTCTATCTTCATCGGACACGATTACAAGAGCGGATATGTAAAGCAGCTCTTCACTACTCACGCTAAGAAGCAGGACTATATGATCTCTAAATCCATCACCTGCGCTTTTGCAATGTCCTGTATGTGTATCACTTATCTGCTGGGTTCCGTAGCTGGCGGACTTTTTGCAGGCTCGGATTTCTCTGTCAATGTCGGATCGCTGATTATTGCAATCGTAAGCAAAATGATCATGAGCCTGGGATGGGCAAGCCTTTATACCTTCCTCAATGTCATTTTCAGAAAATATTTCGGCGTTTCCATTGCATCCAGTTTCTTGTTTGGTACCGGTCTTCCGATTATCGCCATTGGTATGATTTTCGGAAACGCAGCAGGCTCTTTTCTGAACATTTTCCTGTATGGCTCATCGGTCTATGCGTGTTTGAGCAGCAACATCGTAACGCTGATCATTTGCCTTATTGTTTCGGCCCTTTGGACAGCTATTTACAATGTGCTCGGTACAAAGTTACTCTCCAAGAGTGACGTTTATTAAGGAGGCGATTAATATGAATGCAATAGAAATCAGAGGCTTAACGAAAAACTTCGGCTCAAAGCAGGCAGTCAATGGTTTGGAAATGACTGTCCCTATGGGTGCTATTTACGGCTTTATCGGTGAAAACGGCTCCGGAAAATCCACCACTGAAAAAATAATCTGCGGATTGCTTGTGCCCAGCGGTGGCAGGGTCAAGCTATTTGACAGAAATTATACCGACACGGATGTGAGAGCAAAGGTCGGCGTTCTGATTGAAGCTCCCGGCTGTTTCTCGAACTACAGCGTGTACAATAATCTGATGCTCCAAGCAGCTAATTTGAATATTGAGAATCCTGAAAAGGAAGTAGTAAAAGTTCTGAAAATGGTCAGAATGGAAGGTGCCGCCTCCAACAAATACAAAAACTGCTCTCTCGGTATGAAACAGCGAATCGGCATTGCAATGGCTCTGCTTGGCAATCCAAGTCTGCTGGTGCTTGATGAACCTATAAACGGTTTGGATGCCGACGGCATGAGAATCATGCGAGAAGTTCTCATGGAGATTACCAAAACCGGCAAATGCACCGTTGTGATCGCCTCACATATCCTTGGTGAGCTTGAAAAGATTGCTACCCATTATGGCATTATCCGTGGCGGAAGAATGATTAAGGAAATGACTGCCGAAGAACTGAATGCAAGCTGCCGCACCTATGTGGCGTTGCAGACAAGGGATATGAATCGAAGCAAAATGCTTCTTGGCAGTAAGTATTCTCGTGTGGAAGAAGACGAAGCCGGATATCTCCGTGTTTACGATGCCACAACTCCGGAAGGAATCGTTACCTATCTGTATGAAAACGGCATCCTGGTGGGCGAGATAAAAACGGACAAGATTGGTTTGGAAGAATACTACATTGACCTGATGCATGAAAAGGAGGGTAGATAACATGGAAAAGACCAACGGGGTTATATTTGAACGAAACAGCTTTGGCAAAAGAATAAAAACGATGTTAAAAGTAGACTTCCGCAGAATGTTCACGATGCGTCTCGTTTACATCATGGCCGGAATTTGCTTCGTGATGCCGGTGCTGATCCTCGTTATGACCACGATGATGGATGGCGGCGTTTCAGTAAATCCCCAGACGGGTGTGGAAACAGCTATGGAAGGTTTCGATAATGTGTGGCAAGCCATCGGCTCCATAAGTGGTGAAAACTCAGGTATGAGCATGAGCTTAACAAGTATGTGCAACATCAATATGCTGTACTTCATTGCGGCGGTTCTTATATGTATTTTTGTCGCAGATGATTTTAGAAGTGGTTATGCAAAGAACCTCTTTACCGTCCGTTCCAAGAGAAGCGACTATGTGATTTCCAAAACCTTGGTTGGCTTTACCGGCGGTGTGTTGATGCTCATTGCTTATTTTATTGGCACAATGCTCGGTGGTATGATCGCCGGTCTGCCCTTTGACCTCGGAACGCTAACTATCGGGAACATTTTGATGTGCATGGCCGCAAAGATATTCCTCATGTTGGTGTTTGTGGCGCTCTTCGTAATGATGAGCATTATCGGAAAACAGAAGTTGTGGCTTTCTGTCTTAGGCTCTCTTGTGTCGAGTATGTTGCTATATACCATGATTCCGATGCTGACCCCTCTGAATTCCACCATTACGAATGTCATGATGTGTCTGATCGGCGGCGTAGTCTTTAGTGTAGGTATGGGAGCAATCAGCAATACCATTCTCAAAAAGACGAATTTGGTATAAATATTTTTAAGGAGAAACATGAAAAAATGTAAACTATAGTTGACAGTAGGTATAGTGCTTGTGTTCGGGTTTATTCTTCCGGGTATATTGGCAGTATCAAGCGAATTAGATTTAGATATTGTAAGGAATTAATATTTCTCAAACAATTCTCAATCAAAACTCAAACATTAGCAGCGTATAATACAGATATCAACCAAAAGAAAATCTAAATTCACTTGAGACGGTTGAACTAAATAAAAATAGGAGGCTATGAAAATGGCAAACGAAGAAAAGAAGTCCATCGTCAATAAAATCATCGACGACATCAAGGAGGATGCTTCAGCTCAGCACGAAATCGACAGGGCAAATTTCGCAGCGGTAAAATCGGATACCAAGGCAAGGTTTGACGCGGCAGCTGAACCGGACGAAGATTTTACCGAGTTCAGAGAAGCAAAGGGGTTGAAAGCAAAAGCCTCTGTGGTCGGAAAGCATTTGGAAAGAGACGGCAAAGAAATGCGTGCGCAGGGCCGGGAAAACTA
>Ga0153928_1000337_pt1 | contig 24038 bp, 21 predicted proteins | sample TSNJ012MetaG_FD_106656 | JGI IMG/M metagenome (GOLD analysis project Ga0153928, IMG submission 106656) | Attine ant fungus gardens microbial communities from New Jersey, USA - TSNJ012 MetaG | ecosystem: Host-associated > Fungi > Mycelium > Unclassified | place: USA: New Jersey, Wharton State... | reverse complement strand
TTGAACAATCAAACTCACCTCTTTTCTTGCAATCCGGTTTGCAATTATAAGCATAAACCTTGACACTATGTTAAAGTCAACAGGGCATCTTAAAGTTTTAATTATTTTTTATTGACTTAATAATTTCATTTCCAAATTTAACTGCGTTATTAAGATCTGTTTGGTCCGGGTGATTTCTGTTTGCTATAAACCAGGATTGTCCTTTACAGGAAAAACTCTCAGTACAAACATTAATACCTCTCTCCTTTAAGAGTGCTGTCATAGCAACTATTGCTTTATTTTGACCGCCATAAGTTCCAAAAACAGCCGCATTCTTAACCAGTGAATCATCTAATGTGCTGATAAATGCCCTTGTGTTTTTATTCATTTTAGCGGCATAAATGCCATCACCGACAAACAGCAAATCAACTGGCTCGCAAAGTTTATAATTTTCCGTAATTGCTTCAGCAGAAACATTAGCCGCAGATGCTATTGCTTCGGCTACTTTTTTTGTATTCCCTGTTGATGAATGATACATTACTTTAATTTTCATGTTACTAGACCTCTCTTCCAAGTGTGATTTTGATAATGGTGACATACCACCGCTGAATTTCAAAAAATGTTACTTATGCTCGTTTATTATAGCACACATTATCAAATAGAACTATTTACATAGTGTTGATGTTTGCGCAAATGTATTGTGATGATGAAAGATTTAAAAAATACTATGAAGCAATTACTCCCGGAGCAACTGGATTTTTTAACAAAGCAATGAATATTTACTGTGCAAAATGAATGCAGGCATGACTAACAACACGGGCAGCAACTGCTCGTCATGATACTACCGGCTTGACAGACCCTGCTTCTTGAGTATGATGATGTCTTTTTTGCCCGCATAAAAGGCCCGCCTTGTTTTACCAAGAACGGGCCTTCTGCTATTTTTCTCAACTTGTCCTTAAATTTCAGAAATCTTAACCGGACGTCCTTCATCTAATGATTTCTTAGCCGCAATAGCAATCTTAACCGGCATTAATCCATCAATTCCAGTAACCGGTACGTCTTTGCCATCAGCAACTGCAGTGATGAAAGCTTCTGTCTCAGCAATGAATGCATTGTTATATCTTTCCAGAAAGAACCATGTTGGCTTAGCACAGGTTACACCGTCAGCTGTGCTGATCATAGATGTGTCGTTCAGGTCGTTAGCTACCTGCACACAGCCTTTTTTGCAGTGTACTTCTGTTCTCTGGTCGTATCCGTATGGAGCTTCACGGCTGTTATCGATTACACCGATAGCACCATTTTCGAATTTCAGCATAACGATTGCTGTATCAACATCATCATATTTTTTGAAACCTTCGTCTACCATAACTGTTCCATATGTACTAACTTCTGTTACTTCGCTTCCTGCTAAGTAGCGAACCATATCAAAGTCATGAATCATCATATCCAGGAAAATACCACCAGATACTTTTACATATTCCATTGGCGGAGCTTCCGGATCACGGGAAGTAACTTTAACGATTGCCGGAGCGCCAAGAATTCCGGATGCAACGGTATCTCTAACTTTTTTATGGTTGTGATCAAAACGGCGAACGAATCCAACCTGCAGTTTCACACCGGCTTTGTCTACTGCTGCTAATGCATCTTCGATCACTTTAACATCTGTTGCGATTGGTTTTTCGCAGAAAATGTGTTTGCCGGTTTCAGCAGCCTTAACGATGAATTCAGCATGAGTATCTGTCGAAGAACAGATAAATACTGCATCGATAGATGCATCAGCAAAGATTTCTGCCGGATCCTTTGTTACTTTTGTAATTCCAAGTTCTGCAGCCCATGCTTCTGTAGCATCATTCATAAATGGGTCTGCAATAGCTGCCACTTCTGCACCTGGAGTGGAGTTAACCAGGTTTGTTACATGAAGTTTTCCAATTCTTCCGACACCTAAAACACCAATTCTCACTTTTTTAGCCATTTCACTTTCTTCCTTTCAAAATGAATATTTGTAAAAATAATTATAAAGCAAATAGTACTACTCGTCAATCAAAAGAATTGCCCTGTATTGCCCTTAAAACCTCGATTTTTTAGTTTTTTTGCATTTTTGCGTGCACCAGCCCGCTTTTGCGGGAAAAGATGGATTTTTTACCATCTGCTTTTACATATGATACAACCCGTCTGGAATATATATCTTAACAGATGTGGCTGCATATTTTTGAATCTAAATTAAGATATATATCAAAATCTCTTCCTGCGCAATCCGGGTTCGATTATCATGATTTTTTCTAAAACTTGCAGAAATCACAAAACCAGCGAGCAAACTTCCTTCCCATAGATAATTCTCCCTTCCTAATAAGATAAATTTGTTTTAGTTATCAACTTGTGGGGGAAGCGTGAATAATATGTAATATGTTCTTCAATCTATATAGATCAGATTCTGGTAAAAAATAAAAAAGTGAGGTGTAATAGTATGAATGGAGACCAATCATTAAACCAAATGCCTTTGGAAGATTTCATTGCCTTGCCAGACACCATCCCTATAATCAATCGAGGCGGGCTCTTGGCAAACGATACTTTTAGAAATGAGTACAACATCCGTAGCGGCATAGCATTAACCGGTGGTTATTACATCGATTATGTAAACCGCCTGCAAATAGACAATATCTCTGCGAGTCTCGGCACAGATTTGCTCACCGTGTTTCCAATTGTATTAGGGCTTCTGGAAGAACAGGATTTGGAGGAATCCGGTATCATGCAAGTGCAAAGGCATCCATATCTTGACCTTCGTGGACAGGGTGTTCTAATAGGGCTTGTGGATACTGGCATCGACTATACTGAAAGCACCTTTCAATATGAAGATGGCACCAGCAAAATCAAATACATATGGGATCAGACAATCATGGGCGCCCCCCCTGAAGGCTTTTACTTTGGAACGGAATATTCGGAGGAGCAAATAAATAGAGCTTTGCAATCGGGGAATCCCTGGGAAATCGTTCCCCACCGTGATACGGTAGGGCATGGGACATTTCTGGCATCCGTAGCCGCCGGTCGTGAAAGAGAAGAGCATGTGGGTGCCGCCCCGGACGCGGAGATCATTGCGGTAAAGCTCAAACGGGCGGGAGATTTCTTTTATGAAAGGTTTTTGATTCCGGAATGGCAGGAAAATGCCTACACCGCCAGCGACCTCATGCTCGGCGTTCAGTATATTATTAATAAAGCCATACTGTTAAATCGTCCGGTTGCTATTTGCATCGCAATTGGCTCTAACTTGGGGGGACATGACGGGCTTACCCCGACAGAAGAATATCTATCAAGGATTTCTAATATACCAGGAATTGCCATGGTATGTGCAGCAGGGAATGAAAGTCAGGCAGGGCACCATACAAACGGCAACTTTACAAAAAACGGAGATGCACAATATGTGGAGTTGACTGTAGGAGATCAACCGGGAGATATTTACTTGAGTTTATGGAACGACGGAGTAGATAGGCTGGCGGTATCGGTCACATCACCCACCGGTGAAGTGGTGCCCAGGATTCCAGTCCGTGCGGGGGCAAGCTATTTCGCTGATCTGGTTTTTGAAAGGGCTAGAGTTTCCATAGAGTATTATTTGCCCGTCAGTGGGGGGCAGTTTACAAGAATCAAAATTCTGCACCCAACACCGGGAGTATGGACTATCACGATATACGGAGAAGTCATCATAAATGGAGCCTACCATTTATGGCTGCCAATTACCGGCTTTATCGATCCCAATATTAAGTTTTTATCGCCTTCCCCCTATTATACTGTTGTTGCACCGGCCACCGCTTCCGGGATTATCACCTGTGGCGCATACGACAGTCGGAACAACTCTCTGTACCCGACCTCATCGTGGGGGCCGACAAGACTCGCAGCGATGTCCCCCGACCTAGTTGCTCCCGGGGTGAATGTAGACGGTATATATCCCACCGGTTATGGTCAGATGAGCGGCACCAGTGTGTCTGCGGCAATCACAACGGGTGCCTGTGCTCTTATGCTGCAATGGGGTATCATACACAGAGGTGACCCCTCCTTGTCATCAAACTCCATTAACTCCAGATTGACACGGGGAAGCACGCGCGATATCTCAATGGAATATCCCAACGTACAATGGGGATACGGAAAGCTTAATCTGTATAATGCGCTGGATATTATTAGGCCCAGGTGATAAAAGTCCACAACTCCGCTTCGTGCCTCCAGCCACGTTTCACCTAAGGCGCAGTCTTTTACTTCGTTTTCATGATCCATTAAGTAGTTTAAGTAATTTTCCTTTTTCCCTTGCTCTTTTCTTCATATTATGCTACACTATTTCAAGAACATATGTTCGTTTCGATTAAGGCAGGTGGGAATATGATGGAGTTAAAACAGCAGGGTTTAAATGAAAAATTAAATATTTTGTCGGATGCTGCCAAATATGATGTAGCATGTACTTCCAGTGGTTCAGACCGCAAGGGGAAGAAAGGTTCTTTAGGTAATGCTGTTTCTGCCGGTATCTGTCATAGTTTTGCCGCTGACGGACGCTGTATTTCGCTTCTGAAGGTACTATATAGTAATGAATGTGTCTTCGACTGTAAATACTGCTCTAACCGCAGTTCTAATGACCGTCCTCGTGCTACATTTACACCGGAAGAACTCTGTACACTTACAATAGAATTTTATAAACGAAATTACATCGAAGGACTGTTCCTGAGTTCCGGTGTCTGCAAGTCACCAGAGTATACTATGGAATGCATCTATCAGGCCATTTATATGCTGCGCAATCAATATCATTTTAATGGATATATCCATGTCAAGGCAATTCCTGGTGCCCCCGATGAACTGCTTAAAAAGGTGGGCTTCCTGGTCGACCGTATGAGTATCAATCTGGAATTGCCAACCGAAGAAGGCTTAAAAAAATTAGCCCCGCACAAATCCCACCGCACCATTTTAAAGCCAATGCAGCAGATTGCCCAGGGAATTTCTGAATATCGGCTTTTAGCCGGTAAGTCAGCGGCGATGGAACGCCATCAGAGTAACCGCTATCTTTCCGGCAGTATCTTCAATCCCGAACTGTTGGAGCAAAAGTCAACCCCGCTTGCCGTTAATGCCGGCAATGACATGACCCGAAAGAATGCTGATTTTATTCCTGCCGGTCAGAGTACCCAGATGATAATTGGCGCAACCCCTGAGAACGATTATCAGTTATTGACTACTACTCAGCATCTATACCAGCAATACGACTTAAAGCGGGTATTTTTCTCTGCATATATTCCATTGAATGACGATTCTGCCCTTCCCGCCCTGGATACTGCGGTACCGCTTCTACGTGAACACCGGCTTTATCAGGCAGACTGGCTGCTGCGGTTCTATGGTTTTCATGCCGAAGAATTATTAAGCCCTCAAAAACCAAATTTCAATGTTCTCCTGGATCCCAAATGTGATTGGGCACTGCGTCATCTGGGGCAGTTTCCGGTAGAGATTAATACTGCCAGTTTTGAAACCCTGCTGCGGGTTCCCGGCATTGGCACCAAATCTGCAATGCGTATTGTCAATGCACGCCGATACAGTCATCTGGATTTTCCTCATCTGAAGAAAATTGGCGTGGTCTTAAAGCGGGCACATTACTTCATCACCTGCCTTGGTAAAATGCTTCACAGTACACCAATCGAGGAAAATTTTATTACCCGTCAGCTTACTTGTGATGATGCTAAAAAGAACTGGTCCATAGAGCATCCCCAGACCTATCGGCAGCTTTCACTGTTCGATGATATGCAGATGACCATGCCGCCTACCATTGAGGATACTGCAAAGTCAGTATATGGGCAGCTCTGATTTGCCGACTCCAGGGTACTGGGATTTTACGGATGTTGATCTGCAGTTCATGATATGTTATGAAAGGTATGAAAATAACGGTGAGGGAATATGACGACGATTTTTACTTGTAAAGATGAATTTGAAGATATGATGACTTGCATTTATGATGCTTGGAATTCCCGCCTGGGACATGCCAACGTTCGGTTAATGATCGAGCCGGTAACAGAACCGGAACTGTTCTGCGAGTATGTTCATATTGCTGCAGACCCGGAAAAGGTGACAAAAGTTGTCCGGTCCGTTCAGAAAAAGATATCTTACTATGCATATCAGACCGTATATAGTGCTGCCATGTCTTTTCGCGCTGATAAGCTGGATATCATCTATCGTTTTTTAATCTTAGGATTTCACTATGGGGCTGCTGTACTGGATATGCTGCATGAATCGGCTGTGATGGCGGCTTTTGAATTGGATCGTAAAGTAGGCCGCGAGGCACATTACTTCAAGGAATTTATTCGTTTTTCATCCGTAGATAACCGCTTTTTGGTAAGTCATATCGAACCGAAATGTAATGTGCTTACTCTGGTAGCTCCGCATTTTTCTGACCGCATGCCCTCGGAAAACTGGATGGTCATCGATGACAAAAGACACCTTGCCGCTGTTCAGACTGCCAATGAACCATATTATCTGACTCCTTTAAGCGATGAAGAGTTTACCCAGCTGCTTGAAACAAAGAATCAACCTGACATCTTTATTGACTTATGGAAGGGGTTCTTTCAGTCCATTGCCATTGAAGCAAGAACCAATTACCGCTGTCAGCGTAATATGATGCCATTATGGTATCGAAAGAATGCTGTTGAATTCTTATAATGCACTCCACTGTCGGAGTATCCCAAAAAGACCAGACAAAGTGACTCTTCACTTTATCCGGCCTTTCCGGCTATATCATGTTATAACTGATATTACTATTCAATATCTCTGATTACTTTTCGAATTGGCAGCACGAAGGTTGGGGTTACAGAGAGTTCATCTACTCCCATTTCCACAAATCGTTCTGTCAACTCCTGATCCGCACCCAATTCACCACAGATGCCAGCCCAGATCCCTTCTTTATGTGCATTATCTACCACCATCTGAATCATCCGCAATACGGCTTCATGATGGGCATCATAAATTGGATCCAGTTTTGCATTCTGACGGTCAATCGCCAAGGTATACTGGGTCAAGTCGTTGGTTCCAATACTGAAGAAATCTACTTCTTTAGCAAGCAGGTCGCTAATCATAGCTGCTGCCGGTGTTTCAATCATGATACCCTGTTCTAATTCTTCATCAAATAGGATTCCCATATCACGAAGTTCGGCTTTTACTTCTTCAACAATTTTCTTAATCTGAAGCACTTCACTCACCGAAATGATCATCGGATACATAATCGCCACTTTACCGAATGCGCTTGCCCGGAACAATGCCCGAAGCTGCGTCTTGAATAAGTCTATGCGGTCTAAGCAGATACGAATAGCGCGATACCCCATAGCCGGGTTCTCTTCCTTATCCATACCAAAGTAATCCACCTGCTTGTCCGCACCAATATCCAAAGTCCGGATAATAACTGTTTTACCAGCCATATTCTGAACAGCAGCTTTATAAGCCTGGAACTGTTCTTCCTCTGTTGGATAATTACTCTTATCCAGGTAGATGAATTCACTGCGGAACAATCCAATTCCATCAGCATCGTTCTGAAGAACGGATGCTACGTCGGAAGGACTGCCGATATTGGCATACAACTTAATCTTTTTGCCGCTTTTGGTCACTGTTTCTTTACCACGCATCTCCCTGAGAAGGATGCGTTTTTCCTCTTCAAGTCTCTGCTCTTCACGGTAATGTGAAAGAGTTTCCTCATCCGGATCAATAATCAGCCATCCCGTTTTTCCATCTACCACACCCATTTTTCCGTTGATACTTTCATCGTAGTCAACAGTAATCAACGCCGGTATATTCATCGTTCTGGCCAAAATAGCCGTATGAGAATTAGAAGATCCAAAACGGGTTACAAAGGCAAGCACCTTGCTCTTATCCATCTGTACCGTTTCACTTGGTGCAAGATCTTCTGCTACAACAATGACAGGGTCATCACCATCCATGTTGGCTTGCTCTTTTCCCTGTAACACACGAATCAACCGACTTGAGATATCCTGAACATCAGCTGCCCGTGCTTTCATGTACTCATCATCCATTTCTGCAAACATTGCAGCAAAGTTATCACCGGTAGTTGCTACGGCATATTCTGCGTTAACGTTCTCAAGCGCGATGATATTCTTGATGGAGTCCAGATAATCATCATCATCCAACATCATCTGATGGACATCGAAGATCATCGCTCCTGCTTCGCCTACTTCCTGAACTGCTTTTTCATACAAAACCTGCAGTTCCTTCTGTGCTTGTTCTTTTGCGGTCATAACACGACTTTGTTCACCTTCCACGTCGTCAATATGAGCCCGCTTAATACTCTCATCTTTTTTCATAAGTACGGAAATTCGCCCAATGGCAGTTCCTGAAAAGACGGGTTTACCTGTGAGTTTTTTCATTGATACCCTCCCTTTCACTTACGTTACAGATTATTTTCGAAAAACGCTTTCATGACTGCTGCGTCAGCTTCTTCTGAATCGCCTTCTACCGTTACAGTGATTTCTTCACCGCACTTTACGCCCAGTCCCATGACACCGAAAATTTTCTTAGCGCTTCCCTTCTTGCCAGCTTTATCAAGTGTGATTTCACTTGTCAGAGCACCGGCTTCTTTTACCAGCATTCCTGCCGGCCTTGCATGAATTCCTAATTCATCTTTGATCACATAGTTGAATGATACCATTTTGTTGTCCTCCTAAATTCAAATAATATTGTCACAATGCCGGTATATTTCATCGGAAAGCCGATTGTAATTACTCTGGCTTCCTCAAATCCTGCAAACGTGACGAACGAAACCCTATCAATTTTGGAGCTGTCGCATAGTACATAACATTCCTGATATTGACGCATGGAAAACTGCTTAATCTTTGCTTCACGAATCTCCGGAATGGTGAACCCGGCGGATATCTCTGCGCCGTTGGTACCCCGGAAACCTTTTGTAAAATGATACTTCGCAAGGCTTTCCATTACTTCTTCACCAATAATTGCCGCTGTCACAGATTTGAACTGACCCCTGGCAGATATACCTTGCACCCTTGCATAGCAAGTTTACGCGCATACATCACTGCGTTTGTCACAAATACCGCTCAATCCTTCTTTAAAAAATCAATCATCATACCCGTGGCAGTACCGGAATCCATATATGCCAAATCATTTACTTCAATCAGAGAGACAGCATATTCTGCTGTTCTTATCTTTTCTTCACGGTTGATATCCTCCCTGATCTCCACTTGAGAATCCAGGTGCAGCCCACTGTTACGCAAGGCAATCGCACCACCATGGACTTTTGTCAGACGTCCTTTTTAATTCAGAACAGTAAGATCACGCCGGATGGTCGATTCAGAGGCACTCAGGCAGTCAATCAACTTCTGTACCTGAACACTTCCCTTTTCTTCCGCTATCCGGACAATCTCTTCCATTCTTTCCTCGATCAGCATGTTCTTCTCCTTCACACAAACAACATGTACTACTTAACGATTCTTTTTCAATATTCCTATAATACTACTCCAATTGCAGTTCCTGTTACTAATAATACCACATAATGCACCGGATTGCCAACCACTGGGAAAAACAAAAACCATTAATTTCAAAATTATTGTTTTTTTATTATAGCTGCCAAATTACCACCTCTCATGGCACACAGCGGCGTCCTGGCAACCAAAATTCATAAGAGCCACGCTCCTCTGCTCTGATACCTCTATTGCTGTAAAATTCTTTCTAAAACTGCACGCTCTCCTTCAACAACATAAGAACTGCCACCGCGTTCTTTCACGTCCTCAACCATAGTAACCAGTAATATCGGCGTTGAAATCGTATTGTCTGCAGTGTATACAGCAAACCATCCCAATTCAGTTCCCGTCATATCTTCTTTTGAAGCTTTAATCTCTGCTGTCCCTGTTTTCCCCGCAAGGGCAACCCCATCCATATATGCCTTATATCCGGTACCTTCCGGATTATTTATGACCTCTGCTAAATCAGCTGATATGATTCCTGATGCCTCCGGCGAAAATGCTCCTTGAATCCAAATCTCCGGAGCCTTCTCCGCTTCATATTCCAAATATGGTTTTATTATATCGCCGCCATTTAAGAATGCCGTATACATAGCAGCAAGATGCAAAGGATTTACCAGCATCTGCCCCTGTCCGTACCCACTGTCAGCCAACTGGATTTCCGACGCCATGCTTTCACCGTTAGTATATTGGGATGATTTCATCGTGATCGCAAATGGAAGTTCCTGACCAAATCCTGCTTTCTCCAGATTCTTAGTATAAGAATCTTCACCAATCTTCAGCGCTGCCTTGGCAAAATAAATATTGTCCGAATAAATCAGTGCATTTTTTAAGGTTGTTCCTCCTTCATAGCTATGCAGGGTGGTAATCTCATAACTCCCCCAACTTTCATCCTTTTTCCAACTTGTAGTACCAGGTCCAAAATCTTCATCCTCGGTAAAAGCTTTTGCTCCCAGCCCAATAGCTCCCACAATCGGCTTAATAGAAGAACCAGGACACCACACCTGCCGAAAACGATTTAACAGTGGCTGATTTTCATCCTCATTCAGTGTATCCCATTTCTTCTGGGAAAGCCCCAGAACAAAGTCATTACTGTCAAAAGAAGGTGTATTCACCAGGGCAAGCACCTCACCAGTTATCGGATTCATTGCCACTGAGCAGCTTTTATCTGCACTATACTGTTCGTAAAGTGCTGCCTGAACCCCGGCATCGATAGTGGTGGTAATATTTTCACCATTTTCCTCCATCTTTAATGAAAGTACTTCCTTTTCCTCATCATTTTTATCTACAATTGTAATTTTGCAGCCGCTTTTACCATGCAGCCGCTCTTCATATAAACTTTCCAGACCGCTTTTGCCGATAACACTCTGAGCATTATAGCCTTGCCCCTTTAGCTCCTCCAACTCCTCTGCACTAATCCCCTGTACATAACCGGTTAGGTGGGCGGCTTTTTCTCCCAAAGGATAAACCCGATCCTTTACATCACTGATCATAACTCCGGGAATTGCAAGAAGCGCCTCCTGCTGCTCATCCGGCACCGCTTCACCCAGAAGTTCCTCAATTGTCTGCTCCTTTTTCTTCAGCTTTTTAATCGGTACAAAAGAATCCTCTTTTACCCACGAAGCATCTAATTTTTTCTCAACATTCTCCACTGAAATCTCCAGCAATTCAGCCAATCGCTCAAGGTCCTGCTGTTCCCCACTCAACTTCCCGGGAACCAGTCCTACCGAAGACACCAGACCTTCCCCTGCTAAAAGCTTCCCGGTTCGGTCATAAATCTCACCCCGCTTTGCCAAAAGTGCAGCAACCTTTACTTTATCCTGACTGTTCAACTGAGGAAATATCATTTGATCACTCCAGATGAGATGATATACTCCCTCTGTTTTCACAAACTCGGCTTCGTTATCAAATATAATTTCACCTGCGGCTGAATCCATTTTCGTGGTATAAAGAACTGTATGTTCACTGCTTTCCTCTTCGTTTACCTTAATACGCACATTCGCAGCTTCGATTCCGTCGTAAATCTTCTGATTGCGTTCGATAAAGCGCTCTTCATTAATCCCCGCCTTACTCTGTTCCGCCAGCAGATTGTACATTTTTTCATAATCCCCCGTTTCAATACATGCCATGTACTCCACAAGAACTTCATTTGCCGGTACTACCCGATTCTTCTTTATCAAGAAGATGGCGCACCATACCACCAATGCCGCACTAATAACAATACCTGCAGCTATCACTATTTTTTTCATCCAGCTTCTCCCTGTCAAATTCTCAATAATCCGTTATGCCGGCTCTCTATTTGTTTTGCAAGGTCACTTAAATATACCCAGCGATCCATCTTTTCTTCCAGCTTTGCTTCTAATGTCTGTTTTTCTTCCATCAGGCGGTTTAACTCCATATAACTGCTGGCTGATGCGGCAATCTCTGTTTCTTTTTCCTCAATCTTACTTTCCAGTTTAGCTATGTCATCATCAATTGTTTTATATTCCCGCTGTTCTTTAAAAGAGAACTTCAGTTTTTCTTCCTGCACTTTCCAGCTTCTGGCTGACTTTTCGGCCGTTTTCTCTCTCTTGTTATCCTGCGCTGGTTGGGAATAATCCCCGCAGGCTAATACATAATCTGAAAACCCACCTTCGTACTGCTTAAGCTGTCCGCCTTCAAAAGCAAAAATTCGCCTTACAATTCGGTCCAGAAAATAACGGTCATGAGAAACGGTTATAACAATTCCATCAAAACTATCCAGGTAGTCTTCAAGAATGGAGAGAGTCTGGATATCAAGGTCATTAGTAGGCTCGTCAAGAATCAGGACATTGGGTGCTTCCATAAGGACACGAAGAAGGTATAGCCTTCTCTTTTCTCCGCCAGACAGCTTGCCGATCACTGACCATTGCATTGCTCCATCAAATAGAAACCGTTCCAGCATCTGCGATGCTGATATCTTTCCGTCACCGGTATCAATATATTCTGCACCTTCCCGAACATATTCAATGACTTTTAACGATTCATCCATAGATTCATTTTCTTGTGAGAAATAACCAATCTTAATGGTCTGTCCCACTTCCACACTGCCTGTATCTTGTTCTGCTATGCCGCTAATGATTTTTAATAATGTTGATTTACCACATCCATTTTTTCCGATGATGCCAATCCGGTCATTCTTCAAAAAAATGTATGAGAAATCACGAATCAGTGTACATTCCCCGTATTTCTTGGAAATATTGGAAAGTTCAACTGTCTTTTTTCCCATCCGGGAAGATACTGATCCCAGTTCTACGAACTGTTCTGCTTCTGGTCCTTGTTGTGAAACCATTTGTTCAATCCGATTGATATGTGCCTTTTGCTTTGTGGAACGGGCTCTGGCTCCCCTGGCCAGCCATTCCAGTTCTTTTTTCAGGATACTTTGACGCTTTCTTTCCGACGCCAGTTCCATATTGATACGAGCGTCCTTAAGTCGGACAAATTCAGAATAATTTCCCGGATAACTATAAAGATTCCCTTTGTCCACCTCCACAATGCGGTTTGATATACAATCCAGAAGATAGCGGTCATGGGTGACCATGATAAGTGTGCCACGGTAATTGAGCAGGAATGCTTCCAGCCATTGTGCCATCTGATTATCCAAATGGTTCGTTGGTTCGTCCAGAATCAGAATATCTGCATCTTCCAGCAATACCTTTGCAAGGGCCACACGCTTTTTCTGCCCGCCAGAAAGCTGCATTACCGATTGTTCATAATCATCGATATCCAAGTGATTCAGGATTGTCTTCGCCTCACTTTCCAACGTCCACTTATTATCTTCCGTCACATTTTCAAAAAGAACGGCTTCCAAAACACTCTGCTCATTATCAAAAACCGGATTCTGAGAAAGGTAACGGATTTTCAAATTACGTCCCTGCACCACTTCTCCCTGATCCGGCTCTTCAATGCCCGCCACAATCTTGAGTAAAGTAGTTTTTCCAGCTCCATTAGCGCCTAATACACCGATTTTATCTCCTTCATGAATTCCCAAAGAAGCATTGTTAAAAATGTTTTTTTCACCATAGGTCTTGCTTATATGTTCCGCATTCAAAATATTCATAACCACTATCCTCTCCAGGAGCTTGGGACAAAAGTTCCTAGGCGCTTGGGACTGCCTCTGCGCAAAAAAACATGACGAATATAGTAGAGGGTATAATCCTCTCCTTTCTCCGCCAGCATGCGCAGCAGGAATTCCATCTGGGCCTTTGTCTTCTCATGAATAAACCACAGCTGATCCTTACCGCTTTCATAATATTTGATCGCTGCCTGATTATTATATGTTCCGTTGGCATATACTTTACATGCACAGATACGGTCTATGATCATCTCGGCCACATACTCTCTTGGCATTTCCATACCAGTAAGAACCGTGTCACACTGGATTCCATAATCAACCCAGTATTCATAGTGGTGCTTATTCCTACCTTTGTGATGCAGCCAGGAAGTGGATACTCCTGTCGCCTCCCGCTCAGCATTATTAGGGCTTCTGGTCCCCTGATAATATCTGCACCCCATCCGAAATTCTGTCCATGAATATTTTGACAGATCATGGAGCAGACCCTGTTTATATAATCCTATTTTAAAACAATACCGCATTACCAGAATTTTATGGATAGTAATCGTCTTAAAATGTTTCCAAGCATTCATCATTCTTTTTCTGCCTGCCTTCCGATCAATACTATTATTGTTCTGGGGGGAACCTTAAAATGATTGCCGCTTTTCCCCGGCACGCACTTTTCTGACGGATATATCCCCACCTCCCCTTTGGCGGCTGAATCAATCGCCAGATTCCATTTCAGGCTTACCGGCAGCTTGGGGAGGGCAAATCCCTGTTCTTCCCAATGCATGTTATAAGCAACGTAAAAATACGCATCTGACTTTTTATCATCATTCAGCACATATTGCCCACAGTACATTATGCCCAGTTGACGGCTGGACACCTCCACATCCGGTACCCAGGCACGCTGGCCATGAAAAGAAATCTCCGGTATACCAATTGCCCGATAATCGGTATCCTGCAGTTCATGCCCGGCATGGAAGATGCGATGTTCTTTTCGAAAAGCAATAACTGCTTTAACAAATGCAGACATTTCTTCACTTCGCTTATTCTTTGCCCAGTCCACCCAGCCAATGGGGTTGTCCTGGCAGTATGCGTTATTATTTCCACTCTGGGAATTCCCCAGTTCATCTCCTGCATAGAGCATCGGAGTTCCCTGGCTGAGCATCAGGAAGAGAATGCTGTTTCGCATCTGTTTTTGCCGCAGCTCACGAATCGATACCTTCCTGGTTGGTCCTTCGATACCACAATTCCAGCTGTAATTATAAGCAGTTCCGTCCCGGTTTTCTTCTCCATTTGCTTCGTTATGCCGATGATCATAGGTTACTAGATCGGCCAAAGTGAAGCCATCCTGGCAAGTTATATAATTTACTACACCATGAGTTTTGGGATTGTGCTTTACATGCCAGATAACACCCGGCACCTGATCCTCATCTCCCTTTAAGAAACGACGCATATTCTCCATAAAACCCTGATGATATTCTGCCAGCACTCTCTTTTTTGATGCCTTGCTTCCATATAGATGGTTGATGTCAAAACCGGTATACAAAATTTTACACTGCTTTAATAACGGTTCTTCAGCAATAATCTCAACGGGAATTCCGGTTCCGGTCAGGTGGAAACCATCTACTCCATACCAAAGTTTCCAGAATCGCAACACTTCCAGGATAAAAACCGGACTGGTCTGTGAGGTAAAGTAGAATTCCATCAGAACTTCCATACCTGCCTTGTGAAAAGCTGTTACGGTCTGTCTGAATTCTGCAATAGGATCTTTCCCCGCACAGTAAGCTGATTTCGGTGCAAAGTAATATCCGTCGGTATAGCCCCAATAGTTCACCCGCTTTACATCTGTCCGGTAAATCATCGAGGAATACTTTTGCTTTGCCGGATCCGGGCACTCTTCAAATTCATAAGCGGGCATCAACTCTACCGTAGTAATCCCCAAATTGCTCAGATAAGGAATCTTCTCCTGAAGCCCCGTAAAGGTTCCTTTTGCCTTTACTTTGGACGCCTTATGTTTGGTAAATCCCCGCACGTGAAGCTTATACATTATGCTTGCATCATAGGGAATCCATGGTCCTTTCACAAGCTCGCCGGGATTGTCATAAATGCATCCCCGGATGTGGTGTCCTTTAGTATCAGCCGCCGGATCGCCAAATCCTGTGCGCCCTGATAAAGCTCTTGCATATGGATCGCAGATTATTTCCGCTCCAATTCTATAATTATATTCGTATTGCTGTGCCTGTATTCCCTCAATCCGCACGGTCCGGACATCACCTGTGCATTCATCTTCAGGCAATGGAATCTCTGCTATTACTTCTGTACTTCCACTTTTATAGAGTAAAAGGCTGGCCGGCTGATTACTTTCAACAGCAACCGCAAAATTATAGCCCTTTTCTGTTTGGTATACACCAAGATGCTGCGGATTGCCCCGCTTTATTTGAAACGGGATATTTTTTGTTCTACTCATATATCCTGCCTTTCTTCTCTCCGATGTTTCTATGGTAATTCTATCTCAAGTTCCACCGGACAGTGGTCAGAGCCCACGATGTCGGTATGGATTTTGGCGCTTTTTATCTTCTTTTCCAATTCTTTGGAAACGCAAAAATAATCAATCCGCCATCCTGCATTCTTTTCCCTTGCCTTAAACCGGTAAGACCACCACGAATAAATTTGTTCCTGGTCCGGATAAAAATACCGGAAAGTATCGATAAATCCTCGTTCCAAAACCCGGGAAAAACACTCCCGCTCTTCATCCGTAAAGCCAGCATTCTTCCGATTAGTCTTAGGATTCTTCAAATCAATTTCCTGATGCGCAACATTTAAGTCACCGCAGAAAATCACCGGTTTCTTCTCATTTAACCCCATAATATACTCCAGAAAATCGTTCTCCCACTGCATGCGATACGACAGACGTGCCAATTCATTCTGTGAGTTAGGTGTGTATACTGTGATCATATAATATTCAGGAAATTCCAGCGTGATCACCCGCCCCTCCTGATCATGCTCATCCTTGCCGATTCCATAGGTTACATTCATCGGTTCTTGCCTGGAAAAAATCGCAGTCCCCGAATACCCCTTTTTCTTTGCGTAATTCCAGTACTGATAATAACCCTGCAGCTCCAGGTCAATCTGTCCTTCCTGCAGTTTACTTTCCTGAATACAAAAAATATCTGCATCCAACTCCTTAAAAGTTTCTACAAATCCTTTATTTACACAAGCCCGCAGCCCATTTACATTCCAAGATATCAGCTTCATCTTATGTCTCCCACGTCATCGTATTATTTATTCAATGACTAACCAATTCACTAAGTTTCACTTTAGTATATCACATTTCATACAGGGTTTTCCATTGATTCGTCAATGATTTCCAAGGTATTCAGATTACTGTCAGAAATCCCTTGAAAATGACATTGCTGCCGGCGAAGATTCTCCAGATGATTCCATACTTCATCATCTATTCGCTCGCCCGGATATATCAGAGGTGTACCTGGCGGATATGGTATTACTGCTTCTCCGGCAATCGTTCCTTTTGCCTCCTGCCAGGAAATGCTTCGCTTCTTATGAAAATGTGCCTCTCGCGGTGTCAATATCATATCCGGTATTGATATAATACTGCTTTTCTCCCCTTGCTGTTCTTTCTGTGCTTTCTGCCCTTGCTGTACTTCATCTCTGATGATATTGATCCGGGCTATCTCCTGCAGGGCATCAACAAGACGCTCTGCCTCCTCCCGGATGTTGGCAAATGTAAGAATCACCAATACATTCTGCTCGTCCGCCAACTCAGTGTCCACGCCGTATTTTTCCATCAACAGGTCTTTTAGCGCAAATCCGCTGAAACCCAATTGTATCGCTGTGATTGTCAAGCGCGTGCCATCCAGTTCATGCACTGCATTCTGACCGATAATATTCTCATCCATATACTGGATTCCGGAAATCTTCCCTATTTTTTCCTTTATATATGCTGCCAGCTGCAGTGTCCCCTCTATCATATTTTTCCCATTTTGCGCCAGTTCAAACCGTGCTGCATCCAGAGATGCCATCAACAGGTACGAAGGACTGGTACTCTGCACCATCTGAAGGTTTTGTTTCAGCACCGGAACCGATATCCTTTCACTGCCCACGTGCAGTATCGAACTCTGCGTCAGGGCTCCCGTCACCTTGTGCAAACTCTGGGCACAGATATCCGCATACTGCAAAGCACCTTTTGGCAGCAGCTCCGAGAAATAAACATGGGCACCATGGGCCTCATCTACCAGCAGCAATGCCTGATGAACTGCGCACACCTCGCTGATCTTAGCCAGATCACTGGTGATGCCATAATAGTCAGGGCTCACCAGAAGCACACTTCGGCAGTCCGGATGAGCATCCAGAGCGCACTCAATGGTTTGGGGGGATACCCCTCCATAGATGCCCCACTGCGGTATCCACTCCGGCATAACATAGACTGGTCTGGCTCCGCTCATGATCAGCCCCATCAAAATAGATTTGTGCGCGTTTCGCGGAATAATAATCTCCTCGCCCGGTCCTGCAGCCGTAAGCACCATCGCTTGATTGCCGCCGGTAGTCCCATTTACCAGAAAAAAGCTTTCTCTGGCACCAAACAGTTTAGCCGCCAGATTCTGGGCTTCTTTTATCGCACCTTCCGGTTGGTGCAGATCATCCAGCCCATACGCTTCCGTCAAGTCATACTGCAAAAAGGCTCTGTCCTCCCAGGCAAGCCATGCTTCACTGACACCTCTTTCGAACCGGTGCCCCGGTATGCAAAAGTATGCCGGGCGGTTCTCATTGTATTTTTTTAATTTTTCTACCAATGGCATTTTATTTTGTGCCTTCACCATGTTTTCCTTTCCGTCTTTACCTCTTCAGAATGCCTCGAATCTCATCTGATAAAGAGTCAAATGTCAGAAAAGCTGCTGCACTTCAAATGTGCGGCAGCTCTGTTATGTTTTATTCATTCATTGTTAACAGACTTCCACAACCCAGCCATAATTGTCTTCTTTGTCACCCCATTGGATGGCAGTCAGATAGTCATATAATTTCTGTGTTAATTCACCTGTCTTAAAACCATTCACAGTAATGGTTTCATCTTTATAAAGGAATTCTCCCACCGGTGAAATAACCGCCGCCGTTCCCGTTCCAAATACTTCTTCCAGAGAGCCCTTCTGACCTGCTGCCATCAGCTCATCAATAGATAGACTGGTTTCATTTACCTTATATCCCCATTCCTTTAAAATATGAATTATGGAATCTCTTGTTACTCCCGGAAGAACAGTTCCCTGAATCGGTGCCGTATAGATTTCCCCGTTCACTTTAAACATGATATTCATAGTTCCTACTTCTTCCACATATTTATGCTCCGCTCCATCCAGCCATAATACCTGCGTACATCCTTTTTCCTCTGCCCTTACCTGCCCCAATATGGAGCCTGCATAGTTACCTCCGCATTTAGCAAATCCAGTACCGCCTTTAACTGCCCGAACCAGTTCATCTTCTACCAAAATCCTGATCGGATTCACACCTTCCTTATAATATGCCCCTACCGAAGAACAAATAATCATGAATCTATACGAATTAGCCGGATGCACACCTAACGCCACTTCCGTGGCAAACATAAATGGTCGGATATAAAGAGAAGTTTCCGGCTCTGCAGGTACCCAGTCTTTTTCCACCTTTACCAGCGCTTTTACCGCCTCAATATACATATCTTCCGGTATTTCAGGCATACAAAGTCTGATATTTGATTTGGCATGCCGTCTTGCATTCATCTCCGGACGAAACAGCTGAATCTTCCCGCTTTTCGTGCGGTATGCTTTCATTCCTTCAAATGTTTCCTGTGCATAATGCAGGGATACACATGCCGGATCCATCAACATGGGAGCATTTGGTTCAATTCTGGCATCATACCACCCCTGCTCCTTATCCCAATCCATCACGAACATGTAATCAGTCATATATTTCCCAAATCCCAGATTACTCCAATCCGGCTTATCTTTCAACTGCTTTCGTTCAACAAATCTGATATTCATCTTACTTCCTCCTCGTTCCCTACCATTTTTTATCCATATCTTATAGTATAGAACCGTGTTGAAAACTCGTCAATAAAAAAATGTTATTGAACAAGAGAAGCACGAGCCAAAAAGTCAAATATTAATTGCATTTATCCCTGCTATCTGTTAAAGTATTCATAACAGATATGGCAGGTATTGCCTTATCAAGTTTCACTCAAAAAGAAAGAGGTAAGTTATGGGTATTGAACATGATGAAAACTGCGGCGGTGACTGCGCTGCATGCGGAACAGACTGCGAAACAGAATTAGATCAGCAGGATGCTATGGTAACTTTAACACTGGACGATGACACCGAGGTGGAATGCGCGGTATTAACCATTTTCCCAGTAGGTGATAGAGAATATATCGCATTACTTCCTGTCGATGAGGAAGGCAATAACGAGAATGGAGAAGTATATCTCTACCGCTACACAGAAGTAAATGGTAATCCAATGTTAGACAACATCGAAGATGACGATGAGTATGAACTTGCTGCTGATGCTTTTGATGAACTGCTGGATAGCGCAGAGTTTGATGAAATCGTAGATGGTGAAGATTTATAAAAATTAATCATGCAAAGAAAGAACCGGTTCTCCGAGGCTAAAATCTCAAAATCAACCGGTTCCTTTTTATTTTGTTGTACTGCCAAATCCTCCGTTGCGAACATCAGTCACATCGTCATCCATGGTAATCCCATACTCCAGGAATATCCCCTGCATGAATCCCGTGCCTGCCTCTAATTCCAGCACTTTACCTTCATTAGAGTCATTGGTGATCTTAGCAAAAATATGGCCCTCATTGTCAGAATAGAAATAATCACTGTCAATAATTCCTACCGTGTTATTCATCTGAAGGCGGTACTTAAAACCAAGCCCACTCCTCGGGTATAGCTTTAATACCCAGTTACTCTCTATTTCCACGCGAATACCGGTGGGAATCTTTATCGTTTCTCCCGGATTCAGCTGAAACGTCAGCGGACTGAAAAAATCATACCCGGCACTTCCAGCAGTAGCACGCTGTGGCAGTTGCAAATTCTCATAAACATCTTTTATATCTTTTTCGGGAACATCCCCAAATGTATCTTTCCATCCTTCTGCAAATTGTTCAAAACCGACTTTATGAAACCTGGCAATTCTTTGCATTCTCTTTCTCCCTTGTTCATTAATCCTCTACATGCAACACAATATCACCTGTTTTTAGAGATTTCCGTACATCAATTACCCGCTGATTAGAACTCCCTCTCCATTTCAGATTTTTTTCCAGATTTTCTATCTGGAATTCACCGTCAACCAACACATCCAGATACTTCACAATTTCTTCCCGCTGAATAAATTCCCAGGAATCACCGGAATACAGCCAAATTGTCTTATCCGGATACTTTTTCCGAATTTCTTTGGCAAATTCAGTAACCTCCGCAATGTTGTCCACCTGAAGCGGATCGCCGCCGCTGAATGTGATGCCATCAATATAGGAAAGCTCTAATTGTTCAAATATCTCTTTTTTAGTTTTATCATCAAACGGTACTCCACCATTGGGATCCCATGTGAGTGGATTCTGACATCCTTGGCAGCCGTGGGAACATCCTGATACCCACAATACCACACGCAGTCCGTCTCCATTCAGCATATCTTCTTTTGTAATATTATGATATCTCATGTCTGTCTACCTTTCCTTTTAGCATCCCGGCCCCAGGATAAAAACAGGGAAGCGCAAAACGCTCCCCCTCTCTTTTCTATTACACTTATGCTTGTTGAGCTTCTGCCGGAACATCCTTTATGCTGAAACTGATTCTGCCCATCTTGTCTTTACCCAGACAGATAACAGTCACTTTATCGCCTAATGTCAATACATCTTCTACGCGGTTGATTCTGTCTTTGGAGATCTTAGAAATATGAACCATACCTTCTTTTCCTGGTGCAAATTCCAAGAACGCGCCAAATTCTTTGATGCTGACAACTTTTCCAACAAAAATCTGTCCTGATTCAAAATCAGCAACAATAGTTTTGATATATTCAATGGCTTTATCCATAGCTGTTCCATCAGTCCCGCACACGGATACTGTGCCATCATCGGTAATATCAATCTTAACCCCTGTCTCCTCGATGATCGCATTGATTGTTTTTCCACGCTGACCCACAACATCCCCAATCTTTACCGGGTCAATCTGAATCTGAACAATCTTTGGTGCATATTTGCCAACTGTCTCTCTTGCCTGTGGAATACAGGGCTCCATAATCTCAGTCAGAATGAATTCTCTTGCTTCTTTTGTCTTTGCAATCGCTTCTTCGATAATCGCTTTTGTCAAACCATGGATCTTAATATCCATCTGAATTGCTGTAATACCATCATGAGTACCAGCTACTTTAAAGTCCATATCACCGAAAAAGTCTTCCAGACCCTGAATATCAGTTAATACCAGATAATCATCATCACTGTCACCGGTTACCAGACCGGTAGAAATTCCTGCTACCGCTTTTTTAATCGGCACGCCTGCTGCCATCAGTGACAGAGAGGATGCACAAACACTCGCCTGAGAGGTCGAACCGTTAGATTCAAATGTCTCCGATACTGTACGAATTGCATATGGGAATTCTTCCACACTTGGCAGAACCGGTAACAATGCCTTTTCTGCTAACGCACCATGACCAATTTCACGGCGTCCCGGACCTCTGGATGGTCTTGTTTCACCTACTGAATAAGATGGGAAATTATAATGGTGCATATATCTCTTGGATGTTTCGAATTCATCCAGTCCATCAACTCTCTGTGCATCAGAAAGCGGTGCCAGAGTAGTCACGGTACAAATCTGTGTTTGCCCTCTGGTAAACATACCAGAACCATGTACACGCGGAATCAGATCAATCTCAGCTGCCAGCGAACGAATCTCTGTAATTCCTCTTCCATCCGGACGCTTATGGTCTTTTAAGATCATCTTACGAACAGTTTTCTTCTGATACTGGTAAAGCGCTTCACCCAGCACTTCCAACCACTCTTCTTTTTCTGCAAATGCTTCGGTCAGCTTTTCTTTGATCTGACGGATATTCTCTTCCCGTACCTGCTTTTCATCGGTAAATACAGCTACTTCCATATCTGCCGGCGGTACCAATTCTTTGATAGCATCAAATAATTCTTCCGGAATCGCACAACTTTCATAGGAATGCTTCTCTTTTCCACACTCAGCTACAATCTTATCAATAAAAGCGATAACTTCCTGATTCACTTCATGTGCTTTGAAAATCGCTTCCAGCATCTTATCTTCTTTTACTTCGTTTGCTCCGGCTTCAATCATGATTACTTTTTCTCTGGTAGATGCAACCGTAAGCTGCAGATCAGAGACTTCTTTTTCCGCCATCGTCGGATTCACAACGAATTCACCGTTAATCAATCCAATCTGTGTCGTCGCACACGGACCAGCAAACGGAATATCTGATATAGCCGTTGTAATTGCCGATCCAAGCATCGCCGGAATCTCCGGATTACACAACGGATCTACTGACATAACCATATTATTCAAGGTTACATCATTACGATAATCTTTCGGGAATAACGGTCTCATCGGACGGTCAATAACACGAGATGTCAGCACCGAATGCTCACTTGCTTTTCCCTCACGCTTATTAAATCCTCCCGGAATCTTACCTACGGAATACAATTTCTCTTCGTATTCCACACTCAGCGGAAAGAAATCAATACCTTCTCTTGGCTTGTCAGATGCGGTCGCAGTAGATAATACTACTGTCTCTCCATAATGCATCAAAGCCGCACCGTTCGCCTGTTTAGCCACCCGGCCAACATCAACGCAAAGCGTTCTGCCCGCTAAGTCCATAGTAAATGTCTTGTACATATTTCTGTTCTCCTTTTCTTTGTCGACAGAAATGGCCCGAAACAACTGAAAAGCACACTGCACCAATGTGCTTTTCAGTGGTCCCGGTAAGCACTTCCTGTCATATTTTCCATCATCGGCTCTAAGTTCAGAATCCGTAAATGGAATAATGGGGCGGAAATATTCCGCCCCTTGTGTCACTAATATTATTTTCTGATTCCTAATCTTTCAATTAAAGTACGGTATCTTTCAATATCAGTTTTCTTTAGGTAGTCAAGCAATCCACGTCTCTGTCCTACCATTTTCAGAAGGCCTCTTCTGGAATGGTGATCTTTGTGATGTTCTTTTAAATGCTCTGTCAGTTCCTGAATTCTTGCGGTCAGCACTGCAATCTGAACTTCCGGTGAACCTGTATCACCTGGTGTTCTTGCATATTCTTCCATAATACCTTGTTTCTTTTCTTTTGAAATCATAATCATTTCCTCCAAATACTTTTTACTATCGCCGCGAATCAAGAAATGGTCGGAGTGTCCTATTTCCGAATTCGGGCTGTTTTCATACTTGCTAAGTATACCACACGCTTTATATCTTGTAAAGCCAACAAATTGAATTATTTCTCTT
>Ga0153928_1000335_pt1 | contig 24116 bp, 26 predicted proteins | sample TSNJ012MetaG_FD_106656 | JGI IMG/M metagenome (GOLD analysis project Ga0153928, IMG submission 106656) | Attine ant fungus gardens microbial communities from New Jersey, USA - TSNJ012 MetaG | ecosystem: Host-associated > Fungi > Mycelium > Unclassified | place: USA: New Jersey, Wharton State... | reverse complement strand
TGCCACAGGATGTCGGCGTTGCCGTCGCCGTTGAAATCGCCCGCCCCGATCGCATGCCAGGACGGGCCGGGATTCGGCAGCACAATCCCGGCGGCGATCGAGGTGCCGTTCATCTGCCAGATTGCCGCCGCGCCATCGGTGTTCTGCAAGAGAATGTCGGGATTGCCGTCGGTGTTGAAATCGGCAGCGGCAATCACGTGCCAGGACGGCCCCGGATTGGGTAGCGTGACGGTGCTCGTCACGCTGCTGCCGTTCGTCAACCAGATTTCCGGGAGGCCATCGTTGTTCTGCAGGACGATGTCGGGCTTGCCGTCATGGTTGAAGTCGGCCGAGGCTTCGATGGTCCAGGAAGCGCCGGGATTGGGTAGCACCGCTCCGCTGACGAGTGATGTTCCGTTCATGTCCCAGAGCGCCGCCAGGCCGTCGTTGTTTTGCCACAGGATGTCGGACTTGCCGTCGCCGTTGAAGTCGTTCCGGGGGACGTCGATGACGATCGTGGTGGTGGCCGTCGTGCTTGCTTGCGTGCCGTCGTTGACGACCCAAGTGACGGTGCGGGTCGGGTCGAACCCAAAATCAGTCGGGTTCGCGCCTGCCGAAAAAGACACGCTGTCGAGCACCTGGCTGTAATGCGCGAGCGTGTCGCTGCCCGTCAGCGTGAGCGTCTCGCTCGTGCTGTTGTAGCTCGCCGTGATGCTCGTACCGGCAGTCGACGCGGCCAGCACATCGCCCGAGAATGCGCCGCCCGACACCGCCACTGTCGCGCTGGCGAGCGTGGCGCTGCCCGCATCGGTCACGGCGAGGATCGGAGTACCGAACGCCCCCAAGGCGGAGAGCCCAACCGGGCTGCCGCCCTCGACGAAAGAGGCTCTCGCCGCAACGCCGCTCAACACGGGTACCGTGACGACCGGGATGGCAACCGGCGCCATGGTGGAATCCAGGCTGACGTTGAGGGTGTTGCCGAGGGGCAGCCCCGGGAAGTTCGCAAGCGTTACCCACGCGCCGAACTCGTTCACCTGCAGCGCCACGTTATGCTCGAGAACGATCGCGTTTCCGAATTTGACAAAAAAGTTGGTTTCGGCCGCACGCACCAGCGATCCTGCCGGCTGCCCGCTGCCCTTGTTGTAGCGCGTCGCCGTCAGCGCCGAGACGTCGATCTCATCGCCCGCCACGGAGGGGGCCGTCGGAAACGTCGGGACGATCGGCTGCGCGGCGGTCGCCGCGGCCAGTTCCGACTGATTGAAGGTGAAATAATCGCTGCCGGCGGCGCCGGAGTTGAAGTTCAGCCACTCGACGTTGGCGAGCGCGTCGCTGCCACCGCCCGGCTTCGTTACCGTCGTGAACCCCGAACTCGACTGCGTCACCGTAAAGATTGATCCCGTGGGATTTTGATAAACGATCTCGGTCTTGAAGTCGGAGCCGCCGACGATGGTATCGTTGCCGGGAGGCGGGAGTATGGGAGAGATGGGGGGCGCCAGCTCGGTGATCACGTTAGCCCCGCCGATCCCGAGGACGACGTCATTGCTGCCCGCCGGGAGAGTGATGGAATCGCCCAGCCCGCTTGCGATCACTGTGTAGTTGTTGCCGGTCGACAGCGAGAGCGCCGCGTTGCCGATCTCAGTAGTGAAGAATTCAGTACTCGTCGGGTCGCCGCGCGCCCACTTAATCGAGGACCAGGTGTTGTTGGCCCACTGCAGGTCTGTTGCCTTGGCCGCAGCGTCCGTGACATTATCCTGGATTAGATCATCCACTTGGTTCTGGTAGTTAGTGTTGTTTGAGCTAATGCTATTTTGGAGTAACTCGTATTGGGCAGGGTTTGGGTTTGGTGATGCGGCTATGCTGGCGGCCTGCTGCAGATATCCGAGGAGATTTTGGGCCCACGAGGTTGTATCGGTAGCCCACTTCACCTGCGTTTGCAGGTTTCCAAGAAACTCCTGTACGGACTCGGGTATAAGTGCGCCGACAGGTGCATTCAGAATCCAGTCCAACGCTTTAGAAACAAACTCTTTCGCCGCATCGGAGTCCCGACTGGCGCTGTCCGATCCTTGATACCATTGAAGGTCGCCTGGAGAAGGGTTTGGGGGGCTCCCAACCTGGGTCCATGCGCCGGTGGCCGGATCATAGTTCCATTGCGGCGAGACGAATACCTCTCCGTTGCTGGTCGGTACCGCCGAGCCCGACCACTGCGCAGCCGTCGGAACCGCGTATCCCAGCGGTGGTGGGGGCGGCGGGGGTGGGGGCGGCGGTGGCGGCGGCGGTGGAGGCGGCGCCGCCGAGGCGGTCAGCACCCCGTGACCCAGCAGCGAGGGATCAGTGAAGTAACCCTGATAGCTGCCGATTACGCTCTCGGTGATTGAAATGGTCGAGAGGTCCGAAGAAAAGGTATAGGAATCGCTGACACTGGCATCAGTGAGCCCGGGTACCCCGGTCGTGACGGCTCCGGAATTGTGGACATTACCGGTGATATTTCCCGTGAATGTCTCAGTCACGAGGACGCCGAACACCTGGGGAACGCTAAACTCCCCGGTGTCAGTGTACGTGGCGGTGAAGTCGCCCGCGGAATCAGTAATCGTTACATTGACCGTTAGAGTCCCGGTCCAACTTGCCGCATAGGGGCCGTCGCCGTTAGAGTCGGTCACGAGCCCGCTGTCGTTGACTATACCGGTATAGGTTGTCATCGCTCCCCCGAGATGCGGCAATAATCGAGTTGCTTTCAGCTCTTCACATCCGCGTGCAGGGTCCGATCGGCTCGGCTCGCGTCAAACGTCATGAACGACGGCATGGTGAGCCGTGTGCCGCTCTCGACCCGCAGCACGGCGTGCTCGTGATGGAACCCGGCGGCCATGGCGACAAACATCCCGCGCCTGGGCTTGATGGCGATATCGAGCGCCGTGAAATACAGCTCGCCACCGGCATAGTCGTCGGTGAGATAGACCACACTCGCGAGCTCGCGATGGGCCATGCCGTGCGGCTTACCATCGGGATTGGCGTTGTCAGCGTGCGGCGGCATGAACATCCCGGCATTCCACCGCACGATTTGCAGCAGGTCGGCATAGATCGGCGTCCGCAGCCGATAGAATTCCTTCACGCAGGCGAGTGAACGGCGCTGCGCATCGAGCATCAGGCGGCCGGCATCGGGCTGCGCCTTGGCAATGTCGGCGTACCAAAGAAAGCGGTCGTTCCAGTAGGGATCAATCGCGTCGCTCTTGAACAGCTGGCTTTCGAGCTTGCGGAACGCCTCGCGCAGGAGATCGCACTGATCGGCGGAGAGCAAATCCATCACCAGGAAATCGCAGCCGGCGGCGTCCTGCGGCGCGCGGATGATGCGGGTGCGCGCGCGGTCGACGAGCCGTCCTTGGGGATCGATACGGGCACGGCCGGCAACGTTGCCCTCAGTCTGCACGCTATCCATGCTGTTGAGAACGGAATCGGCGTCCCAACGCGGAGCCTTCGCCGTCTTATTGGACGGGCCGAGACTGATGGTCACGCGGTATGGCCGACGGATTGTCGCCGGCGGGGCGGCCGGTGCTGCGCGCGGCACGCGACGATCGACCGGCTGATTGAGCCGCAATTTGTTGAGATGCTCCTCCACTCGCGTGCCGTCGGGATGGCGGCCGACGAAATAGTGCTTCTGCCAGGGCTGCTTGAGCACGTTTGGCTCGCCGGCCCTGAACCGCAGCATGAATTCATCGCGCGCGGTGCGGAACGCATCGTGCTGCCGGGCAAGCTCGTTATTCTCGTCCAGGCGGCGGATTTCCGGCTGGCAATCGCGCAGCGCATATTTCGGGATCGGATAAACGCAGCAGAACGGCTCTCCTTCCTCGAACGTCACGCGGCCGGGATTGAGCAGTTGCCAGTTCATGGTGAAGGGATAAGGCAGCCAGTCGGCCTCGATGATGCCGGTGAGCGGATAGGCGTCGCGCCTGGGAGAGTTTGCCGGCCCGCTCGCCAGCAGATCCCATCCGGGATCGGTGCGAAAGATGTAGTCAACATGCATCGTGACGATGCCGTGGGAGAAATTCGAACGGCAGAAATCCTCCACCGATCGGCCACCCGGCAGCGGCTTGAGCGCGCGCACCTTGATATCGGCCACCGCCGGGCCGCCGTTCCATTCGATCTCGATCGGAACCGGACACAGGATGTGCCAGCCATGGGCGTTGGCGATCGAGAGCGGCAGGCAACGATAGCCGTGCCGATCCGGAAACCGGTCCATCCATTGCCGATCGGGACGCGCCGCGACCAGCCTGGGCGCAAAATCATGCAGGGCATAGCAGATCAGCCCAATCGCTTGATCAGCGCGGGCTTGGCGCTCGCCGGTTTTCGCGTCCAATTCGCCCCTTCCTAGCCGCCGCTGCGGGCGCGCGATCGGGTATTCTTTTTGAGAAAGAAAGGCTTTGCAGGGTTGTTATCTTGCAGGGTTATTGTTGGCCCACTTCCTACCACAATTCCGAGCCGGGTCGAAAGTCGGCTATCCGGCAAGCCCGAAAATTTTTTGGTTGAAGCTAATGCAACTAATGATCACACAATAGCATGATGTTTACTTTCGTGCGTGCTACTGGAACCACGAGGGGGCCACGCCGAAACTCAAAAGGGGTCAGCAGGACTCAAATGAGGCCAGTCCCTGGAGTCCGAGCAGCACCAGGAGCCGCCGTCGCGGTGCCAGGACACGGGCTTCTGGATCGCAGTGAATGAGGGCTTTTATATCAATCCGCGCTCCCAACCGGACCCGGTGAGGGTTCGCAGCAACGGCTTTCGGCTCGAGCCGCACGGCACCGTCGATATCAAAGGCAAAGGCCCGATGGAAACCTATTTTCTGCTCGGCCGGCGCTGACGAGGCCCTTGAGTAAGGCGGCCCTTCTTGCGTCGCAACGTGCACGTCCGCCGTTAGCGCGCGCGGCGCAGTCCGCCCCTACACGCACACCCAAAAGAAGGGTCACATGACGCAAGGTACGGTAAAGTGGTTCAACGGCCAGAAGGGCTTCGGCTTCATTCAGCCCGATGACGGCGGCAAGGACGTGTTCGTTCATATCAGCGCGGTCGAGCGTGCCGGCATGAGCAATCTCAACGAGGGACAGAAGATCTCCTACGAAGTGGTCGCCGACCGCCGAAGCGGCAAATCATCGGCCGACAACCTGCGCGCCATCTGATCGGCGGCAGCCGCCCGCCAGCGACCCTGACCACGGATGTACTGGCAGGGTCGGTGGCGGTAGCCGGCGCTCGCTCCGCCTCGGGTTGTCAAATGAATACTCGGTGAACTCCCGTCGAGCGCTCCCGCCCCGCTGTCCGGGCGCCCTCCGGCTTCTTTTTTTGTCACGCGCATACGTGGGAGTGTGCCGGCCATGACGGAAAATCGCCTCGCAATGGCCGAGGGTCACGTCGAGGAAGGCCGCCGCATCGTTGCGCGTCAACGCGACTTGATCGCCAGACAAAGGGCGCTTGGCCGTGATACTGATGTTTCGGAATGGCTCTTGAGCCAATTCAAGCGTAGCTTGGTTGCTTTCGAGCAAGACCTTCAGTCCATCCGAGATGAGATTTAGGCTGGCGGGTCAATTCCTCCAGGTCTGTTTGAACTCTTACCGCGGGCGGGTAACGGTGTCCCTCCGTTTTCCATCCGGACGCCGACGACGGCACCGCGGTTCGTCTGTCAGCCCCCGGGGCTGTCCCTCATGACGTAGCCCATCAGGTCGTCCACGTTGTGCTCCAAATTTCGGATGATGTCCTTGACGATGTCTCCGATCGAGATCACGCCCACGACCTTGCCCGCGTCCAGCACTGGTAGATGGCGAAAGCCGCGCGCAGCCATCATTGCCATGCAACCTTCCACTCGGTCGTCCGGCTTGACCGTCACCGGGTCGCCCGTCATCACTTGGCCCACCGGAGTCTGCTTCGCATCGAGCCCGGGCAGCAGCACTTTTATGGCGCAGTCACCCTGGGTCACGATACCGACCAGTGCGTCGTCGTCGATGACCAGCACCGACCGGACCCGGTTGTCGCGCATCTGGCGCAAGGCTTCGACGACCATGTCGCCGGAACGAACATGGATCAGGGCGCCACTCTTCTGGGCCAGAGCGTCTTTGACTGTGTTCATCGAGCTCCCTCTCGTGGCCTTGTCCTGGCCCGCCTAAGTGGTACGCATTGAAGGTTGGAGCCGGCTCGTTCAGCATCGACCATAATCTAGCTCAGTACGCGGCTATTAATCGAGGGGCTGGGCCCGTTCGCGTCGCATCTCTAGTCGTCATTCAGTAGATTTGCGCCCACGGGCCAGCACCGCGACAATTAAGCATGCTTAGCGGACATCGAACAAACCGCACTCAGCAAGCTCGTTTATTGCGTCCTTGCTGCTCCCCTACCGCGGGCGCCTACCGCGTAGCGGTTTCGCGTAATATGTTTTCCGACATTAGAAATCGGGAGGTTCTGCTGCATTCCGACACCTGCCAAAATACGGATATAGTATAATATTGCCATGCATCAGGAGGATGCTTTTGCACCCGAGGAGCATTCAATCGACGAGGGTCGAATTCATATACTGATAGACCAGAATGCCGACGAGGAGACAACGGCTCAATTGGAAGATCGACTAACGGCCCCGGCTTCGTTTGGTGAAGTCACGTGGGCCAATCGTCCCAAGGGTTGAGTGCCATCATGTATATCATGAACGAGAAGCGGACTGAATCCGACAACAAATGTCTGTCGCGGAGTTTGCCGGTACTGGAATTCCAACCAGGCCCCTAATTCATCGTCCGCGCACGCTTCCGGAGCAGCTCCTTCCCCTCATGTTCAGTCAGCTTTATCGCGCCGGTGCCTAGGAATGACTAACGCAATCACCGAACTTAGCTAAGTGTTGGTGCCGCAAGAGGGATTCGAACCCCCGACCCCATCATTACGAATGATGTGCTCTACCAGCTGAGCTATTGCGGCATCGCGAGTCGCTTCGATCGGTTGCGCGACGGCATCCCGGCGAACGAACGCGTCAGCTACTCCCGGCGACGGGGCGTGGCCAGCTCCCCATATAGCATGGCCTCCCGGCGGTCGAGTAGCCGGCCGGTTTGCCGCGCCTGGCTGCCGGGAAGGGGCAAGCATGGCCACAGGTTCGAGTCCCTGTCCGGGACCGCCACAAGATCAAGAGCTTAGCTTTCTCCTCGGTCCTTGGGCGCTCCCTGGACTCCGACCTGACGAGGCGCCTCTCGCCCGTTCCGCCGCGGGAGAACAGCGTTAAATGGTTGAATCCGAAACGTAGAGGATTATTCTCGCAGCGCGCGCTTACTGTTGGCGGTCGTTTTGATGGCCTTGCCGCTGTTCATTGAACAATAGACGTTGGCCGGATCGCCGCTCAGTTTTTTCATAAGCTCGGTTCATGGGAGGTGATTATGAGTCGGCGTCCCACGAGGCCTCGTAAATCAGCGATAACGCAGCAAAGCCGCACGACAAAGTCCAGGCGCACGAGCAAACGGTCCTCGCGTGCGCGGCCGGCCGTGGCGGAACCAAGCCCGCTGCCGACGGGAAACGGATTTGGCTACGCCCTTGTCGATGCGAGCGGAGCCTTGACCCAATTCTTCGCGCATCCCTATCGCTTCATGCGTCCCCCCGCCAATGTCAAAAAAAGCGGACCACTGACCACGGGCTTCATTCGAAAGGCCGCGTGGGGGTCGCGGCCGTCGGCCCAAAGCGTGAGCTACCTCGAGCAATCGCACATCGTTCACGTCATCGGCGGCACATCGACGGCGCACTTTTTCATGCCCTTCACGTTGGAGCGCAACGTCCTCGTGGCCGCGAGCGACGCGGTTGATCCATGTCTGGCGGTCACCTGGAAAAAGCGGGTGCACAGCCACCAGGAGGTGGACGTCGGGAATGTCCGGGTCGAGGTCATAGAATTCAAGGACGCCTCCGAGCGCATCGTGGTCGTGCCGCTGGCGGGCGGGAAGATCACGCGCGCCACCAAATTGTTCGGCCCGGCTTTCGCGTTCATGAGCGTCGAACATCTGGGTCAGATTCAAGCCGCCGTTGCGGATTTCCAGAACTGGCGAGCGGGCCAAAGCGTTAAGGGCTTGATCTACCGCGAATTGCAGGCGCTGGAAGACTGGCGCGTCACCCCGGCGGTGAAATTCAGTTCAGCCGAGGCGCGCGATCTCTGGCGGCAAAGCGAGACCGTTTTGCGCATGGGGCAGATTCGCGAGCGCGACCATCGCGCCTTCGGTTTGATCGCCGCGAGCCTGCCCGCCGGCGAATTTTTCATTCCGTTTGTGCGCGACATGAGCTACGCCGTGGTGGCGTTGGCCAAAATGGGTCATCGCGAGGAGGCCAAGGCGGGGCTCAATGCCTACTACAATGCCGGACCGATCGGGAACCTGCAGGCCCAAGTACGCGATCAACCCTATCAGATTTCGCTGACGCGATATTTCGGCGACGGCAGCGAAGAGAACGACTATTCGGGCGCCAAGGAGCCGAATCTTGAGTTCGACAACTGGGGCCTCGCGCTGTGGGCGACCGGCGAATATTTCGCTGAATACGGGGACAGGGCCTGGCTGAACGCACCCGCCGCGCATGGCACTGTCTACGAGACCGCGCGCGATTATCTCATCAAACCGCTGGTCGCCAATCTGGAACCCGCCGACGGCAACGGCGGCCTGATTTTCCGAGTCGACTCGTCGTGCTGGGAACAGAACGACATGGCGCGCCAGCACTACGCGTTCTCGAACATCACCGCGATCGGCGGCCTGACGGCATTTTTGCCGATCGCCGAAGCGATGGGCGACCGTCCGACCGTCGCGAAGATTAAAAAAACCATCGATCAGATGCGGACCGGGTTCGAAACCGCATTCGTCCGACGTGGCGAAGTCCGCGGTACGAAGGAACGGAAGCGGCGTAACGCGATGGACGGCGCGCTCCTTGAAGGCATCAACTTCGCCGTGATCACGAACCCGAAACAGATAAAGAGCACGCTGTCCCGCATGAAGCTGCTCAAAGCCCGCTCGGGCGGTTATCGGCGGGTCCCGTTGCTGCGGGGTGGCAGCGACTATGAAGCCCAAGAGTTCCTGTTCATCAACTTCAATCTCGCACGCGCTCACATCCGCCTGGGCAGTCCGGCCGCGGGTGACGCGTTGGTCGAGCGGATGCAGCACAAGGCGGCCGGCGACAACAACTTGATCCCCGAGTTGTACGTTTCAAAACACAAGGGCGAGTATCAAGCCCCAATAGGTACTCCCGCGGGCTCGATTCCGATGGTGGGATACGGCGCAGGCTCCTACATCCTGTATTTGATGGAACGACGGCCTGGAGCCGTCGTTTGAGGAGCCGCGAAACAGACAAAAATTGTGGGGATCGAGCGGCGCTGCCTGGATATGGCGCCGAGGCGCCTCGGTAAAGGGGGGCGCTCCTACGTGAGCGCAAGGGCTCCAAAGGTCACCACCCGAATCACGGCGAACCAAAAGGTAAGCTGCCAGGCCTCTCTCTCGAGGTGGCTGTCGAACTCCTGAACCCAGGCCGCCCAATCGGCTTTCACCACTGATAGATCGGCCTTCGTAAGAAGCTCCGCCATGGAGGGACGCCGCTACCCGAGCTTCATGAGCGTCGCAAGCAGCACGCCGATCGTCACGACCTGCATCGCGCCCAGTCGGAGCGTCAGTCGAAGAGAGAGGTTGTCCAGTCGCATCTCGAAGTTATCCATTCTTCTGTCAAGCGGCGCAATGGCGGCCTGCAGAGCGACCTGAAGATCGGACTTGGTCACCAGCTCTGTCATGATGAAGTCCCTGGCCGCGTCCGCATGGGCTTCAGCTTGATCCTGCGGAACGCCGTGGTCGCGCAGCCGCCGTGCATATCCGAGACTATCGAAAGTGTAGACCATCGTGATCACCCGTTGTACCCACCGCCCGGGCGATGATACACTTGACATACCCACCGGCTAGGGGGAGTATGCGGGTCATGGGGGTTATCGCCATGGCCAAAGCCGTCCTTTCCGCTCCGCAGTTCCAGTCCGAGGCTGCCGCCTTTGCCTACGTCGAGGCGCGGCTGTGGCCCAACGGCCCGGTTTGCCACCATTGCGGCGAGACCGAGAGCATCGGCCGGCTTGCCGGCAAAACCACCCGGCCGGGCCTCTACAAGTGCTACCGCTGCCGCAAGCCCTTCACTGTGCGGATGGGGACCATTTTCGAGTCCTCGCATCTGCCGCTGCATCTGTGGCTGCAAGTTATCCATTTGATGTGCGCCAGCAAGAAGGGCGTTTCCACCCGGCAGGTGCAACGGATGCTGCAATGCTCGATGAAAACCGCGTGGTTCCTCACTCACCGCATCCGCGAAGCCATGAACGACAAGCCGGGCGTATTCTATTCGCCGCTGGGCGGCGCGGACGCGACTATTGAGGCTGACGAAACCTACGTGGGGGGCAAGGCGGAAAATCGCGCCTACGGCACTCCCAAGCCGAAGCAGATCGTCATGACATTGGTAGAGCGCGGCGGCGCCGTCCGCTCGTTCCATATCCCGAACGTGACCGCGACTACCTTGCACAGCGTCATTGCCCGCCACGCGCACCGGGACAGCCGCTGTATGACCGATGAAGCTTCCGCCTACATGACAATCGGCTGGAACTTCGCATCGCACGGAACCGTGCGCCACTCTGACAAAGAATATATGCGCGGCGACGTGCACACCAACACGGTTGAAGGCTACTACTCGATTTTGAAGCGTGGAATTTTCGGCGCGTTCCATCACGTCTCGGAAGCGCATTTGCAGCGGTATCTGAACGAGTTCGATTTCAGATACACCTACCGCATTGCGCGCGGCGTTGATGACTTGAAGCGAGCCGACCTTGCGCTTGAAGGCGCGAAGGGCAAGCGGCTGACTTACACGAGGCCTCGTCGCAAGAGGGCAGCGAGCCTTACAGCGCCGCCGTTCTGAGACTGGCGAGAATCCTTGGGGTAGGATATTTGGACGTCGGCGGGACGCAAAAGGCTCTTGATCAGCGGATGCTAGAGCGCCGTTTCTTTATGCTTCTCGCGTGGCTGGCCTATTTAGCTGTGCTAGAGGTTCTAAGCTTGGGGCAAACATCACAGTTTTCCCCTTGCATATTGATAAGCCAAGAACAGGCAAGCAACGACCAGACCGGCTATCAATCCTGCGCCACCATGCACGAGGCGATCTTCCGTCTCGGGTACTTCATTTGGGACCACGCGGGCCATGATAACATCGTCGCGTTCGGTACTGTGATGATTGCCCTCTTTACGTACGTACTCTACCGCTCCACTCACAAACTCTGGGATTCTCACGAGCGACAGCTTGGCCATCTGGAAAGGACCGCCAAGCGAGAATTGCGGGCCTATATCGTCACTGAGGTTACGGACCTCATTTGGCCCAACAACTGGCAAGGCATCGCAAGCGTCAGAATCGCTATCAAAAACACCGGCCAAACGCCTGCCCACGATCTGCGCACGGTGTCCCGAACCGCCCTGTATGATTATCCGTTTCCTCCCGATTTCGATTTCACGCTGATCTCCGGGGAAGATCCCAGCGTAGGCCTGCTTGGGCCGGGACAGCCCACCGAAACCGAAGGAAATTCCGATCCGCTGTCCGGCGATGATTGGATCGTCATTAGACACGGTGATGGAAAGCAGCGACTTTGCACCTATGGAACAGTCACTTACCGGGATGCCTTTGGCGACTCTCAATGGACCAATTTCTGCGTCAGCCACGTTTTCGAGGTTACCCCACTGCCCGGCGGTGAGAAGATCGCCGTAGCTAGCCGAACCGCAGAGCGCCACAATGATGCAAGCTAGTACCCGGAATCACGAATAGGTGGGCAGAGGGGATCTGCTATGTGACTCAAAAGCCTCGTCATTTTAGTACGGCCCCTGAATCACCTATTCGCAAAAGTGGGTACTAGAGCGGCCGCCGTAAGAGCGATTTGAGCGTTTCCAGCCGCTTCGAGATTTCGTTGGCGCACGCCGTGACGCCGCCACCCTGTTTGATTTCCAGCACAGTCATTCCGAGCGCGATCAATCGCAGCCCGTCCGCGAATTGCTCCGCTTCGTGAATGAGGCCAAGGGCGCGCAAGTCCGCGCGCAGCGCAGGTTTTCTGCGCGGCATGGGCAAATCCCCGCGAATCACTGATAAAGACGCTGTGTCGAATTGGGCACAGCATTTTAGATACGTCAAGACAAAAACGATACGGTGTGCTAATGACCGGGCAACAATGCCGGATGGCGCGGGCGGCGCTCAACATGGGCGTCCGGGAACTTGCCAAGCTGGCCAAGGTTGCTACCGGTACGATCACGCGGCTTGAGGCTGGCGAGGAACTAAAGCCGCGCACGGTCGAGGCGGTGCAGCACGCGTTAGAACGCAAGGGAATCGAGTTCATCAATGAAGAGGGTGTGCGCGTGCGCAAGAAAGGATGATGGATGGCGCGCAAGGTAGAGAAAAAGCCAAAGCTAACGGACGCGGAACGGCATAAGCGCTTTCTCAACACCGCGCGGGAGGTCGAAGCGTCCGACGATCCGAAGGATTTTGATAGGGCGTTTGACAAAGTTGTTACTCGCCCCAAGCGGGACGCTCCTTCAGACGGCTAGACAGAGTCTCAAAAAACTCGTGAGTGTGCGTAAAAATGCGGGTGGCTGGGATTTCTTCAAATGTCTCTCGCGCGTGTGCCGTGCGCACGCGAAAACCATCCTTGAACCATCTAAATTGCGCGGCGGCCTGAGAATAGAAATTAAGTTCCTTTTCCCTACGCGCCTTTGGTTTTAGATGCTTCATCCCCGCTATTTTGGTCTCGCACTGCTCAATTAAATGGTTCCATTCAGCGAGCTTGATGGGCTTGTCTGGAAAAGAAACTTTCAGCTTTTCGGCCAACACCCGTAGTCCGATTTCAGCGGCCCGCATGGCATGAAAAACGCACGCCGTGTATAAGCCGCACGCCAGCGCGTTGCCTGCACACACCAATTCTTTGGACGCTGACGGAAAGGCGGTCGTCACGATGCTGGGAAATATAATGTCGTAAAATTTTGCCCTGTTGGGAGGTACGTAGAAGAACAACTTATTTTTCAACTCCGCTAGGACTGCTTGGATCAGAAGATCGTACTCGCCCAATGTCTTTGGTAAGCCACCATCCGGATCGCCGTCAGTCTTCTCAAAGCGGCTAGAGATCAAATCGCCCGAAATTGGGAGGTCTAACCTGTGGCACAGGTCGAAAATATCGATTAGGCAGTCCCGTAGAGCCTTGCGTTCTTGCCCATTTAGATGTCGCTCCGGGTCATCGCTTCCGGCCATGGCAGTGAAGTGGAAAACCACCCGAGCCTGCTCAATACGCTGGCCAAGCTCGATGTAGCCCTTCGCGAAAATCTCCAGCATGTCCCACAAGCTCCACAGCTTGCCGGATCGCCAAGCGACGGCTTCATTGCGGTCGGATTGCAACTCCCGGCTAAGGGCGGTCATAATCTACCCCTAGTGCCTGGGTATGTAAAGTGTATCGTCGCCACCGCCCGGAAATGAGAACAAAAAGGGAACAAGTCAAAAACAACCTCACTTCGAGCCCGTAAAGCCGCTTGACAAACGCGTAAGCGTTTGCTTACCGTAAGTCATGGCTTACGGTAATGCCTTGGCTGCTCTGGCCGACCCGACCCGGCGCGCCGTGTTCGAGCGGCTCCGCTCCGGGCCGCGCTCGGTCAAGGCGCTCGCCCACGGGATGCCGGTGAGCCGGCCGGCGGTGTCGCAGCATCTCAAGGTCTTGAAGGAGGCCGGCCTGGTGGCCGATCGGCCGGAGGGAAACCGCCGCGTCTACTACGTCGATCCCGACGGGCTCGGCGCGTTGCGCGGCTGGCTCGATCAGTTTTGGGACGCGGCGCTCGCGGCGTTCCAGGCGGAAGCGGAAGCGAGCGCAGTTAAGAAGGAGTCGAAATGACGATCGCGGTGAGAATTGCGCCGGTGCGCAAGAGCCTTCGCGTCAACGCGCGGCCGGACCATGCTTTCGAAGTGTTCACCGCCGGGCTTTCCCGCTGGTGGCCGCTCGATCACGGCATCGGCAAGACGCCGCGCAAGGCGGCGGTGATGGAAACGCGGCTCGGCGGCCGCTGGTACGAGCTGGCGGAGGACGGCACCGAGACGACCGTCGGCCGGATCGTCGCGTGGGAGCCGCCGCGGCGTTTCGTCATGAGCTGGGACATCAACAGCCAGTGGAAGCCCGATACGACGGTGGCCTCCGAGGTCGAGGTGCAGTTCATTCCCGACGGCGACGCCACCCGCGTGGAATTGGAGCATCGCAAGTTCGAGCGCATGGGCGCGGAGGGCGGCGAGAAGATGCGCAAGGACGTCGACGGCGGCTGGCCCAAGCTGCTCGAGATTTTCAAGAACGCGGCCGAGGCGACGTGAGGGCCGCTGCAGCTTTGATTTCTTACTGGAGCATGATCTTTTCCGAGAACCGGTACCCACTTTTCGGGATCATGCTCTAACAAACACGCAACGCACAGGAGCAGATCATGTCGATCGAAATCTACGCCTTCCCGCCGAGCCCGCGCGCCTTCAAGGTGATGGCGCTCGCCAACCACCTCGGCCTCGACTGGACCTTGCGGCCGCTCGATATCATCAAGGGCGAGCAGCGGGCGCCCGACTACGTCGCGCTCAATCCCAACATGCGCATGCCCACGCTCACGGACGGCGACTACGTGCTGTGGGAATCCGGCGCCATTCTCCAGTATCTGGCCGGCAAGAAGCCGCAGAGCGGCCTCCTGCCGAGCGACGAGGCCGGCCGGCTCGACGTGACGCGCTGGCAGTTCTGGGACATGAGCCACTGGGATCCGGCCTGCGCGATCTATCTGTTCGAGAACGTGGTCAAGCCGATGATCCTCAAGAGCGGCGAACCCGACCAGACCCAGTTGCAAAAAGGCGCCGAGCTGTTCAACCGCGCCGCCAAGGTTCTCGACGGCCAGCTCAAGCGCAACAAATACGTCACCGGCGACCGGCTCACCATTGCCGATTTCTCGCTCGCCGCGCCGCTCAATTACGCGGCGATGGCGCGGCTGCCGCTCGAGGGCTACGGAGAGATCACGCGCTGGTACGCAAGCGTGCAGTCGCTCCCGGCGTGGCAAAAAACGCTCGCGCACAGCGCGCGGTTCGCCGCCGCCGCGTAGACAATCGTCATTGCGAGCGAAGCGAAGCAATCCAGGACGACTCGTGACGGCCTGGATTCCTTCGTCGCCCCCGCGGGGCTCCTCGCAATGACGATCAGGTAAGCTTCAGAATTGTCGCCAACGCCCCAAGGCCGACGACCAGCATCGTGCCGAGCCGCACGGTCAGCCGTAGCGACAGGTTGTCCAACTTCGCATCGAAGTGGGCGGAAAGCGCTTGCAGGTCGGTCCTGGTGGCGAGATCGGCCATAACGAACTCTCGAACAGCTTCGGCGTGTGCCTCCGCTTGCTCCTGCGGAACCCCATTCTCACGCAGTCGCTTGCTGTAAGCCAGGGTGTCGGGAGCATAGACCATTTTGACGCTCGCCTCGGGACTTCTGCGAGCCAAAATAGAACGAAGCAGGAACACAGTGCCAAGCAGCTGCCGTCAAAATTGCGTTGCCAAGCCGGTCCATTCTCCCCAAGTGTGGGGGCGGAGTTCGCATGCCCGCGGCCGTTGTGCCGCGTTGCGATGGGGAGACAGCATGGCGGTAGACGGAACCTGGAAGCTCACCATGGACACGCCGATGGGCGAGCGCGCCTCGACGCTCGTGGTGAAGGTTTCGGGCGCAAAGCTCGAAGGTACGCAATCGGCGGAAGGCCAGACGGCGCAGATTTTCGACGGCAGCGTGAACGGCAACAGCCTGGGCTGGAAGGTGTCGATCACCCAGCCGATGCCGCTCACGCTCGATTTCTCCGGCACGCTCGATGGCGACGCCATAAGCGGCAGCGTGCAGCTCGGCATGTTCGGCAGTTCGCCCTTCCGCGCCACGCGCGGGTGATCAGTGACCGGTGATCAGTAACCAGTGATCCGAAGGAATTTTCTGGTCACTGGTCACTGGTCACTGATTACTGATCACTGGTTACGACCTGAATATCGCGGTGAGCTTGCGGCCCCAGCCGTCGTCGTGCGGCTCGCGCTCTTCTTCCGCTTCGCGTTCCGCCTCCGGCCCGGGATCGTCGGGCGCGTGCACCAGCGGAATGATCGGCGCCTGCGGCTCCGGCCCGTTGCGGCGGATGGCCGGCGTGCGTGCGTCCGGCGCGGGCGGCGGGTCCTGCGGCGGTGGCTCGGGTGCAGACGGCGAGGCCGTGCCGATCGCGGCCGGCGCGTGGCCCTCGATCATGCCGCCTTCCACAATCACCTCCTCGACCGGCACCTTCCACTGGAACGCGTCGAGCCGGCCGCTCACCGGCGACACCGGCATCCAGCGGTCGGACACGAAGCCGTCGGCGGTCCAGGCGGGGTCGTGGCGCGCGTGCAGCGCGCGCCCCATCCATTCGCGCGCGCGGCCCGCGTCGCCGGTGAGTTCCTCGAGTTCGGCCATCAGCATGGCGGCGCGCTGGGTGGGCGCAGCGATGAGCGGCGCGAGCGCCGAACGCGCCGCGCCCAGCTCGCGCGCATCGAGCGCCGCGCGGGCAAGCGCGAGCGCGCCCTCCACATTTCCTGCCGGCTGGCGCACCAGCCATTCGATGCGCTTGAGCCGGTCGCGCGCGGAGTCCGAAAGCCGCACGTGCGCGTAGGCGTCGGCGAGGTCGGGGTGCGGGTTTGACCGCCACGCCGCCTCGATGACCTTGCCGGCCTTGCGCGGCTCGCCGGTTTCCGCGAGCAGCCGCCCCGCGACCACCGCCGCCGGCACCAGCTCGGGCGCCAGCCGCGCTGCTTCGATCGCCAGCGCCTTGGCCCGGTCGCGGTCATGCTCCTCGGCAGCCATGGCGCGCGCGGTGAGCAGCACCGCGCGCAGGCGCCGGTGCGCGGCCTTGTCGATGAGGCCGCTCGCGCGGTTCGCCTCCAGGCATTCGAGCGCGCCTTCCCAGTCGGCGGCGGCGCAGCGGAATTCGAGCGCCGCCTCGCCCGCCCACGGCAGCGCCGGCGCCGCGCGCGCCGCCTCCTCGGCAAACTGGCGCGCGGCGGCGTGATCGTGGCGCCGCTGTGCCTCGATGTAGAGCCCGTGCAGGGCGAGAAGCCGCGTGTCCGGGCGCGCCGCCATGGCGCGGAAGGCGGCCTCGGCCGCGCCACGGTCGCCGTTGAGCTGCGCGGTCTGCGCGGTGAGAAGCAGCGCCAGCGGTTCTTCCGGCGTGTTGCGCAGCGCCTCGGCGGCAAACCGGTGCGCCGCCCGCGCGTCGCCCGCGCCGATGGCGACGAGCCCGCGCGTGATCGCCGAGAACCCGCGCCGGCGCCGGCGTTCGGTGAGCGCCGCGCCCGCGCGGGCGGGTGCGCGCATGAGCCCGCGCAGCAGCGACCACGCCACGATCGCGACGGCGACGAGTATCACGATCGCCACCGCGGCAAGCAGCACCGAAATTTTTATATATCGGCCGAGCCACGGCCACGTGATCACGATGTCGCCGGGCCGGTCGGCGAGCCACACGGCGCCGAGCGCAAGCAGGACGATCAGGACGAGAAAGACGAGGACGCGGATCATCGGGGTGGGGTTCGCAAGTTTTACAGGAAACTGGGTACCGGTTTTCCGCGCCGAATGCGACTGGATAAGAAGCCTAGAGCATGATCCCGAAAAGTGGGTACCGGTTTTCGGAAAAGATCATGCTCCAGCCATAACCTAAAGCGGGATGATCGCGAAGCGTCATCCCGCTTTAGGGTGAAGTCTTGGCGAGGGCCGCGAGCGAATCGGCGGCCAACTGCCGCGCCGCGCGGATCGCATCGGTGCGCGCTTTTGCGGTCTTGATCCAATCGGCCGCGGGCGCCTTCGCGCCGGCCGGCAGCCGCTCGACTTCGGCGAGCGCCCCGGCGACGTCGCCGCGGTGCGCCTTGGCGCCGGCGCGGGCGATGACGGCGGCCGGGTCGTCGCCCGGCACGTCGCCGATCCGGCGGACATCGATCAGGCGCTCCGCATTGGCCTGCAGGCGGCCGAGAATGCCGCCGTCGGCGGTCGCGGGCGCCGCGGCGGCGCTCATCGCCGGTTCCGCCTTGTCGAAATCGCGCGCCAGCGCGTCGGCGCTCGGCACGCCCGCCGCAGCAAATGGTTCGAGCGGCGCGAGCGAGGAAGCGTCGGCGCCGAGCGCCTTGGCGGTGGCAAGTTCCGCCGCAAACGCCGTGCCGCGCTCGACGGCATCGCGCAGCGATGCGGCGACGAGCGCCAGCCGCACCGCGCGATCCGCCGAGGCGCCGGCGAGCGATTGCTGCACCCGCTGGTCGGTGCTCCGCTCGGCGTGCTCGAGCGCCGCGACGCGCGCGCCGAGCGCCCCCACGTCCTTGCGCAAAGCTTCATTTGCTTCCGCGCCGCTCGCCTTGGCGACCGCGTCGGCGCGCTCGCGCGCGTCGCGCGCGGCGGCCATGCTGTCGTCGATGCGCTTGCGCACATCCGCCAGCGTGTCGCCGAGCGCCCGCTGCATGCTTTCCGCCGCGGAAAGCCGCGCCAGCACCGCCGGGTCGGTCGGCGCCGAGCGCGGCGTCGCCAGCGCGCTTTCGGCGCGATTGAGCCGGTCGTCGACGCGGCGCAGGCCGGAGTCGATCGCGTCGACGCGCGCGCGCAGGTCGTCGAAGGCTTTGGCATCGGCGCCCGCCGGCTTGGCGGCGAAGCTGCGCACCTGCGTGTCGAGCGCGTCGACCTTGCCGGCGAGCGATGCATCGCGGTGCAAATTGTCGCTGAGCAGCCACAACGCGATGCCGATCACCGCCAGCGCGACCGCGCCGGCAATGCCGGCCGCGATCCAGGGACGCGCGTCGCCGCGGGCGGCGCGCGGAGACGTGGGCGGAGGCGGCGGCTCGCGCGGCGGTTCGCGGTGCGGGCCGGGGCTCGCGTCCGGCTCCGAAGCGGCGGCCGGTTCCGGCGCGGGCTCGGCGGCCCGTACCTCTGGCTCCTCGGCGGGTGCCATGGTTTCCGGCGGCGGCTCGGGCGGAGCGGGTGTCTCCGGCGCGGGCTCGACCACCGGCTCGCGCGCGATTTCGCTCGCCGTCCCCTCGATCGTGGGCGGCGGCCGCCGTCGGCGCCCGCCCGGCGGCCGTCCGGTTCCGGATCCCTCGCGTTCGTCGCTCATGCGGCGATTCTCCTGCCGCGCCTGCCTACAGCGCTCGGGATCGCTCGGCAATGAGGCGCATGTGTAGCCCGGATGAAGCCCTGCGCAGCGCGGTATGCTGGCTAGGGACGCGATTTTTCCCTTGACGGCGCAAATCTCAATCGTATATACCGGTATTAACACTATCAATCTAAGAGGAGTTAAGCCATGAAATTCCAGCCTGGTCAAAGCGGCAACCCGGCCGGCCGCCCGCCCGGTTCGCTCAACAAGAGGACCCGGGCGGCGCAAGCGCTGCTGGAGGAGCACGCCGAGGAGATCGTCCAGAATCTTATGGACCGCGCCAAGAACGGCGAGGCGACCCCGATTCGCCTATGCATGGACCGGCTCGCCCCGAGCGGGCGCAACCGCGCGGTGGCCATCGATCTGCCGATGGTCAGGACGCCGGAGGACGCGGAGGCGGCGCTTACTGTGGTCCTCGCCGAAGTTGCTGACGGCAAGCTGACGATTGCCGAGCTTTCCGCGCTCATTTCTGCGATCGATCGTATGCTCCGCCTCGCCGACCGGATCTGGAAGAGCAAGCAGGTGCGCCGCGCGGAGGAAGAGCTGCAGGCCCTCGAAGCTTTGGCGACTCGCCTCGCGCGTGACGAGGAAGCGGATGCACGGCAGCCGCCGGCCCAAACCGGCGCCCCCGCCGATGCGTCCCTGTATTTCCCTGTTAATTCGGAAATGCCGGGCGACGAGGCCGGCCGAAGGTCGCTCGGAGACCGGGGCGACCTCGCGCCCTCGGACGCGCCGCTCGCGGAGGCGGCCTGAGGTCAACTCCGGGCGTCATTACGGGAGAAGCGGCTGGTTGTAGCCCGCATTCCATGCGGGCTATGGCTTACCGACGAGGTCGATGAGCGCGTCCTCGTCGGGGCGCGGCGCGATGCAGATGCTTGCCGCGCCGGCCGCGGCGAGCGGGGCGGCGACCTGCGCCGACAAACAAAAATGCGTCAGCGCCAGGGCGCGCGGGCGCATACCTGCGGCGTTGGCGCAACGGACGAAGGCAGCCGCGCTGCGGCTCGAGTAATGCAGCACGCCGTCGATTTGGCCGGCGGCGATGGCCTTATGCGCCGGCGGCGGCAGGCGTTCCGCCGTGGCGGCCCGGTAGACGATCGCCGTGCGCACGGTCACGCCGTGCCGGGCAAGTTCTGCGGCGAGATCGACGCTGCGATCTTCGCCGGCGAGGTAGAGCAGGGGTCCACCTGTTTTTGCCTGTTCTTTCGCGACGACGGCGATCAGCGCGTGCGCATCGCCGGCGGCGGAACGCACCGTCGTAAACCCGGCCGCGCGCGCCGCCTCGGCGCTGCGTCGGCCGACCGTGTAGACCGGCAGCGCGTGCAATTCGCCGAGCCGCGCATGGGCGGCGACCGCGCGCGCCGCGTTGGCGCTGGTCGTCAGCACGCCAGCAAAAGGCCCGCGCCCGAACTTCGCCGCGACCGGCTCGATCCGCAGCAGCGGCGCGAGCACGCTCGTATGCCCCCGCGCGCGCAACGCCGCGGCGGTGCGCTCGCCGTCCTCCTGCGGCCGGGTGACAAGGAGGCGCACGACATCACCGCGGGGCGAAGAAATCCGCGGGCGCGCGGCGCTTAAGCTCGCGGCCCGCCTCCGCGCCGATCGCCGCCGCGTCCGCGCGCGAACCGGCGCAAGCGGTCTCGTGCGCTTCGCTGCCGTCCGGCCGCAGGATCAGGCCGCGGAACTGGAGCGACTGCGCGGCGAGCGCCGCGTGTCCGGCGATCGGCGTGCGGCACGAGCCGTCGAGCACGGCGAGGAACGCGCGCTCGGCGGTCAGCGCCACGCTGGTGTCGGCGTGATCGACCGCAGCGACGAGACCGCGCACGCGCGCGTCCGCCGCCCGCGTTTCGATCGCGATCGTCCCCTGGCCGACCGCGGGAAGAAATTCCTCGACCGGCAGGATCGCCGTCGCGGCGGACGCGAGCCCGAGCCGCTTGAGCCCGGCGAGCGCCAGCAGCGTCGCATCGGCCGCGCCTTCGTCGAGCTTGCGCAGCCGCGTCTCGACGTTGCCGCGGAAGTTGGCGACCGCGAGGTCGGGCCGCAGCCGGCGCACCTGCGCCTGGCGCCGCAGCGCCGACGTGCCCACCACGCTGCCGGCGGGGAGCGCGTGCAGGCTCGTAGCCTTGCGGCTGATGAAGGCGTCGCGCACGTCCTCGCGCTCGAGACATGCGGCGAGCGCGAGGCCGTCGGGCAGCACGGTCGCCATGTCCTTGGCGGAATGCACCGCAAGATCGATCGCGCCGTCGATGAGCGCCTGCTCGATTTCCTTGGTGAAAAGGCCCTTGCCGCCGACGTCGGCGAGCGGCCGGTCCTGAATCCGGTCGCCGGAGGTGCGAATGGCCCTTATCTCGATCGCATCCGGCGCCCAACCATGGGCCGCCGCCAGCCGATCGCGCACTGCGCGCGCCTGCGCGAGCGCCAACGGGCTGCCGCGCGTGCCGATGCGCAGCATGATCGACGATTGCACCATGCCGCTGTTATAGACCCTCTGCCATGCTCGTGCTCGGCATCGAGACCACCTGCGACGAAACCGCGGCGGCGGTGGTGCGCCGCGACGACACGGGCCTGGGCGGCATCCTCTCGAACGTCGTCTTATCGCAGGCGGCCGAGCATGCCGCGTTCGGCGGCGTGGTGCCGGAGATCGCCGCGCGCGCCCACGTCGAGGTGCTCGACCGCATCATCGCGACCGCCATGAAGGAGGCGAACGCGGATTTTGCGTCGCTCGCCGGTATCGCGGCGGCGGCCGGGCCGGGCCTGATCGGCGGCGTCATCGTCGGGCTCACCACCGCCAAGGCGATCGCGCTCGTGGCCGAGAAGCCGCTCGTCGCCGTCAACCACCTGGAGGCGCACGCGCTCACCGCGCGGCTCACCGACGGCGCAGCGTTTCCCTATTGTTTGTTTCTTGCGTCGGGCGGCCACACGCAGATTGTCGCGGTGCTCGACGTCGGCCGCTACGAGCGCCTCGGCACCACCCTCGACGACGCTATCGGCGAAGCCTTCGACAAGACCGGCAAGCTGCTCGGGCTTCCCTATCCGGGCGGGCCCGAGGTCGAGCGGCGCGCCGCGCACGGCGACGGCGCGCGCTTCACCTTGCCGCGCCCGCTGCTCGGACGCGCCGAGCCGGATTTCTCGCTCTCCGGGCTCAAAACGGCCCTGCGGCTCGAGGCCGAGAGGATCGCACCGGTCTCGGAGCAGGATGTCGCCGACCTGTGCGCCTCGTTCCAGCAGGCGATCGTCGACGTGGTCACCGATCGCGTCGGCGCCGGGCTGCGCCTGTTCCGCGAGCGCTTCGGCGGGCCGACCGCGCTGGTCGCCGCCGGCGGTGTTGCCGCCAACCAGGCGATTCGCCGCGCGCTCAACCGCGTGGCGATCGCGGCCGGCACCGTGCTTACCGTGCCGCCGCCCGCGCTCTGCACCGACAATGGCGCCATGATCGCCTGGGCGGGCGCCGAGCGGCTCGCCCGCGGCATGACCGACACGCTCGCGGCGAGCCCGCGCGCACGCTGGCCGCTTGATACGCCACGCCCGGCTGCGGCTGTAAGATGAACCTCGACCACATCGCGGTGGTGGGCGCGGGCGCGTGGGGCACCGCGCTCGCCAACGTTGCCGCGCGCGCCGGCCGGCGGGTCACGCTGTGGGCGCGCGATCCCGCCACGGCGACCGCGATGGCGGTGAGCCGCGAAAGCCGGCGCCTGCCGGGCTTTCGCCTCGACCACCGTGTCACCCCGACCGCCACCTTGGCGCAGATGGCAGACGCCGACGGCGTGCTGCTCGCAGTGCCGGCGCAGTCGCTGCGCACGGCCGCGGTGGCGCTGGCGCCGGTGCTGCGTGCGCAGACGCCGGTCGTCGGCTGCGCCAAGGGCATCGAGCGCGGCACCCGCAAGTTCATGAGCGAGATCATCGCCGAATGCCTGCCGCAGGCGGTCCCGGCGACCCTCTCGGGTCCCGGCTTCGCCGAGGACGTGGCGCGCGGCCTGCCGACCGCGGTGACGCTCGCGGCCGCGGACGAAACGATCGCGCGCGCGCTGGCGCTGGCGCTCGGCGCGCCGGCGTTCCGTCCCTATCATTCGACCGACGTGCGCGGGGTCGAGATCGGCGGCGCGGCCAAGAACGTGCTCGCCATTGCGGCCGGCATCGTCGTCGGCCGCGCGCTCGGCGCGAGCGCGCTCGCCGCGCTTACCACGCGCGGCTTTGCCGAGCTGGCGCGCTTCGGCCGCACGTACGGCGCGCGCAGCGAAACGCTCACCGGGCTCTCCGGCCTCGGCGATTTGATCCTCTCGTGCGTGAGCCCGCAGTCGCGCAACTATTCGCTCGGCTTTGCGCTCGGCAAAGGCCGGAGCGTGGAAGAAGCGCAGCGCGACGGCAAACTCGTCGAGGGCATGTTCACCGCGTCGGTGCTGGTCGAGATGGCGAACGAGCGCGGCGTCGACATGCCGATCGCCACCGCGGTCGCGGCGATCCTCGACAAGCGCCTTGATGTCGACGCCGCCATCGATTCATTGTTGACGCGGCCGCTGCGAGCGGAGGGTTGAGCCATGGCCTACTGGCTGCTGAAGACCGAGCCGGATTCATATTCGTGGGACGATCAGCTCAAGAAGGGCGCCAAGGGCGACGCCTGGACCGGCGTGCGCAACTTCCGCGCCCGCGAATATCTCAAGGCGATGAAGAAGGGCGACCTCGCGTTCTTCTATCACACCGGCGACGAGAAGCAGGTCGTCGGCATCGTCGAGGTCATCCGCGCGGCCTATCCGGATCCGACCGACAAGGAAGGCGTGTTCACGGCGGTCGACATCAAGGCCGTCAAGCCGCTCAAGCAGCCGGTGACGCTCGCGGCCGTGAAGGCCGACAAACGCCTGAAAGAGATGGTGCTTGCCAAACAGCCGCGCCTCTCGGTGCAGCCGGTGACCGCGGAGGAATGGAAGATCGTGAGCGGCATGGGCGGTTTGT
>Ga0153928_1000334_pt1 | contig 24168 bp, 13 predicted proteins | sample TSNJ012MetaG_FD_106656 | JGI IMG/M metagenome (GOLD analysis project Ga0153928, IMG submission 106656) | Attine ant fungus gardens microbial communities from New Jersey, USA - TSNJ012 MetaG | ecosystem: Host-associated > Fungi > Mycelium > Unclassified | place: USA: New Jersey, Wharton State... | reverse complement strand
GGTATATTAAGTCTAAAGGGTAACGTATTTGTCTATATACTTTTTTTAGAATTCGAATGCTAATGCCAGCAAGAGTTGTGATCCTGAATGTCATGAAAGCATGTCAGTAGAAAGAAAGGTCAGATACTTCAGACGGGTAGGCATGATCCTAAACCAGTCTCGAGAACCTGTAGGCAAAGAAAAGAATGAGGACCTTACTCGGGATTACATGGACTGGTAACGACGATCACAAACTCCATCACAGCTAGAGATGAGACCGACTGGTTACAGATGAGGAACCTCCTGTCTGTTAAACCAAGACAGGCTGATATTCCGCATCGAAGGTTATGCTTGATTGCACAGAATTGGGTCACATAATGTGATTCATTAAGGGGGATAAACCGAACCTGGTTTCTTCATTTACAGGATTACCGAGGCAAGAGCCCACGTATTCGGTATAAAGTGAGAAAAATGATCTGCTTTTTGATCAATAAATGCCTAACTCCCTTAAGTAGTTTACCGAGAGCAGTTTACCGAGAGAAGTATATCTTGTTAGACTCCTTATATTGGAGTAGAGCATTGGGACCAAAGTCTTGACTTTATTACTTTATAGACTTATCCCTCAACAACGCACTAGCGGAATACCTGGATAAGCTGGTACGTCTCTAGAGCCTTTGCTTTGGTGGCTGCGTGGTCTAAGATATCTTATAGGAGTGTGTTCATAGAGAAAAGACTGAGAAAACTCCGGGATTAAGGGCTTTAGGGATCAATGCACCGAGTGTGCCCCATTTCTTTCCAATTAATCTTTTCGGAGAGAAGTCACGTCCTCTGATATCTCATCAGTGGTGCGAAAGTGTCCATAAACCTATAAACCTAAGAAAGGGGGCCAGAGGATCTCCTAGGCACGGATCTAGGATCGTTAAACCTTATCCAAGGAGAGGGGTGCACCAACTTTCTTAGTTATTCAAGTTTCATTGAAGAATTTCATATTAAGGAGTGAGTCAAAGTTGAATTGAATTCTCGTCAAAATAGGAGGTTGCTCCTGGCGTGGACTTGGAATTCTAAGCCGAAGTAAGTCGAATAAGTCGAATTGGACAGTTTTCCGGTAGCTTGGATTCGATCGATTCGAAATATGGCAGCGGAATATGGCAGAAGAATGTCAATTCTTTCCTTTTCAATTGTTTCCTTTTCAGTTGACAGCATTGGTAGATATAGATATAAAGGAGAGAGCAGGTCCAGAACAAAGAGATGGTTCTTCATTAGTGGATGGGTACAACCCCTTCCTATTAGGTCATTTCAATACCTAGAACGTCTTTAGGGGTGATTTAGGTACCAGATCCCATGTCAAAGAGGGAACATCACTTAATAGGCCCTGTAAAAGCCCTTAGATTGAAACTTCCAAGGTCAGGAACTGGGAGTTGGGGTTAGAGTTCATGTTCGAGTTGGAGTTAGTTGTTCCATTTGTTCGGAGAAGTGGGAACGAACAGAGCTCAAGCAAAGCGATGAGGTGATGCTCCATTTGTTTAAAAGGAGGTGGGGTACTTACACTTACAAGTAAGAGGTCAGACTTCTTCCATTTGTGAGGACTGGAGGTACGACTGAAAGCAAAGAGAGAGCAGGTCTTCAACTAGGGATGGTTAGTCTTCTGACGCTGCGTTGTTCGATGGACGGATGATAGGATGCTTGCTGCCTCCTCTTCTTCTAGAACGCAGCAAGGCAAGACGGAGGTATGAGGCATCGTTTGAAAGGAGCTATTGCTACTAATACTACTAACTAGCTTTAGTAAGTGCTACTTAAGTGTAGCTTAAGTCTAGCTTTAGTAACTAATACGAGCTACTTCTTTCCGACTCCCGGGCTAGCGCACCCGATGACTCCCGTTGGGAAAGGTGGGACTCTGCTAATGAGTGAGAGTTTTTAGGGTTGAATGGGGAACAGAGCGAAGGCAAGAACGGAGCTCGACTTCGGGTGGTTTAGGCTTGAGGATGGGGTACGGAGTGAGACTCCTTACATGAGTAAGAGGATTGGATGGTAAGCGCCTTCTATATGCCTATGGGTTCTCGGTACATGATTCCAATACACGAGGTATCGACTATCAGGAAAGGAAAGCTCTTAGCTTAGATAAAGTAGCTTAGGTAAAGCCTATTCAATATGGACATCAAACACAGTTCCTACGACCTCATTTCATTCTCATTGCCGCCTTTCCCCGGGTGATGAGGTACCCGCTTCCTATGATCAAGAGGGAACATCACTTATAGCACGCATATAAGGGCATCTGGAGAACGTGAGCACTTGAATTACCACCTACTGTTGGTCTTAGGGGTTGGTTTACCGACGTTGAGAAGGTATGGGCGACAAAGACAATCTCTGACTGACGACCGGTTAACAAGGACTGATTCAAGTACCGGAGAGCCATTAATACCGGCTCGGAAGAGAGACCGGTGCTATGTAAATGTGCTGGAGCCCTGTCCTATGTACTTTGTTTCGAGTGGTAGGTAGACGACCCTTTCCTATGAGATGGAGTATCACAGCTAAGGCTAAGCCTGTGGTTAGAATCCTTTTTAGGAGAGGGGTAAAATAACCTAGGATCAACCTGCCTTTTAAACCATCTCGTGAGTGTTTACATGTTCAACAAAGAAGTCAAGCTTTCTATAAGCACAAATGGGCTTAGGCTGTTTACAGACACGACTAGAAGGAGTGGGGAGGGAGACCCATAAATCAGGGTTAGGGATCGATCGGAGATGGGGAACTGGAGTTCATGCTCGACTTCGTACCCTCGGCTTAGGAAGTTGGAACAAATCCTCTACGTTCAAACTGTTGTTTACCCCTGCCTGTGGGTGTTTGGATGTCAAATTAGGGAACTCACCTTTTCAATAAGTCGAAATAGCCATAGCCATACATTGAAAGCACTTTAAAACCAAGGTTGGGAGTGAGACTTCGAGCCGGCTTTCCCTTTAGTCTTCACTCTGAGGAATAGGTTGGAGGTAACCTAGCTAATATAATTAAGTAATAAGGGGATGGGGGTTTACCCACTCAATTGTAAAGAGAGGATTGATATTTAATATTCCATCTGGCCTATTAAATAGGTATTTCAATGCTTATTCACCCTCTTATTCAGAGGTTGTAGCTATTCAGAGGTTGTAGCAAATCCTCTACTCTAATCTTCTTTTTAAGCTTACCCGCGGGTCTTTCTACCTGAAAGAAGGAAGTCAAGCTTTCTTTAAGCACAAATGGGCTTAGGAAACCAATCACCTATAAGCCAAGGAAACCGTGGACCCTAAGTAAATAGGAGAGTGGGTTGGCTACCTTCCTTAATAAGGAGAGGTTGGTATGAGTTATTCCCATTAGGTAATCTCTATACCTTGAACGTATTTATGGGCTAAGGGGGTACCCCCCCGCCTATGAGAAAGTTGAATAATTGCATATAAGAAGATAGTCAAAGCAGAATGGCTTTCTCTAGTTCGATCAAGGTCGGCAAGGAGAGAGGCTACTGGGTCGAATTGGACCCTTTACAAGGAGTTACTCAGAAAGAAAGAAAGGGGACGCTTCCTCCGTATAGGTCTCGGGCAGGCAGAGAGGAAATCAGAGACTATCCCATTATTTAAGCAATCCACAATTACTATAGTATAAGTAGAGGAAAGAAATGAAGAATGTGCGCCGAAGCGTTTAATAAAGCGGTGCATATTCTTTTCTGATTGCCGTCGTCGACTATTGTTGGTGACTCCCCTCATCAAAAGCTTTTTCAAAAGATTCCAGACTATTTATATTTCTTCACTTTGTTTTTCTCTGTTTTCCTCATATTGATGATTCACAAAGAAAAACAAATGTGAGTTCAGCTTTTAAAGAGCTATTGATGACGGGTTAGGTAGGGCAATTATCCATTCTTGCCTTTAGCCGCAAGGGATAATGTGATATAATGACTGACTACTCTTAGCCTAGGTTCAGCTGCTCCATTTTCTTTCGAAATTAGGCTCGCATTCAAGGTATGGAACCCCCATTCTTCACCCCGCCATGTCTCAAGATCATCAACTATTTCTTCCCAATCTTTTCGTAGACGATCAATATGTCTCCAATCTGGAACACATGCGTCTAGGTGCGGAGCCCTTTATAACTGCTACGTCGATCCTTAAAGTTTGGCTCGTTTTTTTCCGAGCTAAGACGTGGTTCTGCTCTCATTGGTGCTCTCGCTTTTCATCTTTTTTGTTACTTAAGCTATTTTCCGCCTCAGTCTTCGTCGTTCCATTTGTCCCCGTCCCTAGTGATATCTGAATGAAAGGTGTTAAGATATTGAAGTAGATGAAAAGCTGCATCTAGATGAGGTTGGCGTGGATAGCTGAGGAATTGGCTCAAGTGTTGGACTGCATAGGAGATGTCAGGACGTGTCAAATTGAGGTAAAGCAACCTGCCTAAGCTTACATTATTCGTCTTATCTGAAGCTTGAGCAGGAAACGAAGGTAATACCAGGAAATAGTCAAGGAAAGTAGCTAAGGTAAGATCCCACTCTGATAGCCGAGGGTAAATCCTGTAGCTTCTGCTAGCCTAAGTTGCTCTTAGCCAGTCTTGTTCCCAGCATCGATGAACCCGCCCACGATCCGGTAGCACTCCGAATATCTACCCTTCCTCGCTTCGAAGTCCCGATTAGAGAGGAGGGATAAAGTAGATAGAGTACGCTTCCTGCTTTCCGCCCAGCCGGTAGCTTAACTAACTAACCAACCCTTTCTTCCTTTGAAGGAGCAGCTAAGAAAGTAGCTCTTAGAACGAGGGATAACTCTCAGGAGTGGCAAGAAAAAGAAGGAAGTTTCCCTGGTGAAAGCAAAAAACCTTACTTCGCTCCTCACCACTCTTTACTCTTTTCTTTCCCGCCTAACTGAGAAATCCCTTCCTTCGCGCCTGTACTCCAACTTGGTCCTCAAATGCCTGGTTCTGGACTCCATCCTTCTCGTATGAACTGCCCAAACAACGCTCGGGATGACAGACACACTTCGGACGGAGATGCTTTTTGTACGAGATCTATTGGTTCAGAAAAAGAGCTACTAAAAGGTAAACGTTTTCCCCGATCCCAGATCAAGAACAAAGTCCTAAACAAAGTCTTTCTCCTCACCGACAAAGCAGAGTGCTAATCCCGATCAAAAGCTCCTGATATTCCCGAGGACAAGCCTTATCAAAAATCCTCTTCCCATTCATGAAGTTTACAGCAGTAGTACCACTCCTGCCGTCAACATGATGTTCTCTCTTCTATGCAATTAGAAGAGCGAAGCGAGTCAGTCTATTAATGAGTATGAATAGTAGGGGGTGCAGAGTGAACCTTCCTATTCCAACGGCGATGTAAAGAAAGATTCTTCACCAGAGACTCTCGCACCGGGATATGAGTTGAAAACTGCTCGTAGGGAGAGTACTTAAGCTTGACCAGTAGTTGGTATGGCGGAGTGAAGGCTTAGCTTTGAAAGAAAAGAAGATCTTGGACAGGAAAGGCTCAATCTAATCCGGGTATTCCCTATAGTAAGTAGTCTACTTTGCAGTAAAGAAAAGAAGGGGGTCGGCTTACCGCGTATATCTTATCACTGAGTCTTGGGGTGAACCAAAGGCAAGGGAATGAAGACTCGGCTAAGCCGGGGATGAGTGAAAGCATTCTCATGAGTTGGATAGGAACGAAAGTCACTCTTCTGAGCCAAGGAAGGAAAGCCCCCCTATCACTTAAAGCCTGATAGTCAAGATTCTTCAACCTCAACCGAATAAAGATCGGGATCAATATCAGGTTTAATGGATCTTTCGGCAAAGACAGAGAGGAACTCTTCTGAAAGAAGGTTTGTAGTTGACCCAATAGGGTTTTCAAAGATAGATGAAACCGAAACCTTCCCTCTTTGCTGTACTCGTTATATGGTTACATACGCTAATTAAGTTGAAGGGACTCAGTCTTTAGGAGCTATTTCCTTTCAGTTTGATTAAAAGTACCTTTACTTTAAGTGGAGTAAATTCCTCGAAAGAAGCGTCTGAAAGCAGGCATGCTTGGGGATAGGCCTATGATCCTATGAAGACTTTCTGGGCCAATCGTGACCTTGATTGGTTCGAAAAGTGCGTTGGAAAGTCTTTCCCGCCTTCCCCTCCAGAATTGACTATTCATTTCTGTAGGATTGGGATTGGAATAGTGGAAGAGAGGGGGCCAGCCGAAAACTAAGAAAAGTTTCACATAGTGTAACATAGTTCAACGAACAACTCATTTGAAACTTTTCTTCAAAGCGACTACGTACCTTAGTTGAACTATGTTCAACTCATTCGACCGAAGTCTCTGCGAGAGGGACGAAGTTGCTCGACCGGAAGGGAGAGGAATTGAATGATTATCCTCTTGTTTGTTACACCGGGCCGGGCTTCTACCGCTTGCTCTGCTCGCAGCTTACACAGGGCTGTCGGAGGACTAGATCCTGCGAGACCTCATCTGAATAGGTGTCGCTCCGTCCGTGCCTTGCTCAATGAATAAAGCATCTGGCTCTGGAATTGGATGTGAACCTATACCATCACCCTATCATTTTCAGACGTATATTCCCACCGTCAGGCGCATAGTAGCTGTAGAGAGCTCGATCGAAATCTCGTAAGTAAGAGAGATGTCGCATATCAGCTGTTGGTGGCTTAGACTAGACCCCAAGGGCGAGAAGTCAGCCTTGATGACGGGAGCTTTTTGAGTTCGAAAGAGAAGAAGCGGGGTAGAGTAATGGTAAACTCATGATCTGAATGAGTGTAACTATGTTCAACTCATTCAGTTCAAGAAGTCTAAGAGTCTATAAGCTTCTCAAACCTACGTATCTTTACGTTCAACTCCGTTCGTTTATTCCACTCGTTCGGCACGTCCTAGGGACCCCCCTCTTACTATAAAATACTATATAACTAACTATATATAATTTTTGGGGAAGATGGCGGTTTCTAATGACCGCCGTATCTATCTTTTTCCATCCCGCCGACGAATCATAGGTACCCACACCCCAGGCAGAGTTAGTGAGCCGTGTAATAGGCGACCATTTCGCGCGGTTCGGGGGGCACTTGAGTCAGCCGCCGGCGCCCGACTGCGTCTTGACCCCTATCCAATTTTTGGGCCAATTCCCTCTTCGTACTACCAAAAAATGAGATTCTTGCCGAATCCGAGTTTGCTGCTCCAACCATTACCAAACTAATACCTATTCTGTTTAGTACTTCAGGTGCTTCTGTTGCGTATAATGTAAATCCCGTAGCGGATAAATTCCAACGAGCCTTTCAAACTAGTACTTTTTGTAATCGACTCTATAGCTTCTTCAATAAACGCTGGTTCTTCGATCAAGTTTTGAATGACTTTCTAGTCAGATCGTTCTTGCGTTTTGGATATGAAGTCTCATTCGAAGCTTTAGACAAAGGTGCTATTGAGATATTGGGCCCCTATGGTATCTCGTACACATTCCGACGATTGGCCGAGCGAATAAGTCAACTTCAAAGTGGATTTGTTGTGCGAAGAGTGCGTTATGACCCGTGGCCGCCTGCCCGGTGGGGGCGGCTCCTCCGTTGTGGGTAAACGGGAAACCCGACTCTACGAACCCGAGGAAAGGCTGCACAGCAGTAGTAGGGACGTTAAGACCGGAGCTTTTTGTAGTGCTAGCAAGAATGCAAGTGAATCAATTTCATTCCCTAGCGAGTGAAATGCTTACGCCCCTTTAGAGATAGGGGCCAGCAAAAGAGCTCGTTCTTCCATTTTGAGATCTTTAAATTCGTAAGATCATGACTTTACTAATAGAATATCAATCAAGGTTAGGGGGCTGAGAAGCTGTTGCTTGCTGCTTGCTGTCTACTTCGCGAGCCTTCTGTGCCCTGTTTTTTCACTTCCCTTTTTTCTTCCGTCCACGAGGTTCTGAAAGAAAGAAAGGGGCGGCTATCTGGCGGGAGTCGTTTCGGTTGTATGCCACGAGGCCCCTATGGACAAGGGGACAAGTTAATTCTCGCTTTTGAGCGCAGGCAGCCTTCTACCATCCATCCCATTGCATTCTATCGTCTCATATTGTACTGTACCGTATCAGACCAGATAGATCTATTGAGTGAGAGAAAGGTAGTGTAACTAATTAGATATTCTTTCTTTTTTTATTGATAGGGATCCCATTCATTCCTAGATTCCCATCACTACGGATTAATTGTCCCTACCTAACTACATGGTAGTGGTCTAGAGAGCGCAATTGCTAGAGCACGGGAGAATGAAGAGTAATGATTTCAGCAAGAGCAGCCGGACAGACTACTATAGTGAGTCTAGTGACTACTAGAGTAGAGTTAAGTCAAAAGGTATAGTATAGCAGCCTTTCCGAGCGAGCCTCGGGGATCTCCTGTAAACCCCCATGATGTGGTAAAGGGAGGATATTAGGGGAAGCAGTGAGTGGAGATTCTCCTGCAGAGAGCCGGATGAGGGGAGACCTTCACGTCCGGTTCGGAGGGCGGGGATATCCCGACCCTACTATCATTATGCCTTTGCAATGTTACTTGGTTCAACTCTATTTGTGACCTTTTTTCGTATGTGGGACTTTCTATCTTCTTGGGTAGATAATCGATCGTCGTTCATTTGGATAGTGAGTAGTTTTTATAATAATAAGTCAAGTCAAGAATAATAATCGAACTGGAGGAGCTTGCCGGGATGGCTTGGTAAGCAAGCAACCAGGCGCCAACTCCCAGTTCTTTCTCTTCTTTCTTTTTTAGTTTAATGACAGTTCATCAAAACAATTGTCCAAGATTGCTAGATCGAGCACGCGACGCGCATAGTCTTAAGCCCAAGAACGGGTTGTATCCTTTTAAATTAAACATTTTGACTACTTCCTTGCCTCAAAAAAGACAAGAAATAAACGGAGACGTGTCACCAAAGCAACACTTTCAGGATTAATTACAGGACATGGTGATCTTCGATCTCCACCATTGGCTTGACCTGAGGCATCGGGGACTCACCACAACCTCATGCCCATCCAGAGCAGCACACGTTCCTTCCATCGTCTGATCTCCTCCTGAGACTTCTTTCGCCTCCTCTCCTTTCAGTCGAGCCAACCTTCGTTTCCTCTCGCATTCGCTCGAGTCATTTCATACCTATCCCTCCGGTCGAGATCTTTCAGAACGTAAACTACACTTGCTCGGTGTGATGAGCATCTTTTTACTCGAAAGAAAGGAGTACACTTCCACTGCATCTTTCAGACCATGACCTTTGTTTCAACATTTTATCCTTACTTTACCTAGGACTCTTATTTCATTCTAAGTCTGTTATTTCCTCTCTCTCTTCCTGCCCCGGTGGGGAGCTGCAATTAAACTTAAGGCAGGGGAGTATGGCGCGATCAGTCTACGTACCGAACTCTTCCATTCCATCGTGTAATCAGTCCGATCCATGTAGGAATCCATTTTAGACATCCCTTCTAACAGCATGCGTGCCACATGGGCTGACTCGACAGACAGTCAGAAAAGGAGGATCGTTAGCTGCGAGTGAAGCGACTGAGGGAGCGGCAGCTGGTTAGGGAACTCGACTTACTTGAACCGGTAACGCTAAGGTTTGCACTTTGGTATTCCATTTTGGTTGGTAAGTAAGCTGAGCTGAGCTAAGGATCTGCTCTTACTTAATCTCGGATACGCGGAACCAACCTCATGAGAAAGCTTTCGTCTCCTCTCCTCTGACTTGGTCAACATCCGATCCGGCTCCTTCTTGAGTCGCCTCGCTTCTTTACTCTGCTTCTTTGGGTCCGGACTGCGGAGAAAGCTCCTGATTGAAACTATCCAGTTGAAGCAAAAAGCCATGTTTTCGAGTTCGATTCCCTAGATACAGCTTTCGTCAAGCCTCTTCTTATTATACGAAATTAAGAGGCTGCAGATGAACAGAAGGAAGTCTTCGTCGTGGAGGTTCTGTCTGAGACAACCATCTGGCCTTGCGGCTCATATTGACTTGATAGTCAGTGGATTAAGATGTGCGAATTCAATCTCTATATATCATATCCCCGGACGAGGCGCCCGATGAAGAAGCATTTGCTGGTGCGACATAAAGAAAAAGAGAGGGAGCGAAGCTTGCATTACCTGCCCCTTATCCATCTCTAGCAGCTTGCATTCCCATATTCCTTATATGATTAGATGTCACTTTCTTTAGTTTAGCAGCTCCGGTATCGGTAGCATTCTCAGCTGATTCAATAGCCGGAGATGACAAGGGTTACGGATTCAATTGCTAAGAGCGCATTCTGCCCATTCGATGCGTATTATAGGAAAAAAATTCTTCACTGACTTCACCATCAGCTGTTTCTTCTACCATTAAGACTCTTTCAGGAGAAGTGAACTTAAAAAGTTCAGAGGCCTCTTGTCTTCTTCTTTTATAATCCTTCCGTAAACCCCTTGTCATTAAGAGCTTAAGACGAAAGGCAAGGACCAAGAAGAGTTACTCGTTCTAAAAGACCCGAGAGTATATTCACTCTTCTCTAAGGCATGAAAAGAGAAGGAGTACTTTTCTTTACTACACTTTAAAAAAAAAAAAGGAAGAGTTCCTTAATGCTTTAACTAAGTAAGTAAACTACCTTGCAGTGCAAAGTCTAAGATCAAGAGGTCTTTCGCAGGAAAGTCACTTTAGCCTCTTTCTTTCTAAGGCGGGGTGTGAAATTAGACCCTATTGATTCCTCTAAAGTAGGATTTCCGCTAACGAGAAGCCTACTTCTATCAAAAACTTTACTGACTCTGGAGGTTGGATCCGATCCGAAAGACAGAGTTCAATCTTCTTATTTGCATGAAAGATGCCCTTATCATACTAAGGCGCTAAGACGCTGTTCACAACCTAAAAAGAAGATGTTGAACCCTGTACAGAGGTCTAGCCCCCGCTTTTATAATATCTTATAAAAGAGTAAGAATGTCTTATTTAGACAAAGAAAGCTATAGCGCATAGCGCAACCAAGGAATAGTATGATATTTCGAGTTTTATGAAAACAGCGCTCCTAAACGGGCCTCCCCTTCCAATTCAAGAGTTAAGAAAAGCTCGTATTCTTTTTAGTTTAGAATGAATATAGGAAAAAGAAAGAGGAGTACGCGAAAGCAAGTATTTAACTTGTTGTCTTTTCTTAACTCTTTCTGATAATGATTCTTAGGTCCCTTGCGGATTGGAAAGCGAATCCTAAACTTGACTTTGAAAGAGCTTCAAAACCCTTTCCTTTAAAATGTCAGCTGTTTTGCCCCGTTCATGACTTTCTCATGTTGGTGTTGCGTACCACAAGAGGTTACATTCTCCCGGACTCGGCCTCTTGACTTGCTAGTTGGAAATCTGGTGTGCTATAGTTTCTCCAGTCGGCTACCGGCGGGTGGTCTTTTTTCTCTTTGAAACTATGCTATGCTTGTTTGATAGGTCGTTCGCGTCTAGCGCGGTTCATTCTGCGCTGGAGACTAACATCTTTTAGGTACCCTGGTTAAAGCGGCCCGGATCCTCGCTTTCTTTTGTAGCTGGACAACTTCTCGGATATCATTCCTCTTGGCCCGCAATACAGATCTCTTATCTTCATGAAAAACAATGCTTCCCAAAAGATACTGGATAAATGTGAATGTCCGAGGAGGTTCTCTCCATATCGATTAGATTCTCGTCGTATGATGGATCTGGTAAACCAACTTACAATTACACAAGAGAAGAAGAAGTCAACTCGCCGGTCAAAGAATTCCCTTTCGAGAAGACCAAGACGACTCCTTTCAGTCGTACCTTTTAAGGGGAGCTCTTTTTTTGGTAGGGATGGGAGTAAAGAGCTCTAACAGAAGAGCGGCAAGAGCTTCTCCGAAAAGACCTGTTCTCTTATCGCTTTGAACATTCTCCTGGGTTCCTAGCCCAAAGAGAAAGACAAGGCTGAGGTGCCCCTTCTACCATCTGAGGTGGAATACGGATCCTTCTTTGCTGAGTTTGTTCTATGGAATAGGCCCTCTCACTCTATCTCATGTCGGAGAAGATTATGTATGAATTTGAATACCCACAAACGTCTAAGAGGTCAGCTACTTAGTTTTTTTTTTTAAGGTATCTCTTGATCGAAGGGTTCAAGCCGCTAAAGCGGAAAGATATATCTCTTCGTCTGAAGCGTTGTGGATTTAGGCGTGTCACGCCAACCTTCTGTAAGTTCCTGGATAATCGTTCCCGGATAATGCCTGCCGCAGGGACTAACCCTATCTTCGCGCATACTTCCTTGTTTGTCTGGGAGTTGAATCAGAAGCATCAAATTCAAGCTTCTTTACAGGACCTCTTCTATTTCCCTCCATTCTTCTTCCTAGTGACCTAGGAGTTGGGTTCGTGACACGAATCTACTTTTTTTCTTTGACGGCTCAGCACGAAGATGCTTACGAGACGCTACTCGGAAAACATTAGCTACAGGCGGCCAGAGTTGGGAAGGATTAGGCGGCAAGCACACAGTCGATAAAGTAGATCCGGCCCAGGGTTACCCTGCACTTGCAAGACGGATCGAAGGAGGAAGCCAAGACGCCAAGTTAAGATTCCAGTGGAGATGAAGACCATCAGACACCGATTCTGAGGATTCAGGACACAATACAAGAGAGAGATGGAGTCGTCTGGTTGCAACACGACTTGGGAAACGTTTTTTGATGAGCAGCTCTACAGGTGTACGAGAAAGACTATATAAAGACTATGAAGCGCTGGAAGAAGACTTCAGGCAGGTCATCGATAGTTGACGACGGTGGACCTGGGGAGGAGCACTTTACTTTATGCCCCAGCATTACCAGCATATAGTCTTTAGAAAAGAAATTTTTGGAGCCGGCGTATGAGGCGCAAAAGGACAGATGGCATTACCAAGAACCAGAGATGGTGCGACTGAACCTCGGCACCGCTTTGTATATTAAGTCTTGCGGTCTAGTCCTTCAGAGGTATTCTTAGTGAAAGGACAATTCACCTCCCTTTACCTTTTCCGGCGTCACTTAACCACTCTGGCATTCCTAGGTGTATTCCTTCTTTTCTAAGTAAGATGATAAGTAGGAGGGGCGAAACTGCGGATCAACTGGTTCACTTTTCTCTTTTTTATCTTTCGATGTTTTCGTTAATAAAGTGGATTCTTCTTAGTCTTAGAAAGAAAGGTACGATTCTATCGTGAAGAGGCCGTCCTCTGTCCCTGAAGATCTATTTAACGATCTCATACAGGTATGTCTAGATTTGGTTGAAAGGTATGTCCCCTGGGCTCTTAAGATTCCTTATGAATCTTGGACTGGACTTCGGTGGCTACCGAAATGGTCATCGTCACCTGTTAAGGATTCGGCATTCGGCGTATCGGGAGCTAAGAAAACTCCCTTCCACCTGGAGCTCTTCGCAGTCTCCCTGTAGGATAAGGCTTCTTTGTTTGGTGCTGATGGTAAGAGCCCGAGCCCGAGTAAGAACTCTAGACTATGACCATTTTCAGCCGAATGCAAAGAGTGGGCCTCTCGATACATTCTGCCTTTGTTTTGTTCTTTTTCTTTTCCTAGGGGGGTATTCCCCCAGAAGTGGGAATGCTCTCCCGAATTGAAAGATTTTTCATGGAATCTATATCAACATCTAGATTCCGTCGAATCGATTTACTGTCGTGCGCCGCTCGCTGTTCAAGAATTCTTGTTTAGGCAGTTCATAACATCCATACCCACCATTTGGGCGAACGACGGGGATTGAACCCGCGCGTGGTGGATTCACAATCCACTGCCTTGATCCACTTGGCTACATCCGCCCTTGCCCCCGAACGGGGTTCAATCTCTATCTACGATCAGACCCTTTCAGAACCCCTATGACCGCTATCAAAGAGAAGCTTTTTCCTATACTATAAGCGTGTTTTGGAATTAGGTTGAAGCCAAGGCTTCAACAATCGATACCGATTGCCTGGCAATCAAAGGTTGGGCTGTTCACTTCATTGATTTGACTTCACTTTACTTAAGATTTAAGTAAAGATAGTGGGGCTCATTTAGTAGACAGCAAGCACCTACTCCTATCCAAATGAAACAAAAGCGAAGCGAGCCTCTATCAGAGAAAGCCATTCTTGCAGAACAGAACAAAGTATAGGTTCTGGAAAAAGCGCACCCCTAAACTACAAGCTTTGAAGCCCCTACTTCTTTTTTTTATAGGATATTTTAAGAAGCCCCTTTCTACAAACCTTTCTATAATATAAGGCGTCTCGGACGTTCTTCGCATGTTTGAGCGGATCCCCCTTTCAGTCAGTAAGATTGTCAAAAGGCGAAAGTCAACGATCTTGAAAGCAGATCACTATCCATATCTAATCTAAATATAGAAGAACCAACACTTAAAGGGCGTAACCAACGGAAGGTTCTCACCCAGACATTGTTCTCCGACGATGTCCCCTGGACGGAAGGGGCCACCATTATCTTTCTTTCTTCAATCGTTCCGATCAGGACAAGTGGGTTGGTTCCTTTCCTCCTCCTATCTACGCAATTTTATGTCTTCGTTCGTGATCATGTTGGGAAAAAGGTAGTTTTAGAGGAGCGGATGTGAAACGGCGACCCCCCCCCTTTCCATTGAAGTAGGGAGGGCCTCCTTCCCCACCATTCTGGCCTATTTAGGGATTTTACCAATGCTGAAGGTAGCTTGCTTACCAAGCCACCCACTTTAGAAGCTAGTCGCCCGAAAGAAGCGACGAGGGCTGTCTACGAAGCCCCCCTGTAGTCGTAGTACTCGGCCCCTTGCAACTTTTATTCAAAAGGTAATCGACTTTCTCCGGTTTTCGCAATCGTAACCATTTGTCATTCCGATTACTTCATCCATAAACATAAAGTTTTTTTTCTTTTTTTAATTAGAAAGAACGGGGCCTTACTTATCTTATTTAGGGAAGATTAAAGACAAATAAAGAGATCACAAGGCTTTATGATCGGAGAAAGGGAAGGGGCGTGGTTGGTGTGTCACTAGGTCGGTAAGGGAACCCGTAGGAAGGCGAGCTACGTGAGGCCGAATTCACATCGGAAATCGCCAACATGAACACAAACTCAATCTTGAATTGCGTATAGAAACAAAACGAACCACTTCTATTCTCGGAGCTGAGGTATATGAAGAATGGCTTTTTGGTCCCTTTCGTTCAGTGGTTAGGACATCGTCTTTTCATGTCGAAGACACGGGTTCGATTCCCGTAAGGGATAGGTACTCATTCTCGGCCGCTTTCAGTTAGTGTTCATTGCTAAGTGATTGCTCGCTATCTGGCTGAAAAAGGTGGTCCAGAAGCTTCCAGCAAGCAAGACGAGATCACCACTTCTCTCAGTAATGGACTTTCTTGTTCCTTAGATGTATTTTCTTACCATTTTTTCTTTCCGACAGAAAGAATCTCCATGCATGCCTTCTTTTTCTTCTCCTTTTTCTTTCTTTTTGTGTCGAATCATGATGAAATAATCACAATGTGCCGAACCAACTATAACGGGGATTTCAGGATGTTAGGGAGCGAGCAAGGAGGCAGGCAGAGTGAAGGCAAGGCTTATAGTTATAGTTACGAGCAGGGGAAGATCGATCAGTACTGATTAACGAGACGATCGACTTGCCTTCTTTTAGTTGGCCAATCGAGTATGGATAAACAACCTTTAACGTGTCTGTCTTATATGATCGATAAGCGTCGAATGCTTTCGGAAGTTAAAGTCCTTTTATAGGAGGGAGAGTATGCTTTGGGATTAAAGGCGGGGGAGCAGGTAGCGAGAATGTCACTTTGCGCTTTGGTGATGGGAAAACTTCCGTTAAAACTTTTAAAAGAATAAGAGAAGTGAAACTGCAAAACTCATAAGAGATGAAGTACCATGTTCAAACTCAAGGGAATCCTTTTCAAATCTAATTTAAGGAAGTACATGTCAGGCCCAAAGTTCTGCTGCTGCAGACGGGTTAGGCCGAGAGACTCGTGAAGTCTCTCATGAAGGTCGCTCTGGTGTGGAAACCGGCAATTCTCTTTCTTTAAGAGTACCTTGAGCGCCAGATACCGACATGTTATATCCCGGGAGAAGGAGCATGGAATGCGATTTGGCCCCTAGGTAAACGGAAAGAAGTTCTCTTTCAATTTAATCTTTTTCAATCGCAGATATGACATGAAATATCCATAAGAATCTCGCTTTCAGACTGACTCTTCCTTCGCATTCGCAACGAGCTTGTGAAGTACAAGGTGCATCGGACGACTCCTCTTCCGAGGCAAGGATCACCAAAGGGATTCTAAAAGGTCATATTAAGACTAAAATAGTGATAGAAAGAGTCCTAATCGCCATACCATAGTGGTCCAGATCTCTAGTATCTATATCTAATTTCGGGATTTGGTTCGTTGAGACCTATAGTATAGATAACCATTAGAAAAAGTAAATAGGCCAACCCGACTCAAAGAGTCTTATGGGCGCCATCTCTGGTCACTTATTCCTTGTTTTTCCCCCGATGGAGTGAGAGACGTGGGAAAAAGGAAATACCTAACGTTTGGCCCCGTTCTTCGTTGTTGGGAGGGACAATTCCGTGTGGAGGATACGGAGCTAGGGGAGCTTCCAGATCCAGATGTTAGGGCATTTTTTTCCGAGTTCAGAACTAATCTACATAACAACACCCGAGGGTTAGGAGAAAGGGCCGGAGCAAGTGTAGTTTACGGGGCTAAAGGCTGTTACGGGCATTTCATACCTCTCTTAATGAAGTTGACATGCATGCTCGACTAACCCTAGAGCGGAGGAAGTCAGAAGAAAAGATGAAGAAAGAGAAATGGGTGACTGGGATAATAAGAATCGAAGTTAAAGATCTGCTCTGACTGTGGAACGTAGCTTAGGATCGTCTCGTTCTTACCCAGCTATTCCAACCTACCGACCACCCGTTGAACCAGTCCCAACTGGGCGATTTCAATCTGCTGATGCTTCGTAAGCGAGTTGAGCTGCATTGATTTAAAGTGAAGTCAGTCCTATAAGTAAAGTTTTTCTTTTATGTCAAGGTAGCAAGAGATTCCTTTGACTGTCCCTTGATCCTACCCCTCGGGAGTGAAACTTGCTCTCCCCACCCTCTCACATTCGTTCGAGCCTGCTTCCGCACCGTTCCGTAAACTCCACTCGCTCCATAGGAAAACAGCAAAACGATCTAATTCAAAAAGGGATCTTGAAACCTCTGCCCTCTTATGTAGAATCCGTTTTCCATCCTCCAAATTCTCTGATAACAGAGGTATGGAATGCTCGAAGAGGAAGTAAAGAAGGCAGGCTCTACTTTCCAGCCGAGGAAGCGAAAGCTGGTTCAACTGCTCGCTCCTTTCTATTCACTCGCTCCGTAACAGCCCGTTCCCGAGGGTTAGCTTCGTTTTCAAGTCATTGAACTTGGGAATCTAAGGTTTTGGTAACAGCCTGCCGAGCGTTCAGCTTTGCCGTCATGAACCATTCTATGAAAAAGAATCAAAATGACCGGGGGTAAGCTGCTTGCCGAGGCTGATCGGACCATGCCTTTAGAGGGAAATGCTACTTTTGGTAGCAGCTGGTCTCAAGGAATGCGATTTCTAACAGCCGGGCCCGCTCCTCCTGTATCTGATTTTTCGGTAAAAGAAGTTATCAAGAATCCGAATTGGGACTTGGAATTCTGTTGATCGAAGCGACTGAAGCCGCAGAGGAAGGATCCGGATGGGATGTTGGGCAAAGCCCTTTCCCTTACTCTCCTGGAAAGTCGAGATCTTTATCCCGATGGTCGAGCATTTCATACCTCTCCCGCAAAGTCTTGAGCAGGAACTAATGAAATCTCTTCTAGCGGTTCGGGACATCTGGCTTCGGTACCAAGGGATCGGTTGGCAACTCGAGTTCATTTCACTTCCTCTCCTGTACCTGTAAGTCGAGTCTTTCAGAGCCTTGGCAGCTTTTGCTTGCTTTGCTCGGACCATTTCCGCCCGGCTCTGTAACAACTGAAACTGATCGTCTGTCTTTCCGCTCAGATCTAAGGAGGGAAGAGGGGTCTCTTCCGTAGTCGAGGGATCTTCCGATTCCTGATTTCCCGATTCATGGAATTATCTTTAAATGCCGGGATCCAAATCCAGTCGATGAAGTGGAACCTGACGGTAAGGGCAAAAAGGCACTTTTCGACCCTATATCGGATGAGAAAACTTCTTTTTCAATTTAATCTCTTTCTAGTTCTTCTTTTTCTGTACCAGGAGCTCAAAGATCTAATTTTCTGGAAATATATTCTTTTTCTTTCGGTTGAATGGGAATTCTTACCTCGGAGAATGCCCAGGTAGTCTTAATAGAGCCCGAATTGTCAATTCCCTGCTTCATCCGGGAACTCTTCTATGCCTTTTCGGTATCTGAAGGAGGGACGAGGTCTCATTGTCTGATTAAAAAGGAAATTTACACCGAGAGTTGCTAGGATGGGTATGAAATGCTCAACTGATAAAAGAGGATGCCGAAGGTAGGCCTTTCCAGGATAGGCAGCTTTAGCTAGCTCGACCTGAGGTCACTGCACCAACTGAGAAAGTCCTAAGGGAAGAGAAGTACCATGTTCCTACTCTTGGTAATAGATCATTCTTGGAAGTATGCCCAGGGCCCGGGTTCTCATAGAGACGGGTAGGATTCCGATCCGGGCTTTATTTTCTTTTTCAATGAGATTCCCTAGAGCCCACGGGAAGGAACTACTTCTACCCCCGGAGATGGATCCGGAAAGGCACTTTTTTGCCATGGCTAAAACGAAGTGCTATTCTTTTAGGCCCCTTTTTCCGTCACTCCATTCGACAGGTTCTTTTAGGGCAAAAGGTCTCTTTCTTCCCGGTTTTCGGAGTTCATAGCAGAGGGTTAACCCTCGGGCTGGGGTCATTAAATTATATATATTTAAGGTTCCAAACCAGAACCCGTTTTTAGGGCAAAAAGGCACTTTTGGCCACTAGGTAAACGAAAAGAAGCCATACTCACCAGCCCGCGATTATGAGAGATTCTTTTCCGCTTCCTCTCCGAGTCAGCCCATAGCTTCCTATCCCGATGGAGAAGCAAGAAGTTCAAATGCAATTTCGGATTTTTCTGTATCAGTTGATAAAAGTTATCTTTCAATTTAATCTTTTTCCATCATTAAATTCTCTGAAAAAGAATAAAAAAGAAGCAAGGCATTTACCTTTTTAGGGCTAAAGGCATCTAAGTTTAGGGAAGGCACTTTTCGGTAACAGCCTTAAGATCCTCTCCCTAACGGATAAGGACTCATTCTTCCCTAGTGGTTCTTTTCCGTGCTATCCCTTTAGGGGAGTTGGAAGACAAATCTCTTCCTTACCTAGTGAGCGAGTGAATAGACCGGTGCTTTAGCAGGCTCGACTTATAGGAGAGGAAGGGAAGGAGCCGGCTGTTACAGAAAGTTCATTTCCGGATCCATCCCCTAGGAAAGTGAAAAACTTTAACAACCTTTGCTCGGCCCATTTCCGCTCTTTAGCAGGAAAAAAGGGTCCCAAAACCCGACAATTTCCGCATTCTTTCAGATTTATGCCCCAAAAAGAGGATTTCCCGAGTCATGAAATGAGCTTTTTAAGAAGCAAAATGCCAGGTTAAAAATCTAAGTTTAGGGCACAAAATGAACTTTTCGCCCCTATAGCTCTTGAACCAGCTTTTGAAGTTGAGCTTGCTGGGTAAGAATGCCCTCTGGGAAGAGGAGCTACTTTACCAACCGATCGTCCTGCCTTCGAAGGCTAAAGCACCGGTAAGACCAGGAGCAGAAATGAAGACAGCTTCTATGCCAAGAGCGTCGGGATGTTCCTCTTCTCGTTCTTTTAAGCATTTCATTTCGAGAAATGTACCGAATTCTATTTCATCGAATTCAATCTCTTCCTTACCTAGCTCTGAAGGGAGAGGAAGTTAACTAGCTCGTTAACTGCTCGGGAGAGGAAGTGCGGGAGCCGGCTGTTATTTATGATCTCTCTTCCTTTTCTGTATCAGAATTAACGCTTCTCTTTTGTCTTAACGCGTCGATCGGAGTCAAGAGGAAACCCTTGTTTGAAAAGGAAGGCAAAGAGCCACCTCGCATAAACTGGCTCACAATGCTAAGAGCATAAGCAAGATCAGGTCTAGTTCAAGTAAAAGACTAATGGAACTGGTCCTGATTCGAACCGGCTTGACTCTTCTTTATACACAATATACACAATTTTAAGTATACTTTTCCACAAGGCATGCAAGCGAGGAGGGCTAGCCTATGTGGCATACGCTACTTTCTTATCTTATGGGGACCGCAGCAGTTATCTTATATACGCTATTATACGCTATATGTGGTCAAGTAACCGAAGGGAGAATCCGTAGGCAAGGGAACTGATTGCAGAAATTCCCGGTTTTGATTGAGCAGGCGGTCAAGGCATTGAAAGACGTTGCTTTATCAATCCAATGACAACGATGGTTCGAAAGAAGCAATTGAGCTGCTCGGCTTGCCTTACTTGGCACCGGCCGATCTAAAAGGATCTGATAATGACATTAATCAAGGAGATGCCCGAATCAATAGCTAAGCTAGTAGCTCGTGAAGCAGGATCTCCATCAGTTCCGTTGATGGTGAGAAAGAGTTCGGCAGGTAGCTCATTCCACAAGTAGAGATAGAAGCTCAGGTGGCCTTTTTCTTTGAAGAACTAAAGCCCCAGAAACGTCTGAAGCGTATGCTTTTTTGCTTCGGAGTCAGTGTCGGCTAGAGGGTCCTCGTTCATTTATTTCCAAAACTCTATCCGAATCCTTTTTTGAAGCTGATTCGACTAGAGATGGGTATTCATATGTAGATTTAGCTTCTTCGAGATATTATGGAACAACGGATTCTTTTGACTTTGGATGGAGTGAATAATTCAGTCTAATTGAGAAGCGCATACGTCTTTTTATGCGCCGGTTTTGCTTATCTTTCCAGTCCAGTGACTACGTCTACTTTATCTCTATCTCTATCTCTTTTGGTTCTAGGCCCCTATTGCTTGTCGGCTAAGAAAGCTTACCTTAGAATTTCACTATCAAATTGAAGGTCACTAGCTAGACTGAATAGAATCTCATTAGTAGCCTTACTGTGACTTATCCTATCTCCTACTTCCAGCAGTACTTCGATAGCATCAAAAAGTACCTCATAGCAAGCTATGAGTCACTTCGTACCTCGCAAATTCTTTCTTTTAGTTACATTTTTTAAGACTTTTATGGCACTAAGAATCGCTTAAAAGGTAGTGGTGTCACTTAAATTCTACTGATTGGGTTGGTCTCGAGAAAAGGCCTATTTCATTAAAGATAGTCATTTAGGATAGATAGCTTTCTCGTATCGCACGCACCCGATTCAACCTATCTTTCTCTTTTTTCTTCATGTCATGCTTCTATGCATTCTCTTCCTTGAACCGATGCTTCTTAGGCCTAGCCTAGTAAGACGAGATCGGGCTCGGTATACTTTTCTTTCTAAAGTAGAGTGGCTTTTGAGCCAGGATCAATAGGAATTGGCTTCCACATGGTCTTTTTAGTAAATAATGGCATTTCTTAGCCCTCTTTTCTTTGAGCACATAGGGAATCTCACTTTTTCTACAAAAGTCATCAGTATAGGCAGTGACAGAAAAAGAGGACTAAAAGCAGTCATGAAAGCAGGCTTTTTTCTAATCTTCGAATTTCACATTTAGGAGATAAGAAGTTGATAATGCTACATATTGGGAATAATTTCTTTAAAGATCGTCGAGTTATGATCCTTCTTTTTGTGCATCAAAGGGAGCGAGCAGGCTGTTACGGGCCAGCCTTCGGCATCGTTACGTGGGGTGAGAATTCAATACCCAACCTTCCTCATTCTTAAAAAAGAGCCGCCACGCTGAGCTGTTTTAACTATTAGTCAAGACAATTGAATTACAAGCAGATACGGAAGCATGGTCTGCGAGAACAAGGGGGCGGTTCCTACTATTCCCCTTCAGATACCGCTCTTGGTTCAGCCGTAGGAGATCACAAAGGGAGAGGGCCTTCGGACCTGGACTGGATCGTTCCTTTCCTTTTCTCGGTCAACGCCCAAAACTTTAGGCTTTACGAATAAAAGCTGTAGCTAGAAAATAGAATGAGAAAAAGGCTTTTTATGTCTCAACTGAAAAAGAGGGATTTATTCTGAAACATAGCCACTCCGGGTAACCTTAATTAATCGCGGTGGTGCTTCGAGCTCAATCCAATCGTTTGGATCAATCGCTAACCTGTGGCTGCTGGATTGAATCCTTCGTGATACAAGCAAAATGCCCTTGGCCACCTTGTGTCCATTGTCGCTATCACAAAAGCAAACTTTCTTAACTTGGCGACTTGGACTTCTTTCCTTTGTCTTTTCTTCTTCTGGTCTAGGTTTTGTGCAGGCGTCGACCCCTTCGTTAACGTTAATAAGTAGCTTAGGATTGACTAAGTCGCCAGCGGCGGGTTATTACCATTATTAAACACATACATGGAAGCTCCGGAGTCCGAGGGGGTATAGGTTCGGGCTGGCGCCAGGTGCGAGTTGTGACTTGGTATACTCCACCCCATCTCGACTAAAAGAAGGCCTTTTTCCTGCCTCGCATATAAGGATAGGGGGAAAAAGAAAAGGAAGAGGCTAAACAAACAGGAGCATTATACCTCGACTAAAAGCGCCAGCTGTCCCGCACGAAAAGAAAAAAGAGTCACGAATCGACTAATCGAATTCAGTCCGATAACGAAGAAAGGAAAGGTAGCCTTAGTCAAGCTCTTGGATAGACGTCCGTCCTCATACCTAGTTTACATCTGGGCCCGGGAGCTAAAGTCAAGACTGAAGAAAGAAGGAAGAGTGTAAAGTAAGGAGCAGGTTTCGCCGTTGAAAGGCTTGGTCGGTCCAGACGTAGCTGACCGATGTGATGAAATGAAGTAGTCTTATAGTAGCCTCGTTACGGATTGCATCCTCCCCTAACATCCGGCTTACTAAACTAAGATAGCTACTTGCCCCCGGAACGCTCGCTCCATTAAGGTATCGAAGATTTGACATTGAGCTGATGAATAGAATAGAGACTAACAACGTAGAGACGGCAAGCCCAGCTACCCGGTACCCATTCATCATTTTTGATCTACATAAGCCAAAGCCCATAACATCTGGCTCGAATGAATGTGAGAGGAGGCCGAGGGTAGGAGGAGATTCCTCATAACTGAAACAATTGATCGTCAGTCTTTCAGCTCAAAGGGTTTAGGGCTTCCTTTGACAAGGGGTACAGGTACTTCGTCCCCCCACTATTAGCTAAGGTCTGTCGGAGTTGATATGACTAAGAAATAGCTAACCACTGCCCAAAGATCAAGAAACTAAGCCATGGGACCTTTCGGCATTTGTTTAACGCTATTGAGCTCATTCCCCGGTCTCATGTTCATAAGTGGTGACGGGATCATCAGCCCACGAAGTCTTAACGCGTCTCTTTTGTCTTCATGCGTCGATCGGTGCCTAAGCTTTCGTAGTTGATATGCCTTTCATTTTCTTTGATAGCAAACCATTGCCCTATGATAATTGAATAGACCTAAGGGAACTGATTATATCACTACGGCATTTGTTAAACGCTATATCTAGTCATAGCAGCCTTATCAAGAAAGCCCGGATCCGGATAAGCAGCTATCGGATTCATGCCATCTTAATTACTTTTTTCCAATTCCGGGCACTGTAAGAACCGATTCTATGATTCAATAAAATATCCCAAAGGCCGATGCCAATAGCAAGAAGGCTTTTTCAACGATTGGAATGCTTCCGAGGCCTAAGGAGTCACTTTTGTGCTTTGCTTGCCAGTGAGTTTTTCGTATCAGTTCTTTGCTTTCCTTCCTCAGCTTGAAGTGAAGTTCCAAGCCTTCAGTCTGTAAGGTACTTACCAAGACCCACGATTAGCAGGATAAGCGCCCTTTGATGCCATACTTCCTTCACTAATGCAGTCTATTGCTCTCCTTGTCGATGACCCGCATAGCTTAGTAGCTAAACGCCAAGCTAAAGGAATAGCTTTGATTGAAAGATATCCCATTTCCCCCTTCGCATTCAATAGGTTATTTTAGTTTATATTTAAATTGTACACCAACTAATTACGACTTCTCCCACTTTAAAGTGAACAGTCACTGACGGAAGTCAACTCGCAAGAGGTAGGATTCCGATTCCTCGATTGATTAGTTCTCCATTCCAAAGCAACAGCCGACGTTACAGTGCAGTACCCCAATCGGGCTTACAGCTCTCAACTAACATCATACCAATCTTATAACAGCTTACCAGAAAACCCTCTGGAAAACCTAACCAGACTGAGAAAGGCATAGGACGGGTACCACCTGGAGAGAGGGCGACAAGAATGTGCCGAAACCCGT
>Ga0153928_1000333_pt1 | contig 24198 bp, 17 predicted proteins | sample TSNJ012MetaG_FD_106656 | JGI IMG/M metagenome (GOLD analysis project Ga0153928, IMG submission 106656) | Attine ant fungus gardens microbial communities from New Jersey, USA - TSNJ012 MetaG | ecosystem: Host-associated > Fungi > Mycelium > Unclassified | place: USA: New Jersey, Wharton State... | reverse complement strand
TTGGCTAGAGCGCCTGGTTTGGGACCAGGAGGTCGCAGGTTCGAATCCTGTCACCCCGATGTGTTAGATGCGGGTGTAGTTCAATGGTAGAACACTAGCCTTCCAAGCTAGACACGTGGGTTCGATTCCCATCACCCGCTTGCCTTTCTTTTACTATGGTGGGTATGGCGCAGTTGGTTAGCGCGCCAGATTGTGGCTCTGGAGGCCGTGGGTTCGAATCCCACTATCCACCCTAATGGGCTATCGCCAAGCGGTAAGGCACAGGACTTTGACTCCTGCATGCGTTGGTTCGAATCCAACTAGCCCAGCTCGGCGATAATCATGCGGACGATTAGCTCAGTCGGTAGAGCACTTGACTTTTAATCAAGTTGTCGAGGGTTCGAATCCCTCATCGTTCATTATTTTATAAGGCACCAAAACAAGCCAGAAACCACGTAAATGCGTGGTTTTTCGTTATTCTAGGGGTATTATCTTAGCAGGCTATTTCAGGCCGCTTTATCATGAAATAGAAGTAGTCAAACGGTGTTTTTTTGGTCAAAATGTAGTCAGAATTTAGCCATCCCTAATACCTTTTAAAGATACACACATTCCGACAGGAAAGCCATGATTGAGAAGGCGAATAAGCTGTAGTCCCTACGAGGCGTTTTCAAACTAAAAGGTGGCAAAATTTTGCTTGCGTTATTCGCATTTGCAATTTATAATATACGTAAATTATAGTGCTTCCGAACAATACAACGTATGGCTGTACTGAGCCGGATGCGGCAAGTCTTGATGTCCCGATTTTTTCTTGGTAAAATCTATATATTTCTCGGAGGGGGGTGTCAGGGTGAAAAAGGATAGCATAATGGCATGGGGATCGTTCATCTGCTACTTTGCTTGGTATCATGTTATATTCTACAACTTCACAAATTCACCGCTGAGAATTTTGGCGGCACGGGCTACGGCGGTAAATCCTCAAACGCTGTTAACGCTGTTTCTAATTTCCGACGGCGTGGCACTGTTGATTTCTTTCTTGATTCTAAAAGACAAGGATATGCACACAAACCGACCGTTTTGGGTTTTGCTACATATCGCCATGTTTATATGCGCCGTTATCTTTCCTTTCATTACAAACCTACCGCTTCTATACTTGTTTGTCAGTCTGTGCGGAGGATTAAGCGGGGTTATCTTTTTCCGCATTCTGTACTCCGCATTATTCTACGCTCCCAAAATCAGCTGGTCACGAATGCTGATAATTGCGCTCTTTTTCTTCGACGGTATACAATTTCTATTTGGTACGGCAAATGACAGATTAGATCCCGGACTGATGTATGCGGTTTCAGTCATTATCCTTTGCGTCAGTTTGATAATGAGCCTTGCCTACAGGGGCAACACGCTTGAAATACGAAAATCTCTTCCGGAAAACAAGTTGACGTTAAAAGGCATTCTGCCTGTATTAATCTTGCTCGCGGGCATAGCCGTCTGTTTCTCCGCGTACCAATCGGTCGTTCTCACCGTTATGCCTGAAAATCCTGAAATAGGGATGCATCAGTTCCTTGTTTGCGCCGTTGCGTTTGTCGTGTTTTTTTTACTCGGAAACAGATTTGGACAGAGCGCTTATCTTATAATACTTTTAGCATTGATAACTGCCGCTTTTATCTCTTTTCAGCTTTTGGGCGTCGGCGGTCATAAAATTGTAGAAACTTTTATGCAGCCGGCTTATATCTGCTGGAATGTTCTATTGCTGTCATATCTGCGCAGCCTTTTTCACCAGTATGGCAAGAATCACCTGCGTCTTCGTTTCGTGATTGTTATTTTTCTTATGTCCATTGTAATTCCCGAGACTGCGGCACGATGGTTTTTCAAGGGATTCCTCTCCGGAGGACTGCAGCGGTTTGCGCTGATTTACATCGTCGTCTTTGGGTTAGTTCTGCTAATCCCGCAAATCAGCCGCGCTATCTCAATGGTATATCAAAGCAAACCGGAAAATGAACCGGACGCGGATTGTGTCCCGCTGCCAAATACCGAACCGCCGCAAAAATTAAACGATGCGCTTGCGGAGCTTTTAGCGGCGCTTTCTCCCGCGGGACAGCTTACATCACGGGAAATCGATGTGTTGAAACTTTTGCTGGAGCGTCAAGACGTTGATGTTATCGCGTACATGTTAGGCCTCTCTATAAATATAGTGCGTACGCACACCAAGCATATATGCGAAAAGTTTGGGATTCGCTCAAAAGCCGAGCTTGTCAATATAGAACAGTCAAACACGATGCAGGAATTGTTGTCGCCGGAGGAAATGGACGTTGCACTGCTGCTGATCGAGGGAGAAACGCAGCGCGATATTTCCCGTAAGCTTCACAGGAATGTAGACGAAATCAATCAGCAAGTAAACGGTATCCGGGACAAAATAATCCGTAATGGGGATCCCGACCCGATTATCGCCGCTGCGGTTGTAGAATATAAGCTGACACGCAGGGAAACCGATATGCTGAGGTGTCTGCGCCGGAATATGACGAACGCGGAGATAGCCGTCGAATTGGTGAGGTCGGAGGAAACAGTCAAAATACATATCCGCAACCTGTTGAAGAAGCTTCATGTGGCAAATCGGCACGGCATAGAGGAATGGGCGGCGGAGTTTGCAAAGAAAATAGAATAGAGATTTTAAGCATACCGCGTCGGAACAATCCGGCGCATTTTTTATTGCGCCGGTGAAGAAAAAGACCGGGGGTTAGTTTTTGTGACAAAATTAACCCTGCCTTTTTTTCGTTTTCAAAGGTAAAATTTACATAGATAGGCAACCAAAGAGAGGTGGTGAACAAGTTGACAAGTAAAAAAAATTATCCTCATCCGGTAGGGATGCTTCTTGATACGATCAACGATATTGTGGAGCTGCAAAAGGGCAAGCTGACTTTTTCAGATACCCCAAACGGAAAGATTCATTTTCTTATCAGGATGTATGCATACAAATGGGAGCTTCGATTCGATGTTACTGACATCGGGGATAACCGAAGTCGGGTGCAAATTGAAATTGAAGGAGATGAGTCGGGTAAAGAAGAATTGCTTCGCCGCGAGTTTGCGTTGTTGGACTCCATGCTTGTCGCCGGAGCGGAGAATAAACTTTAGGCCAAAGGGGGTGGATGCCCATGAAATCAAAAATATCTCGGTTGATACTGGCCGGCCTGCTGGCGGCTATGTTGGCCGGTTGCGGAAAAGGTCCGCTCGACCCGAAAAATCCCGTAAAATTGACGCTGTGGCATACCTATGACCAGCAGATGAAAGCCAGTATGGATGATCTGATTGACGAATTCAACGGCACGATCGGCGAACAGGAAGGGATTATCATTGAAACGGGTTTCGTCGCGGTTGCCTCGGATTTGCACGAAAAGCTGCTGACTGCGGCGTCTGGCGCTCCCGGCTCGCCCAAGCTGCCGGACATCGCCGTCGTGTATCCGAGGGCCGCGGTCACACTGGCCGAAAAGGGCTTGCTGCTGGATTTAGGCGAGCAGTTTAGTGAAATGGAGCTATCCGGCTATGTGCCGGCGTTTCTGGAAGAAGGAAAGATGGGCGGCGACACGCTATATATACTACCCATTGCCAAGTCAACGGATGTGCTGTACGTCAACACCACGATATTCGACCGGTTATCAAAGGATATGGGCGTGACCCTGTCTCAGCTCGCCACATTCGAGGGGATTCTCGACGCGGCGGAAAAATATTATACCTGGACCGACGCGAAGACGCCGGATATTCCAAATGACGGGAAGGCGTTTTTCTATCCCGACGAGCCGTTTAATAATGCGATGATCGGTTTCCGGCAGCTAGAGGACGATTTTGTGACGGATCAGGCATTGAACCTCTCCTCGCCCTTTTTTCAAAAAATCTGGGACTCTTATTATCCGGGCGCGGTGAAAGGCTATATCGCGATTTTTGATAAATACGCCAACTATCTGATTCAAACGGGGGAAATCGTCTGCGCGACAAGCTCTTCGGCCGGCGTGACCTTTTATTCGGATACGGTCACCTACGCCGACAACACGAAAGAAGAAGCGGTTCTGGCCGTTCTTCCCTACCCCGTTTTTGAGGGCGGGGAGAAAATCGCCATGCAGCGGGGCGGCGGTATGTGCGTGTTCAAGTCCGACGCTAAAAAGGAATATGCCGCCGGCGTGTTCCTGAAATGGCTGACCGAACCCGAGCAGAATCTTCGCTTTACGTCGCGCACCGGCTACATGCCCGTGACCGGAGCCGCCCTCGAAGATCTTATGGCGCGGGAAACGGCAGGCGCCGCGAGTGATAATATCGGCAAGCTGCTTAAGACGGTTATTGACATGCAAAGGGATTATACCTTATATGTTCCGCCCGTTTTTGACGGCTTTGAGGAACTGCAGAAGAGATATAAGGAAGATTTGCTGAGAACCGCCGGGGACTCACGGCGCGAATATCTGGAGCTGCTCGGGGCTGCGGACCCGGACGCAGCGTATAAAGCCGTGTCGCGGGGCGTGTTGGAGCGGTTTATTTCGGGAGATAAGATCAGGTGAGTACAATGGGCTTTATAAAACGATTCCATAACTTTATCCGAATACTGAAGAAGACAGGCGGCAACGGCATGACGATGCGCTTTCGGCTCTTCGTTTTTCTGATCGCGCTGGTCGTGCTGATGGTATCGGGCGTGGTAATCACCCTGCTGATTTCCGGCTCCCTTACGGGCGGCCGGGGTGAAGCAGAGGAGTATGTAAGAAAAGAGCTCAACCGCGTTAGCGATGATCTGGACGCCCGCTACGGCGACATCACAGTCCAACTCGTGCGGCTGTCGGAATCGCTATCAATGAGCATTGAGACCCGGCTGTGGGATAAGGAAATTCCCGCAGCCGAGCTGCAGGAACATCCCGAGGTTCTGGAGGAAGTGATCGAAGGCGAACTCGACCGGCTGCTGCTGGCACTGGATAAGACCGGCTGCAGCGGCGTTTTCATGATACTGGATGCCACGGTAGGCCCGGAGCTTGTGGATGCCGGACACTCCCGCGCGGGGATAAGCGTCAGGATCACTGAGCCCAAATTATCCGGCCCGGATATGGCCAGGCGTTATGTGAGAGGGTTCCCGGGGATCGCTTACCGCAGCGGCTTTTCCATGCTTTCCAACTGGGACATGGAATTCGACGTAGAGGACCGCGCGTTTTACCGCCTGCCGCTGGAGAAATACAGCGAAATCGGATTGCCGCTGTCCCGCCTTTACTACTGGGGCTTTGAGAGCGTAATATCCGACGGCGGAGACTCCATGATACTGTGCTGTGTTCCCTTGATTGGCTCCGGCGGAGAGGTGCTCGGCGTCTGCGGCTTCGAGATAAGCGCCGTGAATTTCATGTCGGACTATTCTCCGGCAGCCGGCGAATACCGGCATGCTTTCGGCATGCTCTCCCATTTGACCGATAACGGTCTGGATACCGGACACGCGCTGTTTTCCGGAAACCAGTCGGCCTCCTGCGCGGCGCGGGATAATGGGCCGTTGCTTTGCGACGGCGGAAACGGGACGAATATATACCGCCAGCAGGACGGGATGGCCTTTGTGGGGCTGCATGAGGAGGTCAAACTGTATCCGGCGGATTCGGCTTTCGCGGATCAACGTTTCGCGGTGGCGTTATTGATTCCAAAGGGTGATCTGGACGCGCTCGTATTGCAGAGGAACGTGAGGCTTATGATGATTTGCGCGATGCTTTTGTTTGTGGGTCTCGGTGTCTCCGTGTTCATCAGCAGGAGGTATCTGAATCCCATCATGTCAGCGTTTGACGACATATATTCGGATTGTATAGACGCTGACGCTAAAACAAACATTCGGGAGATCGACCGGCTGATTGAGCTGATAAGGGTGACAAAGGAAAATACCGCTCAGAGCGGTCATAACGGCCGGGCGGGGGCGCTGACGGCGGAGGGGTTTGACGCTCTGAATCTGTCCCCACGCGAGAAGGAGGTGGCCGCGCTGCTCTTGCGTGGGATGACCATGCGGCAGGTTTCCGCCGACCTTGGCATTTCGGAGTCCACGGTCCATGGATATTGCAGGACACTATATAAACGGCTGGGTATAAACAGCCGAACCGAACTGTTCATCCGATTTGGGGTAACAAGTTCGGACAACACACATATGGCGGCCAAACCGGGTTTGAAATCATAATTTCAAGCCCGGATTTTTATCTCGCCGGTTATTCGCAACCCGGCGCCGTAAACACGCGCAAACATGGGTATTTCGGCGCGCTCCCCCTTAAATAAGGGTTACGAAATAAGGGTACCCCACAAATTAACGAATTGCGGGCTCGGGTAAAATTTAGCATGATAATCATGTAAGCGCGTCAGGAGGGATAATCTATCCCGACTGGACAGCCGGCAGCGCCGCTGATTTTACGATATACGCGACCCGCGAGCAGCCCAAGCGTATCTAGGCAAACCGGCACCGTACCGGGAATTATAAATACTATAAAGGAGCATACCAAAATGAAACGTAAACTATTTCTGATAACTGCCCTCGCGCTGTGCCTGATCTTGGCGCTCTCCGCTTGCGGAGGCAATTCAGACAACAATAGCGGTTTGCCAAACAGCCCGACAAGCAATCCGGCAAACAGTCCGTCCGGTAATCCGAGCAGTTCACAGACCGATGCCCCGTCAGGCGGCGGCGAGTTACCCTCCGACGATGGAGCGGGCGGATTGAGCGGAGACGTTAAAATCATACCCGGTGACAACGCGATGGATATTTTACCCGAAAATTTCTCGATCACATGGAAAAACGAGGACGATTATCACAGCACGGTAACGAGAAAAGACGGTAGTTGGTATTATTCATATGAAAACAGATTTAACGACCTGACATATTATTCCGCCGCGATTATTCAATCGGACGGCAGCTTCAAAAACTACGAATGGGACAGCGAAAACACGACTCCTATCCAAAGAGAATGGTTCACGTCATCGTACGCTACGGCCGATGACCTGATGATAGATCTATTTGACTTCAACGGCTATACCGAAAGCGGTACGCTTTCTACCTGGCTCCAGATGTGCAAGGATTATAAAGCCGGGAAGAAATGTGACGCTTGCACCAGGTTTTACATATCGGACAATATGGTAAAAACCGGTTCCGAGGTCATCGCCGGCGTGACATGCGACGTGGTTTCCGTCGGCGGCGCGTTTTCAAGCCAGGAATACTCTTACGACCCTGAAACGGGGATGCTGTTCAGATTCGGCAGCAAAGGATCGGGCGGCGGCGGGATGACGTATAGCTTTACGGTCACGGAATATACGGATTCCCCGGCGACCCTCGGAACTTATCCGGATTAACGGGCAGCCCTGCTGTATTCGCCGGCTTCCGCATTCGAACCGCCCTTCGCCCTTACCGTGAACGGCGAGGAAACGCATAGGCGGAACCTCAATAATACCGGGGGTCTTTGGCGGCATATAAAATTCCTTATAGCCCCCGACCGGTTTATCCGGTATTCCTCGCGCTCACCCCTTAAATAAGGGTTATGAAATAAGGGTACCCCACAAATTAACGAATTGCGGGTTCGGTTAAAATTTAGCATGATAATCATGTAAGCGCGTCAGGAGGGATGATATGAAATGGCTTGACAAATTAAAACGCGCGGTCAAACCCGAAGCTCAGGCGGAACAGGACTCACCTGTCAGGGAGGAACCTGTCCCGACTGGACAGCCGGCAGCGCCGCAGACGGAATCTACACTGCAAACAACTCGTGAGGTATTGAGCGCCGCGGACGACCAGGCCGTGTCCGGGCTTTCTCCGCGGGAGGCCGAGGTGTTCCGGCGTCTCCTTGACGGCGCGAATGCTTTATAACTAACGAATCTAGAAATAAAAAATGAGGAGGTCTTCACAATGGCATTTTGTAACAACTGTGGTGCGCAGCTTCCGGAGGACAAGAAATTCTGCGGCTCCTGCGGCCAACCCGTAACGGTGGGCGTCGCGCCCCAGCAACAGCAGCAATCAACGTCACAGCCGCAGTACCAGCAGCAACCGCAGCCGCAGTACCCACCGCCGTATCCGCAACAGCCCGAGTACCCGCCGCCGGTGCCGCCGAAGAACGGGTCTTCGAAAAAAATATTGATACCGATCATCGCCGTAGTGACAATTGCCATAATCGCAGTAACGCTGGTGCTTGTATTTACAGCCGGAAATAAGTTTGAAAAGATGGATTTCTTCGAGATAGGCGGCGACCAGGTGCCGTCGGTCATGTATGTACTTGGCGAAACGCGCAAAATTACAGACGCGACGGTTTCCGCCTCCAGCAAGGCTGAAAAAATGGTGGTCGCATACGAGGTAGAAAAAAACCAAAGCGCTGAAATGGAAGAATACGCCGAGGTATTGATGGACGATTACGATTTCCTCAGCGTGAACGAATACGACTTCAGCGGCACTAGAGGTAAGAATTTTCAGTTCGCAAAAGAGTCGGATGAAGACGACGATTATATAATCGTCGTCAGGATTGACTACACAACATCAGGTTACACCTTGACCATCACCCGAGGAAAGGGAACGCTGACGGTACACGATCCGGTCGATCCGGTCGGTCCCACACCCACACAGCCGGTTGAGCCAACACCTACACAGCCGGAGGAGCCCACGCCCACACAGCCGGAGGAGCCCACGCCCACACAGCCGGAGGAGCCCACGCCCACACAGCCGGAGGAGCCAACGCCCACTCAGCCGGAGGAGCCGAAAGCCGAGGTTGAACTCATTGTCCCCGGCATACTCGCAGGCGAAAGCTTAGAGCAGGCACAGGCGAATGCGCCTGCGGGCGTCACAGTCACCGGTCCGAGTTCCGACGGTTCCTTCCTATACAGTATGTCAAAGGACACGCAGCAGCAGTTGCTTACTAGAGTGCTGCAGGAAACGGAAGATTTGATAATGGATATATTCTATGATGTTCCGGGTATTAATGATATCAGATGGAACCCGGATGATTTCTCGATTATCTATATTGAGATCAATGATGAGTTCCTATCGGAAGCAAACCAGCAATCTTCGCTCGAAGCCATCCTTGCTCTCGGATTAAAAGCGCCAATGGTTCAAATTTACCAAGGCAAGGGTATGGCTACGGAAACCCTGATCGGATGGGGTGACGAGTCGATGGAGAACGTTGCGGGAACAGTCTATTCCCCGTCATTCCTTTACGAATGGCTGGGATAATAAAAAAAGATTTATTGCCGTGTGGCATTTTGCCCCATTCATTCGTATATAGGGTAGGAGGGTGAACCAAGTGGTCAATCAATCTAACCGGCCGGCCTGTTGGATAGAGGAGGTTGTCGCACGGAATGAAACCAGAATGTTTCGGGCAGCCTTAACGATCATGGGATGCAAGGCGGACGCTGAGGATATCGTTCAGGACGTTTTTGTCAAACTGCTCGAAAAGCAGCCCAGCTTTGAATCAACGGAGCATGAAACCGCTTGGCTTATCAGAGTAACGGTAAATCTATGCAAAAGCCGTCTGCGCTCACTTTGGCGAAAAACGACCGTCCCGCTTTTGGACAGCTACCCGTCGCAGAGCAGCAGCCAGCAGGAGCTCATGCAAACCGTTATGGAGCTTGCCCCGAAATACAGAACCGTTATACATCTGTTTTATTATGAGGGTTACAGGGCAAAAGAGATAGCGGAGATCACCGGACAAAAGGAATCCACTGTGAGAGAGCAGCTCACACGCGCCCGGCGCATGTTGAAAGATTTTTTGGAAGAGGAGTGGCGGACATGAAGGAGTATGTCGATTACATGAACAGCATACAGGTTTCAGCCGAGCTGCATGAAAAAATAATGCGGCGAGTGGCGCGGAAGCCAGCGCCGCGACGCCTTTCTTTGGCGGTGGCGCGTTACGTGGCGCCGGTCGCCTGCGCGGCGGTTCTGGCGGTGTGCATTCTCACGATACCGGGAATACTCCCGCCGGCTGAAGATTCACAGAGCGTTCCGGACAGATCCGCCGCGACTTTCACCCCCTATGAGAACCAAAGAATCGGTGAGGAACGTGTGTCGGGAAATTACGCGCTGACGCTTGAACAGGCGAAAAATGACACGGATTTCGGCGCCTATCTGCCGGTCAGCGTCCCGTCCCAATTCAGTTTTAGGTCCGCGCAAAGATCGGCCGATCCGGGCGGTGACAGTCTGTCCGTTATTTGGGATGAAACGGTCGGCGATAACAGCATTTACTGGAGCATCTCAATGTCTTCCGCAAGCGAGCTCGATCATATTGTCTATGCGCGTGAACGGGAAAAATATGATATGGCGCTCTATTCCGACCCTTTGGAAGAGTCGGTGCCGGAAGAGCTTTGGGAATGTTTCAAAAATCCTGTATTCCCGGCAAGTGAACTGACGCTGGACACGGTATCCGCGAGGGCTTATCGGTCGGCAGGCGACACGGACGAGGCACGCGTCTGCCGTATGACTTTCAGCGTACTGTACGACAATGTATTGGTCCGCGTGGATACAGGCGGCGCGACGCCGGAACAGCTCTTTGACATGCTCACTGACGGCGTCGCAAGCAGGTTAAGCGAATGTGATCCCGATTATGGGGATAGCAGATAACAAATAATAAAACAAATATGATTTGGAGGAAAAGCAAATGAAAAAGACATTAATTATCCTGCTGGCTCTTGTCATGGTATCGGCGCTTTTAGCAGGCTGCGGGGACCGGAAAGACGCGGGCACAAACGAGTCTACCGATCAGGAACCCGCATTCAAAGTAAGTGATGGCGGAGAGAACGCAAGGATCTCGGGTGGCGGCGCTTTCAGTTTTGATATCCCGATAGACACGGAAGGCTTGACGCTTGATGATATAAATATGCTGGAAGGTTCTGACTCGGGCGCGTCTTTCAAGGGATCGAGCTGGAACATGGACGGCTTAGTATCGGCTGCCGGCCGATAAACAAAAGAGAAGCCCCGCCTTATTGGAGGAATTGTCATGATTTGCAAAAACTGTGGAAGAGAAACGAATGACCGCGCAAAATTCTGTCCCTGGTGCGGCGTGGCTACCGGCGCCGGCGCTCAGGCGGATTCCGCAGGTCAGGCCCCGCCCCCGCCGAAAAATGCGGATCCGCAGCCAGCCATACAGCATGGATATGTCCCGCCCCCATACAACGCGCAGCCTCCAAAGAAAAAATTTAAAAAACCTCTATTCTTCGGTCTAGGGGCGGCAGGCTTCGTCGCCCTGGCGCTTATATTCGCGCTGGTCATACTGCCTGTCATTCGCGGAGGCGATAGCCAGGGCCCGGCGAGCGAAGAAAATTTCGACTTCGACATATATACGGCTCCCGTGGAGCCACCGGGAGGCAGAGACGTACCTTTTGAGGTCGGCGAAGTAAGCTTCACAACAAGCGACCCGAGGATTAAAATGATCGAAGTCAACCAGGGCTTAAGCTACGGCTTTGATTCGAACACCGGAGAATTTTATGTGCTGGACAGCTTTGTCGCGGGCAAGGAGACAGCCGTGTTTATCGCGCTTGAAGAACCGCTGGATCCCAGGGCCGAGGTTCTGCTTACCATCGAAAAAGACGGCAGCCCGATCGCTACGCTCACTTCTGTTGAATTTATCGACGACATGACGCTGCTGTTTCAACCGAGGGATATTTCAGAAGTCGGCTTCTGGGATCAGGGCGCATATACCTTTACCTTCAGCATGGACAACAGTGTCGCCGTAAGGACGACGAACTTCTATAAAGCCACGCCTATGAAGGTGTTGGCCGTTCCCATCAAAGGCTATTACTCCGGCAAGGTTCTTAGTTGCGAAGGCGACTGGAAACAAGGCTCCGCCATGCTGACCGCTACATATCCCGTCGCGAGAGAAGATGTGGAGTATGTGCTGGGACCGGAACAGGATCTCTCCGATCCTAAGTATGACCTGAATACAAATGACGGACGCAAACAAGTATGGCAGGCGCTCAGCGCGCTGCAGCCGCCGAACGGGGGATATACCATGATAGTCGGGTTTATGAGGGATCCCACCGCTCAAGGGTATCTCGGCTACACATACGGCGAACCGGCAACCATCGTCTGCGAATCCGAACCGGATATGTTGGCGACCATCGTGCATGAGATAGCCCACTGTTATAAAATCGGGGACGAATACTTGGACGGAAGCCTGAATGATACTCTGAATCCTCCACCGTATGGAATGAAGGGCCGCGATATCCTGACAAGACAGCCGATTGCTGGAACAAAGGAACACGTCAAAGGCGGCGGTGCAGTCGGACTCAAGGGTACAGGTTCGGTAATCTATCCGGAACAGCGGGCATACTGGGTCGAAGGAAGAACGCTGCTGGGAGCCGTAACCTCTTATATGGGCGGCGGTACAGGAGAGAATTCCTTTATGTTCTGGACTTCGTCGGACATTTGGAATCATTTGTTCGCTTCATTCACCGGACAGCTGACCGGGGATGAAGCGGAATCCGGACAGGTGGCACAAGATGGCGGCTCCGCGCCGCAGGGGACCTATTGGGGGCAGTGTTTTCAATGTTTTGGGGATGTCTACGATCCCGAAGGATATATCGAATGTACTAACTGCGCCGAAATGGTAAGGATTATTGGCGAGAAATTTAGTTGTAAAGAATGCGGGACAACTTTTTCGATCGAAGACTTTACTGAGGAAGACCTCTGGATATACCACCCCGCCTGCGGATACCTTTTGAAATATACGGCGTTTGTGCAGTACAATACCGGGAGTAGTTCAAACAGAGCGTCTGTGGATGATTCTGAAACGCAGGGAGAATACTGGGGGCAGTGTCAGCTGTGTTTCGAGGACGTTTATGACGCCGAGGCGTTTATCGTATGTACAAACTGCTCCGAAATGGTACCGGTCACAGGCGATGAATTCAGTTGCGAGGCATGCGGGACGGAGTTCTCACTAACCATGCCCACCTTCACGGAATTATGGATATACCATACCACCTGTGATACATTTCTGAATTATCCTGAGTTTTTGGAACACAACGAAAATCTGGGACGTGACGCTCAAAGGCCGGCCGGAGATATGGTAACGGTTCTTGAAATCAGGGGCGAGGTCGGTCAGGCAGGGGCGTTTTCCGCCGAGCCCTGGTATTCATACGAGGTGCCCGCCGACTCGCTGACTGTCAGCATTGAAGGCGAATATTCCGCGATCGTTTATGACGGCGCCGGTGACCGGCTGTCGGTTGTGTATTTCGACGCGCTGGACAATTCCCAGATAACCATGAAGGATAGTGTTATAGCCGCGGACAACACAGCGATTCCGATACGCGTCACCGTAAAATTCCCCGAGAACGCGGCAAAGGTCGTCATAAAGCGGGGAGATAAAGAAATCTTCGCCAAAACGCTGTCCAAAGCCACGCCTGCAGTAGCCTTCACCGGCCTTGTCGAAGGTCAGCAGCTTAGCAACAATACGACGCTCACATGGGAAGCAACCGACGCCGACGGCGACAGTCTGACCTATCAAATATGGTATTACCGCAACGTTGATGAGCGGTATCTCGTATCAACAAATATCACCGGGACGTCGCTGGAGGTCGACCTTACCGACTATCCCGGAACCGATCGCGGCTGGTTTGTCATCCTCGCCACCGACGGCGTCAGAACCGGAATGAGCGAAAGTCCCGACGTCTCGGTGCCCTACAAGGCACCCGATATTCTCAACAATATCCCCGATGGAAAGCGGTTCAAAGTCACCGATATCGTTGAAATCCCGGGGAAAGTATACGATGCGCAGGACGGATGGCTCTGGAGCGAGGGCTACGAATGGTATGTGGACGGAAAATTTTGGGATAACTACGGGAACTTTTACTTCTTTCATCATCCATATATGCTCACGCCGGGAATACACACGATTACGCTGACAGCGACAAACTCGGCGGGAGTGAGTTCCACCAAAGATTTTACGATCGAGATCATAGAGGACGAATCCGACCTGCCGGACGACTGGTCGAGAAACGATATCACCCTCGCGCTGAGGCTTGGATACTATCAGCCGCTTAACAGGCTTGACTCCCCGATTACACGTATCGAGCTTGCCAAGATGATGTTCGGCCTGGGCGCACTGGTGCAGCCTGATGATTTTGAGCATCTTCCAGATCCCCTTGTGTACCCGTTTTTCACCGACATGGAATTCGATATGACCGATATGAATTATGCCTATGCGTATTATATGGTAGGATATGGGTTAATGGACGCCGACAGCGAAGGTAGATTTAATCCCCATGCCTCGCTGACAGAGCGAGAGGCTATGCAAATATTCTACAGGACAATCGCGTTCGCAGAGTCCCAAACTCCTGTCCCCTACGAGGTAATGGATGAATCGATGTTCATACCGCAGCTCACGCAGTGGGGACTGTTTGATGAACAGGGTGGTCCGAACGCCTACCAGCCGGGTGAAAAGCTGTCAAAGCGTTTGTTAATGGTCAGAATCGCGAAGTTTATTAAATTCTATGAGGACATGGAAGATAAGGACTATGGGATAGATGCGGGATTTTTCGATAATTACTACAAGGATTAGCGAATAGAAGCTGTTAGATTGGGGGAAGAGATATGTTTTGTAAAAATTGCGGCAAAGAGTTAGAGTTAGGCGCCATATTCTGTCCGGTATGCGGAATGAGCGCAGATTCGGCGCCGGCTGATAAGCGGCAGGGGCAGCCACAGCAATACTATGCGCCGCAGCCAAAAGCAAAATCCAAAAAGCCGCTCTTCCTCGGAGTGGGGGCGGCGGTCTTCGCCGCCCTGGCACTGGTGTTCGTACTGGTCATAATGCCTGCCATACGCGGAGGCAGCAGCCCGAGGATTTCGGATGACGATGTCAATCTCGACATCGAAATATTTGCATCGCCCGGAACCAGAGACGTTCCGTTTGATCCGATTGACGGCGGTTTTACAGCATATGACGCGAACATCGGGATGATCGAGATTAATCAGGGTTTGAGTTACGGGTTTAACTCTGAGACGGGCGAATACTATTTGATGGATAATTTTGTCGCGGGGAAAGAAACAGGCATCTTTGTAACGCTGGAAAAGGAACCTGACCCGGAAAGCGAAATTACTTTGACCATAGAAAAAGATGGGCAGGAGATCGCGAAGCTTTTCCCTGAATTAATAACCGAGGACACGAAGCTGCTGTTGTTCCAACCGAGGGATATGGCGGAGGTAAACTACTGGCAGGCCGGCGCGTATACCTTCACATTTACAATAGACGACAAACAAGCCGAAAGAACGACCAACTTTTTTGACAGTATGCCGGTTAAGGTTCTTGCAGTCCCGATTATAGCGAACTACTCGGGACGGGTCTTTTCCTGCGAAGGTGAATGGATGAACAGCTCCAGTGTGCTGATGGCTACATACCCGGTCGCAAAAGGCGAATTTGAATATGTGCTCGGGCCGGAGCTCGACCTTTCGGATCCAAAGTATGACATCAACACCGACGAAGGGCAATACCGGGTGTGGCGCGCGCTCCGAAATCTCCAGACGCCGGATGAAGCGTATACACTCATCGTGGGCTTTGTCAGAAAAAGCATTGGTTCGGCATTCAGCTCTTCTTGTTCCGGTTATACCTATGGTATGCCCGCAAATATTGTTGTGGAGGAAAGCGCGGGAATGCTGAGAACAGTCGCCCATGAAATCGCCCACTGTTATAAAATCGGGGACGAATATCCGGACGGGAGTCTGAACGATATCCTGAATCCGCCGCCTTACGGGATGGAGGGTCACGATATCCTGACCCTGGAACCGGCTGTAGGAACGAAGGAAAAGGTAGTAGGCGGCTTTGCATTTGACCTTGACGAATCCGGTTCGATGGTCTATCCGGACCAACGCGCGTACTGGGTCGAAGAGAGGATGCTAATCAGTCAGAGCAACATTACTTCGTTTATGGGGTGGGATACGGGCGCGAGCTATTTAGATTTCTGGATAACGTCAGACATATGGAACCATCTGTTCAAAGCCTTTACCGGTCAACTAAACGGAAACGAGCCGGGGTACGGCAGCGCTCCCGATCAGCGGCGGGGTGAATACTGGGGACAGTGTTTCCGCTGCTACAGGGACATGTATAACCCGAAGTTTTATATTCAGTGCCATTCGTGCTTTAGTTACACATCTACCCAAGGTGAGGTCTTTGACTGCGACGAATGCGGTGCGGGGATCAATTTAAGAGGCGATTATCTCGGCGCCGCCATGTATATTGAATGCCCGACTTGCAGGGAACTCCTGTTTTATCCGAACCTCATGTCCTTCAACAGAGGCAGCGGTGGAGCAGTCTATGATGATGAAGTGGAGTATGTCCCGATAATAGAGATCGCGGGTTATTTTGAGCCGGGCGGAACATTTGTCCCTCATCCATGGTATTCATATCCCACGCCTTTGGGCACAGTTACCACGAACAAAAGCGGCGAGTATTCCGTTCGCGTGTACGACGCAGACGGAAAGGTGATCGCCATTACTTATTTCGATGTAATAGACAAATCCCAGCAAACCAGTTTAAGCGGCGCTCCTACCATACCGAACGCAGTGATTCCGGTCGAGGTCATCGCGAGGTTTCCAGAAAACGCGGGCAAAATCGTCATCATGAGGGGCGACCGGGAAGTTTACGCAAAGAACGTGTCAAACAGCGCGCCGACCGTCGCTTTTACCGGTCTCAGCGAAGGTCAGCAGCTTAGCGACAATATGACGCTCACATGGGAAGCCAGTGACGCCGACGGCGATGAGCTGTTCTTTCAGATTTGGTATTATCTAAACACGGATGAGTATTACCTTCTGGACTCTGATCTCACAGGGACGTCTTACAATGTGGATATGTCTGCTTATCCCGGCTCAAGCGAAGGATTCTTCTGCATCCTCGCCACCGACGGCGTACGTACAACTGAGAAAAACAGTCCCTTGGTAAAAACGCCGTTCAAGCCTCCGGCCATACTCACCGAACAGAAAAGTATACCGAAAGTCTACATCACCGAGGAGATATATTTTCCGACAGAGATATTTGATGCGCAGGACGGGCGGCTGTCTGGCAATAACGTCAGATGGACACTAAACGGAGAGGAAGTCTCGACAACCAGCGTGCTGCAGACTGAGCATAGTCAGCTCGAGCCGGGGGTGTATACCTACATCTGCATAGCAACAAATTCGGCGGGCTTGAGCGCTCAAAAGGAGTTCACCTTTGAGATAACAGACGTTGACTTCAGGCTTCCGGCCATTGGCCGCGTCAGAAGGTAATCTATTGCTTTGCGACCGCATATATAACTGAAAGCAAAAAACTGAGACATTAGTTTTGCGATCCATTATTGGTGTGCCCGGTGGGCACACCAATAATGGGTGAAAGTCCCCAATCTGCCCGGCAGTGGGAAGGATACAGCCGAAGCCAAGGGTGTCCACCGCAAGGTGTGAATCTAAAGAAAGGATTAGGCAAAACTCTGGCTTGTTACATCTGAGACTGACCCGCCAACGATTAAAAAATGCCGGGAATTATATTAGCAAGACCAAGACCAACCACAAAAGAAGTTGCATTTGCAATCAATGCATAGGTGATGGTTTTCCATTTTGGCACAGGCGCATCGCTATATTTTCGCAGGAAAACTGTGTACAAAACGGCTTCAATGATAAATACAAACAGTTCTAATAAAATATAGGCGAAGACGAACATCATCTGTCCATAATTGTAGTTAATTAGATTTAGCGCAACATTTAAGGCAATCTGTGTTACCAAGTTAATCGCAACTATAAATTGGAACTGCTTTTTCTTCCGAAACGCAAACAGCAGGGCAATTAGCAACTCAACTGCAATCGTCAAAACTATGCGCACGGCTAATGATATTATCTCGCCGCTATAATCATAACTTTTAGGGGCATTGAAAGATAATGTTTCATCTTGCGTGATTACAGAAGAAATTTCTGAATCTGTCAGGCTAACACTGAAATAACTATCAAACGCATATCTTTCACATGTTCCTGCGCTTATCGCAAAACAATCACTATCAGCAAAATATATCAAAATTTTGAAATCTGACGGTGGATAATAAGTCCAGCTAAACTGATGTGTATCTGAACAGTTTTGAAAATATTGTAGAAAATAGTACCCATCTTCGTCTTGGTATTCGAGAAACTTCAAGAATATAGGATAGTCTTCGTCGCTCTCTTTATAGTGGCTATATTTGCCGTCCGCAGGTGCGCTATATGGGCCTGTCGAATTGACGCTTGATAACAATGTGACGTAGTAGGTTTGCTCTGAAATGCCCTCAAAGTCAATTACTACCGATGGCTTCGGCCCCATATCTGCTGATGCGGTGATCGGAAAAACTACAACAAGAAGTACGATGCAGAATAAAAATGATATTAACTGCTTTTTCACGGCGCCCCCCTCTTTATGTGTGTTAGACGATTAATGTACAAAAATGTTCCGCTGTGCCAAAAATCAATACCAATCACTCACCTAATCGTAAATGGGCAACCAAGAGAAACAATAATATTATACCATAACCACCCGCCCCAAACAATGAGAACTTCTCTGCCTGTTCCGCCTATCCAGCCTGTCAATGGACGGGTAGTATTTTTGCCGTGGCATTACGCCGCCGAAAACGGGGAACAGGATAAAAGACAATCTGGTTCCCCGTCACAAGGATTTTATCCGTTGTGGCAAGAAACACGTTGACAAGCTCCCTCTTTGCGGCGAAGCTCTTGCCGCTCCCCGGCACTCCCAAGAAAAGCTCGTTTGGGTTGTTGTCAAGAGGAGCTTTTTTGACAGGAAAAAATTTATTCAATTACGGGATTTATTGTGCTATAATAAAGTTTGGATTTGATTATATACGGATGCCTGTCTTTGTGTAAGGCAACGGCATTTATATAATACGTCGAGGGGGGTATATTGTGTCAAGGCGATTGACAGGAGAGAATGTTGAGGTAATTTTGACAGGCAAGAGGACGGAAGTTGAAAAGGTCATGGCTTGGTTCAACGAACCTGCCCTTGCCGAAGGGGACGTTACCCAGACTAGAACGCTTAGTGATATTAAAAACGCTCTGCCAAAGGGAGAATTTTTGGATGATGCAACTAATCCGGAAGTATATGAGATTTGCGCTTGCTGTGAAGGTTGTTCTATTGATTTGTGGAGGTGGGTTATTTATAAAATCCATAAAATTGCGCCAAATCTTAAGATTAATTCCACGGCACACTGGCAGCATACAGTCACAGGGGGAAATTTTATCTCCCGCATAGATTTTGTTGACGGAGTACTAGATGTAGATAAACTCTTGCAAGAAGAAGTGGATGAGGAAGATTTCGAATATGAAGTTGACGATCACGACATTTTAATAACTGCCTATGTAGGAAAAAAAATCAGTATGTGCATCCCTGACAAAGTTACCTATATTTTTGATGAAGTTTTTGATAGCGCCGACTATATCACAGAAATTAACGTTTCTGAGGGAAATAAAGAATATGCAAGCCATGATGGCGCACTGTTTGATAAGAAAAAGCAGCTGCTTATCCGATACCCCATAAAGAAACAGGGTTGCTATATCCTTCCGGACGGTGTAAAAGAAATAAGTGAATATGCTTTCGACTATTGCAATGGACTGACAAAGGTGGCAATACCGGACAGCTTAACCGTTTTTGACAACAATGTGTTTAGCCGCTGCAAAGGGTTGACTGATATAACCGTTAATGATACAAATACTAAGCTTAGCGATGTATACGGAGTTTTGTTTAATAAGTACAAAACATCGCTTCTTATATATCCGTGCGGAAAAACGGAAGATTCCTATATTATTCCCGAGAGTGTAACCAAAATTGAATCCTGGGCATTTCTTCGCTGCACGAACTTGATGCGCATTACTATACCAGACAGCGTGACTAAAATTGGCATGGGTGCGTTCAACGGTTGTGCTAGCCTGACCGACATTACTATACCAGACAGCGTGATTGAGATTGCCGGGCATACGTTCTGTGGTTGTACGAGACTTACTAGCATTACTATACCAGACAGCGTGACTAAAATTGGCATGGGTGCGTTCTATGGTTGTACGGGACTCACTGACATTACTATACCGGATGGCGTGACTGTGATTGGTGACGGTGCGTTCAATGGATGTACGGGACTCACTGACATTACTATACCGGATGGCGTGACTGTGATTTGTGACAATGCGTTCGCTGGTTGTACGGGACTCACTGACATTACTATACCGGATGGCGTGACTGAGGTTGGTAAGCGTGCGTTCTATGGTTGTACGGGACTCACTGACATTACTATACCGGATGGCGTGACTAAGATTAGCGGCAGTGCGTTCAGGTTTTGCGCGAGCCTGACCAACATTACTATACCGGATGGCGTGATTTGGATTGGTGACTTAGATTTCTATGATTGCGCGAGCCTGACCAGTATTACTATACCGGACAGTATAACTGAGATTGGCTACTACGCGTTCTCTGGCTGCGCGAGCCTGACCAGTATTACTATACCGGATAGTATAACTGAGATTGGCCGCTATGCGTTCTTTCGTTGCGCGAGCCTGACCAGTATTATTATACCGGACAGTATAACTGAGATTGACTCCTGTACGTTCTCTGGTTGCGCGAGCCTGACCAACATTACTATACCAGATGGGGTGACTGTGATTGGTAATCATGCGTTCGATGGCTGTACAAGCCTGACTATTCACGCGCCAAAGGGCTCCTATGCAGAAAAATATGCAATTGAAAACAAAATTTCATTTTCAATTTTACAATAAAAAGCACACGCAAGGCGATATGGCAATTCCAAAAAATAAATAAGCGCGGAGAACATCGGAGCGGTTGTGGAGATGACGGTGCCAAATGACCGAGTTAAGCACCCCGATAGCTTGGTTCAAATAACTTTCTAAGTTTCAAGAGTGTGATGAAAATTAGGATTTATGCAATAATTTCTGGAAATCAAACATGAAATATTGATTTACCATCCAAAACATAGTATAGTTACTTTGCACTAAATAAACAATAGTAATTTGAAAAAACGTTCAGGTTCTATTGTTAATTGGCTGAGTATATTTGCATAAGAATTAATCTAATTAGTACGTTTTGCTTGAATTCAGCATATAAAATTAGTCTATATTCTTTTCTTCTAAAATGTTAAAATCTTTCTTTTCAAAATGTACGCATTTGTAGTAAAATGGGTTATGGGAAAATATGGAATACAGTTTATATGTATAAAACTCCATTTGGGTCATCGAGCTATACTGAGTATCGGGTAGAGCTTGGGCTATAAAAATGTTGAGGATAAATACATAAGAGTTTTGGAGGTCATATCATGTATTATATTGCAATTTGTGATGATGAAGTCAGCACTTGCTCCGAAATAGAATCCATGATACTGGAATACATTGAGGAAAAATGTATACAAGCAGAAGTCGTGATTTGGTATTCAGGGGTAAGGCTACAGAAGCATTTACGCCAAGAACAGCGGATGGACTTGATCTTTCTGGATATTGAATTAGCAGAGCATAACGGTGTTGCAGTGGGACACTTTATAAGAAATGAATTAAACGATGAAAAAACACACATTGTTTATGTATCATCCAAGCAACACTATGCTATGAGCCTATTTAAAACACGCCCCTTTGATTTTTTAGTCAAGCCAATTGAACAGAAACAGATCAATGAAGTGTTGGAAAAAGTTTTTAGGCTGATGGAAAAGGGAGAGGAATTTTTTCAGTACCAATTTGGTCAATCTTATTTTAAAGTTACATTGGAGGATATTATTTATTTTAAAAGTGAAGGAAAAAAAATTCGAATTGTTCTTTTAAAAGAAGTAAGGGAATTTTACGGAAAATTAAAGGAGATTACGGGAAGATTGCGTAAGGATTTTTTACCCATACATCAATCCTATCTAATTAATAAAAAACATGTAAAAAAATATACATATGAATTAGTAGAAATGATAAATGGGGATATATTGACGATTAGTAAGGCAAAAAGGAAAGAAACGAGGCAGCAAATCCTATTAGAACTAAAGAAGGGAAAATGATAATATGAATAATTACTTCCTTTAATGTTAGACATATATTATGAAAAAGCAATAAAATATTTAATCTGAAAAGGATGGTACTTAATCATAATAAGTCCCATCCTTTTATTTCTGTTTTTGCCGAGAACATGGGTCATTTATGCAAAGTTAAAAAGAATGTTGAATTATGCTGTTATAATACAAAAAGATAAACATTATAAAAAAATACAGGGTGATAGTTCAACTGCTGTTGTGCCGGCAAATCAGTTGATATATATATGAAACTAGCAGATAGCTTGAAAAGGAGGAACTTAGTATGTTTAAAAAAATCAAAATTATATTTGCAATATGCACAGTTTCCATGATTCTTTTAGGAACGACAGCTTTTGCTGCTAATGGCTCACTGACCTTTTCCCATGGTATTGGCAGTGATTACCTAATGGGCCGGGTTTGGTCTACAAAAGTTGAGAGTAGCTTGGGCGTTGTTTTATCAATTAGTTACTCTGATGGTACGAATGATTATTCGGGTGGAACAGTAGCAAGAAAATCAGTTAAAGATTATACTCGGAAGTTCAAGCCCGGTAAAAAAGCTGGAGAGTTTAGCGCCACATATTATTGTGGAGGGAGCGAGGTAGGAAAGTCGGCTAAACCATGGAAATTTAATTTTAAATAGTTATACGAAGGCTGTCTTAACAGGAAACTGTTAAGGCAGCCTAATAAAGACCTGGAGGTTAGTGGTATGGAAAAGATTATTAATGCAAGCCAAATTAGCAAGAGTTTTCATTTGGGAGATATTCAGGTGAAAGCGTTGCAGAATATAAGTTTTTCAATTGAGTCTGGCGAGATTGTAACAGTTATTGGAAGAAGCGGATCTGGAAAAACCACGCTCCTTAATATTCTGGGAGGACTGGCTACACCGGATTCAGGAGAAATTGTTGTGGCCGGTAAACGCTTATATGAAATGAAGGAGTCACAATTAGCCCGTTGGAGAAGTGAGAAAATAGGGTATATATTCCAGACATTTAACCTGGTTCATGAGCTGAATGTTTTGGAGAACATACGGCTTCCTTTAGATCTTTCGAGGCATGAATACGATATTGAATGGGAAAATGAATTAATTTCCATGTTGGGGTTAAAAGAACGCCTGCGATTCTATCCCCATCGCCTGTCAGGCGGGGAGCGCCAGAGAGTAGCGATTGCCAGAGCCATGATTAGACGCCCGGCAATTATTCTGGCAGATGAGCCGTCTGGTAATATTGATTCAGAAGCAGGACATAGGCTGATGGAGTTTGTGCAGAAGACCAATAAAGAGTATCAGCAGACTTTTTTGATTGTGACACATGATATAAGCTGGAACACTATTGTGGATAGAACCGTCCAATTACAAGATGGTAAGCTTTTAGGGGAGGATTCACATGGCCAACAGTGAGAAGACAGGACGGCTAAGATTCATTGTCCGGGGGGCATTAAAAAGAAATTTCGCGGGCTGGCTTTTTATCTTGGGTATTTCTTTTTTGTGTATGCTTATACTGCTTTTTTTTACAGTCTCGAAAAGTGTTCTAAATGAGTTAAATGAAAGCAAAAAAGATGTATATGGTGAGTTTACAAATATTTACTATGATTCTTTGGAGGAGGCGGAAAATTTGTCTTTTACAGAGAACCAGATCCGAGATATTGTAGGGGAATTTAAATATCTGGAATATGGCTGTTTCTATTCAGTGCAGCAAATTGCAAGTGAAGGGGGACAGCTTGTCATTGGATATGCGGATAATACTGCATTACGTCTGGGCCGTATTCAGGTTTTGGAGGGAAGTATGCCTCAGCGCACAGGAGAGCTGGCAGCTACTAAGACGGCCCTGGAATTACTGGAGTGTGTTTCTCCAAAAGTCGGAGAAACGATCATGCTCAATGGGGAAGAATATTTGCTGTCAGGAATTATCCAGGAGTATGGCCGCCTCTGGCCAATAGGCGCGGCGCAAGTGGAGGCAAAAGTAGGGAATATAAATATCTTTCTTACAGAAGAAGATTCCCATAGCGTGTTTGAACAGACTAACTGGGTGCAGAGAAAAATTGTATTTACGCAGAATTTATTTCAGGTCAATGGGACTGTGGATAATCCTGGTTTCTTTGCTAATGTAAATATCACGGATGAACAGACATTTTTGCAGCCACCAGATCAATTTCTAATAATATTGATGATGATTCTAATGCTTTTGCTCTATAATATGCGCCAAATGTCGATGGAACAAGTTCGTTATAGAGTAT
>Ga0153928_1000332_pt1 | contig 24241 bp, 18 predicted proteins | sample TSNJ012MetaG_FD_106656 | JGI IMG/M metagenome (GOLD analysis project Ga0153928, IMG submission 106656) | Attine ant fungus gardens microbial communities from New Jersey, USA - TSNJ012 MetaG | ecosystem: Host-associated > Fungi > Mycelium > Unclassified | place: USA: New Jersey, Wharton State... | reverse complement strand
GGGATTACGCCATGAATCAGGTGATGGAGCCCTTTGCCCCGGAGGTGGCCGCCACGGTGGACGCCCCCCGGGAGGCGTTTGAAACCGTTGTTAAGGGGATGGTGGCCGCCTCCGGCCCGTCGGGCACCGCTTCCGCCACCTTCGGCTATTATCCCATTACGGTGGCGTCTAAGACAGGTACCCCCGAAACCCGCGATCTCCCCAACTCGGTGTTTATCTGCTTTGCCCCCGCCGAGGATCCGGAGATTGCCGTTGCGGTGATTATCGAAAAGGGCTGGCACGGTTATACCGGCGCGCCGGTGGCCAAGGAAATCTTCAATGAGTATTTTGGCCTGAATGTCTCGGGGGCTGCCCAGGCGGAGGCGCAATCCACCGCCACGGACGGGGGGCCGGCTGCCTCTCCGTCATCCTCCCGGCCGGAGCCTGCGGCCCCCGCCGGGGAGATATCCCCTCCGGCGGATACCGCCTCTGCGGCGGAGGGGATATCTCCCCGGCCCGAATGAGGAAACAGGCGCATAGGCAACCCGCCTATGCGCCGGGGGAGAGGGGCGCAACCGGAGCGAGATGAAGGCGCCGCGCTGTGGGGGCGGTATATGCCGGTGACACCGGGATTTATGCGGTGCTTGTTACCGTTTCGTAAATAAATTGATAAAAAGGCTATTTTTTTTTTATTAAATATGGTAATATTATAGGACAGTGGGGGTGGAGTGGTTTGAAGTGCATTGCCGTAACCTCTGGAAAGGGCGGTACGGGAAAATCCTGTGTCGCCGCCTACACCGGGGCCGCCCTGGCGGAAGAAGGCCATAGAACATTGCTTTTGGAGCTGGGCGCCACCTTTCGTTCCCTGGATCTGATTGTGGGAATGCGAAAGGAAGCCGCGTTTAATAGCGCGGACGTGCTGTTAAACCGCTGTGAACCCGCCGACGCCATTATACCCACCGCATACCACCGCAATTTGTACCTGCTGTCCTCGGGGCTGACGCCGCCGGATCTGTCGGATGCGGCGTTGAGGGCGGTTCTGCGTGGGGTGGAGAATGAGTTTGACTTTGTTATACTGGACGGTGTGGATTTTTTTCAGGTTTCCCCGGGAATTGCGGATATGATTTTGCAGGTGCTTACCCCCGATTCCCTTTGCATCAGGGCTTGTGCGCAGCAGGCTGCGCAGCTGTTTGGCGCGGGGGCCCGGCAGATACGGCTGGTGATTAACGATGTTCCCGCCAAGGTATTGCCCATGTATGGCGCCAAGGATTTCGACGACGTCATAGATCTGGTGGGCGTTCAGTTAATCGCCGTCATACCCCAAAGTCCCAAGCTGCAATACGGCTCCAACAACGGGCAGCAGCTGGATGAACTGTCCATTACGGTGAAGATTTTCAAAAATTTAGCAGGGCGGCTACAGGGGAAGCGGCTTCCCTTGCTGATAAGATAACGGGAAATAATAGCTTCTCCCATAGGAAAGTAGGGTTAATATTGAATATTGCGTTGATTGCGCACGACACCAAAAAAGAGCTGATGGTTCAGTTCTGTATTGCCTATTGCGGTATACTCAGCCGCCATAATTTATGCGCCACCGGCACCACCGGCAAGCTGGTCAGTGAGGCCACCGGGCTTGAAATCGTAAAATTTCTCAGCGGGGGCCAGGGGGGAGATCAGCAGATCGCGTCCCGTATCTCCTACAATGAGATTGACCTGTTGATGTTCTTCCGCGACCCTATTTCAGCAAAGCCCAATGAACCCAATGAGGCGACCCTTTTGCGCCTTTGCGATGTGCATAATATCCCAGTGGCCACCAACATTGCCACGGCGGAGGCCCTCATCCACGCGTTGGAGCGGGGCGATCTGGACTGGCGCGATATTATGAAGCCGGGCAGATAGTTACTTTTATTTTTGCGGAAAAAGAAAAGTAACCAAAAGAAAAACGGATTGCCTCCGGCAGCGGCTGCCGCCTGTTTTTTGTTGTTGGCGGCTTTTCACCGGAGGTTGCGTGGGAGTATGGTGCGGCCCTTGTCCCATTTTTTAGGGGGCGGGGGCTTTTGTTTTCGGTGGGTTAATGGTATAATAACCGCTAGGCGGCTATTATCCGTTGTTTCAGTAGCCCGCCTGCGGCGGTGGGCGATTATACCACAGCCGCTTTGCGGCTATGGTATAATAACAACTGCTTCACGTTCACGTCAATCTAATTTGACAATTTGGCAGAGAATGTTAGCAAGAAACCACCCCGGCGCTCCGCGCCACCCCTCCAAGGAGGGGAATTTAGGGTCGCTTTATGCTCTATTCCCCTCCTTGGAGATCCATCCGCAGACGGCGGGGTGGTTCCGATGTAAATTAGATTGACGTGGCTTCACGCTTGTTGGGGCTTGACTTAAAAAAGAGAAAGGGAGCTTAATCGAATGGCACAGAGCATCAGATCCATTCAGGGCACGAGGGATGTCACGCCCAGGGACAGCTATAAATGGCAGTATGTTGAGCGGGTGGCCCTTGAGGTAGCGCGAACCTACGGCATGAAGGAGCTGCGCCTGCCCACTATTGAAAAGACGGAGCTGTTTGTTAAGTCCGTAGGAGATACCACCGATGTGGTACAGAAGGAAATGTACACGTTTGAGAAGGGGAAGGAATCCATTACCCTGCGGCCGGAGGCAACCGCCGGAATAGTGCGCGCGGTGCTGGAAAACAATCTGCTGGCGGAGGGATTGCCGGTAAAGGTTTGGACTGTCCTTTCCTGCTTCCGCCATGAACGTCCCCAGGCGGGGCGTCTGCGGGAATTCCACCAGTTTGACGTGGAGATTTTCGGCGGCATGAACCCCACCACCGACGCCGAGGTAATCGGGATAGCCAACGACTTTTTTACGCGGCTGGGGCTTAGCGGTATCGAGCTGAAGATCAACTCCATCGGCTGTCCCCAGTGCCGCCCGGGATACAATCAGGCGCTGGTGGACTATTACCGGGGACACTACGGCAAGCTTTGCCCCACCTGTAAGGAGCGGCTGGAGAAAAATCCCCTGCGCCTCCTGGACTGCAAGGAGGATGCCTGTGCGGAGCTTGGCAAGGACGCCCCCATCATCCTTGATTATCTCTGTGAGGAGTGCGATACCCACTTTGAGGGGCTGAAGAAGCGCCTGAACGCCATAGGGCTGACCTTCACCATAAATCCCTATATCGTGCGGGGGCTGGATTACTACACCAAGACGGTGTTTGAATTTGTCACCACCCAAATCGGTGCCCAGGGCACTGTCTGCGGCGGCGGCCGGTATGATTTGCTCACCGAGCAGATGGGCGGGCCCCCGACCCCGGCAATAGGCTATGGCCTGGGTATTGAGCGGCTGCTGATGCTTATGGAGGCGGGCGGCTGCGAGTTCCCTGCCCCCCCGGCCTGCGACTGCTATATCGGCAGCATGGGCGAGGAGGAAAACGTGAAAGCCCTGGAGCTGACCTCGGCTTTGCGCGCCCGCGGCTTCATCGTCCTTTGTGACATTATGGATCGCAGCGTCAAGGCCCAGATGAAGTATGCCAACAAGTCCGGCGCCCGGTTTGCCTGTATCCTGGGCGGGGACGAGCTGGCCAAGGGCGAGGCCGTCATTAAAAATATGGACACCGGAGAGGGCGGGGCCGTGGCCCTGACCGGCGAAGCGTTTATAGAATTTTTGGGTAAGAATAAGCAATAGCGGATGGGCTTGCTCCAACCGGAAGCAATAGGAGGAGAACAAACAGATGGCGGATACCATGACAGGATTGTCCCGGACCCATTATTGTACCGGGCTTACAGAGGCGGACATCGGCAAAACCGTGACCGTGGCGGGCTTTGTTCAAAAAAATAGAGATAAAGGGAGCCTTGTGTTTATCGATCTGCGAGATCGCACCGGTATCCTCCAGCTGATGTTCGACGATCAAACCCCGGCGGAGCTGCGCCAGAAGGCGGCAGGGGTGCGTGCGGAATATGTGCTGATGGCCAAGGGGCTGGTTCGGGAGCGTTCCAGCAAAAACCCGGATATCCCCACCGGCAGCATCGAAATCGCGGTGGAGGATTTGCGGATTTTGTCCGAGGCCAAGACACCTCCCTTTGAAATCACCGACCAGACCAATGTCAAGGAGGAGCTGCGCCTGCGCCACCGTTATCTGGATCTGCGCCGGGGCGAGATGCAGCACACCCTGATTATGCGCCATAAGATCGTAAAGGCCACCCGGGATTTCTTTGACGCGGAGGGCTTTCTGGAGGTGGAAACCCCCATACTCATCAAATCCACCCCCGAGGGCGCGCGGGATTACCTTGTGCCCTCCCGGGTGCATCCCGGCGCATTCTACGCACTGCCCCAGTCCCCCCAGCTCTACAAGCAGCTTCTGATGCTTTCAGGCTATGACAAATATATGCAGATAGCCAAATGCTTCCGGGACGAGGATTTGAGGGCCGATCGCCAGCCCGAGTTCACTCAAATCGACCTGGAAATGTCCTTTGTGGAGGAAAACGACGTTATGGATGTGGGCGAGCGGTTTGCCGCCCAGGTCTTCAAAAGGATTTTAGGGGTGGATATCCCCCTGCCCCTGCGGCGGATTCCGTATCAGGAGGCCATGGATCGCTATGGCTCCGATAAGCCGGACACCCGCTTCGGCCTGGAGCTCCAGGATCTGACCGGCCTTCTTGGGAACAGCGGGTTTAAGGTGTTTGCCGACGCCATCCAGGGCGGCGGCAGCGTGCGGGCCATCAATGTAAAGGGCGCGGCAGCCGCCCTGTCCCGAAAGGAAATCGACAAGCTGGCGGAGCTTGTGAAAACCTACAAGGCCAAGGGCCTTGCCTTTACCCGGCTGGGTGAAGCCGGGGAATCCTCCTCCTTTGAGAAATTCCTGTCCGAGGAGGAGCGGGATGCCGTCCGCGGCGCTATGGGCGCGGCAGCCGGCGACGTGCTGCTGGTGGTGGCGGATCCGGACAACAATGTGGTGTATGACAGCCTGGGCGCTCTCCGGTGCCATCTGGCGGAGCGGCTGGGGCTGATTCCCGGGAATACCTTTGACCTTCTGTGGGTGGTGGATTTCCCGCTGTATGAGTACGACGCGGAGTCGGGCCGTTACGCGGCCAAGCATCATCCCTTCACCTCCCCCAAGCCGGAGGATGTGGATAAGCTGGAAACCAATCCCGGCGAGGTGCGGGCCCGGGCCTACGACATGGTGCTCAATGGCTGCGAAATCGGCGGCGGCTCCATCCGGATCAACAATCCCCAGCTCCAGCAGCGGATGTTCGCCGCCCTGAGCATGGACGAAGCCACACAGACGGAGCGGTTCGGTTACCTGCTGGAGGCGTTCCAGTACGGCGTACCCCCCCACGGCGGGATGGCCTTCGGACTGGACCGCCTGGTAATGCTTATGCTGGGCAAGCAGTCGATCCGGGATGTTATCGCCTTCCCCAAGGTGCAGAACGCCAGCGACCTTATGACCCAATGCCCCTCCCCAGTGGATGAGGTCAACCTGGAGGAGCTGCATATTGCCCTGCGGGATGCCGGGGATAAAAAGCAGTAGGCTTACCCCCGTAAAAAAGCTGCCCCAAGGTTTTGTTCCTTATGACTACAAACTGAAAAGAGGGTGTGGCAACACCCTCTTTTATTTATTCTGTCTGTCGGGCATAGCCTTATATAGTCAGTTAATTTGAAAACGCTAAAGGCGTGCAACTGACTATGCAGCAAGGTTAACGCCGCCATATGGGCGCGCGGCGTTCGCCGCGACTTAAAAACGCTTTAGCGTTTTTAAGTTAACCAGCTATAACAGCCGTGCAATTAACGGAATGGTGAGGAAGCAGAGCAGGGTGGTCAGAAACACGGCTTTGGAGCAGAAGGCCGGGTGACTGTTGTATTGCTCGCTGAGCACGCCGATGATGGAGGCGGTGGGCATAGCGGAGACTAAAACCAATATGCCCAGAAGCACAGGGTCATGGATGAACAGTCCCAGAACAAGGAGGGCCACTACCGGACAGACCAGCAGCCGCAACGCCGCCACAATATAGACCCGGAGATCGTTGAACAGCTCAATGGGCTTAATAAGAGCCAGGGAGTAGCCGATTACCAGCATAGAAAGAGGAGTGTTGATGGCGCCCAGCATATCCAGGGTGTTTATAACGGGAGCAGGCAGCCGGACGGACAGCAGGAAGAACGCAAGCCCCACGAATCCGGCGATGACAGTGGGATTGAGCAAGCGCCGGGGCATCTGTCCCAGCGCCTCCCGGACGCTGACATTTCCCCCGAGGCTTACCAGAAATATGCCGATGGAAAAGGTGAGGATGTTAAAGGAGAAAATCAAGGCGGTAATGGGGAAGCTTGCGGTGTCGCCATAAATAGCCATCATAATGGGCCTGCCCACAAAAATGCAATTGGTGAGGGCAACGCAATTGATCCAGGCTCCCGATTCCCCCAGGGGGATCCTCCGCAGCATACAAACCGGAATGGTAATCGCTATGCCGATAAAGGTGACACAGGTAAAGCCCAGCACGATGGTGCCAAACTGGCCCAACAGCTCGCGGGAATAGGGAACCTGCATCCCGGAAATCACCGAGGCGGGCAGCCCCACAAAGCTGAGCAGCATGGAAAGCCCCTTTACAACCTCATCCCCCAAAAGCTTCCATTTGGTGAGCAGGTAGCCCACAAGCATAATCAAAAATATGGAGATTAATTGGTTGCTTACGGTGCTGATAAACATCTGGTCATCCATTCCTTTTTTCATTCAATTATTGCTCGCGGCTGTGGTATAATTGCGCATGCCGCAGGCGCGCTTTAAAATAAAGTATAATAACCGCTCCGGTTATTATACCATAGCCGCAAAGCGGCTGTGGTATAATTGCGCATGCCGTAGGCGCGCTTTAAAATAAAGTATAATAACCGCTCCGGTTATTATACCATACACAGCGGTGATTGGATAGTTCATTGTTAATTTTTTATTATAGGCCCCCGGCGTATCCTCACATGCGGGTTACAGAGGGTTTGACAGGCTATCATCTGCTTGTACCGCAAGGTCAAGGTGTCGCCTTGCCACTTTTTGAGCGGATTTGCCGGTCAAAAAGTGGTAGAACACGAGAGTCAGAAAAAGAAATGCCGCCCCGGTGGGCGGCGCTTTCTATAAAAGCTATTGTATAAAATATCCGGCTCCCAGCAAAACCGCGATTAACAGGAGCGTATATAATACAATCCTCCATACCGGCGGCTTGGGACGCTTAGGGTCAAGAAAAATGCTCATGAATACCTACCTCTCAAATTGATTCGATACCGGCGAGCATAGATAACACCACATCGCGCCAATCCTCTTTAAATGCGTCGTCACAGTTAAAACAGCCAAACAAGATGCCGCTATCCTTGCCCACCGCGAAGCGCAGGGTATAGATGCTCAGGAAATTGCCGCTGTTGACACTCTCCCGGTAGGATATCTCCGGATGATCCGGCATGGCCTCCCAGTTGCTGTTCCCGCCGAAGTAATTGGCAATCATCTTGGCTTTAGCGGTTTGCTCCTCAACCGGAGCAAACCGGATGGCAATCCCCAGCGGGCTCTTGCTTCTGTTGGCATAATAAGAATACCGGTAGGCCAGGTTCGTATCCTCCTGAAAGCTTATTGGCAGATACATCCGGAATTTTTTCTGCAAGACCACGCTTTTGAACGCCACATCCTTGTCCCCTACAGTGGCATGTCCTTCAAGTTCTAATGTGACCATAATGCCCCCTTCTTTCTCTTGTCCTTATAATATTGGCTGCTTCGCCAAATCTTGGGATAAAGCACGACAGCCTGCGGCATACGGCACACAGGCTGCTGTTATGTATAAGAAAATTAAGAATGACATTATTAGCGCTGTGGCACAATCTCCAGCCAGTAGCCGTCGGGATCACTGATGAAATAGATACCCATCTTGTGATTTTCGTAGCAAATGCATCCCATCCCTTTATGCTTCTCGTGGGCGGCATCCAGATCCGGTGTGGAAAACGCCAGATGGAACTCGTTGTCCCCCAGGTCATAGGGGTCGGTGCGGTCACGCATCCAGGTGAGCTCCAGGTTGTGGCCGCTGACACCGTCAGTCAGAAACACCAGAATAAAGCTGCCATCCTCCGCTTCCTTGCGGCGAACCTCCTCTAGCCCAAGAGCCTCCCGGTAAAACTCCAGGCTCTTCTCCAGATCAAATACGTTTAAATTGTTGTGCGCAAACTGAAAACCCATATTCACCGATCCGGCCGCCTTTCCGTTTTCTTACTTCACAGTATACCCGTTCATACCGTCCATGTCTAGGCGATTCCGGTTAAGAAGTGGTAACAATTCGGTAAAAGCGTATGATGAGCGGTCGCGCCCAACCAACGCCCCGGAAGGGGCTGTTTCAAAAAGGATAAAAATGCGGCAAGATGCCCGAAGGTCGCGGGGGATCGTGTGAAAGGGGGCGGTGAAGCCCCCTCAACTGCTGAAATCCTCAATCAGTGACTCCAGCTCGCTATAGGATGCGACGGTAATGCCCTCCTCCAGCTGCCGCCGGTCGTATTCGGGCAAATGCTTAACCATAACGTTCAATACCATATCCGGCTCCCCCTGACCGGCGGTATACACGGCGATGCGGCCCTGGTATTCCCGCAGCAGGTACGCGTAGGGTGGGGGGGCTTCCTCACCGGCGGGCTTTTCCACATCCTCCACTACTTCATTCAGGGGGATGCTTTCCTCGCTTTGGGGCAGGGATACCGCTACTACCGTCGTCATAATTACCGCCGCCAAGGCAATGCCTGTCCAGAGCAGCCGCTTATCCAGCATCTGTCATTCCTCCTAAACCCAGTCAACTTAAAATGCGGAAGCATTTTAAAGACGCGGTCTGAGCCGCGTAACCACCTAAAGGCGTGCCAATTTGTTCCGCCCCATTGTATGCCTGCGGGACACTCACCGTGAATTTTTTTAAAATCGGAAAGGTTTTTTTAATCAGCTATAATACAGGTTTGTGCTTGTGCAGGCGCAAACTGGAAAATATAACCTGCGCTGGCCTGACGTCCCCAATCCGTCACCGGGGAAATCGCATAATAATAGGCTCTCATCTATAAGTTTGGCTTATTTTTACAGGGATATTCTTTACTATACCGAGAAAAGGCATGTTTTTTAAAAAAAATTGTGCTCTTGACGTAAAATGTGCTATAATGTTCAAATGGAAAGGGGGAGATTCATTCCTCATGAAGCAAAATCCTACTCCAAAACCAAATCAAAATCAGAATGCCCCGCGCAGTGGTTCAAGCAGACCCAAGCGCCCCGGGGCCTTTTCCTCGTTCCGGAACGTTCTTGGCATCATCTGGCGGGGGATTGCCACCGTTATCATGGTGGGCATTATCACCGGCTGTATTGTAGCCTGCATTATGACTGTATACATCCTCCGGTACATAGGAGCCGACGACGAGATCAGCCTGGAGTCCGTCAAGCTGGGCTACACCTCCATTGTATATGCCACAGATTCCAAAACCGGCGAAACCATCGAGCTCCAGCGCCTCTACCGGGGGGGCGAAAACCGCATATGGGTGGACTATGAGCAGATGAACCAATACACGAAGGACGCTATCGTCGCCATTGAGGATAAGCGCTTCTGGCAGCACTCCGGCGTGGACTGGAAGCGCACGGTGGCCGCTGGCCTCAATCTATTTGTGCCCCTGTCGGGCACCAACGCCGGCGGCGGCTCCACCATTACCCAACAGCTGATTAAAAATATTACCCAGGACGACGACTACCGCATTGAACGCAAGGTGCGGGAGATTTTCCGCGCGCTTAATTTATCCAAGCGCTATTCCAGGGAGCAGATATTAGAGGCTTACCTGAATGTCGTACCATTTGGCAACGGCACCAACGGCATCCAATCCGCCGCCAACCTCTATTTTAACAAGGACGCCAAGGATCTCACCCTGGCGGAAAGCGCCGCCATTGTGGGAATTACCCAATACCCCGGCCTCTATGACCCCTTTGTGAATCCGGATCAAAATAAAAAACGCCGGGAACACATCCTCGACGAGATGCTGGAGCAGGAAAAGATTACCCAAACCGAATACAACAAGGCCATGACGCAGATTTTGGACTTTAAGGGCGAGCAGCACTTTGAAGCCATCAAAACCACCCAAAGCTATTTTGTCGACCATGTTATCAACGAGGTCATCTCCGACTTGATGGAGAAGAAGGGCTATACCTACAACTACGCCTCCGACCAGCTGCTGGGAAGCGGCTTCCGGATTTACACCACGGTGGATCCGGATATCCAAAAGCATTTGGAGGAGATATATTCCAGTTCCGACAATTTTCCCACCGTCTATAATCAGACATACCCCCAGTCTGCCAGCGTCATCACCGACCCCAACGGAAAGATTCTGGCAATGGTGGGCGGCATCGGCGAAAAGGAGGGCGCGCGAATCCTCAACCGGGCCACCCAGTCCAAGCGCCAGCCCGGCTCCTCCATCAAGCCCCTGGCGGCCTACGCCATGGCCTTTGAATATAACAAGGCCACCTGGTCCACCAAGTTTGACGACGGCCCCATCATGCTGGAGCAGCCGGGGGGCACCACCACCGCCTGGCCCCGGAACTATTATGGGCGCTACGACGGCATGATGACCGTGGACGAGGCGATCCAGCGCTCCACAAATACCATTCCGGTCAAGCTGGTGCAGGCCATAGGCGAAAAGCGTGTTTTTGACTTTTTAACCCAAGATCTCCACTTCCACTCCCTGATAGAGCGCGAGACGGTGGGCAATGCCGTCATGTCCGACATTAACCTGTCCTCCATGGCTCTTGGCGGCATGACCTACGGCGTCACCCCTCTGGAGATGGCGGGCGGCTATCAGATTTACAACAATGGCGGCCAGTTTACCGAGCCCTATTCCTACACAAAGGTGCTGGACTCCCAGGGGCGCACCATCCTGGAAAAGGATCTCACCCCCCGCACCGCTTTGAGCCGGGACACGGCGGTCATTATCAACAAGCTGCTTCAGCGGGTGGTCAACGGCCCCCGGGGCACCGGCGTAGCCGCCAATCTGGGCAGCATGCCCACCGCCGGGAAAACCGGAACCTCCTCCGAGGATGTGGATCAGTGGTTCATCGGGATGACTCCCTATTATGTCTGCCAGGTGTGGCTGGGCTATGACAAGCAGACCTATGTGGATAAAAACGGATATACCCGTACCAACACCATTAACTACGGCGGCTCTTATCCGCCCCCCATTCTTTTCAAGACCATCATGCAGCCCCTCCACGAAGGGCTGGAGGTAAAGAGCTTCCCCGAATCGGACGCCGTGGTGTCCCTGCAATACTGTACAATCACCGGCGACCAGGCGGCCGAGACCTGCACCTCCCGGGGAACCGGCTGGTATAAAAAGAGCCAGCCCCTGCGCATGTGCACCGGCCACGCCATTGTGGAGGAAAAACCGGAGAACACCGACACCTCCACCGCCAGCGATTCCAATAATAACAGTGACGATGAGCCGGGAATCTTCGACAGGCTCCGGGACAACAACACTGACGAAGACCGAGTGGCCCGTCCTTAATAAAGGTTTTACATTGCTCAAAAAAAAGGGCATTTTCCCAAGAATCTTTGTACTATTATGAGGTGGATTTTTTTCTACAAAAATGATAGAATAAGTTTAGTTAGTTTGTGCTATATGGAGCACAAGGATTGGCTATAATAACAGAAGATTCAATAGGGGGTTTAAGTAGAGTGCCTAATAAAAAAACAAAAATCTCGTTTAAAGGGACACCGGAGCAAAAACGCGAGCTGCAAGCCTATTTGGCCGAGGTGAAAAACAACAAGGGCGCTTTGATGGGCGCTTTGCAGCATGCGCAGCAGATTTACGGTTATCTGCCCATTGAGGTTCAGAAGGTTGTCGCGGACGGATTAGGCATTCGCTTGGAGGAGGTATATGGAGTTGCTACCTTCTACTCCCAGTTCTCCCTTAACCCCAAGGGGAAGTACAAGGTTTCTGTCTGCCTCGGCACCGCCTGTTATGTAAAGGGGGCGGGGGAGGTTATGGAGAAAATGAGCCGGGAGCTGGATATCCAAGGCGGCGAATGCTCCGCTGACGGCAAATTTTCCCTGGAGGCCTGCCGGTGTATCGGTGCTTGCGGCCTGGCTCCAGTGCTCACAATAAACGACGATGTCTACGGGCGGCTGAGCGTGGATGACATACCCGGGATTCTTCAGAAATATAGGGAGATGGGCTGAGCTTGCCCTGTTCTAAAAATAAAGGATGCCGTTTCAGGCATCCTTTATGTATGCGATATTCTTTTTAAACGGGCGCGCCCGTTTCCACTTTCATCTGCGCCGCATCCCTTTGTCTGCAAATTTCCACCCAGCTTGGCATTTTGGATAATGCCTCCGCAAACTCCTTCATAGCCAGCGGAATATCAATATTCTGCGGACACATTTTGCCGCACCTTCCGCAGCCGATGCAGGCGGAGGGGAGCTTTTCCGCCGGCAGGGCGTCCATTCGCATGCCGATGTTAACCACCGGGGAAAAGCGCGCTTCATTATAATGGCCTATAAGCATGGGAATATCCAGTCCTTTGGGGCATTCCGGGCAGCAATAACGGCAGGCGGTGCAGGGGAGAGAGTTTTTCATTTCAGACGCTATTTGGTAAAGCAGCCCGGTCTCTTTTGAATCGAGGGGATTCTCCGCCGTGAATGTCTTCACATTGTCCATTACCTGATCCATGTCCGACATGCCGCTAAGGATCATTTTTACATTTGGAAGACCCTGGAGCCAACGAAACGCCCATGCGGCAACGGACTCCTCCGGCCGCATCGCCTTCAGCTTCCGCTGGCCCGGCTCCGGCAATTTCGCAAGCGCGCCGCCCCGGACAGGCTCCATAACCCAAACCGGAATATTTCGCTCGGTTAGCAGCTCGTATTTGGATTTGGCATCCTGCAACGACCAATCGAGATAATTCATCTGAATTTGACAAAACTCCATGATTTCGCCATATTTGTCAAGGAAATATTTCAGATTTTCCATGTATCCGTGACAGGAAAATCCGAAATGACGGATACGGCCATTTTTCTTTTGTTCCAAAAAGTAGTCGATGATACCCCAACGGGGATCCATATAGGTTTGGATCGAATTTTCATATATATTATGCAAAAGATAAAAATCGAAATATTCCACACCGCATTTTTGAAGCTGCTCCTCAAAGATTATCCGCGGGTTATAACTGGAGCTGACCTGATGTCCCGGGTATTTGGTCGCCAGATAATAGCTTTCACGGGGAAATTGCCCCAGGACGCGGCCGAGCACGCATTCAGATTCCCCGTTATGATAGGCGTATGCGGTATCGAAATAATTAACGCCGTTTTCATAGGCGAAGCAGATCATTTCGTTCACCGCGGCTTCATCCACCGGCGCATTCCACGCGTCACCGGATAACGGCAAGCGCATGGCGCCAAATCCAAGCAGGGAAAGGTTCACATTTTGAAAGGCGCTTTGTATCATATAATTCAGCTCCTTACATTATCGCATTATGAAACAGCTATAAGGGAATTATATCTGTTAATTGTGAGGAAACTGTGAAGAAATCAGACAAACGGCGGGAATTTATAGTAAAAGACAAATCCCTGCGAAACTTTTCCGCGACCGTAAAAATATTTGCGTAATATCTTGACAAACAAATATTAAAAAACAGAAGAAACCCTGAATGTACTAACGTTCAGGGTTTCTCTTAATTTTTGATGTTGGCGTAACCGAAGGCAGTAATTGTTAATTATAGCAACCCGAATACCAGCTCGGAGTAGGCCACCGGATCCTCGATGGGCAGCCCGGCCATCAGCTCGGCCTGGTGATACAGAATCTTTGTGTACCTTACAGCGGCCTCGGTGTCGCTTTTTTGCAGCTCCCGCAGCTTGGCAAAGACAGGATGCTCCGCATTCAGCTCCAGCACGCGCTCCGCCTTCGCGCCGCTGTCCGGCTGAACGGTGTTCAGGTATTTCTCCATCTCAAAGGACAAGGCGTTTCCGGCGGTCAGGCAGACAGGGTGCGTCCGCAGCCTGTTGGAGATTTTAACCTCCTTCACCGCGTCGCCCAGGGTTTCGGATACAAAGTCAAGCAGGGGCTTGCTCTCCTCCTCCTGCTGCTTGGCGGCCGCCTTTTCCTCCTCGGTTTCCAGCTCCAGGTCGTCCCGGTTCACCGATTTAAAGGGCTTCTCCTGATAGGTCATCAGGGTCTGGGCCACAAACTCGTCCACCTCATGGGTGAAGTAGAGAATCTCATAGTTCTTCTCCCGCAGGCGCTCGGCCTGGGGCAGGGCCGCGATCTTCTGAACAGAATCGCCGGTGGCGTAATAGATATCCTTTTGATCCTCCTGCATCCGGGCAAAATACTCCGCCAGGTTGGTGGGCTTGTCCCCGTAAGAGCTGGAGAAAAGGAGCAGATCCATCAGCTTGTCCTTGTTCATGCCAAACTCGTTTAGCACGCCGTATTTGAGCTGGAGGCCAAAGGCCTTGTAGAATTCCTCGTATTTCTCCCTCTCGCCTGACTGCATCTTGAGCAGCTCATTGCGGATTTTCTTTTCCAGGTTGGCGGCGATGGTTTTGAGCTGCCGGTTGTGCTGGAGCAGCTCCCGGGAAATGTTCAGGGAAAGGTCGGGGGAATCCACCACACCCCGCACAAAGCGGAAATGCTCCGGCAGAAGGTCGCCGCACTTATCCATAATCAGCACGCCGCTGGAGTAGAGCTGCAAACCCTTTTCATACTCCTTGGTATAGTAGTCATAGGAAGCCTTGGCGGGAATGAACAGGAGGGCCTTGTAGCTGACCACGCCTTCCGCGTCCACATGAATCGCCTTGGCGGGATCCTGGAAGTCGAAGAATTTTTCCTTGTAGAAGGCGTTGTAATCCTCGTCGGTAACCTCGGATTTATTCCGCTGCCAGATAGGCACCATGCTGTTGAGGGTTTCCGTCTCCACATAGGTTTCCATCTCGTGGTTCTCGCTGCCCTCGATGGGACGGCGCTTTTCCCTGTCCATGCGGATGGGGTAACGGATGTAATCCGAGTACTTTTTCACCAGTCCCGCCAGCTTGTGCTCGTCCAGCCACTGGCTGTAGTCGTCATCCTCGGTATCCGCCTTGATCTTCATAATAATATCGGTGCCGGGGGCTTCCTTTTCACACTGGGTGATGGTATACCCCTCCGCGCCCTGGGATTTCCAGCACCAGGCTTCCTCCGAGCCATAGGCACGGCTGATTACGGTAACCTCCTCGCTCACCATAAACGCGGAGTAAAATCCCACGCCAAACTGGCCGATGATGTCGATGGTTTCATCCGCCTTGGCCTCCGCCGGCATGTCGTCCTTAAACTGGCGGGAGCCGCTCTTGGCAATGGTGCCCAGATTGGACTCCAGCTCCTCCTTGTTCATGCCTACGCCGTTGTCGGATACCGTGAGGATCCGGGACTCCTTGTCCCGGGTGATGGTGATGGCAAAGTCCTCGCGGTTCATGCCGACGCTGCGGTCGGTGAGGGCGATGTAGCACAGCTTGTCAATAGCATCGCTGGCGTTGGACAGAATTTCCCGCAGAAAAATCTCCTTGTGGGTGTAGATGGAATTAATCATCAGATCCAGCAGGCGCTTGGATTCCGCCTTGAATTGTTTCTTTGACAATCTCTTCAGCTCCATTTCTGAAAATAGATTGGCACTCATTTGTACAGAGTGCCAACTTCTATTCTCATTTTAATCTGAATCGGCTGTTCTGTCAAGGGTTTGTGGGGGAAATTCACATTTCATTAACAAAATGATGCCCACAAGCTGAAATGGGAGCCGGCAAAAGCCGGCCCCCATTTTCTATCCGGCTGTTAAAAGACAGAGCCGTTTTTAATAACCGAGTGGACGAGATTGCTGCCGTAGCGGTAGAAGATATATTCCAGGTCAGGGGCGTCCCAGATGACAATGTCCGCCTGCTTGCCCACCTCCAGGGAGCCCACCGAGCCGCTCCGGTTCAGGGCGGCGGCGGCGTTGAGGGTGACGGCGGTCAGGGCTTCGCCGGGGGTAAGCCGGTATTTGAGGCAGGCCAGGTTCATGGGGAACTGAATATTCAGGTTGGGGCTGGAGCCGGGGTTGAAATCGGTGGCCACCGCCACCGCCACGCCCTCGTCAATCATCCTGCGGGCCCGGGCAAAGGGCTTATCCAGGTAGAAGGAGGTGGCGGGCAGCAGGACGGCAATGGTACCGGCCGCCGCCATATCCCGAATGCCCTGGTCGGAGGCCTGTATGAGGTGCTCGGCGGAGATGCAGCTTGCGGAAGCCGCCAGCTCCGCGCCGCCGATGGGGTCGATTTCATCCACATGGGCCTTGACGCCAAGGCCCGCGGCCTTGGCTTTTTCCAGGATGACACGGGTTTCCGCCGGGGTGAAGACGGCGGTTTCGCAGAAAACGTCGCAAAATTCCGCCAGCTTGTCGGCGGCCACCTTGGGAATCATCACGTCACAGACCAGGCGGATAAATTCCTCCCGGTTGTCCTTATACTCGTCGGGGATGGCGTGGGCGCCTAAAAAGGTGGATACCAAATCCATGGGGGTTTCCTTTTGAAGCCGCCTGGTCACCCGGAGCTGCTTGCACTCCTCCTCCAGCGAAAGGCCGTAGCCGCTTTTGCACTCACAGGTTGTGGTGCCGTGGCGCAGCATGTCATCCAGCAGTCCCTTGCATTTGGCGACAAGCTCGTCCTCGGTGGCGGCCCGGGTCTGCCGCACCGTGCTGAGAATGCCGCCGCCCTGCTTCAGGATATCCAGATAGGTTGCGCCCTCCAGCTTGAGGGCCAGCTCGTACTGCCGCCAGCCGCCGAACACAAGATGGGTGTGGGCGTCCACCAGGCCGGGGGTTACAAGCCGCCCGGTGCAGTCGATGGTTTTTTCGCCGGACAGGCTGTCGTCCATAGGGCCGGCGTATGCGATTTTGCCCTTCTCAATGCCGATGGCGGCGCTCTTTATCAGCTGGATTTCCCGTTGGGCTTTTCCTTTCCGTGCCTGGGTACCTTGGGGGGTGGCCAGCTGGCCGATATTGGTGAGTAAAATATCCATGCAGTAGTCTCCTTTTAACTGAAATTCTGTTGGGGTGAGCCGGTGGAGTGTTATAAAAGCATTCACAATTTTGTTATAACCAAGAAAATGCTTGATTCATCGACTTCTGTTATCTTATACGCATAGCTTAAAGATTTTCCAATCATATCCATATCTTCCGGCGAGTGTGTCGTTGCGTGAAAACCGTCTTTACATATAATGGTTCCATCCTTTGTTTTCTCCGCATCAATTTCACCCAACAAGCCTTTTTCCGCTTGCTCCTGAAACCAGGCAAGACGATAATCCCAAAATTTAGGGCTATAACTGCTGACAAATGCTTTTCCACCCGATGAAAGCAAGTCCATTATCCTTCCCATGAATTCAACCGGATCGACCTTCATTGCGGATAACCCGTTTTGCAGGCATAATACAACATCAAACGGCTCTTGAAAATGCAGATTATGTGCGTCCATAACGATTAATTCCGCATTCGGCACATCGTTTAAATACTCTTTACCAAATTCTACATTATCCGTTGAAATGTCAATGCCAACTATTGTTTTACAGTTTGGCGCCAATTCTTTCATGATACGTCCATATCCTGCGCCTAGCTCCAAAATACGTTCCGCGCCCTGTAAATAATTCCTGACAAAAGAAATTTCTGATTCAAAATACTGTTTTACCCTTGAATATTTTGTTTGATAAACCTGGTAGAGTTTTTGTGCGTTTAAGGTTTGAGCATAGTAATTATCTTTCAAGACAACTCCTCTCCGCGCCGCTTCGCGGCGGCTTCATCAAAAAATGCGATCACCTTGGTTGCCACAAAACTTCTCGATTGATGGGGATTAAAGCGTACATGTGGGGACAAAAGCTGCCCCCACACCTTATTCGACTCCGGTTATTTTTTAAACGCTTTCTTTACCGCAGCCTCCACCAGATCCTCCGAGGGGATCATGGGCAGGGTGATGTGGCCCTTGCCGGTGTAGTTCCGGTTGTATTCGGCGCTGGTGGAGATGGAGTTTTCGTTCCGCGCCCAGGAACGCCGGGCAACGCCGCCCATAACGTCCCACATCATGGCGCTGGCGATGGTGGTGGAAGCGCGCTCGCTGCCGTCCAGAACCATGCCAAAGCCGCCGTTAATGGATTTGCCGATGCCCACGCCGCCGCCGTTGTGAAGGGCGATGAGGCTCATGCCCCGGGCCGCGTTCCCCGCAAAGCACTGGGTGGCCATATCCGCCATTACATTGCTGCCGTCCTTGATGTTGGAGGTCTCACGGAAGGGGGAGTCGGTGCCGCTGACGTCGTGGTGATCTCGTCCCAGCATGACCGGCCCGATTTCGCCGTTCCGTATCATTTCGTTGAATTTCAGGGCGATCCGGGTGCGGCCCTCGGCGTCCTGATAGAGGATGCGGGCCTGGGTGCCCACCACCAGGGCGTTCTTCTCCGCGTCACGGATCCAGATGTAGTTATCCCGATCCTGGCCTCTCCGGTCGGGGTCGATGCACTCCATGGCGGCCATATCGGTTTTGCGCAGATCCTCGGGGTCGCCGCTGAGGCATACCCAGCGGAAGGGCCCATAGCCGTAGTCAAAGAGCTCAGGCCCCAAAATGTCCTCCACATAGGAGGGGTAGATAAAGCCGTCCTTCTCGTCGATGCCGTTTTTGGAGACCTCCTTGACGCCGGCGTCGTACACGGCCTTCAGGAAGGAGTTGCCATAATCAAAGAAGTAGCTGCCCTTTTTTGCAAGGGCCTTGATGGCCTCAAAGTGGGTGCGCAGCGTCTCATCCACCGCTTTTTTAAAGCCCTCGGGATCCTTGGCAAGGGCCTCGGTGCGCTGTTCAAAGGTCATGCCCTGGGGACAATAGCCGCCGTTGTAGGCGTTGTGGCAGGAGGTTTGGTCGGAAACCAAGGGGATATGGATGTCGTGCTCCACGGCGTATTGGAGCAGATCCACGATGTTGCCGTGGTAGGCGATGGAGATGGTTTCCTTTTTGTCAATGTATTCCTGGGCGATGGCAAAAACCTCCTCCAGGTTGTCGGAGATCTTGCCCACCCAGCCCTGGTCGTGGCGGGTCTTGATGCGGGAGAGGTCAACCTCGGCCACAATGCCCACGCCCCGGGCAATTTCAATGGCCTTGGGCTGCGCGCCGCTCATGCCGCCCAGACCGCTGGTGACGAACAGCACACCGGCCATATCCTGGTCATGGGCCAGGCCAAGCTGCTGGCGGCCCGCGTTGAGAAGCGTGTTGTAGGTGCCGTGGACAATGCCCTGGGGCCCGATATACATCCAGCCGCCGGCGGTCATCTGGCCATAGTTGGCCACACCCATTTCCTCGGCGATTTCCCAATCGTCCTGGTTGTCAAACATGCCGATCATCAGAGCGTTGGTGATGATAACCCGGGGGGCGGTGGGCTTGGAGGGAAACAGGCCCAGCGGGTGGCCGGATTCCAGCACCAGCGTCTGATCCTGTGTCATTACCTCCAGGTATTTTTTCACCAGCTGATACTGCATCCAGTTTTGGAAGACGCTTCCCGTCTCCCCGTAGGTGACAAGCTCATAGGGGTAGAGGGCGATTTCAAAATCCAGGTTGTTGTCGATCATCACCTGAAACGCCTTGGACTCCACGCATTTTCCCTGGTATTCATTGATGGGCTTGCCGCAGATGCGGCCCTGGGGACGGTAGCGGTAGCCGTAAATGCGGCCATAGGTGGTCAGCTCCTCCATAAACTCGTCCGCCAGCTGGGCGTGCAGATTCTCGGGGATGTAACGCAGCGCGTTTTTCAGCGCTATCTTGGTCTGTTCCTCGGTGAGGCGGAAGCCGCGGCTGGGAGCGCGGCGGATGCCCTCCTCAAACTTGGGGTACTCGGGCAGCGTGCCGTCAAGCTTGATCTGCATAGCCTGGTAAATTTCGGTGTTTTTCATTAAATATACCTCCTTATAATCTGCGTCACTCATTGGTGGCTATGTTCATTATGAGCGTAGGCCCATAATAAAAAACTGGAAAATCCCCGGATTGCATTGGCCGGCGGTCTATGCTATACTGGTGCCGCGTAAGCCAGGCTTACAGCAAGGGGAAAATAACCGGAAAAATATAATTTCATCCTTGCTGCATGCAATGGCAGCTAAGGTTGTCGGGCATTCCGGTTATTTGTTGCCATTGCGATAGGAGGGAAGGAAATGCGTCCATTTATGACACTGGACAGGGAGGCGAAAACACCGTTGTCCAGGCAGATTGTCAAAGGGGTAGTGGAGGGGATCGAAAACGGCCTGCTGATGCCGGGGGACAAGCTGCCTACCGAACGGGAGCTGGCGGAGGAACTGGATATTGCCAGGGGCACCGTTAAGAATGCCTACAAAAAGCTGGAGAGAATGCGGCTGGTGAAAACCCGGCAGGGAAGCGGAAGCTTTATCATCCGGGATGAGGAGCTCACCGAGCGCATTCAGAGGGAGAACGCCTCGGGTGTGGTGGCGCAGATGGTGGCGGCGCTGAAGGGGTACGGTATGCGGGCGGAGGAGATCCGCCAGCTTGTGGATCTGGCCCTCTGCCAGGACGCCAACAAAAGATTGAATCTCGCCATTATCCATGACAGTCCCGAAATACTTTTGGACTGTAAAAAGCAGCTGGGCTACCTGCCGGGCGTGTCTTTGTCCATATTCATAGAGGCGAGCATCACCGAGGATCAAAGCCCGGAAACCCTTTTAAGCGGCTTCGACATTATCGTCGTCCCGTCCTCCCACTATGAAAACGTGATTAAAATGCTGCCCAATCTCCAGGAGCGGGTCATCGAGGCGGCCATATCCCCCGCAAACGACACGATCATCCAATTGACCGCCCTCCCCAGGGATGCGCGAATTGGAATCATATGCAGAACCAATTCGTTCCTGAAAACGGTGCGGGGTATACTGGAGTCCTTTGATTTTCACAGCGACCGGATTCTATCCTTCTTTGAAATGGACTATACGGTTCAGACCTACTTTCCCGGGGGAATTGACGCGCTTATTTCCTACGGGGATGCCCATATCTTCACAGATCCGGATTTTGCCTTCCGAAATGAGGAGTTTTTGGTGAAGGGCGGCTGCCTGATCGCATTTTACCACCAAATCGAACGTGGTACACTCATTTACATCGAGGATCGGGTGCGCCAGCTTTTAGGGAGAGCCACAGCATCGGGAAGAAGGTAGGCGTACCGGTTGGAAATGAATTGCACTATACCAATTAGGCTCCTATTAAATTATAATACCTTTTGCGCCCCGCTGTCAATAACCTCTGAAAAATTCGGCATAATACCAAAAAAGCAAAGGTTTCGGCCTTGATGCCATCTGCGATTAAAGGAGTTTTGCTTGATTCTTACAAATTGGTATATCTCAATAGCATTGGTACATACTATTAGACGTCCATATGCGCCACTTTTCTGCGCCCATATGAAATCCCGAAACGCACTGGGAATAGTGCGTTTTCCTTGTCAGTAAGGGCATATCCTGAACTGACGGAAACGGATGACGCCATTATCATCGCACAAACAACAAAAAACAGGACTTATATTTGTGCATTTTGGATATTGCGTCATTGCCACACAAATGGTACTATGTGACTAACCCAATATGAAGCCAATCATTTGAAATCTGACAAATTGGAACCTGGACTCAATGGTATTTTCAGCAAATATCCGTTTGGAGTCGGGAGAGGTTCCTTCATATTGGATCAAAAGCTTGATACCATTATACAGGACATACACTGAAACACAGAGAAAAAGGAGTTGGGTTAATCATGGCAAAACTGATCGAATGCATTCCGAATTTCAGCGAGGGCCGCAATCAAGATACCATTAACGCTCTGGTGAAGGAGGCGCAGAGCGTCCCCGGCGTGGTGCTGCTGGATTATTCCTCCGATGCCAGCCACAACAGGAGCGTATTTACCATGGTAGGCGATCCCGACGGCATTGCCGAGGCCGCTTTCCGCCTGTGCAAGCTCGCCGGCGAAAAAATTGATATGACGAAGCATCAGGGCGAGCATCCCCGCATGGGCGCCACAGACGTCATTCCCTTTGTACCCATTAAGGACACCACCGCCGCCGAGTGTGTGGAGCTTTCCAAAAAGGTGGCCGCCCGCATCTATGACGAGCTGAAAATCCCCAGCTTCCTTTATGAGGACAGCGCCTCCGTTCCCGGCAGAAAAAATCTGGCCGCCTGCCGCAAGGGCCAGTTTGAAGGAATGCCTGAAAAGCTGCTCCAGGAGGAATGGGCCCCCGACTTTGGCGAGCGCAAAATCCATCCCACCGCGGGCATCACCGCCATTGGTGCCAGAATGCCCCTCATCGCGTTTAATGTGAACCTGAACACCTCGGATATTAACATCGCCAACGCCATCGCCAAGACCATCCGGGCCTCCAGCGGCGGATATAAGCACTGCAAGGCCATCGGCGTCATGCTGGAGAACAGAAATATTGCGCAAGTCTCTATGAATATGGTAAACTATGAGGGCACCCCCCTCTACCGGGCCTTTGAGGCGATCCGCTCCGAGGCCAGGCGCTGGGGCGTATCCATAATCGGCAGCGAGATCATCGGCCTGACCCCGGTGAAGGCGCTGGTGGACACCGCCGAGTATTACCTCCAGGTGGAGGATTTCGACTACGACAAGCAGGTTCTGGAGAACCACCTGTTGGGTTAAGGTGCGTTAATAAGCGTGGAATAAGCGAACAACAAATTGGAAAGGGGCATATCAGCTATGGAATTCAAGAGTGATATTCAGATTGCGCAGGAAAACGCCATGCATCCCGTCCGGCAGGTGGCGCAGGAGGCCGGGATAGATGAAAAATATGTGGAGCAATACGGCAACTACAAGGCAAAGATTGATTACAGCCTGCTGACCGACCAAAAGAACGTGCCCGACGGCAAGCTGATTCTGGTGACCGCCATCAATCCCACCCCGGCGGGAGAGGGAAAAACCACCACCACGGTGGGCCTGGCGGACGGCCTGCGCAAGCTGGGGAAAAAGTCGGTGGTCGCCCTGCGCGAGCCCTCCCTCGGCCCGGTATTCGGCGTTAAAGGCGGCGCGGCGGGCGGCGGGTACGCCCAGGTGGTTCCCATGGAGGATATTAACCTTCATTTCACCGGCGACTTCCACGCCATCGGCGCGGCCAACAACCTGCTGGCGGCTATGATCGACAACCATATCTTCCAGGGCAACGCGCTGGCCATTGATTGCCGCCGCATCACCTGGAAGCGCTGCGTGGATATGAACGACCGCCAGGTGCGGAACATCACCTGCGGCCTGGGGGGCAAGGTCAACGGCGTTCCCCGGGAGGACGGCTTTGATATTACCGTGGCCTCCGAGGTAATGGCGGTGCTCTGCCTTAGCAAGGACATCGACGACCTGAAGGAGCGCCTGTCCAGGATGGTAATCGGCTATACCCGTGAGGATGTGCCCATAACGGCGGGACAGCTCAACGCCCAGGGCGCAATGGCAGCCCTGCTGAAGGACGCCCTCAAGCCCAATCTGGTACAAACCCTGGAGCACACCCCGGCCCTGATCCACGGCGGGCCCTTCGCCAACATCGCCCATGGCTGCAACTCCGTCACCGCCACCCGCATGGCGCTGAAGCTGGGCGATTACGCCGTCACCGAGGCGGGCTTCGGCGCCGACCTGGGGGCGGAGAAGTTTATCGACATCAAGTGCCGCATGTCCGGCCTGAAGCCCTCCGCGGTGGTGGTGGTTGCTACCGTTCGCGCCCTCAAGCACCACGGCGGCGTGCCCAAGGCGGCGCTGGGCGAGGAAAACCTGGAGAAGCTGGAGCAGGGGCTTCCCAACCTTCTGCGCCATGTGGAGAATATAACCAATGTATTTAAGCTTCCCGTTGTGGTCGCCATCAACCGCTTCCCCACCGATACCGAGAAGGAGCTTGCCCTCATCGAGGAGAAGTGCAAGTCCCTGGGCGTGAACGTGGCCCTGTCGGAGGTATGGGGTAAGGGCGGCGAAGGCGGGCGGAAGCTTGCGGAGGAGGTTGTCCGCCTCTGTGAGCAGCCCAATGATTTCTCCTTCTGCTACAAAGCGGAGGATTCCATTGAGGAAAAGCTCAACGCGATTGTGCGGAAGGTATATCACGGCAGCGGCGTGGAGCTGGCCGGTCCCGCCCGGAAGCAGCTGGCGCAGCTGGAGGGCCTGGGCTTTGGGCACCTGCCTATCTGCATGGCGAAAACCCAGTATTCCTTTACCGATGACGCCGCCCAAACCGGCGCGCCCACCGGCTTT
>Ga0153928_1000330_pt1 | contig 24301 bp, 27 predicted proteins | sample TSNJ012MetaG_FD_106656 | JGI IMG/M metagenome (GOLD analysis project Ga0153928, IMG submission 106656) | Attine ant fungus gardens microbial communities from New Jersey, USA - TSNJ012 MetaG | ecosystem: Host-associated > Fungi > Mycelium > Unclassified | place: USA: New Jersey, Wharton State... | reverse complement strand
TTCCTTAATCTATTTTACTTATCCTTTATCAGAACAATATTTGCATGTTCCAACGCATTCTGGAAGGCAAGGAATGAGGCTATTTTATATGCCGTCTCAGTTGATTCATGTTGTGTGCTGCCACCAATCAGAACCGCTTGAATACCAACCAGACGATATTTCTTATAACTATGAACCGCTTCAAAAAAACCTGACTCGATGGCCATATAAAAACTTGATGGCACATCCCTTTGCTCCTCTTCAACTGTAAATCGAAGCGGCTCTCCTTCTATCGGCTCATAGCGTATGATCACATCTCCATACTGTGTTCTGTTAGAGTACTTTTTATACTCTCCCTGTGCAATCACCGGTTCCTGTAACGTAGCCGGATAACTGATGATATCAAAAGACCATTCTGCCTCTCTCCGGACTTCCTCTGACAGGTTATCCTTTGCCAGCAGTGCTTTCAGCCAAGCCGTCGCTTCAGGATATTTAAAATAGCGCAGTGTTTTAAATAAAGACATTTGTATATACGGATCCGGAAAGTCCATCAGCACTTTTAACTGCTCCAGATGGCCCTGCGGAGTAAGCTTTGTAATTAAACCAATCAGTAACCTTTTAGATAAAGCATGTTCTGCTTTCTCAAGCAAAGAATAGAGTCCTGAAATAACAGACAGGACATCTCCATGCAATTTAGGATCCGTCCAGTCATTCGGATAATCCCCTCGCAAAGAATGTGGATACCGGGAAAGTGTAGGACTCCAGAAACCATAAGTAAATGAATGGTAGTCCTGGAACACTCCGACAACCGTATAATGATCCGGATCTACAATAATCAGCTTCCCTTCACATAATCCCTGATAGAAATATCCGATATAATGACCACTGTCATATTTCCATAGAATACAGATATCTGGCAGATACTTTGACCATTCCTCCTGAATCTCTGCAAAATAAGCCGACTGTATCGGCATAATACCAATTTCATCCTTCTGTTCCACGGTAGATAATTGATGATAACGCCCATACATATAGTTAAGTTCATCACTCATCTCTTTACTTAAATGATAGCAAAGCAGATCAACAAGATCTGTATATTTTCTCCTTGGCATAAAGCCCCTTTCATCCACATCTTGATTTTTATAAATTATATCGGTTCGCCAATCCCCTCCATGACATCCATCAGCTTGCTATAGGACACCTCACTCGCCGCCCCATAAAGCATTTGCAAATCGCCACAGTCCATGACCGCGACCAGATTATCGGGTTCATTGCTATAAAACGTGATCTTCATATCACTGATCCAACTTTGCAGTTCAAACGGATACTTTGTAAGCTGGGATTGAATCTGTTCCATCTCTTCTCCAGTCAACCAGTAAAATTCTTCTGGGTTGTAAGTAAACGTAAAGGCTGATTCATAAGCAAGAGCGGCAGCAAGAAATTCGCTGGTGGTGGGCGCACAGATAACCCAGGTCTTATCATCCTCGGTACTGTAAACCGGCGGATCAGACAGAACTAAATCCTCCCGGCGGATACCGGCACGGCAGACCCCTTGATTCTCATTAAGCAAAATCATATGGTCGGACGTTTGCAGCCATTTCCATTTCCGAAAGTTCTCCGGAAGCATCCAACTATCCTGCACATGATGAATCACTTCTGTGTTCCCGGCAGCACGATAAAAGTCTTCCAGCACCCGTGGCAATGCGCCAAATAACTCTTTTAAGAAATGAATCTCTCCCTCGGTTCTAAGACCATTAACTTTTCCATTTTTCCACCTATTATAAAACTACGCAACATTACATAAGGTTAAAAGCATTCAACAATGAGACTGCCACATTCCCCAAGCCATGTAACAGTATGGCGGGGATAATCGAGCCACCTGACGATTTCTCGGAAATATATCCATATAGCCAAGCCGAAAATCCAGATAGTAAAAAACACATGATTGCCGGAAACCATAAAGTATTAGATATGAGAATCAGGGGCAGGCCATGCGGCAAAGCAAATATTACAGCTTGAATTAGATTTCCTGTATCAAACCCAAATTTGTTTTGCAAGCGCTTTAGCAAAAACCCCCGATAAAAGAATTCTTCTGGAAAACCAGTTTTTAATCCAAAAAGCAAGATGGATGGCAACGCAGCTAACCCCATACCCCCATATTGAGATTGTACTGTAAGTCCTGGTGGCATAAACAACGGCGTAAGATATTTAGGACTTAGGTAGGTTATGACAACGGTGAATACAACCAGGACTTTAAGAGATTTTTCCGGGGTGATTTTTTTAAGTCCAATCCATGCAAAGAAGCTTTCCTTTTGTCGCGCGGTTATGACCCACCAACAAAAAGGCAGCAAAAAATAAATACTAAAAAAAAGTATATCAGTCACGTTATCGCGCCCTTCCCTTGTACAAACCAACCACTGCATACACTTTATCGTGCCCATTGCGTATCAGGAAACTATCAAAGCCGTTTATACGCCATGATCGCCTAAAGGCAAACTGTATCTAAATAGATTTTACCACGAATCCCGCATTAATGCACTTTTTCTTTAAAAATCGCAAAAATGCGTCAAGATGGCATTCCATTTCTTTTTCCATAAAATTCCATTGCAGTTTTTTTAATATCTGCATATAATATATAAAGCACACAAGTGTGTGTTCTGAAAAAGCTTTGAATCATCTTGACTAAAAGCTTTTTCGTGTTATAATAATTATAGAGGATAGCGGCATTGACCAGCTATCGTGGCATTGAAGCAGTTGACTGTGTCGGTATGCAGCCGGTTGTGGAGCCTGGCCTTGGGTTATGCGGTAACCTCAAACCGAATAGGTTCTCATGGACCGAACGAAAACGCTTTAATAGGGTCTTGCATATGCAAGGCTCTTTATTATTTTAATTAGGAGACAGCCTATGGATATTTTGCAACAATCAGCTTTGATTTGGAAAGAACTAACTGAATATCGATATTTACTTACATATGGCTTTAAAAAGGTGCTTTATCCGCTAAATCTTAGCTTTTCACTGGAAGACTATCCTCATTTAGCAGGTTTCCAATACCTAAAAGATATATCTTTGCCAAACTACACTTCAAAAAGAATCGCAGATCGTATTCTTGAAGGTAAAATTCAGCTGGAAAAAATTCAGGAAGCGCAGCTTTTCGAAGAAATGGTTAAACCAAGATTGGAGGCATTGATTCGTCTAAAAGATTCTTTAGATGATGAATTTACACTATACTCGTATATGCCTCGTATGTATCCATTCATTACTCAGATTCGAGCCAACTACCTTATTGCAAGCCACATAGACATCATTAGTTATGTTTTCATAATTCAAGCCACTCCAGATGGTGAAGCAAAATGTGATTATCTATGTTGCTCCGCATTTAAAAAAGATGAGCGTGATTACGAAACCAATCAGCGTTTCCGGGCTTTATTAAAAAAGGAGCGCATACATATTAGCACAAATACATCCACCATACTGCTGGACAAGCTTACACCCAGAATCGAAGCAAAAGAAAAAAAGACCCAAAAACGAGCTGCACCGTTTACCGGCACAGCTCGTTTCCCAGACAACGAAATTATATCATTACTCTACTACTTTCGCCGCCGGCAAAATGCTTTCAACCTCCGCATGCGGACGAGGAATCACATGAACAGAAACAAGTTCGCCAACGCGCTGTGCTGCTGCTGCTCCGGCATCGGTAGCTGCTTTTACTGCACCTACGTCGCCTCTTACCATTACAGTTACAAGTCCGCCGCCAACATGCTCTTTACCAACAAGGTAAACATTTGCTGCTTTCACCATTGCATCTGCTGCTTCAATTGATCCTACCAAACCCTTTGTCTCGATCATTCCTAATGCGTCATACTTCATTTCTTTATCCTCCTAATAATTATTTAACAATTGTAATTTTGGTTAATGAGTTCATATTCATTGCGTTTGCTTCTTCCATATCAAGATGGCATTCCAGCGCCGAGGCATCATTTGCTCTGACTGCTACATTGTCATAGATACCGCCGCGGGCGCCGCCGATTTTTATCGAAACGATCTGGCCGTCTTGTACTCCCAGTTGTTTTGCTTCACCTGGCAGCATATGGATATGCCTTTGGGCAACAATGACACCTTCTTTTATTTGAACGGAACCTTTGGGTCCGATCAGGGTAATTCCCGGAGTTCCGTGTAAATCTCCGGATAATCTTGGTTCTGAAACCACACCAAGCTTAAATGAATCACCCGACATAACCTCTACCTGTGTCTTACTGCGTACCGGACCAAGTATTCTGACTTTTTCAATAGCACCTTTGGGGCCGCAAATAGTAACTGTTTCTTTACATGCATATTGGCCAGGCTGGGATAAATCTTTTAACTTTGTGAGTTCATAGCCACTGCCAAATATGGTATCTAAATCTGTTTGGGATAGATGTATGTGCCGATTGGAAATTCCGATGGGAATTACATTGGCGCATTCAACTGCCTCACCCGGTACTATGTTTTTTTGCACTGCTTCTAATAAAATTTTGAAAATCTCTTCATAACCTTCCATGCTATCTTGCCTCCTTCATTGCACCCATTAATTCAGTAATTATGGAAACAAGCTTTTCATTGTCAATCTCTCCGCCTGCTGCTTTCACCTCCTGACCAACCTGACTCACACAAGAAGACACAAACTCCGCCGGACTCATGTTCATACAGGTATCTTTTTTTAGCGACTGACAACTTCCACTCAATTCAGGATAATTAAAGTTTGGATCAGCGGATGCTAACGTTGCACAATCATGTAATCCATAAGCCACTCGCTTAATATTTAACAGATGCATGGGGGTAACATTTTCTGAAACAGAACTTCCACCCCATGTTCCGCATCCTAACGTAAAGGAGGGATACAATCCAGTACTTGCCCCTGTACCGCCCATACTTCCGCCGGTATTTACCAATATACGGGAAGCCGGCTTGGCGGCGAATTTCATTACCATATCCCGGTCTTCCGTATGAAGACTCATGGTATGGCCGATACCATTCTGCAGCAGCTCTATACTAAGCTCACATGCCTCATGCCAATCTTTTACGGTGTAGAAACCAAGCACCGTGGTAAGTTTTTCATAAGATAAGGGATTTCCTTCACCAACACCTTGCTGCTCGCCAATCAATACTCTTGCTCCTGCCGGAATCGTGATGCCGGCTGCTTCGGCAATCACCTGCGGCGATCTGCCTACAAATTTGGCATTCATGTTATGGCCGTTCTTAAACAGAAGAGCACAAACTTTTTTAGTTTCATCCGGTGTCATGAAATAGGCGCCTTGCTTCTTAAACTCTTCCACCACCTGATCGCGAGTGCATTCTTCCACAATCACGGATTGCTCAGAAGCACATATGGTTCCATAATCAAATGTCTTACTTGCCATAATATCGCTGACTGCCTGCTTAATATTGGCTGTTCTTTCAATGTAAGCAGGGGAATTGCCGGCGCCAACTCCCAATGCCGGTTTGCCGGCACTATATGCTGCTTTTACCATTCCCGGACCGCCGGTTGCGATAATAATGGCAACTTCCTTACTCTTCATGAGTTCATCGGTTGAAGCCATGGTTGGAGTGGTTACACAACTAATTACGTTGGCCGGCGCTCCTGCTGCTACGGCAGCTTCCAGCATCAGGTTTGCTGCTTTAATGGTACATTTCGCTGCCGATGGATGAGGCGCAAAGACAATCGCATTACGTGATTTAATTGCAATCATTGCCTTGAATATCGTGGTTGAAGTTGGGTTGGTCGACGGCACAATTCCCATTACCAGTCCCATCGGCTCACCAATGTCAATCACCTTACTTACCGGGTCCTCTTTCAGGACACCAATTGTTTTCATATCTTTTATAGCATCATATAAACATACTGAAGCTAAATGGTTTTTATAAGTTTTGTCTTCCACCTTACCAAATCCAGTTTCTTCTACTGCCATTTTGGCAAGGCAAACGGCATGTTCTTTTGCAGCTTTCACCATGCTGACTAAGATTTTATCGATTTGCCCGTCGGTATAGACAGCAATCTGATTTGCTGCTGCTTTCCCCATACGTGCCAGATCTCTGGCCTCTTGGACGGACCTTAGATCTTTATCAAAATTATCCATATATTGTCATTACCCCCTTCTTCTATTCAGGCTCTCCATGCTGATTTTGCCCGTAGTATTTTTTAAATTCTGCTAACAACCATTTTTTACTGGCTCTTGCAATGGATTCCCTTTTGATTGCGAAATCTTCATATTCATTCGCAAGTTTTCTTAACGTTCGAAGGTTCATGTCATTTAATAGCTTCACTCCTGCTTCTATACCAGACGTCTTGATTTGCTCGTCAAGATGTTCCTTATGAACTTCCATGGACGTATCGTCCTGAACAGTATCTTGCTCTTCAACTTTTGAATCTGCATCCAACAACGGCTTTTCCAAAATGATGATTTCTTCCAGGCTCTCATGGGGACGCGGTATTACATGCTGCGAAACCAGGGCATTTTTATTCAGTTGATCCACCGCTGCCGCGCCTGCCTCTATCGCCGCCTTCACGGCTCCCACATCGCCGGCTACCGTAATGGAAACAAGACCGCCGCCAACAATCGTTTTTTCTAAAAGCTTCACTTCTGCTGCCTTGAGCATTGCATCAGCACTTTCAACGGCTGCAACCAATCCTCTGGTTTCAATTAATCCAAGTGCCTGCACCCTTTATCCCTCCTCATTATAAAAGATCCGCCCAGTTTGCCGGGTAAGTAGTATAAAATACTCTTGCCCGATCCGGTGATCCCCAGACTACCTTGGATCCTGACGGGACGAATAATACATCTCCGGCATGAGCAGTAAAGGTTCTTCCATCAAGCGTGACGGTTAATGTACCTTCAATAACATAGTCAATTTCTTCATAAGTTAACTCCCACTCAAAATCCGAATGGTCAATTACCAAAAATCCGGCACTCATTTTGGATTCTTCTTTGCTCACCAGCTCCTGATAATAAGCTTTTACATTGGGATCGCCGGTATCAAAAACATCCATCTTTACCGAACCGCCACGTACTACTTTCAGACCGCCAGGATCGCTGTCACATGCGTAAGGCTTCTGATCTGGTAAATCAACAATACCGTTTAAAGAACCTTTTTGAAGCAGCATCTTCAAGACAGAATAAATCAGCTCACTGTCAATTCCGCAGCTGCCGGAAGCTTTCACCGGTTCACTCGCAGGCACTTTCGCATCCGCCAGACAGCCAATGACCGCAGCATCGCTCACCGGTGCCGGAGCGGGAGCCGGGCCTTCCTTAAGGGTAATGCCCGCCACTTTGGCGGCATCACGGGCAGCCGGTGTGACAATCGTGTTGCTGTCAATATAGCATACTGTTTGCCCCTGCGTTGCCGCATCTTCAATATCTTTTGCACATATTAATTTTTTCACTCTTTCACATCCTTTCATTGAAACTCCACCTTTTAAAGCAATGATGGTATCAGCAGTTCCGACGGTGACGGTATTATCTCCGCATTCACCAACAAACCCTTTTCCATTGCAATCTCTGTTCCGGCATCCACACCGGCTTGAACGGCCGCCACCCCGCCGGTAAAGGTGAAATATGATTTTCCGCCGATACCGTTGCCTAAACGAAGTTCCAGTGGCGCCAGATCTGCTGATTTTAAAATTGCATCCGCAGCAATCATCATGGTCGCCAGGGAAAACGATTCGATAATTCCCAGCGCCTGAATCTTATCCGGCATTGTAGAACCGGTAATCGCCGGGAAGACAAGGGGATTTACATTCGGTATGACAATGGAATCGACCAAATATTCTCCGGCCGTTTCCACGCCAACCGAAACCGAGACTTCTACGGCACCTACATCCCCATGAACAATCGCTATATATTTACCGGGACAAGAAGAGCCAACGGTTACGATTTCTACGTCAGATGCTTTTACCATCTGGTCGGCGGCATAAATGCCGCGGGCAATACTTGTAAATTCAATCATTCCGATCGACCTCAACGCTTAGTCCCTCCTTCCTCTTCCCCCTGAGCAAAAGCGAAGGGGTCTTTCCTTATTGCAATATAATCCGCCGACACATTTACCACCGTTCCGGATATACTTGCATGAGCTTTAGCACCCAGGCTTCCTTCCGGAATTTCAGCAATGATCTGCCCTTTTTCCACATGGTCACCGCTGGATACAATCGCTTTCGACGGTGCCCCGACATGCTGCCTGACAGCAATATGTACTATTTCAGGACACAGCCCCGGCTCCTCCATTGGTGCCGGCTGATCAAAATCATGTAAACCAATCCGGGCTATTAAGCGCTTAGTTGGAACCTGCCGGTATTTACGGCTTCCACGGGCCTGAAATTCATCCTGCTTCCGCTCATAACGAAGGCCTTGCGCCGTCAGCTTATCCTTAAAATATGAGTTTGCTGCTCGCGGATACAGTCCTGCCGGGCAGGAAAACTGTTCGCATAAGTTACAATCACAGCAAAGCTGCGCACTTTTTTGACCTTCCAGGTCAGCCAGATTATAATTTAAAACTCTCATTGTTTTGTGCGGCTGCGTGTTATGTCCAAGTAAATATCGCGGGCAAAGATCGGTACACATACGGCACTGTTCACAAACAGCCCGGTTTACTCTTCTTGCCTGATCTTTATCAACCCTCTTTCGGCGAATGAGCGGATGATCATTCTTAAGGATAACGTAACCTTTACTTTTCTTCGTAACAAAACCATCGAGCTGGTTCAGCACCGGCCCCATCATCGGCCCGCCGTCGATTACTGCATAACCGGCAAAATCTTCCATACCGCTTAGCTTCAAGACATCTGCAATCGGAGTGCCTACCGGTACCTTCAGCGTCAACCGTTTGGGAATGTCACCGGCAACCGTAATATATGTATCGGTTACCGGGTTTCCCTGCAATGCATAATATATATTAAGTGCTGTCTCGGTATTGATAACGACGCAGCCCACCTGAATCGGAATTCCCGTTTCCGGAACGACTCTGCCGGTCATCTCATACACCAATACCTGCTCATCACCTGCCGGATAGACGTCCGGAAGCTCCCTCACCTCTATATAATCCCCCAACGACAGTGCCAAAATCCGCTCTCTTAAAACAGAGATCACTTGCTTATGTTTCCCTTTTATGCCAATAATCCCTTTCTTTGCTTCCACCAACCGGCCGGCAGCTTCAAAACCCATAATCACTTCGTCGGGATACAATGCCATCAATTGTTGATCGACTCTTAGCAGCGGTTCGCATTCTGCGCCGTTCATCAACAGATATTCTGCCTTTGAAGCCAATTTTACATGCGTGGGAAATCCCGCGCCTCCTGCGCCAACAATACCGGCATCTTTTACCATATCCAGAAGACCCATACCGTTCCTCCTAACTTATTACTGCTTCGCTGCATCCCGCCTGAACGCTTACCCAAACCGGCAATCTTCATCAATAATTCCAATTACAACTGCGTCTACCGGAATATCATCATTTCCAAGCATGCGTCTGGCCGAAGATCCCATGCTGACAATCACTCTGTCCCCAATCCCGGCCCCCACGGTATCGCCGACAATCAGCCGGCATCCTGCTTCGGTTCCGCCGATGATTTCCGCCAGCATCAGCTTTAAGCCGTTAAGGGAATCCGCTTTTCTTGTTGCCCATACATTATCAATCAACTTTGCTGCTACCATATTTTTTCCCTTCCTCCAGCTTATCATGGATTTCTTTCAAAGCGGATTCTACGGCCGCAGTATCGCCAAAAACTGCTAACAAAATCATGTTCTGGGGACAGCTTCCTTTTACTTCCTCCACCGTGACACCCACTGCCTTTTCCGCAATGTCCGCCGCCACCACCATTTCAATCATCTTCCCCTGGAGCAGGCCAATCGCATCCATGCAGGGCGGCATTGCTGCCGCACCGGACCCTTTGCGTCTTAAGATAATATTCAAAGCACCCGGCGAAGGAGATTTAATAATTCTGATATCCATCTTAAAATGCTCCTTCCTGAGTACAACTAAGGGCAATCCCCAACGGTGTGACAAACATTGGATTATACGGCTTGTGGGTATATATTCCGGTCTGCTTCTCAATAATTTTCTCAATGCCGGTAAAGCAGCAGGTTCCTCCAACCAGGGAAATTTCCTGAACATCGTAATCTTTAATATGCTGTTTTACAATCGAAGAAACCTTTTCAATCACCGGCTTTACCACCGGCAGTAATTCTTTATGATTTTTCACATCTCTTTTAAATAATTCAGCTTCCTTAAACGGTATTTTATATGCCCCGGCAACAACTAAGGAAAAATGGGTTCCGCCGGTTGGTTCATCCGCAATATACACTACCTTTCCATCCTTCAGAATCGAAATGCCGGTGGTCCCTCCGCCAATATCAACAACTGCCCCATTTTGAATTCCCAGAACCTGATTGGCAGCCGTCGGTTCATCCAATACATTGGTAAGCTCAAACCCTGCGCTTTGAATGACATTTTTGATTGCCCCGCCGTCCAGAAGATCGGTTCCCGGCGGAATCGCCGCGGCCGCATAAATCAATTCCGTGCCTAACTGGGCCTCCAGCTTTTCTTTCATTTCCCGCACAATTTTCACTGCGCCAATGTAATCTACAACCATTCCGTCACGAACCACATCAGCGTATTGACAGGCACCGGCAATCGGTCTTTTATTTTCATCCATAACCACGATGACAACACATGCCGTCCCCAGATCAACACCGGTATAATATGCGGTTCTCTTTTTACAAATTGGCCGCTTCACTACTGCTTCAAAGTCCTTAACCAGCTTATCACAGTATTCAAACGTTACCTGTTTCTCTGGCATGTTTTTCCTCCAAAACCAATGCAAATCAATTGTGACAAGGTGTTGATGACCGGATTGATCTTAGCGCTTACCCGCTGATAAAGCTGATCATCTGCTTCACTTCCTGTATCCTGATACTTTTCCGCAATGCTTACGTCTGTTTCCCGCAAAATGCAGCGCAGCTGATGTAACATTACAATCTCTTTGCCCTTTTCCATTTGCATATGAAACTCAGTGATTTCAAAGCAGTCGGATATCTCACAATGAACATTATCTTTATGAATACCCGTGCATTCTGTCAATGATAACTCTGCACCGCCCTCTTTTCCAAGCAATATTTCTTTCAGCCCGGAAATCTGTTTTGCCAAAACCATAACCTTTTGCGACAAAATAACATCAAGCTGCAATAATTCCGCACCGGCCACCAAAAACTCGGCTTCCACGGTCTTGATCCTGGCCAGTATCAGCTTCTGCCTTAAACTTTGCTTTTGTTTTTTGGGAGATGCTTTATCTCCCATTATTACTTTCTTATCATTTAAAAACTGTCTCGCCCCAGGGGTGAGTCTGGTTCCCGCTTCTAACTTATAAGTAGTAAAAGGTTGGCTTTTATACTGATACCGTAAATCTTCTTCGGTAATAAACTTCATGGATCTCCCCCTTTACATCTGGTATTTTTCTAACAAATACGCTTTTAGCGAATCAATACCGATTCCACTAATTCGGAAATAAGGTTCTGCTGCTTTCGCACGCTCCAACTGACGGATGCACTTTCCTTCATTTTCCGGCAACAAGTCACTTTTCATGATGACACCATTCACCGGACATTGAAATACTTTGGCAAAACCCGGGGAATACACCTCCTGACAGCGCGACTGATCAACCAGAAGCAAAATATGACAGGCATCCTGCGCTGCTTGAATCAAATGCTTATACATCCACGGGATTTCAAGATAAGAACCCGGAACGTCAATGGTATACTTCCCGTATATGATATCTTGTGTTTTCCTTAGGGGGCTGTTTTCCTTATTCTCTAAAACATGAGCCAAGGATGTTTTTCCACAGCCAGACGGCCCCATTATCATGATCCGTTTTCTTTTCATGTTCTGGTAACCGGTGCAACCGCAAAATCAAGCAGCCTGGCCATAGTATCGTTTACCGCCAAAAGAGCGGTCTCAACACTTTGCACATCACCGCTGATTACCACGCTGCCGGTAAAGCGGTCTAAAAATCCAATTTCCACATCCGCCGTTTTCGTCGCAATATCAGCCGCAATGATTGCCGATTCATAGGGGGAAATAGTTAATATCCCAATCGCCCCTCGATCATCAATCCCCAGCCGCTCACAGATATCCGGCATTGGCGAAGCGATTACATGAGCAATCGTAATCTGCTTGCCGGGCACAGATTCTTCAATGACACGCTGAACTGTTTTTTCACCTATTGCCCCCATTGCATTTTCCTTTCTATTCCCTTTAATGTTGAATGACACTGACCGGGAAATCATACTCTTTGATCCAACCTTCAATCCGCTTCAAATCTTCTGTTCCCAAACTAACTTCGCCCGTAATCGGATACTCTTTGCCCAACTGATTGTATTTATTAACGCCCAGTTTATGATAGGGGAGCAAATCAATGCCCTTAAAGTTTTTGTAATCACGATAGGGTCTTAAAAACTCAATGATCTGGTCAATATCCTGCCGGCTGTCATTCACTCCTTTTAATAAAGGCATCCTGACTTTTACATGATAGCGCCGGTGCAGAAGTTCTTTTAAATTCCCCAGAATCATTTCATTACGAACACCGGTCAGTTCAAAATGGCGTTCCGGATTCATATGTTTGATATCAAACAGGAATAAATCGATAAATTCAGCCGCTTTCAGAATCACTTCTGTTTTGGCATAGCCGCTGGTTTCAATTGCGGTGTTAATACCCTGTTGCTTACACGCCATCAGAAGATTGATTGCCGCTTCCGGCTGCATGAGTACTTCGCCGCCGCCTAAAGTAACTCCGCCGCCGGAAATCTCATAAAATTGCCGGTCCTCTTCGATAAGCTCCAACAGTTCTGAAATGGTTTTCATTTCTCCCACCATGGACAATGCTGATTGTGCACAGACCTCCACACATTTACCACAGCCAAGACAATCGCCGGTATCGGAAATACCGTGCTTTCCATCTGCTTTGGAAATGGTGTGAATGCCTGCCGGACAGACGTCAACACAGGCACCACAGTCAATACAGGCATTTCCTTTAAACATAACCTGTATTTTTTTCTCCAGGCCTTCCGGATTCGAACACCACTTACACCGCAGCGGACATCCTTTGAAAAACACCAGCGTTCGGACTCCCGGTCCATCGTACATATTGTACTTTTGCACATTGAAAACAAGTGCCTTTCTTTCCAGCGGAACGATGTTTACATTACTGCCTTTGCTATTCATAGTTCTCTATTCCTTTAGACTAAAAATGGGTCAACACAGTTCTCGAAATAATCTCATCCTGAACGTCCTTACAAAGTTCAACAAAGAATGCACTGTAACCTGCCACACGAACAATCAAGTCACGATACTGCTCCGGATGTTTCTGCGCTTCAATCAATGTTTTATTATCCAGATAATTGAATTGCATTTCACCATTGCCAAAGATGGAAGCCGTACGAAGCAAGGTGATAATTCCTTCTTCTCCCTCCGGTGTATCTAACAGGCCGGCCATCAGTTTGAAGTTATGTACCATACCAATGTTCATACTGTCACAAGACATCTTGGAAACCGTTTTGATAATCGCGGTAGGTCCTTTAAAGTCTGCGCCCTGGGTCGGACTGATTCCATCAGAAAGCGGTGTCCAGGCCTTGCGTCCATTGGCCGATGCGCCGGTAAGCTGGCCAAATGGCGTATTATTGGATATGGACAATGTTCCATGACTTAGGACAGAATACAGGGTTTTGAATTTCCGGTGTTCCATCTCGGTAAAGTTAATTAAATCAGCAGCGATCAAATCGGCATAATCATCGTCATTTCCGTATTTCGGAGCATTGAGGCAATCATTGCGAAGTCCTTCATGTCCTTCAAAGTCAGCCTTTAATGCCTCATTCAACTGATTCAAGGTGTATTTCTTATCATCAAATACTAATTTTTTGATTGCTGCCATAGAGTCCGCATAAGTAGCTAAGCCACTCCAGACAACGCCTGGCCCGAAGTTATACATTGCACCACCGGAAGAAACATCTCTGCCTTTTTCCATACAGCCTTCAAACATAATCGACATCAGTGGCTTGGGAGCTAACTCGCGGTGAACTCTTTGGGAAATTACCGTTGCTACATTGCTCCATTTGGTTACATATTTGATCTCTTCTTTTACAGCATCTTCAAATTCTTCGTAGGTTTTAAAATGATTCAATGCTCCCATGTCCGGGCAGACCTGCTTGCCATAAGAAAGGGGAACGCCGTTATTTAAAACCAGTTCAATACAAATCGGCCATTGGGTATAGGCGGTCGAGGTCCATTGATAGAGACGGCCGGATTTTTGCGGCTCTACACATCCCATTAAGCAATAATCTCTGGAATCCTCGATGGAAATGCCTTTTGCCAGCATCATCTTAATGTGAGAATCATCAAAATGACAGGCCGGGAAGCCCATTCCCGCACGAACAACATCCACGATTTTCTTCAGATATTTTTGCGGTGACTTATTGTGAATACGGGTGGCTAAGGATGGCTGGTAAATCTTCACATGACGTACCGCATCCATTAACAGGTAGGTCAAGTCATTGGTTGCATCCTGACCATCACGGGTAACACCGCCAATGCACATGTTAACAAACGGCTGATATCCGGCAAAGAATTTGGAGCCGCCCTCACTGGTGATCCACATCATCTCCGACATCTTGATCAGCATACAGCCAGCCAGTTCAAAGGCTTCATAATCAGACATCCGGCCGGCCGCTTTATCGGCCTGATAGAATGGATACATATATTGGTCAACACGTCCGATGGACATACCGGTCTGGTTTTCTTCCACCACCAGTAATGATTCCACTGTCCAGACTGATTGGATGGCCTCCCAGAATGTACGCGGCTTGTGCGCCGGTACCCAGGCATTTACTTCCGCAATCTTTTCCAATTCCTTTTTGCGTTTTGCATTCATTTCCTTTTTGGACAGTTCTAAAGCATAATCCGATAAACGCCTGGCATAAATCATCACACCTTCGGTCGTATCAATGACTGATTTATAAAAATATATTTTATCAATGTCATCCGGATTTTCATAATCCAATTTTGCCAAATGGTCTTTTGCTTCCTGTTGAATATCCAGCATCCCTTTATTCATCAGGATCACATCGTATCCCGGATTGGAATCACCGCCGCCATTGATGGCGTGATAGGAGCAATCGGAGACGAAAGATTCCCCGGATAATTCCCAGACACCGGCTTCGCGGTACTGGTCTTCGCAATATTCATCCACGGATTTCCCTTCCCAGAAGGGGAATAATTCTTCTCTCATGATTCTTTTATCTTCATCCGAAATATAAAACGGATCCTGCGGACGTTCGCCGATGGTATCGATTTCGTCGACCATCCAGCGCCAGGCAATATCTGGTGAAAATGCGCCGGCACGCGGTGCGCCGCAAGGTGCGCCAATAATCAGCTCATGATCCTGAATCACCAGCGGAGCTGTTTCACAGCAATAACGGAAGCATTTACCACGCAATACACCTTTCGGCATGCCAGGGTTTTCTTTGGCAATTTTGGTAATTGCCCGGGCACGGTGTGTGGTAATGGTTGGTTTGTGTTTCAGATAGTTTTCTTTTAGCTTTGCCAAACGTAATGTCATTCCATCAGGAATACCGTCTCCCACCGGAGCAGTTGTCACATCCTCCTCTGCGGTATCCTCAACAGCATTTTTAAATATTTTTAATAAAGCATCACGTTCTTGTTCCGACATATTTTTGGTTGCGTCAGACAACATACTTGAAAATTCACGAATATCCAATTGCGTTACCTCTCTTTCATTATTTTTTATAGTTACTTTCTAACTCTTCATTTCGTTGACTACCCGCTTCAGGATTGCTTTCAATAGCTCCATCGCCTTTTCATCTGCGTCCTCATTAAGAAAATCTGCTCTGCTGCGGACGCCATACCCGACTTTTCGAATATAAATAAGGTTAGCCGGCGAAACATTATCCGCCGTCATGCCCTGGCCGGCCGAGCCGCTTCCCAAGGTAAGGGCGGGGAAGAGATTGGTCGTGGCCCCCATACTGCCCAGCGATGCCGGCGTATTGACCAAAACCCGGCCGACCGGTTTCTTCAGGGCAAACTGCCGGATCACTTCTTCATCTTTGGAATGGATGACTAAGCTATGTCCTTGCTTTTCACTAAGCAGCAGTTCTATACATTTTTCACAGGCATGCATCCAATCGTCTTCAATGTAATAAGCCAATACCGGGCAAAGCTTTTCTTTTGAGTAAGGGTTTGTTTCAGAGACATATTTTTGTTCTGAAATCAACACCGCCGTCCCATCCGGAACCGGAAACCCGGCTCGTTTTGCCAGCTCACATGCCGATTTACCAATCTGTTCCGGGTCAATACTGCCGTCAAAACGATAGAGAAGCATCCCTAATTTCTTTGCTTCTTCCTCGGTCATAAAATGTGCACCGCATTTTATGAACTCACACTTTACTTCCGAAGCAATACAACTGTCTACGACCACCGACTGTTCGGCCGCCGACACAATTCCATAATCAAATGTTTTGCTGGCAACGATGTCGCCAACTGCCTGGGCAATATCTGCCGTCCGTTCAATGAAAGCCGGACCGTTGCCATTTCCGCCATATATCACCGGCTTGCCGGACTCATAAGCCGTCTTGAGCATACCGGGAACGCCAGTATTCATAATCAGAGCGGTGGACTTATGGGTCATCAGCTGGTCCGTTCCGGCCGGTGTCACAGTATGCAGATACGCCAGCGCCCCTTCCGGCAAACCATAACCTTCCGCTGCCCGTATCAAAATGTCCAGGGTCCGGCAAATCGTTTGTTTTGCCCTTGGATGCGGCGAAAAAACAATCGCATTTCCTGATTTTATCCCAATCAGGGCATTGTAAATCGTTGTTGAAACCGGGCTGGTTGCCGGGCAAAGAGCAACGATAACACCCATGGGAACACCCACATCCATGGTTTTATTTTGCTGATCCTCATGGATCACCCCGACACACCGCATCCCCTTCAGCTTCTCCGGCAAATACTTACAGATAAACTGATTTTTTAAATATTTATCCTGCCATCTGCCATAATCGGTTTCTTCAAAAGACATCACCGCAAGTTCCTGAACATGTTTCTCAATTTCTTCCGCCATACGCCCGATAATCTCATCTAATTTCTCCTGCGGAAAAGTAGCTAATTTCTGCTGTGCATCACGGGCATTTTCCACCAGTATCCTTGCTTCCTGAATCGAGAGCAGATCATTGTCAATCATATTCATGCTAAAAACTTCCTTTCCACCTCATTAAACAAGAGGATCCAGTGAATACCTTGCAATAATTTTATTAAGATCTTTGTGCGGGCTTGCTATCACTACATGACTGTAAACCTCCGCGCCCATGTCACCTACCGCCTTAATGCCTGCTTCCACAGCTGCTTTACAAGCTCCCACATCGCCGCGGACCAACACCGAGATATAGCCGGAGGCAACATTTTCAAAGCCCTCCAATTCCACATCTGCGGCTTTACACATAGCGTCTGCCGCTTCTAATACAAAAACAATACCAAAGGTTTCGATTAACCCTAAAGCCTGAAATCTTTCCATGTGCCATTCCTTTCCTTGATTATTTTATGATTGGGACAATCAAACATCCACATCGTATATTGAAACAATTTCGCCAATCGCTTTGATTGGACGAGGCATCACATTCTTAGCTGTTAATTTGCCAATACTTGCTGCCGCTGCCGCTCCTGCTTCCACAGATGCCCGAACCGCTGCAACATCGCCTTTTACCATAATCGTCACCAGTGTGGAGCCAACATTTTCATAAGAAACCAATTCGACATCTGCTGCTTTTAACATCTTGTCTGTTGCTTCCAGCGCCGGCACCATTCCAACCGTTTCAACCAGCCCTAATGCTTCTTCACCGTAATACTTCATTGCATTTTCCCCTTTCTGCTATGCCAATCCCTTAATCTTTTATATAGTTATTAATATTAGCTGCCTGTTCTTTGGTACAATGATAATAAACCCTTAAAGTTCCTGACCCATCTAACTCAAATTTGGTTTCTTCAATTAACCCGTTGGCTTCCGCCGTCATAAGTGCTTCTACAATCGCCGGCCGTCTTAATGCCTTAAAACTGCTGTATTTCCCCCGCAGAGCTTCAATCACATCTTCGGTGCAAGCCTCTTCTACCTTTGTGAAATGTTTCAAAATTGCATAGTTAAGTGCCATCATAGTTTTTACGCCTCCTTCTTTTTGAATAAATCCAAAGGATTCATTGCAATCATTAAGATACCAAAAATCATCAGAACTGCTGCAATCCAGGCAATTGTCGGAATACTCCATCCGTCAATACCGCATATTATACCAAGCAGGATCCAGCAAAAGAATGGTCCCCAGAAAGAATATGTACCGTTACATGCCATTCCCAGAGCTGCTCCGCACATACTGTTTCCTCTGTACCAGAAACCAAATGACATAAAAGCAAATAAACCGCTGACAGCAAAAAGCATCATAGAAGATCCGCTGGCAAAAGCCTGGGATGCAAGCCTGGGAGCGATAGCGATATCACCTGCAATCAAACCGAACAAGGGTACTAAGAAGCATAAGTTGGCAAGTCCGGAAACACTTTGACGAATGGTAATGCCAATTTCATAATCGATCATCGAAGTGCCAAAACCGGCGACACATCCTTCAATTCCCCATCCTAAAGCAGCAATCGAGGCAATACAAATCCCTAAAAACATTCCTTGCGGAGCATCGCCGCCTAAGCTGGTACTGCCAATTAAGAAGCTTGCCATGACACATATGGCAATTCCGCTCATCATTCGCCTGTTCAATTCCTGCTTAAATAATATTCTTCCTAAAATAGCGCCAATGGCCGGACAAAGTGCCGTAATCGGAATAACTATGGAACCTGCCATTTGCAGCCCGACTACATACGCCGCACTGGAAATCGGACCACCAATTAATGCCGCCACGATCATAATTACTCCTGGTTTAGATTTTAAACAACGGAAAAAATCTCCCAGCTTTCCCTTTACCCCGGCATTAGCCAATGCCCAAACCGCGCTGCAGGTATCATTCACCGCACTTCCAAGTGCACCAATTAAAAATGTAATGACAAACGCAGATAACGCAGCCTGGTTCTCCCCATACCAATCTGCCCAAACACCCTTTGTCATCGCAAGTGTCATGAATGATGTATAAAGTCCGTACCAGACACCAGAAAGAAGCGCAATAATAATCCCTTTCTTAAAAAATTGTGTGGATAATTGCTTCTTTGCAGCAACCGCTGCAGCATTGACAGGCTGTAAACCACTTTTCATAAACAAACTCTCCTTCAACTTATTTTAATGGTCAAATTAACTAATACAATAATTGTAAACGTTCCTCTATAGGGGAATGTCAATGTACACTTTAAACAAATTATTCTTATATTTTAGGGAATCTTTTTATATTTTTACCAATATCCAATGCGTTTTCAAATTAGTATAATAATAAATGCAGTGTAATGTAAAAGAGAAACACAAGGGGGAGTATTTATGTTGGAGGATTTATATGGAATACAAAGAATGTTATACCATAGGTGATGTCAGCAATATCTGCAGCATCTCAAAAAAGGCACTTCGATATTATGACAAAATAGGCTTAATATCACCTGACAAAGTCGGCGACGATAACAGCTACCGTTTTTACAACCGGGAAACCTTGCTCAATGTTCCGATCATTAAATATTACAAACAAATGGGGTTCAAACTGGATGAAATGCGGCTCCTGTTGGAAACCAACACATTCCGGTCGTTAGAAGAACAATTCAGAAATAAGATTGATGAATTAAAGCAGGCCCAGCACGACATTTATATCAGATATACTTCTGTGAAAGACTGGTACGACTTAATCCTGGAAGCAGGCACTGTGATCGAGAATAATGCGACTGAGGTATCGGTTAAATATGTCGAGTCCTTCACGGCACTTTATTATGAGCAGGATTTTGCCTATAACTATATGGAATCGATTATTAATATCGAGTTTACAAATTATGTAGAAAGCATTAGTAATGCCATTACAGGGCCTGTTATGATTAACTTTCCTTCTTTTAGGAAACGCATGGATGGCACCTGCATGCATGTCAAAATCATGCAAAAAGCGATTCTGGACTGCTCTCCGGATATTTCCGTAGCAAGACTTGGCGGTTGTATGGCGATTTCTTGTTATCATATTGGCTCACATTATAAAATCAACGAAACTTATGAAAAAATGTGTCAATGGGCTGCAGATCATCACTATCAGTGCGGTAAAGAATCGGTAGAACGCTATGTTACCGACTATTGGACCAGCCGAAGTGAAGATAATTTTGTTACTGAGATTTTGATTAAAGTAAAGAAAAAATGAGTTGTCTCTTAGGTGTCAAAACATTCCTCTTGGGGGAATGTTTTGACAGTTTTTTATTTATCTGAATTAAAAAAACCGAACTCAATCATTTAGAAGATGAGTTCGGTTTTTTTGATTGGCGAGCAAAATGCCCCCCCGTCATAGCGGAGATGGAGAGATTTGAACTCTCGCGCCGGTTACCCGACCTACCGCATTTCGAGTGCGGACCCTTCAGCCACTTGGGTACATCTCCGGATTCGGGGAAGCCTGGAGCGATTAGGCAATCCCGATACAAACAACGTTATTATATACGAAACCTGGCAAAAAGTAAATCACATTTTGCTATTATCCGCCAAAAAATTTATCTACACCATCTGCCAGTCCGGTTCCCAGGGTATCCAGGATGGCAGCAGAATGGCCGGAAGCTTTATCTCCCAACTCAATGTCAACCGAAGGAACGGTGGAATAAGACGTCTGGGTCAGGTCCATCTCCATCGAACCGCCGGAGAAAATCTTGACCCCGGCCCCTTTCAGTCCGGCAACCAGGCTTTCGCCCAGGGCATGGTGTTCCTGCCAGTGGGAAGCTACCGGCTCCATGCTCCGGTAAGAGGATATATTAGGAACACTCATATAAAAAGCTCCCTTGTCGCTGGTGGTCGAATCCCAATGCAAAGCGATATGGCAATCTGCTTTATTATTAGCGATAACCGTTCTGGCAATGTTATCCAGCTGCACATCATCCGACTCCCGAATCATCAAAACATCATATCCTCTGGCCAACAGCTTATCCTTCAGTATCTTCGCCATGGCAAGGGTCACTTTGGCTTCGGCAGTTCCGTCAGAAAACTGCATGCCTGATGATACGGCAACCGCAGTAATCGCACCGGCACCGGTAGTGCCGCCGGTTACTTTCGGTGTTCCATCCGGATGACACTGGGTCTTTACACTGGAACCGCCACTGGTTCCATGACCGGCGTTGATACCGATTACTTTACCTTTGCGGTTTGTGCCTTCGGAACGGTATAATATGGCGGTACCGGATGTGATTTTGGCAAAGCCGGCGTATTTCCAGTCCATATTTAATTTTATTTCTTCCTTGCCCTGGGCGGCAGCTGCTGCCGGGGTTGTCTCTGCCGGTACCGCCGGCTTTGTGGTTGAGACATATTGGGAAGAAATGTAACAGGTCTGACCCTGATACACCACCTGGCTCCAGGATTCACTGTATCCCGTCCGTTTCAGCTCGGTACCGGCGGATAACCGGGTTATCACCCCGGCACCGGACGAAGCCTGGGTGCGGATATTCACATTTTGATTGGTCACATATACGGTCTCTTCCCGGCTTTCCATGGCCGGAGCCGTCTCTGTGGTCAGTTCGGCTTTTACCGGACTGCTGCTTACTATGCTGTCCGCTCTCATCTGACTTTCTACTGTCACCGGTACTTCTACCGGCTCATATGTTTTCATCTTACATCCAGCTGCTGCCACTGTTGCCAGCAATACTCCTCCAGATATCAGAAATGCTGCTTTATTCCTTTGTCTCATCGAATGGTTCCTCCGCCAACTACATAATCGCCTTCATAAAATACCACTGCCTGGCCCGGTGTCACTGCCCGGACCGGTTCCAGGAACCGACACTCCACCTGGTCATCACCCAGTTCCCGAATGATACAAGGCGCACCTTTGTGACTGTACCGGATTTTCGCCATGACCTGCCGCTCTTCGCCATGAAGACCATCCAGCGCCATCCAGTTTAGTCTATCACAAACCAGCCTGTCCGTAAATACATCTTCGGCTTCACCGATGACTACTTCGTTAGTTTCCGGCCGGATCTCGACCACAAAGACCGGACGGCCCAGCGCCAGATTCAGTCCCTTTCGCTGCCCAATCGTATAGTGGGTAATGCCTTCATGCTGTCCCAAAATATTCCCGTTCAGATCCACAAAGTTTCCCGGCAGCAATATTTCTTCGGTATTTTCTTCAATAAACCTGGCATAATCATGATCGGGAATAAAACATATCTCCTGGCTATCCGGTTTATTGGCCACCTCTAAGCCAATGGTTTCCGCCATTTGGCGGACCTGTTCCTTGGTGTAGGCCCCTACCGGCATCAGCGTATGCGACAATTGCTCCTGGGTCAGGTTATAAAGGGCGTAGGTCTGATCCTTGGCGGCCGTGGCTGACGTTTTAAGAGCATAACGGCCATTTGGCAGCTGCTCGATCCTGGCATAATGTCCGGTGGCAATATAATCGGCACCAATGTCCAGACTGCGCTTTAGCAGGGATTCCCATTTTACATAGCGGTTACAGGCGATACAGGGATTCGGTGTACGGCCCCGCAGATATTCCGCAACAAAATAATCCATCACATGTTCCTTGAATTCCTGCTTAAAATTCATCACATAATAAGGGATTTCCAGATTCCAGGCGACACGGCGGGCATCCTCCACGGCACTTAAACCACAGCAGCCGCCATTCTCCTCCTGCGTATGCTCCTCTTCGTCCTGCCAGATCCGCATGGTTACACCGACCACCTCATAGCCCTGTTCTTTCAATAACCAGGCGGCCACCGATGAGTCGACGCCGCCTGACATTCCAACTACTACTTTTTTCTGATTGGATTCCATCAATATTCTTCTTCCTCTTCATGCTCGCTGATATCGGATTTGGGCTGTTCCAGACCGTCGATCACAATACCGTTCTTCTGGGCATAGTCCCAGAGCGCAGCATGGATTGCTTCTTCTGCTAACAAAGAACAGTGTACCTTAACCGGGGGCAGTCCGTCAAGTGCTTCCATCACGGCTTTGTTGGTCACCGTCATGGCCTCCTGCACGGATTTTCCTTTGATCAGTTCGGTTGCCATACTGCTGGTCGCCACGGCTGCACCGCAGCCAAAGGTTTTAAACTTAACATCCCGGATGATCTGGTTCTCATCGATGTCCAGATAAATCCGCATAATATCTCCGCATCTGGCATTGCCGACGGTGCCGACACCGCTGGGATCTGCTAACTCTCCCACATTTCTTGGACGCTCAAAATGCTCCATCACTTTCTCTGTATACATGGCTTTTGTTCTCCTTCTATTTTTTCCTCTTTGCCTTTAATTAATGCTGCTGTTTCTTCATAAAATCCTCATATAGCGGCGACATGCTGCGCAGCCGCTCCACAATTACCTTAATGTTCTCCACTACATAATCAATATCATCTTTGCTGGTTTCCTCACTCAGGGTCAGACGCAGGGAACCGTGCGCAATCTCATGAGGCAGCCCGATCGCCAGCAGGACGTGGGACGGATCCAGCGAACCGGAGGTGCAGGCGGAACCACTGGAACCACAGATGCCTTTGCTGTCCAGCATAATCAGCAGGGATTCTCCTTCGATGAATTGGAACGCAAAATTGGCATTGTTGGGAAGCCGGTTTGTTGGGTGTCCATTCACCTTGGCATATGGTACTTCTGTCATGACCCGGTAAATCAGATAATCCCGCAGCTTCGCTTCATCAGCCGATCGCTCTTCCATCGTTGCCATAGCCAGCTCGGCCGCCTTGCCCAAACCGACAATGCCCGGTATATTCTCCGTTCCGGCCCGGCGCTTGCGCTCCTGGGCGCCGCCATGGATAAAGGAACGGATTTTTATGCCGGTACGGATATATAAAAAGCCGACTCCCTTTGGGCCATTGACTTTATGGCCGCTGGCACTGAGCAGGTCAATGTGGCAATCATCTACATGAATGGGCAGATGTCCATATGCCTGGACCGCATCGGTGTGAAACAGAATGCCGTTTGCTTTTGCAATCTCGCCAATTTCCTTAACCGGCTGAATGGTTCCGATTTCATTATTGGCAAACATCACCGAAATCAGGATGGTGGTCGGCCGGATGGCTTTTTTTAACTGCTCCAACAGTACCGTACCATTCTCATCCACGTCCAGATAAGTCACTTCAAAGCCATGCTGTT
>Ga0153928_1000329_pt1 | contig 24320 bp, 17 predicted proteins | sample TSNJ012MetaG_FD_106656 | JGI IMG/M metagenome (GOLD analysis project Ga0153928, IMG submission 106656) | Attine ant fungus gardens microbial communities from New Jersey, USA - TSNJ012 MetaG | ecosystem: Host-associated > Fungi > Mycelium > Unclassified | place: USA: New Jersey, Wharton State... | reverse complement strand
CTACAGAGCAATCTGCAGGACTATCTACTTCCACTCTATTTCTATCCAAAGAATAACTGCTCACTCTTATTGCTGGTCTACAACAGCAGGTGAATATATTGTTATATCAGTAAGGAGAAAGTAGAGTAGAGATAGCAAAGCTTTCTCTATTTAGAGAAAAAATGGAGAAAGTAAGTGTATTTATCAATATAGCAAGATTATATTTGAGTATAAAGATGACAGAAGAACCAAAGATAACAAAGATAACCTGGGTACTATCTTATGTACAGGGGGGAATAGCAAAGACATGAAAGAACAACTTGTTGGATAAACTGTTAAAAGAGGAGTCAGAAGTAAAGATGGTGGAGGAATTGTTTACTAAAATGAGAAATGAGTTTGGAGAAACAGTAGAGGAAGAGCAAAAGATAGAGCAACTGAGAACAATTGAACAAGAAGAGAGGACCTGTAATGAGTATATTCAAGAGTTTAAGAAGGTAGTACAAAGAATTGACCATGAAGAGTGGCCTCTTATAGAAGAGTTCAAGAGAAGATTGAAGTGATCAGAAGAAAGCTAGTAGAAGCAGAAAACTCTCTCTCCTCATATAATAGAAAAGTGGTAAGAAAGATTGGTGAGATTAGACAGAAATCAGAAATAGAGTAGAGTAGAGAAAAGGATGTTAGAGAGAAATGCAGTATATCTATAGAGAAATATGCAGCAAAGAAAAAGATTTGGTAAAGAATTATATAAAGGAAAAGAGGAATAGGTTATATAGAGAACAGAGGGTCCAAATCAAAGAAAAGAATATTAGAATAGAGGAAACCAGTATAGGGAAACAAATACTGGACCAGAACCAATAGCAGTACATGGAGAAGAGAAAAGAAAAGGATATAGGATTTGTTTCAATTGCAAAGGATTTAGGTATATAGCTCAAGATTGTAGAAGTCAAAAACAAAGAGTCAAAGAAGAAAGAAGAATCAAACAAGATGAGTCATCAAAAGAGAATAGAGGTCAGTAAACTCCTAGCTGTCCTTCTATAATAAATACAATATTTTGAAATGTATACAATTGGACAATGGATTGAATACCCAGAATATCAAGGGAGTAAGAAATATGAGAAAAACAGTGAAACCACTGAAAAAAGTATAGATGGAAGTAAAAGTAGAAAAACTGGACACTCATAAAGGAGTATCTATTAAAGTCTTGCTAAACAGTGGGGCAACAGAGTTGTTTACAAATGACAAATTTGTAGAGAAATAGAGATTTAAGAAAAAGAAACTGGCAAGACCCATTTAAATTAGAAATGTGGATAGAATAGATAACAACAGAGAAATGGCAATATATGAAATAGAATACAACTTGTACTATAAAGGGTATATAGAACAAGTAAAGATGGATATATGTAATCTGGAGAGAACTGAAGTAATCTTAGAGATACCATAACTAGTGGCACATAACCCTGAAATTGACTAAGAAAAGGTAAAGGTAAAGGTAAAGATAATAAGATGTCTACCTCTATGTGAAAAGAACAAGAGAATAAGGAAAAATAGAGAAAAAAATCAAATAAGAGAAGAAAAGTTAGATGAAAAAGTTGTAAAGAAACTAGTACCAAAAAGATTTTGGAGGTAAAAGAAGATGTTTGGAAAGGCAGAATTAGAGTGCATGTTAGTGCAAAAGGCCTAGGATTATGTAATAGAACTAAAAGAGATGTTTGTACCAAGAAAGAGAAAAGTATATTCATTGTCTAAAAAAAAGCACAAGGAAGTACAAGCATTTATAGAAGATCAACTATACAAAGAATACATCTAACTATCAAAGTCACCACAGACATCTTTAGTTCATTTTGTAGCCAAAAAGAATAGAAAGTGGTAAATGATACAGAACTACAAATATATAAATCAGTAGACAATAAAAAACAGCTACTTATTACCACTGATTGCTAATATTCTAGATGGGATAGGAAGTAAAAAAGTATTTACAAAGTTGAATTTGAGGTAGGGTTATAATAATATTAGAATTAAGGAAGGGAATGAATGAAAGATAGCTTTTACAATGTACATAGGGGCATATGAACCTATAGTTATATACTTTGGCCTTACTAACTCTCCTGCCATATTCCAAACCATGATGAATGACCTATTTCAAGATATGATTAACCAGAGAACTACAGTAACCTTTATTAATAATATTATTATAGTAACAGAAACAAAAGAGGAGTATAATAAGATAATAGAAGAAGTATTAAAGTAGTTGAAGGAGAATAATTTATTTGTAAAACTAACAAAATATAAGTGGAAAATCAAAGAGGTAGAGTTTTTAAAAGTGATAGTTGGACAAAAGGGAGTGAAAATACAAAAAGAAAAGATAGAAGAAGTGTTCAATTGGCCAGTCCTCTAAAATATAAAAGTGCAAAAATTCTTGGGATTAGCTAACTACTATAGACAGTTCATTAAAGACTTTGCCAGAATAGCAGTACCATTATATCTATTAGTATGGAAAGAAGAAAAGTAAAAGTAGAGAAAAGAACAGAAAAAGACATTTCAGAATATAAAAAGGGTATTTATATTAGAACTAGTATTAGTAATACCAGACCTGAACAAGGAAATACAAGTAGAAGCAGATGCATCCAATTATATAACAGAAGAAGTATTGTTAGTAAAATATGAAGATAGAAGATAGAGACCAGTAGCATTTATATCTAAGTTGATAAATCCAACAGAAAAAAACTATAAAATTTACAATAAGGAAATACTAGCAGTCATCAAGTATTTGGAAGTGTGGAGGCATTATTTGGAAAGGACAAAGGTACAGTTTGAAATATAGATAGACTATAAGAATCTACAGTACTTTATGTCTAGCTAGAAACTAAACTATAGATAAGCAAGATAGATACTGTACTTATCTAGGTTTGACTTTGTACTCAAATATATACCAGGGAAAAGTATGAAAAAGGCAAATGGGCTGAGTAGGAGACCAAACTGGCAAGAGGGGGTAAAAAACAATAATGAGGACAAAACATTGATAAAGCTAAAATAGATACAAAAGAAAGTGAGGTAGAGAGAAGAGATACTAATTGAGGAAGAAGACCTAAAGGAAAGGATAAAAAAGGTATAGAAGAAGGATAAAAGAGTAGTCAAAGCAGTGGAAGAGCTAAAAGGTCAGGGATAAAAATACTAAAGAAAGAAAAATAGTCAATAGAAAAAGGGCTAGTACTAAAGAAAAATCAAATTTATATACCAGAAAAAGAAGATTTAAGAGCAGAAATAATACAATTACACCACAACATCCTAGTAGAAGAACATAGAGGAAGGTAGAAAATAGTAGAATTGGTAAAAAGAAACTATTGGTGACCAGAGATGATGAAAGAGATAGAGAGATATATAGATAGATACAATACTTACCAGAGAAACAAGAATAGCACAGAAGCCCCAGTAGGAAAGCTAATACCAAATGCAATTTCTGAAAAACCATAAAAGCATATTAGTACTAACTTTATTATCAAACTCCTATTATCTCAAGGTTATGGCATGATATTAGTAGTATATGATCAATTTACAAAAATGACCCACTTTATTGCTACTACAGAGAAAATGTCAGTAGAAAGACTAGTAAGATTGTTCTGAAAGCTTCTAGAGAATATTATATCAGATAGAGGACCTCAATTTGCAGTAGAAGTAATAAAGGAGCTAAATAAGATACTAGAGATTAAAACAAAGCTATCAATGGTCTACTATCCACAAATAGATGGACAAATGGAGAAAATAAACCAAGAGCTAGAACAGTATCTCTATATGTTTATCAATCATAGGCAAGAGCAATGACCAGAGTGGCTGAGTATAGTAGAATTTGCCTACAACAATAAAATCCACTTAGCAACAAAAGTATTACCATTTAGAGCAAACTGTAGGCAGGATCCAAGAATGGAGTTCAAAAGGAGAAGGAAAGGGAAATATAAAGCAGCAGGGAAATTTGTAAATAAAAATAAAAATTCAGGAAAAAGCAAAGGCAATATTGAAAAAGATATAAAAGAAGATAAAACAATATGCAGATAGAAAAAGAAGAAAAGAAGACAAATATTAAGAAGAGAACTTAGTAATGCTAAGTATAAAAGACTTGAAGTAACAAATGAAAAAACTGACAAAGCAGTTTGTAGGCCTATACAAAGTAAAAAAAGTTATTTTAACAAATACAATTGAACTCAAATTACCCCTGGCTATTAAGATATATCCAGTAGTCAATATAAGTAAAGTACAATTGTATAGATCCTAAGTAGAGGGCCAGAAGATAGTACTACTGTAACTAGTAGTTATAGATAGAAAAAAAGAATATGAGGTAAAGAAAATTTTAAGTAAAAAAAGATACAAGAGAAAGATAGGTTCTTAGTATGGTGGAAGGGATATATAGCAGAGGCAGATACATAGAAAGGAAAAAAGAATTTAGAAAATGCAAAGGAGCTAGTCAAAAAGTTTGAGAGAGTATATGGAGAAGAGACCAAAGAAATTAGATAATAGAAGCTAAAAGAAAAAGAAAAGACATTTAGTTAGGAACTACCAAGAAAGTTCATAGCCAAACTAGTATATAAATAGGAAAGAAAGAAGTATAAAAGAGAGAAAAAAAAGAAATAGGAAGAAAACTAGAATAAATAGAAATTTTTCTTAGAATGAGAAATTTTGAAAAGGAGATTGTATTATGAGTTATTTCCAAAAAAAGAAAATATTTCTCATATATTCATCAACTTGATGGAAAACCTCTAGAAATACAACAAAGAAAAGCTATAAATAGTATAGGATAATATTATATACAACTATATAGTTATTAAGTAAAAGTCTTGTGATTACAGAAAGTAAATATACAAACTATGCTATATTTATATAAATAGTAGTAGAAATCCAACAAAAAACTCCATTGAGTTCTTCTTCAATTGTTACTAATTGGGATCAGTCCTAAGCTCATACTCTTAATATATACCTCTTAAATTCCTTACTTCTAAATTACTGCTTCTTCAGACAATGTTCCACTATTCTGAAATATGCAACTATACATATGGTAGAAGATCAAGGCACAGTATACAAACTAAGACCAAGGTCATTCTACTTTTGTATTATTATTGTATTCCCTTTGGATTAGCTGTAAAACTACAGGACCAAAAAGCAACATTTCTTATTTTATCTAGTAGTATGTTCTACTCTCTGACTTTATTTATTGTGTCACTTCCTAGAACCCAGAGCATGTATTCATAGTATATTTCTAGTAATTTCTAGTATATTCCTAGTCTTCCTATACTACTACTTCTATCAACCTAATAATTAAACTAATACTAAGCTCTGGAAATAGCTATTCCATTAATTGATTCTGTAATCCAGAAAGCAAGTACTATAGGTATTAGAAGAATACAAACTCTGAAAGGGCCTAGACTTCATGAATAGACAACTTGATAATACTATACCAGCCAAACCAATTACTATAATCCAACTTAACTACAATAAAAAAGACTATACAATCCTTTCATTGCTTAACCAATATCTACATAACACTGACATATTACTTTTTTAGAAGTCCAGCTGGAGTTGTATAGGTATAGATGCTTAAGACACAAATATAAAAGGCCTTATTGGACATAGCTTGTAGATCTTTCTCTTTCTATATACATTTTATAACCTAAATAATAAACAACTATAGATCATGCTATACTACCAGTGATAGAATGATCTTGAAGTTGCACTTTACTCAAATCTAATAAAGGACCTATTAACAATCTTACAGGCCAACACTACAATACCAAAGATACAAATGTAAAAAAATAGACCAAAAGACTAGTTGTAAACCTAAAGTGTTACTATGCACTACTAACAGAACCAAATAGAATACTATCAATACAAGAATTGAAAAATACAGCTATAGCTTTTACTAAAACAATTTCAACAACTAACAAACAAGCAATAAAAGTCTAAAAACCTTTAGAAGCAGCCAAACTATGGTAGAATACTAAACTCTCTAAAATAGCAAAAGAAATCCAAGAACTACAAGACCTATAGCTATTCTATCTTGAAGAATACCAAATATAAGACCAAAGTATCATACTAGAGATCAAAAGACTATATAACTTTTTTAAATACTCCTGCTGATTTGCCAAAACAAAGTAGGCTAATATTACTTTAGCTAAAGTCTAATCAGAAGAAGTATGAAGCTTTTGTAAATAGTTGTTAGATATCTGAAGCTATCCTATGCTGACCTTTGACTGGGGCCCAAATATAATCTCAGCTGTTTTATACCAAGAAAAGTATGATATACTATACAACATCCTCTACCAGCCACCTCTACTCTTCCCAGAACCAATAGAGACAGACCTATTAGAATAAAAACCAAATAAACTTCCTTACTAAGATATTACAAAAACTAAGATACATAAAGTTCTAGTCTCAACAAGCTCTAATACATCTCCTGGACCAAGCCAGATTAGCTATACCATACTTAAATGGGTATAGCTAACCATTTAGACTGAACTCACCATATTTATGTAGAAATACCTAATAGTAGAATATTATCTACAACAATGGAAAAGAGTAGTCACAGTTGTTCTTAGAAAACCAAACAAACTAGACTATTCCAAATCTTGTACATATAGGCTTATCACAATACTGGAATGTATAGGCAGACTACTAGAAAAAATAGTCACTTAAGACTAGTATATATGATAGAATGCTATAATATAAACTCATTGCAAGAGCACAATGTAGAGAAAGAGTAAACTACTCTACCACTGATATATTACTATTCTTTGTTCATAATGTACAGATAGCATAGAACTACAGTAAAGTTACTTTAGTACTGATCTTCAATATCAAAGGATATTTTGACTTTATAAATTATGATAAACTTATAGTAGAAATGCAAAAATAGCAAATTCTTCTAAAATACCTCAAATGAACAAAGAGTTTTCTATCACAAAAAAAGACAGCCATATACATAGATATAGCCAGAGAAATAATGAGTAATATAAAAAATAGAATCCTACAAGGTTCACCAGTCTTACCAATACTAATATTACTTTACTTGACAAAACTCCTAGATTTATTTAAACCAAATCCCAATAATAACATACAAGAATAACCCAGATCAAATAAATCTACTACTATTATACTCTTTATATAAGTAGATAATGGCAAACTAACAGTCTCCTCCAAATCACTAGAGACAAATATCAGTATACCATAGAGTAAACTAATGACTATAGAAGAAATATTGAATAAACCTTGGAGTAACTATAGACAAACCTTATAATAGTTATAGATATTAGAATAAATAGAAAATTATTGAACTAACCCATTTATAAACTCTAACTCAACTAGTCACTTACTGTTACTTGGTAGTACTTAGGGTAGTAGCTTCTATAATATTACTAGTTAAAATAAATACAGTTTAGAAAAAAAAGGAAATAGTAAGTTTTCTCTTTCTGTAGTTTATCTAAAAACCTACTTTTCTTAGAACTCTATATTCTCTTTAGTCTTTGGATCAACTTGTGAAATGTGACTAAAAGCCTTAATATTTATCCTTTCAATATAACTCTTCTAAAAACCTTAATTGGACCCTTTGTAGAGGAACAAAGAGATATCAAGTATTGATATAGGCTCAAGGTTGAAACATATATTCACCCTTATAGTCTAGAATCTTAACAGCCCTAGTATTCTTTATCAAAAAGAAGAACAGTTTCCTATGCTCATTTTAGAACTATCAGTCACTCAACTCTATGACTATTAAAAATATATACTCTCTCTTTCTAATCTTTAAATTCATTTCATAATTCCATAGAGCCAAGTACTTTACCAAGCTTAATGTCCATTGGAGTTTCAACAATATGGGTATCAAACCCAGAGATAAGTAGAAGGTAGCTTTCTATACTAACTACAGATTATTTAAACTACTGGTAATATTCTTTGGCATGACTAATAACCTAGCTATATTTTAGACAATGATAAATAATATCTTCTAGGACCTCATAACAGAAGACATCATGATCATCTATCTAGATGACATTCTCATCTTCACCAAGACTATAGAAAAATATACAAGGGCTATCTGGAGAGTGCTAAAAGTCTTAGTAGAGCATAAACTGTTCCTCTGACTGGAGAAATATAGGTTTTAAAAGAAGCAGATTAAGTATCTAGGCTTGGTTATTTCAGAAAACAAAGTGTTTATAGATTCTATCAAGATTACAGAAGTCTATAAGTGGTCAACCCTGGAAAACCAAACTGATATCCAGGTATTTCTAGAGTTTGTTAGCTTTTACAAGAAGTTCATATAAGACTTCTCAACTATGGTATGTTCTCTCTTCAACCTTATTTGAGCTGATCAAGTATAGACCTGGACAAACAAGGAGCAGAATTATGAGATCTATAACAAGGAGGTACTAGCTATTATTTGAGCCCTAAAAGAGTGAAGACATTTCCTAAAGAAGCAGCCCATCTAGTAGAAATCTAGATAGACTACAAGAATCTTGAATACTTTATAACAGCAAAGAAGCTCAACTGTCATCAAGCTTACTAGTCTCTTTACTTTGTTTGTTTTGACTTTACTCTCTGCTACTACTCCAGATGATCTATAGGGAAGTCTGATGTTTTATTCTAAAGACCCAACTATAGAACTAAAACTGGCAATAATAAAGACATCATGCTTCTTTGACCAGAATTCTTTGCTATTTGAGTACTTGAAGAAGTCAAACTCACTAGGGTCAAATAGAAGATGCTCTTTGACATTTAACTATTGTGCAACTTAAGCCAAGTTGACTCAATAGCTAAGTCTTTGAGGATTACAAAGAGAACTTGATAGAGTTCTCAATTAATTGTACTAGCTACTTATACAAGTATACTATTTGCTTTTATTTACATTAATAGTATAATGGTATTCTATAACCAGCCAAAAGGCTACCAGTTCAATTCTCTTGTCTGCCATTCTATAAATATCTATTCTTGGTCATAGTCAAGATAACTTATAATATCAATATGGTAACAGAGATAGAGATTTGAAGAAGCCAGTTGTAAAGACTGTTTTGGAACTATAGCTTTCTTTTGCTGTACCTTTTAGAACTTTTATTTGTATTTTTCCCTGTACAAGATATGCCACTACTCTTCAATCCTACCATAGCTGCTTTTTCCCAGTCCCATATTCTAGACACAAAATCCTTTTCTAATACTTCTTTTACTGTATCTTTCCTTCTATACTAACTATACTTTACATTAACTGCTCTTCTTTCTCTTGCTATATTCTCTTTTTATTTCTATGCTTCAAGGCAACTACTATACCACACATTTCTTAAATGCTTACCAGAATATCTTGGTGCCTTTGTAATTGCACCCTTTACACTTCATAATGTTATAACTTCCTACTTGGTTATCCACTCTTTCTGCTCTAATATTGTACTTCTTGGAGATATATCCTGTATACTACTATATTCCTATGTCTTTTTCCATAAAGAGTATGCCAGTCTTTTTTTTTTGTTGTATCCTTTGTGAACTAACTATATATACTATTTTTTTACTTCTTTTTCTTTTCTTTTCAACCTTAATATTTGGGCACTCTTATTTGAAATATCTAACACCCTAACATCTAAAGCATTTAACTTCTTCTATTGTCTTACTTCTCCTTATTCTTACTTTCTCTTTCACCCCATATTTCATTACTTTACTTAACAATACTTCAAATTTATTTTTGGGAATTGGTTTTCTTTTTTCCTTCTTGTTCTTATTCCTACAATTTTGGGCCAGATACCCAAACCTTTCACAGTTTCAACACTTTCTTTTATCTTTCTCTTTTAATTCTACTTTTAGTTTGGTAAAAGTGTGTTATTGGTTAAGTATGCTACTTATGAGTAAATTACTCTAGCAACATGATATTATGTTATTGGATAGTTAAAAGATCTTGTTAGCTATATTATGTTTGCTGGGATACAAGATCTTTATCCAGCCAGAGTTCTACTACTCTATTAACTACTGTCTTAATACTAAAGTTATACTATTGCCTCTAAGAAGAAAACCCTCAATTTAGACAGTTTTTTAAAGATAAACCATTACTCTTCTATGTGTACTAATCATAATAGACTACTAGTACAAGGTTTATAAGACAAAAGCTAATACTCTATCTATTAACACTCAGTTACAAGTTCTGACCTTAATTACAATACTGTAGCGACTTAGTCCAAGACAACTTAATCACTCTTTAAGTCTAAGTTGACAAGAAGAACTCAACGGAGTTTTTATTTAATTGTTATATACTACTTATATATATTCTGTATTTACTTCTATTTATAAAGTCCTACACATCTCTTTTGAGTCATTCTCTTTTGTATATTCATTAATTATTTGAATGAAAAAGAAAAGAAAAGAAAAGAAATATAAATAATAATTTAGCCAAAATGGCTATGTTATAATACCACCTCTTTCTTAAGGTTCTTTGTCCCAAGGATTTTTACAACTCATAGTAGAGATTACAAATATTCTCCATTTCATTGTTATCTTTCTCTGTCCACTCTTTAAGTTCTAGATTTTCTTGTTTAATTTCTTCTTTTTCTTCTTTTATTGTTTTTATTGTTCTTCATTCTCTTGTTTTTTTTTCTTTTTATTATCTCCAATTTCTTTCCAACCTTGCCCAGTATTCTTTGTTATATCTTTTGTCTGACCAACTAGATAGCTTTTTTACTATAAATTGCCCCAGCAGTTCCTCTCTTCTAAATGTTCTTTCTTTTCTTTTCTGTCTTTTGATATCTTCTATATCTCACTGATATTCTTTCTTAAATTCTTCAACTGCTTTCTTTGCATTCTCCAAATTTTTCTTTTCTTCCCAAGTATTGGATTCAGCTGTAAACTCTTTCCACTGTACCAAGTATTTATTTTTCTCTTTTATTTGTCACTTGTTCAGAATTCTCTTGATTTTCTATTCTTCTTCTCTCTTAATTATGACTAGAGCTAGTTGCTTCTTTTTCTGCCCCTCTACTTATCCTACATATTTTTGTACTCTGCTGACATTAACTACTAGATGTATTTTTACTATACTAAATAGTTCTGATTCTACTGTATTCAATAATATAACTTTTTTTATCTTATAAGGCCCTACAAATTTCTCTATCAACTTTTTCATTCCTCTACCTACTATTTGGTATTTCAAATTCTTGGTACTGAGTATCACCAAGTCTCTTACTTTATATTCATTAACCTCTGCTCTCTTCCTATTTGTATACCTTTTTATCTCTTCTTACATCTTTCCTAGTATTGCTTTTGCCTTCTCTTGAATCTCCTTTATTTTTGTCATAAATTTCTCTATTCTTTTGTACTTTCCTTTTTTTCTCATTTCAAACCCCATCCTAGGATCTTGTCCATAGTTTGCCTTAAAAGGCAATGTCTTAGTACTCAAATACATCTTATTGTTGTAGATGAACTCAGTCGTTTCCAACTAGTTTGGCTACTGCTCTTGTCTGTGGTCTATGAACATCCTCAAATACTACTCAAGTTCTTGGTTGATTCTTTTTGTTTGCCCATCTGTCTGAGGGTTGAATACTATTAACATCTTGTTCTTGATCTCCAATATTTTATTTAACTCTCTCATTAATTCTGCTGCAAATTGGGATTCCCTATCTGAAATGATACTTTTGGGTAACCTATGTAGTTTCCATATATTATCTCTAAATAGCCTAGCTAGCTCTTCCACTAATATTTTCTCTATAGTAGGAATAAAATGAACCATTTTTGTTAACCTGTTCACTAATACTAAAATTGAGTCATATCCCTGCACCAATGGTAGCTTTGTAATAAAGTCTGCTGATATATGACTCTAGGGCTTTTTTGGTATTAAATTAGGCATTAATTTGCCTGCTAGTTGTTCTGTGCAGTTTTTATTCCCTTAGCAGAAATTGCACCTCTCTATATATTGCTTCATCTCCTTTGTTACTTCTGGCTACCAAAAGTTTCTCGTGACCAATTTTACTGTTTTTTATTGCCCCCTATATCTTCTTACTGGTGTATTGTGATGCAATCTAATAATCTTTGCTTTTAATTTCTTATCCTTAGATATATACACCTTCCTCTTTTTGTATATTATGCTATCAATTTCTCTTTATTCTTCATCACTTAGTATCTTTACTCCTGCCTACTTCATTTCTTCTACTACTTGAATTACTTCGTTATTTCTTACTTTTGACTGCCTTACTTTCTCTAGTAAGTCCACTCTCTATATGATCACCTCTACTCCTTCTGTCCTTCTTACTTTTAACTATTCTAGCTTAACTAGTATTTCATCCTTGTTATCTCTTTCCACTCCAATCTCCCAATCTGGTCTCCTGCTTAAGCTATCTACCTTCCCTATCTTACTCCCTGGAACATGTTTGAGTATAAAGTCAAATCTAGATAGGTATAGAGCTTATCTTGCTTGCCTCCTATTTAACTTCTATGTCTTTATGAAATACTCAAGATTTTTATGGTCTATCCAAATCTCAAATTTTATAATCACTCCTTCCAGGAAGTGTCTCCATGCTTCCAAACATTTAACTACCACCAATATCTTCTTGTTATGTATCTCATAGTTTCTTTCTATATCACTTAGAGATTTTGAAATAAAGACAACTAGTCTCTACATCCTATTGGAGTATTTTACTGATAACACACTTCCAGTAGCATAGTTTGAAGCATCTGCTTCTACTCTAAATTCTTTGTCTAAATCTGGAGCTGCTAACACCAGCCTGGTTATGAAGATCCCTTTTAGCTTATCAAATGCTTGTTGCTGCTCCTTCCCCTACTGCCACTTCACATCTTTCTTTGTCAGTATGTTCATTGGCCTTGCTACTCAAGCAAAGTCTTTAATAAACCTCCTATAATAGTTGGCAAAGCCTAAAAACTTTCTAACATCTTTTACATTTTTTGGCTCTGGCCAACTCAACATTCTATCTATCTTTTCTTTCTCCATTTCAATTCCATTGGGTTCTATGATGATCCCTAGAAACCCAATTTTCTGCACCTTCCGCATACACTTTTCTGGCTTGACATACAAGTCATTCTCTTCTAGCCTGTTCAGTACTTCTTCTGTTTCTGTTCCTACCAGTACATTATCTACAAAAGCCATAACTTTTCCTTCATTAATCATGTCTCTCAGGATTTCATTCATCATCACCTGAAATGTGGCTGGTGAATTTGTCATTCCAAAGAACATAACTGTTGGCTCAAAGGACCCTACATGGGCTGTAAATGCTTCCTTCCACTCATCTCCTTCCTTTATCCTTACATTGTTGAACCTCCACTGAAGATCTATCTTAGTGAATACTTGTTTACTCCCCATGTTGTCTATTAAGTCCATAATCAATAGAAGTGGGTAATTATTCTTCATTGTCTAGTCATTCAAGTTACAGTAGTCCATTACCATTCTCTTTCCTCTGTCCTTTTTGTTCACAAAGAAAACTGGTGATGTTTGAGGGGATTTTAATGGTCTGATGTATCCCTTTCTTAGCTGATCCTCCACAAAATTCTGAACTTTCTCTCTTTTGTTCCTGGACAAAGGGTGGATTCTTCTTTTTCTGGGTTTAAATGTCTCCTTGAGATCTATGGCATGATCCCAGATTTTCCTTGTTGGCATTCTCTTCAACTCTACCTTTCCAAACACCTTTCTCCATCTTAGGAATCTCTGTGGTACCATTTTCTTGATTTTCCTATGGTCCACTTTAACTTCCTCTTCTCTTCCCCAGTCTTCTTTATCATCTACTGCCCATCTTACAATCTTCTCTTCTTCTATTGTTGCTACTCTTTTTACTCTCTTCACTTTCTTTTCTTCTTTCAGCTTCATATTCCTTCCACACAGTGGCAGGCACCTTGTCATCTTTACTTCTTCCATTTCCCAGTCAATCTCTGGGTTGTAAGCTTGTAACCACAACATCCCCAATATAACATCTGTCTTTCCCAGATCACATACATCCATTCTCATCCTTTCTATGTGACCTTTGTAGTACACATTCACTTCTACTTGATGTGTTATTGCTCCTGCACTGTTATTTGTGCCATCTACATTCTTTACTTGCACCGGTCTTTCCAATTTCTGCAGTTGAAACTCATGTTTAGCTACCATCTTTCTATCTATGAACATCTATCCCTGTTATGCCACTATCCTGACTCTAACAACTGTGCATCCTCTGGTATATTCTCCATTCTACAATATTCCTGCACCTTTTCCCAGTTGGGATGTGCTGGCTCTATTTCTTTTACTTCCTCTTGTTGCTGTGCTTTTCCCCTTATAGGGTGCACTGTCTCTTCTCACCCCCTTTCCTTCTCTACTTCAATGTTTGGACACTCCCATTTGTAGTGCCCAATTCCTCTACATCTAAAACACTATACTTCCTTCACTACCTCTTGCCTCCTGACTTTTACTTTTCCCTCCACTCCACATTGTATCACCCTACTCACTATTATTTCAAATTTATTTTGGGGAATTGGTTTCCCCTTCATCTCTCCCCTTTTATTCCTACAGTTGCAGGCCAGGTACCCAAACTTTCTACAACACCAACACATCCTCTCTTTTCTTCCTTCTAACTCTGCCCTTAGTTTAGTGAGGGCATGCTTTTGGTTGAGCAGGCTGCTCATGAGGGAATTGTATTGGGATTGAGACATTGTATTGACGTCTCAATGGTATGGAATGAATAGTTGATCTTACTAGTTATACTATGTATGCTGGGGCACAAGATCTTCACCCAGCCAGAGTTCTACTGCCCTACTAACTACTACCCTTATATTATGGTTATACTATCACCCCAAGGAGAGAATCCCTAACCTAAATGCCTTCTTAAGGATGCAGCATTACTCTTCTGCATAGACAGATGACAATGCACCTGTAGCATGAAGTTTATAGTAGGAAAGCAATACAAGTAACTACCTAGCCCACTTGATTGTGAGGTCAGGTCTTAGTAGTGATACCTGAGCTTGGTACCACACTTCCACCTGCAGTCCCTAACTGACTGCAAAGTCCCCTTAAGCCTAGGGCCTGGCTATATTGTAGTGGTCCTGAGTTGTGTTACCCAGGTACTGAGGAAGATGAGAGAGTAAGCTGGCAGGGCTCCATGATGAGTGGTGCTGATGAGAGAATCGAGTTCTGGTGTAGTGACTTAGTCTGAGATGACTTAATCACCCTCCTAGTCCAAGTTGACAAGGAGAACTCAATAAAGTTCCCATCTGATTGTTGTACACTACTTATACACATTCTTGTATTTACTTCTATTTATAAAGTCCCACACATCTCTTTTGAGTCATTCCCTCTTGCACATCTATTGATTTCCTAATTAAAAAAAAAGAAAAAGAAAAGAGATATAAATAATAACTTAGTCATTTGGCCGAATCATAGTACCGCCCACACTGATACCACTCCCATCCATCAGACCTACTCCCATTTCCCTTGCTCTGTCAATAGCCATGGACATAGACATTGCTTGAAAGACCTGGCAGCTGCCTCCAAAAGGCTGCTACCACTGTGGAGACACTCACCACTTGGTCTGGGACTGCCCCCATTGTTTAGATATAAGACAACTAACAATGGAGCAGCAGAAGAAGCTGATAGAAGATTTGCTGGCTTTGAAGGATTCCGTTTCTGAGAAAGAGGACCCTCTGGTAGAGGAGGATTTTGTGCAGAGCAGCTGGCAAAGAGTGTACCCTAGTCACTCTTAGTAAATAGGTTCAGTGTACTTGCCATAGAAAAAAGTAATACAAGTACAAATAAATCCATGGATATACCACCCTCCTCCTCCAATCCTGACACCAAAGCTCCCATCTAGAGACTAAAATGGGAAAGGAAACTGCCCAAACAACTCTCCACTAGCATGTTGGATGCTCATGGAGCGTCCCTTGTACTGTCTGTAGAAGTTCTCACAATGGACACTGCCAAGACCCACTCTGTCAAGGCCCTGCTTAACTGTGGAGTGACAGGCAGCTTCATTGACAAAGACTTTGTCTGAGCCAAAGGGATCAGTACTTAGGTCTAGTCATCTCAGAAAATAAGGTTTCCATGGACCCTGTCAAGATCACTAGAGTCCATGAGTGGCCAACCCCAGAGAACAAGACTGACATTCAGGCCTTTCTGGGGTTTGTCAACTTCTACAGATGATTCATACAGGACTTCTTGACCATGGCATGCCCTCTCTTTGACTTAACCCAAGCCAACCAAGCATGGACCTAGATGGACAAGAAGTGCAAAGCCTTTGATGCCCTTAAGCAAGTGATGACCTCCACTTTGGTACTGGTACCACTACAGGACTTGGATCCCTTCAGGATTGAGGCAGACAGTTCTGACTTTGCTACTGGAGTAGTCCTGTCACAGTAGTCACCCATGGATGGAAAGTGGCACCCAGTGGCCTTCTACAGCGAGTCACTATCTTCAGTAGAACAGAATTACAAGATCCACAACAAAGAGATGCTGGCCATCATCCAGGCCCTGGAAGAGTAGAAACATTTCCTTAAAGGAGTGGCCCACCTGGTAGAGATTTGGATGGACCACAAGAACCTTGAGTACTTCATAATGGCCAAGAAACTCAACTATTGTCAAGCTTGTTGGTCCTTATATCTTGCTTGCTTTGACTTCACCCTCTACCACTGCCCCAGGCAATTCCATGGGGAAGCCCAACACTCTGTTCTGAAGGCCAGATCATAGAACTGGAGCTGGCAACAATGAAGGTGTCACACTCCTCTAACCTGAATTCTTCACCATCTAGGTATTGGAGGAGATTGAACTCAAAGGGGAAGAACAGAAGGTGCTTTCTGATATCCAGCATGGTAACCGTCACAGTTGTACTATGAACCAGTAGTCACATACTGTATGGTTTACCACTACACCAAAAGGGCAACATTAGCAAGGCTACTTGCTAATGACAGTCCAGCTATTTATATAGTTCTTTGAACAGATATTTTGTTATACCTCCATGTCACTATTTAGTAGTCACTTTTTTGTGACAGTAACCAAAACAGAAACTTAGAAGAACCTGTCATCAAGGCTACCTTAGAGCTGCGACAGTCTGCCAATAAATTGTTACACTCCTTGGAGTGGTCCAATATAGATGGCCTGTTCCGATTCTAAGACAAGATATACATACTTTGGAACCCAGAACTAAGAAGGCAGATTGTCTCCCTGTGTTACAAGCCCAAGTTAACAGGATACCCTGGATGTTGGAAGATATTGGAATTGGTGTTGCAAAACTACTGGTGGTCCTAGATGTCAAGGTATATAGGCCAATACATCAGCACTTGCAACCTGTGCTTGTACACCAAGCCCACAAGACACTCTCTGGTATGCGAGTTGTATCCTCTTCTAGTCTCTGGAATGCATTGGGACATACTTGGTGTCAACTTTGTTATAGAACTCCCTGAATCCGCTGGCTGTGACATATTTATGACAGTAGTAGACTCAGTGTCCAAGAGAGCACACTTCATTCCAGCTCACACAATGGTGACTGCAGAAGGAACAGCATGGTTGTTTCTCTATCATGTCTAAAAGCTACATGGACTACCTCAATGTGTTGTCTTAGATTGTGGGCCCTAGTTTATGGCTCTGTTCACAAGGGAACTCTACAGGCTATTAGGTATATGATTGGCCTCCTCCATGGCCTAGCACCTGTAAATGGACAGACAAATGGAGCACATCAACCAAGAGTTGGACCAGTACCTCTGAATCTTTGTCAACGAGTGTCAGGATGATGGGTATGACCTCTTACCCCTGGCTGAGTTCCAACACAATAACCATGTCCATGCCTTGACCCAGCAAACACCTTTTCTGCTTGATACAGGTTAGAACTCCTGGATGGGCTTTGAGCCAAGGTAGTGATCTTCTGGACTAGAAACTGTCAACAAGTTCATGGAGTGGATGAGGATAGCCATCAAGAAGGCAAAGTCTGTGATCCAAAAGGCACAAGAGAATATGGCATACTACTATAACCAGAGAAAAACTCCTGCCCCTATGTTCAACCTTGGAGACAAGATATTCCTAGATGCCTCAGACATCAAGATCACACACCCCTCTGCCAAGTTATTACACTGAAGACTCAGACCCTTTACAATAGAACAACAAGTGGGATCTATGGCCTATTGACTAAAACTATCCCTGGTAATGAAAAAACTCCACCCTGTATTTAATACAGTGAAACTCTCTGCCACCCTGAACAACCCAATTTTGGGACAAAGACCAAACTCCCTACCTCCACTGATTATAGTAGACGGAGATGAGGAGTGAAAAGTGGAGGAGATACTTGATAGTTGCTAGCATTAGAGAAGATTCCAGTTTCTAGTCAAATAGAAGGGATACAGTAGAGAGCATAACTCTTGGAAATCTGTCTCCGACATTCCAGCACCTGACTTGGTAGTGGAATTATACCACAAGCATCCAGCAGCCCCAAGACACATTCACAGGACAGACTTTGATACCATTTTTTGATCCAGACTGATTGCTTCAAGACACAGCAATCTTAGAGGGGAGTGAATGTAAGGGGACTGCACTAAACCTCATTTCTAATGCACTAGTGGTAGTGCACCAGAGTGATCCTGCAACTAATTAAATTCCAATTACCTCATATTTAATTAGTTGCTCACTCCTGTATTTTTGTTTCTGATTGCTGACTATCTGTAACAAGGGAAGTAGTATATAGTGTAGATTACTTTCCAGAAGCCTCATTCTATTCTCTGAGGTTTTTCCTAGAGGTAAGTGTAAATGTATCCTAGAGTCTAATTATATATCTAAGGTTTCTTCTGGAGTCCACTCCACTCCAGTTGCCCTTACACTAGAGTAATATTTGAGTAAGGCTTCTATATATACTATAAGAAACAGTCTGTGTGCAGTCATGTAAGCTATAGTCCAATAATAGCACTTCCTAATTGGGATAGGTAAAATAATTAAAATGGCATGTAGACAGAAAGGTAAGGGAGTAAATAAATATATGTTATAAAATAAGATCTACTAGATAGACTATAAATCAGATACTTAGCTAAGCCTTATCCTAGGGTAACTGCTATCCCCTTACAGATATCAGCTTACAACTCTTAGTCAAATGGAGTGGTTGAAACTACACATTGAACAATTAGAGATACCTTAGTTAAAATATATACAGGGGATATTAAGAAGTGATATAAGTATGCTTTCTTTGAAAAAAAGAATACCAATTGCATTTGCAATTATAATTTCAGAACTGGAAAGCTGTTATAAAATAGTTCCTAAAAAAGAAACTATTTTCCACATATTCATCAATCTGATAGGAAATATCAAAGAATATAATGTAGAAAAGATATAAATAGTGTAGGAAGAATTATGTAAGATATATATAGTTACTAGTATAGGTCATGTGATTGCAGGAGACAGGTGTATAGACCAACAGATATTTGTATAAGTAGCTAGGAGAATTCAATAAAGAACTCTATTAAGTTCTTCTTAAACAACCACCTCAGTTGAGCTCTAAGTTCTCACAACTTCATGCTAACAAAAGCTTGTTTTGGTTCTAAATAAAAAAATTAAGCCTAATATTGTGTCAGGTAGATAAAGATAGCAGTGTGGGAAGGCTAGGAATATACTGTGAATTACTATGAATAAACTATGAATGTATACTCTGGGTTCTAAAAAGTGATACAATAAGTAAAGTCAGAGAGTGGAATATACTAGATGAAATGAGAAACATTATTTTCTAGTTCTATGGTTTTATAACTAGTCTAGAGGGAATGCAAATAATAACATAGGAGTAGAATGACCTTGGTCTCAGCTTATGCACTGTGCCTCAATCTCCTGTCATATATGTGGTTACATATTTTGGAGTAGTAGAATATCATCTAAAGGAGTGGTAAATTCAGGAGTAAGAAGTTTAAGAGGTATACATCGAGAGAGAGAGTATTACAAGACTATGGAAAGTATAACTTTAATCTATAAACTAAAGAACTACAATATACTAGTAGAGTACTTATACCAATTCCAGAATAGGAGTAGTAGTACAAGTGTTTTAGTCTATATTATTGTTACTCCAGGCAGCCTTTTTAGGCAAAATACATGATATTTGTCAAGGGAATTACACTATAACTCAGCTTGAGAAGCAAAAGTGACTTTTCAATTATAACCACTAGACCCTCAGTCTTAGACTCATATATACCACTTAAGTAGTGGAATAGTAGCTGTAACTACTACTATACTAGCCTCATAAGGCCTGTTCAGCTGTTCTGTATTAGGCATAACCCAGAAATCCCCTCTAGAAGCACTCTTGAAGATAACCTAAACCTTGGAAAGGCTAGTTCTCTCTGGCAGAATGATACCATAGCTTAGTGGCTATCTTACTTAATAAATTAGGCTTTAGAATTACTATTAGACTTTGGCAATCAATTTTTTATGGCTATTATAATTAGAAATGCTGAAATAGTCCTCTCAAAGACAACGCTATTAGGGTATCTAGGAGAAAGGAAATATTTGGAACTAAAAAGAAAAGTCAGGAATATCAGAGAATAGAATAGACAGACTAAGAAAGTTGGAACTGAGGAGATCAATAAAGATGCTGGTCTCAAGAACAGACTACTCATACTTACTTCAAGACTCCTCAAGCCACACCCAAAAATAGGATTTAACAGATAGGCATAAGGGAAGACTGGGTAGGAAGATTAAGAGGAATAGAGAATACTAGCTATGTGATCAGAAAGAGACCCTGCTTCATTATTCCACTCCCTGCCATAATAGGCTATTGGAATGTTTCTTTTGTTTTCTTATTTGTTGATTCTATGATTTGTAATCCTAATATATACTCTAGGGGTATAGAAGGGCCTAATAGCAAGTTACCTCTATCATTTTTCTCCTGTTGTTGCTCTAGAGCTCTACTAGTAATTTTGAGTGACTGAGTTTTCCTGTCTGTTTTCTCTATAAAAAGTCTATACAAAACATCCCTCAAGGGGACATCTCACTTCAAGGAGGACTTGGGTATTTGCTTGACTAGAAGTTTAATCATTTGCTACATATTTTTAGAGTAGGTTTCCAACTGTGTGGTCAGTTAAAGTAGAGTCTATATGAGGGCATAGGAGTTCTAGGCAGTGCTACTATATTGATGGCAAGCCAGGCTGCTAGACTAGCTCAAGAAGAGTAGTGTCACAGTACAAAACAAATATACACCTTTGAGATCTACAATCAACTGGAGTCTTCTTGAAAGAATACTAAAAACACTATATTTCTCTAGTTTTTACTGTGTTCTTGACTATTTATTATTGTTTATAAGCTCTCTCTTTTCTGATTTACCTCCCTTGTATCTACTTGTTTGTGCTATCATGCCAGGTAGCCTTTTTAGGCAATATTCATAACATTTGTCACAAAACTATACTATAATTTAGCTCAAGAAACAAGTTTGACTCTCCAAATATAACTACTAGATACTTAGTCATGTACTCATATACACTACTCAAGTAATAGAGTAATGGCTGTGACTACCACTATCTAAACCTCATAACAGCCCAGAGAATTTCATAACATATCTATAGCAGAACTTCCCTCTAGAAGTGCTCTTGAGAGCAGATAGAACCTTTGAGAGCTTGCCTCTTATTATAATAATATCATGTTTCAGCAACTGTCAACCCTTAGAACAAGTAAGGTTACCATCAGATTAGGACCATCATTCTTGATGGCTATCTATAAATAGAATTGAAAAGAATAACCTCTTAAGAGAACATTGCAAATATACTGAAAGAGAATTTGGAGGAGAGAAGTATAAGTATAGAAGTAGAAAGAGTAGAAGTATGAACAAAAGAAGTTGATTGAAGAGGTAAAAGAGGCAAATGAAGACATTGTTGTTATGAAACAACCAAAAAGAAAACTATTTCTTGTGCATTCATCAACTTGATGAAAAACATCCAAGAATACAATATAGGAAAGATATAAATAGCATGGGAAGGATTATATAAAATATAAGTAGTTCTTAGTAAGGGTTATGTAATCATAGGAGATAGGCATATAGACTATCTAATATTTGTATAAGTACCTAAGAGAATCCAATAAGAAACTCTATTGAGTTCTTGCTAAATAACCACCTTGGTTGAGCTTTGAGTTCTCACAACTTCACACTAACACAAGAACTCAATATCTATTGTTGACCCTGCACCTCACAGCCTCAACATTTCACTTTGCACTCACTCTCTTATCATCTTCACTAATGAGTATAGCACTTGAAAGCTTTTTGGAAAGTGGACTCTAGCTGTAAAGGGGACTTTACTATCAGTTAGAGACAATAGGTAAATGGCCTGGACAAAACTCATGTTCCTACCTAAGACCTAACCTCTATATTGAGTGGACTTGTATTTAGTTTTTCACTATCAGCTCTGTGCTACTAGTCTATTGTAATCAGTTTATGCAGGGGAATAACAGTAACCTCTTAAAGGCCCATCTAGCTCAGAAATTCCCTTCTTAGAGATAATATTGTTTTACCCTTCTAGTTGGTAACTAGTCATAAGTTCAAACAAAGAAGACTACTTATCCTTATATGAGAAAACATTATTATTATTGCCATTACCACTACCAGTATATATATCCCAACAGCAATCCATGGAGCAATCTACTGTTCTTACATCCCAAGCTCCCCCTATCTGGGAGGAGTAACTTCTTACCCTGATCACTGGTCTGCAGCAGCAGATGGCTACCCTATTGTAACAAAATAGAGAAGCCAGAGTGAAAGTGGCCAAACCTCCTTTATTTAGTAGAAAGATAGAGAAAGTAAGCACATTCATTAATGCAGCTTGTTTGTATCTAAGTATGAAGATGACAGAGAAGTCAGAAGCAACAAGAATAGCCTGGGTACTGTCTTATGTGCAAGGAGGAGTGGCAGAGACATGGAAGAACAACTTGCTGAATAAACTATCAAAAGGGAAATCAGAAATAGAGACAGTAGAGGAACTGTTTGGCAAAATAAGAAACAAATTTGGAGAAATGGCAAAAGAAAAAAGGAAAATAGAGCAGTTGAGAAAAATTGAACAAGAAAGAAGAACCTATGACAAATATGTCCAGGAGTTTAAAAAGGTGGTGAGAAAAAGTGGCTATAAAAGGCAATCCCTTATTGAAGAATTCAAGAGGGGGTTAAGTGGAATGCTAAGGAGGAAATTGGCAGAGGCAGAGAATCTCTCTAGTACAATAGAAGAGTGGCAGAAAAAAGCAGTGAGGTTAGACAAAAACCAGAAACAGAGCAAAACAAAAAAAAAGAATATTAGAAAAGAATGCAACACATCTACAGAGAAATGTATAGTCTAGAAAAGGCTTTAGTAGAGGATTATATAGAGGAAGAGAAGAACAGATTGTATAGAGGGCAAGAGATCAAAACTTGAAAGGAGGAACATAAAACAATTGAGGAGAACAGGGACTAGAAAGAGACCCCAATACAATAGATGTTGATAAAGAAAGAGAGAAAGATAGAACATGCTATGTGTATGGGAAGTAAAACCATATGGTCAAAAACTATTGGCAAAGAAAAGGAAGAAAGGAGAGAATAGTGGAAACACTGCAAGAGTTGGCAAAAGACAATGGAGAACAGTAAGCTCCTGACTAGTCTCCTCAAATATATATAGTGTATTGTGCCCAGAAAAACTAGGAAATAAATTTTCTTATCAAAACAACACTAAGAGAATAAGAAATGTGCAGTGCACTCTCTAGCTGCTAAGAGATATATAGATGAAAGTAGGATTAGAAAAGATAAAAAACCATAAAGAAATAGCAGTAAAAGTGTTGTTGGATAGCAGGGTGACAGGTCTATTCATAGATACAAAGTTTACAAAAGAGAAAGGATTTAAACTAGAAAAATTGAAAAAACCTTTGCTAGTACAAAACATGAATAGTATGGTAAATATAGGAGGAGCAATCATATACTAGTTAGAGTGTAATATGTTTTTTAAAGGACATATAGAAAAAATAAGAATAGATGTATACAACTTAGGAAAGACAGAAGTAATACTAGATATGCTATGGCTAGCTGCCTATAATCCAGAAATAGACTGGAAAAAGGAAGAAGTAAAAATGATGAGATGTCCATCTATCTGTAGAAGAAAAAAAAAAAGAAAAAAAAAAGAAATTAGAAAAAAATGAAAAAAAAAACCCACGTGAAAAAGTAGATTCGTTCATGAAATGATCGTTACCGAGTAACTCCGAAGCATGGTAGCACGAAAACATGTTGCGCTATAGCTATAAATATTCTGTAGGAACACGATATCTTGCGTCAAAAACCCGTAGAGAAACGTTTATAAAGGTGGTGGAAATATTTTTTTGTTGCATCTTACAAGAAATACTTTGTCAGCTATTCCCTTTCGCGCATGCAAAATCTGTGCTTCAGAGACTCGACGGATTCATCTGACTG
>Ga0153928_1000327_pt1 | contig 24359 bp, 22 predicted proteins | sample TSNJ012MetaG_FD_106656 | JGI IMG/M metagenome (GOLD analysis project Ga0153928, IMG submission 106656) | Attine ant fungus gardens microbial communities from New Jersey, USA - TSNJ012 MetaG | ecosystem: Host-associated > Fungi > Mycelium > Unclassified | place: USA: New Jersey, Wharton State... | reverse complement strand
TTCACCGCACCGAGAAAGCGGTCATAGCGGGACGACGCGGCGAGGCCACGCACGTAATCCTGAATACGCGCGGCATCCCCTGGGCAAGCGGGACGCACACACACACGCGTTCCGTCGCTCAGCCGAAAGATGCCGAACTGCCGCGGCTCGACGCCCGTCATGGGAGGCTCACGCGGCAGGGCGCAAACGGCCCGGCGCCGGGAATCGCTGTCCCGTGCACGGAGCGCCGCGGCTCGGCTGCTCGACCACCACCGTGGCGGGGTTGAGCGGGGCGCTCACCAGCGCCAGCCCCTGCCGATCGAGCACGAAGCATTGCCCCGCCTTGAGCACGACGTCGTCGGTGTCGCCGTCCTGGGTGATCCACAGGGCCCCGGCGAGGCAGCGCACGACCAGGCCTCGCCCGTTGCGAATGTCGAGCACTTCGCGAGCGCGCAGCCGGCGCGGGATATAGCTCACTTGCGGGTTCATCGGACCCTCCACTTGCATGAGCCTGGCGCATGCTATTTCATACGGAACGCCAAGCTCGCACTTCCAGTTGCCGCACATTGCGTTGCTTGCCGTCCACGCACAAACGATCATTCCTCACGTCATGCATGAGCCAAATGAATGCCGAAACGCTATAACCTGCCCCCGCTCGCCTTCTTCCAGGGCTTCGAGGCGGCGGCGCGCACGCTCAGCTTCACCAAGGCGGCGGAGGAGCTGTTCATCACCCAGTCGGCGGTGAGCCGCCAGATCAAGGCGCTCGAGGACCATCTCGGCATCCGGCTGTTCGAGCGCCGGCCGCGCGCGCTCGCGCTCACCGAGAGCGGACAGGCGCTGCACCGCATTTCCGCCGACATCCTCGAGCGGCTCCAAGCGGCGACCGACCAGCTGCGCGCGGCGAGCCGTACGCGTCAGCTCGCGCTCACCACCACCACCGGATTCGCCTCGCTGTGGCTGATCCCGCGACTGCAGCGCTTCACGGCGCTCTATCCCGACATCGACGTGCGCATCTCGGCCACCACCGACTCGCTCAACCTGGAGCGCAGCCTGATCGATCTCGCCATCCGCTACTGCCGGCCGGAGGACGCGCCTGAGGGCGCGGTGCGCCTGTTCGGCGAAGAAATGGTGCCGGTGTGCGCACCGGCGCTGCTGCGCGACCGTTCGCGGCCGCTCAAACGGCCGCAGGACTTGGCCGGCCACGTGCTGCTGCATTTCGATTATCCCGGCGCGCAGCGCCTGTTCATGGATTGGGGCACGTGGCTCACCTCGCTCGGCATCGGCGACCTCAAGGCCCACGGGGCGCTGCATTTTTCCCAATACGAGCAGATGATCCAGGCGGCGATCGCCGGCCAGGGCGTGGCGCTCGGCCGCCAGCCCCTGGTCAACGAATTGATTCAATCCGGCATGCTGGCGGCGCCGTTCAAACAATCGGTCGTCGGCTCGCGCAGCTATTTCGTCATCGAGTCGCCGCTGGCGGCCGGCAAACCCTACGTGCGCGCATTTGCCGCGTGGCTGATCGAGGAGGTCAAGCGCGACGCCGAGCGCGACGGCCAGGGGTGAGCGGATGACGCAATCTATCAACCACGTCATGGCCCGGGCTTGTCCCGGCCATCCACGTCTTTTGTCTGTATTCCAAGACGTGGATGCCCGGCACAAGGCCGGCATGACGAGGTGATTTGATGCCATGCCTAACTGGCGCCGGCGGTGCGCGCGTTCACGCGCGCCTCGATCGTGCGCACCAGCTTGCTCAGGGCGTAGCAGAGAATGAAGAAGATGACGGCGAGCGCGGTGTAAAGCTCGATCGGCCGTTGTTCCCGCGCGCTGATGATGTTGGTCGTGGCAAATATGTCGGAAACGCCGATGACGCTGGCGATGGTCGAATCTTGGAACGCGATGATGCTCTGGGAGATGAGCGACGGCAGCATGCGGCGGAGCGCTTGCGGCAGGATCACGAGGCGCATCGCCTGGCTCGGTCTCAAGCCGACCGCGAGCGCCGCGTCGCGCTGGCCTGAGGCGATCGACTGCAGGCCGGCCCGCACCAGCTCGGTGAAATAGGCGACTTCGAAGGCGGCGAGCGCGACCAGCGCCGCCGTATAGGCGCTGGTCGGCGTGCCGGTGATCATCGGCCCGGTGTAATAGGCCCAGAACATGATCATCAGCAGCGGCGAGGAGCGCAGCACGTTCACATAGGCGGTGACCGGATAATAAACGAGCGGACGGCGCGAGAGGCGTGCGACCGCGAACAGGCACGCGATCGGCAGCGCGATCGCGACGGCCGCGGCGGTGAGGGAAAGATTGAACACGACGAGCGCGCCGATGAGCGCGCCGAGATCGTTGACGAACCCCGTCATGGGGCGGCTCCGCGGCGCAGCAGGCCGGGCACATAGGTGAAGCGCTCGACCACGCTCATGAAGCCGGCGACGCTCCAGGCACAGAGGAGATAAACCAGCGTGCCGATGGTGCTCGCCTCGACCCAGTGGAAGGTCTGCAGCCCTAGCTGCTGGGTGAGATACGAGGTCTCGACCACCCCGATGGTCATGGCGAGGGAGGAACTCTTGAACACGGTGACGAACTCGGAGGTGAGCCCGGGCACGATCGTGCGCAGCACCAACGGCCCCACCACGTAGCGCTGCGCGGCGAGCCAGGTCAGTCCGGTCGACATCGCGGCGTGGCGCACGCCGAGCCCGACGGTGTTGAGGCCCGAACGCACGTGCTCGGCAACCTTGGCGCCGGTATAGAGCGAGAGCGTGATGACGGCGCTGACGAACTCCCAGCCAAGGTGAAACAAAAGCTGGCGCAGCGGCAGCGGCAATATTCGCGGCAGCACGAAATAAATGAAGAAAAGCTGCACCAGCAGCGGCACGTTGCGGAAGGTTTCCACGAAGCCGGCGGCGACGACTCTGACGGCGCCCGCCGGCGCCTCGCGCGAAAGCCCCGCAACCACCCCGATGATGAGCGCGAACGCCCACGAGATGAGGGAGAGTTCGAGGGTCGTAAGAACGGCGTCGACGACGCGCTCGCCGTAGGGCGCGCGGAACAGCAGCAGCCAATCGAGCGATTGCATCACGCGGCCCAGGTTTGCGCCGCGTTGACGGCGTTCACTCCGCCGGCCAGGCGTTCATCAGTGCCAGCGTCGCCAGCGCATTCGACTTCTCGAACGGGGCGACGCCCTGAGGCCCGAAGTATTTGTCGTAGAGGCGGTCCCACTCGCCGCTCGCGCACGCCTCGACGATCGTGAGGTCGGCGACCGCCTTGAAGTGCGAGCTTTCCGGCCGGATCGGGAACGCCTGCAGGAAGACGTTGGCGCCGGGATCGAACACGCGCCACTGCGCCGGGTCCGTGGCTTTCGCCTTGAGCCCGTACATGATCGGCCCGTCCGACGCGTAGGCGTCGATCGTGCCCGTCTCGAGCGCCGTGAACCCTTGCGGATGGTCGGGGAAGGCGACCGTCGTCACCGCCGGCTTGAGCCGCCCCGATTGGTTGAGGCTGCGGAAGAGCGCCTCCTCGAGTCCGCCGAGCGGGACGCCCACGCGTTTGCCGGCGAGGTCGGCGAGGCTTTTGAGCGGGCCGTCGGCGCGCACGATCACCTCGGTCGAGGTGAGGAAATGCGGGACCGCGAAGTCGACGACCTTGGCGCGGCTGCGCGTTACCACGGTGGCGCCCGCCTCCATGTCGATGGTGCCGTTCTGCAGCAGCGGAATGCGCGTCTGGCTCGTCACCGGCACGTATTTGAGCTCGATCTTGGTCTTGAGCTCATTTTCCAGATTGGCGTGGATGGCGCGGGCGATCTCGGTGGCGAAGCCGACCCAATTGTTCTGGGCATCAAGGTAACCGTAGGGCGGCGTCGACTGTCGCGCGCCGAGCGCGAAGACGCCGGTACGCTTGATCTTGTCGAGCGTATCTTCGGCACACGCGCCTTGCGCCGCCGCCGGCCGCGTCAGCGGCAGGCCAAGCGCGGCGGACGCAAGCCCCAGCCCCACCGAAGCACGCATGACGCCGCGGCGGTCGACAGGCGGCGGAGATTTCATCGGCTTCTCCGTCATATTCACACCCACGGCATCGCGGCGCCGTGCTTGCCCTCGAACGCCGCGATCGCGTCGCGCTGGCCCAAGGTGAAGGCCAGTTCGTCGAGGCCTTCGAGCAGGCAGCGTTTGCGATAGGCGTCGATGTCGAACTTATAGGTCTTGCCGTCCGCGCCGGTCACCGTCTGGGCAGCCAGATCGACCTTCATGTGCGCGCCGGGCTTGGCTTCGAGGGCCGCGATCAGCGCCGCGACGTCGGCCGCCGGCAATATCACGAGCAGGAGCCCGTTCATGAAGCTGTTGCCGAAGAAAATGTCGCCGAAGCTCGGCGCGATCACCGCACGGAAGCCATAATCCCACAGGGCGTAGACCGCCGACTCGCGCGAAGAGCCGCAGCCGAAGTTGCGCTCGGCGACCAAAATCTTCGCGTCGCGGTACCCCGGCTTGTTGAGCACGAAGTCGCGCTCGCGTCCGTCGCGGTCGAGGCGCAGGTCGCGGAACAGATAATCGCCAAAACCCAAGTTGCGCGGCTTGCGCAGGTAGCGGGCCGGAACGATCTGATCGGTATCCACGTTGGGACGCGAAATCGGCGCCGCCACTGCGTCGAGATTCTTGAAAGCCTGCATGGCCGATCCTCCCTAATTGGCCAAGAGTTGCCGCACGTCGGTGAAGCGGCCGGTCACCGCCGCCGCGGCCGCCATCGCCGGGCTCACGAGGTGCGTACGCGCGCCCGGACCCTGGCGCCCGACGAAGTTGCGGTTCGAGGTCGAGGCGCAGCGCTGGCCGGCGGCGACGAGATCGCCGTTCACGCCGACGCACATGGAACAGCCGGCGGTGCGCCAGTCGAAGCCGGCGGCGCGGAAGATGCGGTCGAGCCCTTCCGCCTCGGCGGCCTGGCGGATCAGCTCGGAGCCGGGCACCACCATGGCGTTGACGCCGGCCGCGACTTTGCGCCCCTTCGCGACCTCGGCCGCGGCGCGCAAATCGTCGAGCCGGCTGTTGGTGCACGAGCCGATGAACACCCGGTCGACCGCGACGTCGGAGAGCGGCGTGCCCGGCGTAAGGCCCATATAGTCGAGCGCCCGGCGCACGGCATCGCGCCGCTCGGCGTCGTCGAAAGCCGAAGGATCGGGCACGCGTGCGGTGATCGGCGCCGCGTCCTCCGGGCTGTTGCCCCAGGTGACCATCGGGGCGATCGCGCCGCCGTCGAGCGAGACTTCGCGGTCGAAGGTCGCGCCCGGATCGGACGGCAACGTCTGCCAATACGCGAGCGCCTCGTCCCATTGCGCGCCCTTGGGCGCATAGGGACGGCCGTTGAGATATTGGTAGGTGGTGTCGTCGGGCGCCACCAACCCGGCGCGCGCCCCCGCCTCGATCGACATGTTGCACACCGTGAGCCGTCCTTCGACCGAAAGCGCGCGAATCGCGCTGCCGGCGTATTCGATGGTGTGGCCGACTCCGCCGGCGGCGCCGATCTTGGCGATGATCGCGAGGATCACGTCCTTGCCGGCAATGCCGGGCCCGAGGTTGCCGTCGATGGTGATGCGCAACGTGCGCGGCTTGCGTTGCCACAGCGTCTGCGTCGCCAGGACGTGGCTGACCTGCGAGGCACCGATGCCGCACGCATAGGCGCCGACCGCGCCATGCGTTGAGGTGTGGCTGTCGCCGCAGACGATCATCATGCCCGGCTGGCTGATGCCCTGCTCCGGGCCCATCACGTGCACGATGCCCTGGCGCACGTCGCCGAGGTCGAACAGGGTGAAACCGTGCAGGGCGGCGTTGCGGGTCAAAGACTTCACAAGGTGGCGGGCGTCGTCGTCGGCGATGACGTCGGCCGAGCGAGTGCCGGTGGTCGGCACGTAATGATCCGGCACCGCGAAGGTGCGGTCCGGCCGCGCCATTTTAAGGCCGCGCTCCGCCAGGACCTCGAACGCGCGCGCTGAGCCGTCGTGCACCAGGTGGCGGTCGATATAGAGCAAGGTCTGGCCGTCCTCGCGCTCGACGACGGCGTGGGCCTGCCAGATTTTTTCGAACAGCGTTCGCGGGCCGGTTTGTTGCGGCTGGGTCATGGGCGCCTCGGATGCGGGGCTGGCGGGAACAGCAAAGCCTATCACATGATGCGGGCTTGCCGCGAATAGCGGGGAGACCGGGGCGATGAGGGTAAATCTCGCAGGGAGGATCGCGCTCACGCTGGGCGCGCTGCTGCTCTTCAGCGTGGGGCAATTGATTCCGCTGCCGGGCATCAATCCCGACGCCTGGGCGATCCTGGCGCGCGGCGAAGGCAGCGGCTTCACGGCGGCCCTTGGCCTGTCCTTCGGAAGCGTGAGGCCGGTCACGATACTCGCCCTGGGCATCGTGCCCTACGTCACGGCGGCGGTGTTGGTGCAGCTCGCGACCATGGTATCGGGCCGGCTGCGTGCGCACGCCCGCGACGGCGAGCGCGGCCGCGCGGCCATGGTCCGCTACGCGCGCTATCTCACCTTGGTGCTCACCGCGTTGCAGGCGTGGGGCGTCGCGGGCGGGCTCGAGCACGTGCGTGGCGTCGTGGCCAATCCGGGCGTTTGGTTCATGGTGTCGACGGCGATCACGCTCACTGGCGGGACCATGTTCCTGGTGTGGCTTGCCGAGCAGATCACCGCCCGCGGGATCGGCAGCGGCATCGCGCTTATTCTTCTCACCGGAATCGTGACGAATATTCCCGGGATGATCGCCTACGCAATCGAACTCATGCGCCGGTACGTGACCTCGAACGGACAGATTGCCGCCGTGGCGCTGCTCGTGATCGCGGTCACGGCGGCGGTCGTGGCGGTGGAGCTGGCGCGGCGCAGGCTGCCGGTCCGCTATGCCGCCCGGATGGTCGGGGCTCGCACGCTCGAGGAGGGCAAAGCGGATCTCTCCCTCAAGCTCAATCCGGCCGGCATCGTTCCCGTGTTGCTCGCCTCTTTCGTGATGACGATCCTGGCGGCAGCGGTCGGATTTATCGCCGGCTTCGACTCCACCCTGGTCGCGCAGTTTCGGCCCGCCGGCGCCGTTTATCTGACCGTCTACGCGATCCTGATCATCTTCTGCACGTTCCTCTATACGGCGTCGGTGCTCGATCCGGAGGAGGCGGCGGAAAAGATCGCGCGCTTTGATGGCAGGCTCGGGACGATCGAGCCGGGAGAAGCAACGGCAGACTATCTGGACCGCACCATCTCACGGACGACATTGATCGGCGCGATCTATCTCGCCCTGGTATGCCTGCTGCCGGACCTGCTGATCCGCTTCGCGCAGGTGCCGCTCTACTTCGGCGGCACGGCGCTGCTGATCACCGTCTGCGCGATCCTCGACCTGCAAACGCAGTTGCGCGCGGAATGGGAAACAAATTCGGCGTCATCCTGAGGAAGCCGCTCGCATCGCGAGCGGCTGTCTCGAAGGATGGAAAAAGGTTCGATGCTTGTTGCCATCCTTCGAGACGTTCGCGCGACTTCGTTCGCGCGAACCCTCAGGATGACGGTGCGCTTGTTGTTAGCGTCGCAATGATCGCTTGGTCGAAATCCGTCACGGCCGCGTCGACCCGTTGGCGCGCGAGCCAAGCGAGGTCCGCGGCACGCTGCGCGATGCCGACGACGACCGGCACGCGATGGCGCGCGGCGAGCCGTGGCAGCGAGAACACCGACCACCAGCCGCGAAACGCGCGCCGCGTCCACGTCCGGTCGTCCCAGCCGAGAAAGAGCATGTCGGGCGCATAGGCGCGCACGGCGCGCTGCAGCCTCCACGGATAGACTTCGATAATTCCAAGGCGCACCGACCGCGCGGCCGTCCACGGGAACGCGCGCGCGACCCGTGCAAAGGCAAACACCACCGAGCGCTTCGCCATGCCGGCGGCGACGAGCCTGTCGATCACCGCCTGGGCGATGCCGTCTTCCTTGATTTCGACGAACAGCTCGAGATTGGTGTCGGATAAAAACATCAGCGCCGCGTCGAAGGTCAGCGTGGGTGCGCCCGCGCGGGGCGGATCGTGGCAGACGAGCAGGGTCTTGCCATCGGACGCGCGGCGAACGTCAAGCTCGACCCCGGCGATACCGGATTGCACGGAGGCGCGCGCGAACGCCGCAAGGGTGTTCTCGTCCGCGCCGGCGCACCAGCCGCGATGGGCAAAGAGCTTCACGCGGCAAGGTCGCCGCATCGGCCGCGCTGAGTCAATGACGCCCGCTTCCCGGACACGCCTTCCCGCCGCCGGTCGAGGGCCTTACGATCTGCGCACGTTCACGAGAGACCGCTCATGCCTTCGCTTCGCACGCTGCTTGCCGCCCCGCCGATCGTCGTCGCGCCCGGCTGCTACGATGCGCTCTCGGCGTTGATGATCGAGCGCGCGGGATTTCCCGCCGCCTATTTCTCCGGCGCGAGCCTCGCCTACACCCGCTTCGGCCGACCCGACATCGGGCTCATCGCCATGGACGAAGTGGTCGAGGCGGTCGGCGCCGTGCGCGAGCGCGTCGCGCTGCCGCTGATCGTCGACGCCGACACCGGCTTCGGCAACGCGCTCAACGTCATGCGCACCGTCAAGGCGATGGCGCGCGCCGGCGCCTCCGCGATCCAGCTCGAGGACCAGACCAGCCCGAAGCGCTGCGGTCATCTCGCCCACAAAACCCTCATCGACACGCGCGAAATGGTGGGCAAGCTCAAGGCGGCGCTCGACGCGCGCCCGAGCGAGGAGGTGCTGATCATCGCCCGCACCGACGCCATCGCGGTCGAGGGCTTTGACGCCGCGCTCGACCGCGCCGAGGCCTATGCGCAAGCCGGCGCCGACCTTCTGTTCATCGAGGCGCCGCGCAGCGATGACGAGCTTGCCGCCGTCGCGCGGCGCTTTGCCGGCCGCGTGCCGGTGATGGCCAACATGGTCGAAGGCGGCAAGACCCCGCTCAAGGATGCCGACGCGCTCCAAACGCTCGGCTTCGCCCTGGTGATTTTCCCGGGCGGCACCGTGCGCGCGCTCACCCATGCGCTGGGCGATTATTTCGCCAGCCTACGCCAGCACGGCACCACTGCGCCGTTCCGCACCCGCATGCTCGATTTTACCGCCCTTAACGAGCTGATCGGCACGCCGGAGATGCTGGCGCTCGGCCGCCGCTACGATCCCGCGCCGCGCGTACCGAAATAGTCATGCTCGACCCGGTCACGCTCGCGGTCCTCAAGGGCCGGCTGGAACAGATCGCCGACGAGATGGACGCGACGCTGTTCCGCAGCGCGTTCAATCCCATCATCGCCGAGGCGCACGACGCCTCGCACGGGCTTTACGATCCGGCGACCGGCGAAACCCTGGTGCAGGGCAAGGCCGGGCTGCCGATCTTCGTCGGCGTCATGGCGTTCGCGGTCAAAGCCGTGATCGAGAAAGCCGCGCAAGAGCGCGACCTTGCCGACGGCGACGTTTATATTTTCAACGACCCTTACGAGGGCGGCACGCATCTTTCCGACTTCAAGCTGGTGCGGCCGTTCTTTCGCGGCGGCAAGCTGTTCTGTTTCCTCGCTTCGGTCGCCCATTCTCACGACGTCGGCGGCAACGTACCGGGAAACTACAACCCGGTCGCGACCGAGTGTCATCAGGAAGGCGTGTTGATCCCGCCGGTCAAGCTCTTCGTCGCCGGCCAATTCCGCGACGACATTTTCGCCATCATCAAGGCCAACAGCCGCCAGCCGCTGAGTACCTACGGCGACCTGCAGGGCCAGATCAACGCCCTCGACCTCGGCGCGCGCCGGCTCGACGCCCTGCTCGACGAATGGGGCGACGCGACCGTGCGGGAGGCGCTGGGCGAACTGCGGGCGCGCGCGGCGCGGCAGATGCGCGGCTATCTGCGCGCGCTTCCGGACGGCACCTGCAGCGCGGAGGATTTCCTCGACAACGACGGCATCGCCGACGTGCCGCTCAAGGTCGCCCTCGATCTCACCATCGCCGGCGAGACCATGACGCTCGACTTCTCGCGCTCCTCGCCGCCGTGCGCGGGGCCGGTCAATATTTCCTATTCGACCGCGGCCGCGGCCTGTTACGTCGCGCTCAAGCATGTGTTTCGCGACGTGCCGGCGAACGCGGGCGTGCTCGATCCCATCGCCTTCGTGATCCCGCCCACCACGCTGCTCAACGCCGGCGCGCCGCGCCCCGTCGGCGGCTACACCGAGACCATCCTGCGCATGATCGACGTGGTGTTCCAGGCGTTCGCGCAGATCGCGCCCGAGCGCAGCAACGGCTGCGCCTACGGCACCATCAACGCGCTCTCGCTCGCCGGCCACCGCCGCGACGGGCGGCGCTGGGTGATGTTCTCCTTCTTCGGCGGCGGCCACGGCGGGCATCCCGAGGGCGACGGGCTCAACCACGGCAACGCGCCGATCTCGACCGCACGCATCCCGCCGATCGAGATCCTCGAAGCGGCTTATCCGGTGCTGTTCACCCGCTGGGCGCTGCGTCCCGACAGCGGCGGCCCCGGACGCCACCGCGGCGGGCTCGGCGCGATCTACGAAATCGAGGCGCTGGAGGCAGAAACCGAGGTGTTCCTGTTCGGCGAGCGCGGGCGCTTTCCTCCGCCCGGCGTCGCCGGCGGCGCGCCCGGCGCGCTCAACCGCTTCGTCTATATAAAGAGCGATGGCGAGCACGCGCCGCCGTTCGCCTCGAAGGCGGTGGGCATCGCCTTGGCGAAGGGCGAGCGGGTGCGCATCGAATCGCCGGGCGGTGGCGGCTACGGGCCCGCCCGCGAGCGCGCCGCGCAGGCGATCACCCGCGACATTGCGCTCGGCTACGAGACGCCGGCGCATGCGGCCGCAGCCTATCCGACTCCCTCGCCCCGCTTGCGGGAAGAGGGTCGGGGTGAGGGGGCGTAGCGGTCAGTGCGCAGCGAGAAAGGCCCCCTCACCCGGCCGCTTCGCGGCCGACCTCTCCCCGCAAGCGGGGAGAGGTGAAGCGCGCCATGTCCCGCCTCGTCATCGGCATCGACGTCGGCGGCACGTTCACCGACGTCGTCGTGCTCGATGAGGCGAGCGGAGCGTGCACGGTCGGCAAGGTGCCGACCACCCGGCACGATCCGGCGCAGGGCGTTCTCGACGGCATCCGATCGGTCGTTGCCGATCTCGGCGCAGTGGCGACGGTCGTGCACGGCACCACGGTCGGCACCAATGCGCTGATCGAGCGCAAAGGCGCGGCCACCGGCCTCATCACCACCGCGGGCTTTCGCGACGTGCTGGAAATGCGCCGGCGCGACCGCCCGCAGACGTGGGGCCTGTGGGGCCGCTTCGAGCCGGTGGTGCCGCGCGACCGGCGGCGCGAAGTCAACGAGCGTACGCTCGCCGACGGCAGCATCCGCACGCCGCTCGATCCCGCCGAGGCGAAGACGGCCGCGGAGTATTTGCTGAAAGCCGGCGCCGAAGCGGTCGCGATCGTCTTCATCAATTGCTACGCCAACGCCGAGAACGAGCGCCGCGCGGTCGCGGCGGTGCGCGCGCTCTGGCCCAACGCCCACGTCACCGCCTCGCACGAAATCCTGCCCGAGATTCGCGAGTTCGAGCGCACCTCGACGACCACGCTCAACGCCTACCTGCAGCCGGTGGTCGGGCAATACATGGCGCGCCTGGAAGACGGGCTGGCCGCGGCCGCGCGCGGAAAATTGCTGATCGTGCAGTCGAACGGCGGGGTGACCGGCGTCGAGACGGCAAAGCGGCTGCCGATACGCACGGCGCTCTCGGGGCCGGCCGCCGGTGTCATTGCCGGCGCGCACATCTCGGCCTCCGCCGGTTTTGCCAACGTGATCACCTGCGACATGGGCGGCACCAGCTTCGACGTGTCGCTGATCGCAAACGGTGAAACGTCGCTCGCTGCCGAGACCAGCATCGACTTCGGGCTCACGGTGCGCACGCCGATGATCGAGATCACCACCATCGGGGCGGGCGGCGGCTCGATCGCCTTCGTCGACGGCGGCGGCATCCTGCAGGTGGGCCCGCAATCGGCCGGCGCCGAGCCGGGGCCCGCCTGCTACGGCCTCGGCAACGAAAGCCCGACCGTCACCGATGCCGACGTGCTCACCGGCCGCATCGATGCCGCGCATCCGATCGGCGGCAAGATCGCGCGCCTCGACGTGGACGCCGCGCGGCGCGCGATCGAAACGCACGTCGGGCGGCCGCTCGGACTGGACGCAATGGCGGCGGCCGAGGCGATCATCCGCGTCGCCAACAGCCGCATGGCGGGCGCGATCCGGCTGGTCTCGATCGAGCGCGGGCACGACCCGCGCGACTTCGTCGCCATGCCGTTCGGCGGCGGTGGCGCGCTCCACGCGGGCGCGCTGATCAAGGAGGTCGGCCTCGCCAAGGCGCTGATCCCGCGCCACCCCGGCGTGACCAGCGCGCTCGGCTGCGTGATTGCCGACGTGCGCCACGATTTCGTGCGGACCGTGAACCGCGTGCTCGACGACCTCGACGTTGCCGCGCTCGCCGCCGACGTTCGGCGGCTGGCACAAGAGGGCACGGCGCTCGTCGAAGGCGCGAAGGTGCAGCTTGTCGGCTGCGACAGCATCGTCGAACTCGACATGTGCTACGTCGGCCAGACCCACACGGTCGCGGTGCCGATCGGGCCGACGCTCGACGCCGCGGCGATCCGCGCCGCCTTCGAGGCGCGCTACCGCGCCGCCTATGGACGCCTGCTCGACGGCATCGCCATGCGCGTGCTCAACCTGCGCGTCGCGGCGGTCGGCCGCCGGCCCAAGCTCGACCTCATGGCGCTCGCGCCGAAACCTGGCGGCAGCGTCGCGGACGCGCAGCGCGGCACGCGCCGCGTCTACGTCGACGGCGGCTTTGCCGAGGCGCCGGTCTATGCCCGCCTCGCGCTGCCGGCCGGCGCCGCCGTGCCGGGACCGGCGATCCTCGAGCAACCGGACACGACCATCTTCATCGACCCGGATCTCGCCGGCGGCATCGACCGCTTCGGCAATGTGATACTGGAGAGGAAAGAGTCGTAGCCCGGATGGACGCCCCCGGGGCACTTCGTCCCGGGGGCGGAAATCCGGGGAATGGAATCCCGCATTTCGCTCCGCTCCATGCGGGCTACAAACACCATGCGGGCTACAAACCGATGATCCAGCTCCCCTCGCCCGCCTCAACGGCGCTCGTCCTCTGCGACCTGCAGAACGATTTTCTGCATCGCGACGGCGCCTACGCACGTGCGGGCGTGAGCGCCGCGGAGATTGCCGCGTTGCCGGCGCGGCTCAAGCCGGTCGCGGACGCCGCGCGGCGCGCCGGCGGCTGGATCGTTTCGACCCACTTCACGCTGGCGCCGGGACGCGGCGGCGAGCCGCTCATCCTCCCGCATCTGCAGAAGCTGCGGCCGTTCCTCGGCAAAGGCGACTTTGCGCCGGGCAGCTTCGGCCACGATCTCGTCGCGGAGCTCAAGCCCGCCGACCTCACGGTCGAGAAGGTGGCCTACTCCGCCTTTTACATGAGCCGCATGGAGTTCGTGCTGCGCCGCGCCGGCATCGACACGCTCGTATTCGCCGGCATCGTGACCAACGGCGGCGTCGCCTCGAGCGTGCGCGACGCGCAGGTGCGCGATTTTCGCTGCATTGTACTTTCCGACGGCTGCGCCGCCTTCAGCACAGCCGTGCATGAGGCGACGATCGCGTCGCTCGCGAGCGTGGTGGAAATCGCGGATTGCGCGGGACTCACCGCCGCGCTAGTTCAGCCGCCATGACAGAACTCGCCCAACGCATCGCGCGCGACTACGGCACCCCGGCCGTGGTCGTCGACCTCGACCGGGTCGAGCGCAACATCAAGCGCCTGCAGGCGCGCTGCCATGAGGCCGGCGTTGCCAACCGGCCGCATATCAAGACGCACAAAAGCCCCGTCATCGCGGCGATGCAGCGCGACGCCGGCGCCAAGGGCATCACCTGCCAGAAGCTCGGCGAAGCCGAAGTGATGGCGGCCGCGGGTTTCGACGACATTCTCATCAGTTACAACATCATGGGCGAGGAGAAGGTCGCCCGCCTCGCGGCGCTCATGGGCAAGGCGGAGATGACCGTGTGCGTCGACAACCCGGTCAGCATCGCGGCGGCCGCGGACGCGGCCGGCCGCGCCGGACGTCCGCTCAAGGTGCTCATCGAATGCGACACCGGGCGCAAGCGCGCGGGAGTAGAGACGCCGGCCGAGGCGGTTTCGCTCGCGTGCGCCATCGGCGAACGCAACGGGCTTACGTTCGCGGGCTTCCTGCTTTACCCGCCGGAAACCGCGATCCCGCAGACGCAGGCCTTTCTCGACGAGGCGCTCGCCGGCGTGCGCGCGTCCGGGCTCACGCCCAGCATGATATCCTCGGGCGGCACGCCCAACATCGTGAACCTCGGCAAGATTGCCGGCGCGACCGAGCACCGCGCCGGCACCTACGTGTTCAACGACCGCATGATGATGGCGTGCGGCGCGGCGAGCCTCGACGACTGCGCGCTCAACGTGGTGGCAACGGTAGTGAGCCGCGGCGGGCCCGACCGCGGCATTCTCGACGCCGGCTCGAAGACGCTCACCAGCGACACCGGCGGCCTCGACGGCCACGGCCTCATCCTCGAGCATCCGCAGGCGCGCATCGCCAAATTCGCCGAGGAGCACGGCTTCCTCGACCTTTCCGCCTGCCGCGAGCGGCCGCCGGTCGGCGAGGTGGTGCGCATCATCCCCAACCACGTGTGCGTGGTCGTCAACATGGTCGACCGCCTGATCGCCACGCGCGGCGGCGAGATCGTCGGGGAGATTCCGGTCGCGGCGCGCGGGCGGATTGGTTAGGCCGGGAGCTGTCCCCAGTGGGGATGAAGCAAACACTCGATGTCATCAACCGGATGGAGGCGGACGGCGTCATCGGGCGATACGCCATTGCCGGCGCGGTCGCGGCTTATAATTACATCGAACCTGCTCTCACCAACGATCTCGATATCCTTGTGTCGTTCGACACCTCGGCAAACGAGGGAAGAACCCGCCTAATCTCCCTCGATCCGGTCTACTCTTATCTGAAGAAGAAAGGTTACAATCGTTTTGTCGGCGGGCTGGAATCCTTAACCCCGGTAATCCAGATACAAAGCAATGAGCGATCCGCCGAAAGACGGTTTCCCGGATATTTCCGATATCCTTGCGCGCAAGGCGGAAGGGCGGCGCAAGAACGCGCGGCTGACGCTCGGCGAGAAAATCGCCATGATGGAGGCGCTCCGCGAGCGGGTCGAACCACTGAGGCGGGCGCGCGAGGCGCGACGGGCAAAACGGGACGCCAAGAAATAAATCAACCTCTCATTTCTCGCGAAACTTGTCCCCGCGCAGCGCTATAGCGCCGCACAGATCTCTCGGTTCCCCTCCCCCCATTCGCGAGGCGAATGGTGGGGAGGGGTAAGGGGTGGGGGGCGCTTGTGCTCAGCCCACAACCGTTCGGAAATAAAGAAAGCCCCCCACCCGGCTCGCTTCGCTCGCCACCCTCCCCACCGCTCGCTTTGCTCGCGGGGGGAGGGAAAGACTTCACTGCTGCCCCACGAGCAGCGGCGTGATGCGGCGCACGGTGACGCGGCGGTTGCGCCGTTCCGGCGCGGGGGTCGGGATCTTCAGATACTGCTTGCCGTACCCCTGGGTGGTCAGGTTCTCGGGCGGAACCTGGAACTGTTCCGAGAGCACGGTCGCAACCGCCTCGGCGCGGCGGTCGGAGAGCGACAGGTTGTCGACGTCCGAGCCGACCGCGTCGGTGTGCCCTTCGATCAGGAACACCTCGCGCGGATTGTTGGTCACCGCCTTGTTGATGGCGTCGGCGGTGAAGGCCAGGCGTTCGGCCTGGTCGGGCGTGACGAGCCAGGAGCCGGTGTCGAAATTGATCGTATCGACGTCAACGCTCGGCATGCGCTCGAGCAGCGGCCGGCTGTAGCGGATCTCGTCGAGCGAATAGGCACGCTCGATCGGCTCGACCGGCGGCTCGATCAGCACGCCGTAGATATCGGCCGCGCTCGCGCCGTCCACGTCGAGGATGTAGCGCTCGCGCGGGATGCGGATCACGGGCGGCGGCAGGTCGACGTAGAAGTCCGCGACGTCGCGATATTCGCGCACCGGATTGTCGAGGATGATCACCTCGCGCCCGTCCGGATAGCGGCGCAGCCGGCGCAAAAGGCGTCCGTCCGGGCCGTTCAAGCTGACGATGGCAATGCCGTCGGGCCGCACCACGACCGTCTGCGTGTCCGCTCCCTTCTGTTCGACGTGGACGTCGCGCGCATGCAGGCTGAACCGGTCCACCTCGTTGTGGCGGATGAGAACGTGACCACCCTCCTGAATGATGGTGCGGTCGGGCTCGCGAATGACGGTCCGGTTGCCTTCGTGCTCTTCGTGGCGCGCCGCGCGCAGGTCGTCGACCTTGCGCGAGCGCCATTCGTCGGCCTGCTTGCGTTGTTCGAGCACTTGCTGGCTGGTGCGCGGCGGCGTGCTCAGCGCGCCGAGCCCGGCGCCCGACGGTGACGGATGGGCGGCTGCGGCGGGCGGTTGCGGGTGCTGCTGCTGTTGCGCGGCAGGCGGCGCGCCCGGCGCCACATGTTGTTGTGCCGCCGGCGGCTGCTGATGCAACTGCTGCTGCTGCGCGGCCGGGGGTTGCTGATGCTGCTGTTGTTGTTGTGCAGCCGGCGGCTGTTGATGCTGTTGTTGCTGCGCCGCGGGAGGCTGCTCATGTAATTTTTTCTGTTCTACGGCCGGGTGCTGCTGCTGCTGTTGCTGAGCCGCGGGAGGCTGCTGAGACGGCTGCTGCGCCGCCGGAGCCTGCGGGTGAGGCTGCTGCGCCGCCGGAGCCTGCGGATGCGGCTGTTGCGCCGCCGGGGGCTGCGGATGCGGCTGCTGCGGCTGCGCGGTCGGTGCCTTCGGCGCCGCCTTCTGCGGCGGGGCGCCTTTTTGCGGCGGCTGGCCCGGCTTGTGCTGCGGTTCTTGTTGCTGCTGCGCGAGGATCAGCGCGTTCTCGCCGGCACCCGCCGCGACCGGGTGGCACAGTGCAAGCGCCGGGACGACCGCGCCGGCGAGGAGAAGCTGCTTCGATCTGGTCATTGTGGCCTTCCTTGAGGTCCCTGGAAACACCCAATTCGGCGCGCAGGGAAAGCATGGTGGGCCGGCAGCTAAGTGTCCCGATGATGACCAAATAATGACCGAAGGTGCGATTCCACCGCGCATCAAGCCGGCAGCGGTACGCTCTGCGCATGCCTGAACAGATTGTCAGGATCGAAGGCTGCTTTGACCTGCCGCAGGCGCGGCAGGTTCGAGCCCCAATAGGCATTGGACCAATCGGGCAAATCGGCGTCGGGATAGTTCACATAAGCGGCCCCGGACACGTACGGCCGCATCGACGCATAGAAATCCTGGACGTATTTGACCCGCTTCGGGGTATCCGCGGCCGAGGTCCAGCTGGAATAATATTGGATGCAATAGAGCGTGCCGGCCCGATGGGCGAACGCGGTTGCGTCGGGCGCCACGTCGGCAACGGCGCCGCCATAGGCGTCGCAGATCGGCACGATCGCGTCGGCCGGCAGCTTGCGCAGGCCTGCGATCAGCGTTGCGATGCCGTCGTCGCTGAGCGGCGAGAGGATGTAGTCGGATTTGCACTTGAAGTAGGTCGGTGGGTCGGGGCCGCCGGCGAAGTATTTGGCCGCCTGCAGGAAGGTGCGCGATTTGATGTTGGGGACTTGGTCGGGTTGTTCGACGTTGATGAGATGCTTGAGTTCGTTGCGCACCTCGGCCATCGAGCCCACCGATTGGCCGGCGCAGTGAGCGTTGATGCTGCCGTTCTGACGTTTGCCAATCCGAAAGATGGAGGTGATCGTCCTGGGTGCCTGCGGCGCCCACGCCTGCCACGCTTTCATGATCTTGGCGGCGCCGGCGGCGTTGAGCGACCAGTCCATGTCGAAGGTGACGACTTGAGGGACCGCATGCACCTTGAAGCGAAAACGAGTGGCGACGCCAAAGCTGCCGCCGCCGCCGCCGCGGCACGCCCAGTACAGGTCGGGATGCTGTTGCGCGTCCGCCTGGATGATCTGCCCCTGCGGGTCGACCAGCTCGATCCACTCGAGGCTGTCACAAGCAAGCCCGAGCGGCCGTCCCAGCAACCCGAAGCCGCCGCCCAGCACGTGGCCTGAGACGCCGACGGTCGGGCAGCTGCCGGCCGGTATCGCAAATCCCTTGGCGCCGATGGCGTTATAGATAGCTCCAAGCGTTGCGCCCGCACCGACGGTGACGGTGCCTCCCGTGATTGGCGGAACGTCTTGCATCAGACGCGTGTCGATCACGAGGCCGGCGCTTTGGCAAAAATTTTCGTAGCAATGGCCGCCGCTGCGCAAGGCGAAAGGCACGTTGTTGGTACGCGCCCAATCGACCATTGCGGCGACGCCGTTTGGCGTCTTGCAGAGCGCGCGCAATTGCGGCCGCACGATCGTGCGCAGGTTGGCCGAGCTGAGATCTTTTTCGAAATTGCCCTGGCCGGGCAGCAAGAGCTGCGCGTCGTCAGGCGAGACAGTGGGAAGCGGCGGCAGCGCCGCAAGACTGCGTCCGCGCCAGGTCGCGAGAATGGCCGGCGCGAACACGCCGGCCGCGCCAATTTGCTTGAGAACCCGCCGTCGGGTGATCGACGCGCTCACGTGACCCTCCGCCTGCAGTCGCACTCACCCGGAGCAAAAAAGCTGGTGTGCGGAACGGGAAAAATTCCGTCACTCCTGCAAGAAAGTTGTTACCACTTTCGCGGGCAAGAGACCAGAGCGTTCCCGCGGCCTTGTGCCGGGCGTTCCGACGCCGGGTCCGACCTATGATTTCGTTCTTTTGAGGTTGTAGAAAGCAATCGGAACGAAGGCATCCCGCTCTAATGTGCGGCTTCGTTAACGGCGGCATCCACCGCCTCGCCCAGCCGCTCCACGATCATCTCGATGTCGCGCGGTGTGCAGATATAGGGCGGCGCGAGCAACACGTGATCGCCTTTGAATCCGTCGATGGTTCCGCCGCCCGGGTAACAGGCGAGGCCGCGCGCGAGCGCCGCGCGCTTGATGCGCGCATGCATCTTCAGGTCGGGTGCGAACGGCGCCTTGCTGGCGCGGTCGGCGACGATTTCGATGCCGTAGAATAAACCGCGGCCGCGCACATCGCCGACGTGATGATGATTGCCGAAGCGCTCGACGAGTTGCTTCTCCAGCAACGCGCCCAGGCTGCGCACGCGCGCGAGCAAATTCTCCTCGCGTATCACGTGCTGGACCGCGAGCGCCGCCGCGCAGCCGAGCGGATGCGCCATGTAGGTATGCCCGTGCCGCAGGATGCCGGAGCCTTCGCGCATCGCCTGCGCAACCCTGCCCGAGACGAGCGTCGCCCCGATCGGCGCGTAGCCGCCGCCCAGGCCCTTGGCGATCGCCTGGACGTCCGGGGTGACGCCTTCCTGCTCCCAGGCGTGCAGCGTGCCGGTGCGTCCCATGCCGCACATCACTTCGTCGAGAATGAGCAGCGCGCCGTGGCGGTCGCATACCGCGCGCATCGCCGGGAAGTAACCTTCCGGCGCGGGAACGCTGCCCGAGGTACCGCCCACCACCGGCTCGGCAATGAACGCCGCAACCGTGTCGGGGCCGAGGCGCTGGAACTCGGCCTCGAGCTCGTCGGCGAGGCGGCGCACAAAATCCCGTTCGCTCTCGTCCGGGCGCTGCTCGCGATAGGCGTAGGCCGGCGAGACGTGGCTGAAGGCGTCGGCGAGGAGCGGCGCGAACGGCTGGCGCCGCCCGTCATGGCGGCCCGCCGCCAGCGCGCCGAGCGTGTTGCCGTGATAGCTCTGCCGCCGCGCGATGATGCGCGTGCGCCGAGGCTCGCCGATCTCGAGGAAATATTGCCGCGCGATCTTGAGCGCGGTTTCGACTGCTTCCGAGCCGCCGCACACCAGATAGGCGCTGGCAAGCCCGCCCGGCTCATGGCCGACGAGCTCGTCGGCGAGCGCCTCGGCGACTTCCGTCGTGAAGAAGCTCGTGTGCGCATACGCCAACGTCTTCGCCTGGGAGGTCAGGGCATCGAGTACGCGCGGGTGCTGATGGCCGAGGCACGACACGGCGGCGCCGCCGGATCCGTCCAGAACCTCGCGGCCGTCCGCATCGACGAGCCACACGCCGTGCCCGCCCACCGCGAACGCCGGGTCCTCGCGCAGGTTGCGATGCAGCAGGCGGCTGCGGCGGACGGGCGAAGGTGACGCCGCGCTGGTCGTTGCCATGGTCTACATCCTCTTTGAGGTACGACGAGAGCGCGTCGGCCAGCGCCAGGAAGCGGAGCTCACCCGCGGAATGCGCGCGTAGCGACTGGCGAATAGAAAGCGTTGACGGCCCACTCCTCTTCCTATTCGCTGTTCGTCACTCACTATTCACGCCAGCCTAACAACCGGAGCAACACCATGTCCACGCCCGGCAAAGCGCCGCGCTTTGCGCCTTTGACGATGGAGACACTTACCGACGCGCAACGCCCGCTCGCCGAGCAGATCATGAAGATTTCGCGCGTCGGCATCGGCGGCCCGTACAACGCACTCCTGCGCAGCCCGGTGATGGCGCAGCGCATGTACGACCTGCTCGATTATCTGCGCTGGAACAGCTCGGTTCCGACCCGCCTCAACGAGTTCGCGATCCTGATCCAGGGGCGGCTGTGGCGCTCGCAAGTCGAATGGTTCGCGCATTTTCCGCTGGCGGTGAAGGCGGGCCTGCCGGAAAAGGTCGCGCTCGATCTCAAGGCCAACAAGCGGCCCGAGGGCATGCAGCCCGACGAGGCGGCGGTCTACGATTTTTGCATGGAGCTTTCGACCAGGCACGCGGTCTCCGACGAGACCTTCAACCGGCTGCGCCAGTTCCTGACCGAACAGCAGGTCGTCGATCTCACGGTGATCAGCGGCACTTACGTGACCGTGGCGATGGTCCTGGCCGTTTCCGAGGCGAGCGTGCCGCCCGGCAACGAGCTGCCGTTCAAGCCGGGCGAGCCGTAGGGCGCAATAGCGGCCAATGGACCACGTATTGCGCCGACATCAGCGCGACGCAATACGCTTCGCTATTGCGCCCTACCGCCCTACGTCTGAAACCAAACAAAAAACCCGGCGCTGAGGCCGGGCTTCTTGTCGCGGCGGGTCTTACTTGCGCCGCCGCTTACGCGTATTCAACGACAGGCCGACCGCATAGGCCTTCTGCCGCACCGCGCCTTCGGAGCGCTTGAGCTTGGCGCCGATGCGCCGCGCCGGCGTCTTTTGCCGCGCCAACGACCTGAGCGTGGCAAGATCGGTTCTCGACCAATCGCGGCGAACTCGTCTCCTGGCTGCTGCCATATCCATAAACTCCATTTGGTTGGGAGAACTGTGTTGTATCACGAATAATGGCCAAAATCTGTCCCAATCAACAAATCGTGTAAATTGGCGTGAAGAAACCTTTATTTACGCACAGAAACAATTTTCTGCGCGCTTCCAGCACGTTCCTTGCATAGTGCATGTGCGATTTTAGTCCAAATCTCTGTTGCCGCTACGTCACGTCGCAAACGTTTCGCCTCTCAATCGTGAGCAATGATTATTCCCAAACAAACGCGAAGTCAGCCAGATTCGCGCCTCAACGCGGAAATTTGCGTGTTCGAGCCAGACAAATCGAGAACATCCGAGTGAAATCTTTGGATTCGAAGACGTTTCGGCACGCGGCGCCGCCTCGAGCCGCGACGTTTTGGTTGACTCCGTCGCAAACCGCGCGATGCTTGATTATCGCAAAGACGTATCGCTCAGGCCATGCTGCGCAGCGAAGACCGCATTCTCACGACCCACACGGGCAGTCTGCCGCGCCCGCCCGAGCTCACGCGCCTTTACGTGCGGCGCGCGCGCGGCGAGGCGGTGGATGCGGCCGCGCTCACGGCCGCCGGCCGGGGGGCGCTCGCCTGGGCCGTGCCCAAACAGATCGAAGCGGGCATCGACGTCGGCAATAACGGCGAGCAGCAGCGGGAATCCTTCTTTCTCTACCTGCGCGACCGTTTGACCGGCCTGGGTGGCGCCTGGGAACGGACCTCGCGCGCCGACGTCGACCGCTATCCGGTGTTCCGGCAGATGTGGAACGAGCAGCACGCCGCGAAAGTGCAGATTTCCTCGTTCAGCAAGCTGCCCAAGGCGATCGGCGAGGTGCGCTACAAGGATGCCGGCGTCATCCGCGCGGAGTGCGAGGACTTCCAGGCGGTGCTGAAAGACAGGCCCGGCGCCTTCCGCGAGGCCTTCATGACCGCGCCCTCGCCGGGCATTCTCGCCGCGACCATCTTCAACGAATATTACGACAGCCAGGTCGCGTATTTGCGCGCGCTCGGCGCGGCGCTGCAGGTGGAATACGAGGCGATCGTCGCGCACGGATTCCTGCTGCAGATCGACGCGCCCGACCTCGCGCTCGAGCGCCACATCAGCTACAAGGACCGCCCGCTCGGGGATTTCGTCGGCTTCGTGGAAAACGTGGTCGCCACCATCAACGCGGCGCTCACCAACGTGCCGCGCGAGCGCGTGCGCCTGCACGTGTGCTGGGGCAATTCGGAATCCCCGCACGACAGCGACGTGCCGCTGCCGGCGATTTTACCGGCGCTGCTGCAGGCGAACGTGGGCGGCCTCGTGCTGCCGTTCGCCAATCCCCGCCACGGACACGAATTCCGTTGCTTCGCCGAGACGCCGCTCGCGGACGATCAGATCCTGGTCGCCGGGGTCATCGACTCGCTGACCAATTTCGTCGAGCACCCGGAGCTGGTGGCCGACCGCGTCGAGCGGGTCGCCGCGGCGGTCGGCGATCCCACGCGTGTGCTGGCCGGCACCGACTGCGGCTTCGACACGTCGGCGGGGTGGGGCCGGGTCGCCGAGGACGTAGTGTGGGCGAAGCTTGCCGCGCTGCGCGACGGCGCGCGGATCGCATCGGAGCGGTTATTCTAAAATCGCAGAGCAGCTATGTGGCTGGAGTTAATGATCACTCCAGCGGCGCGTCGAAATCTTCCTGGATCGGGCATTGCAGCCCGCGCTCCGATGGCGGCGTGGCGTTGAAGGCGATCGCCCGCGCCGGCCAATTCATCGCCTTCGCGCATGGATCGGTCATGATGTGCGTGAAGTCGGGCGAGGCGAACGCGATCGACCCGCTGCCTGTCGCAATGGCAACGCCTAACAACGCGGCAAGAGTATTGTGCTTGTTTTTCATGACGGCCCTCCACGAATCGATCCCAGCGTCATCGCTGAGCTATGTGAGGAGGACCGTTTCGGCTACCTGCTGATGCCCGGCTTGAACTTCATGTGATCGGAAGTGATTGGAGCACGGATGTAGCCCGGATGGAGCGCGCAGCGCGCAATCCGGAACAAGAATCCCGCATTTCGCTTCTCTCCATGCGGGCTACGGTTAAGCCGCGAGCTCCGCGGCCGTGCGCAGGTCGCGCAGGCTTGCAAGACGCTCGAGCGCCTGCAACTCGCCGAACAGCGCGGACGCGCCCTTCGCGCCCAGCTCAGGGTCGGCGCAATCGTGGAACTTGGCGGCGAGTTCGTCGCGCGAGAGCGGCAGCTCCCAGTGGCCGCGCGCGAACTCGACGTCGGCGCTCCTGAGGCGCCGCCCGTCGGCGAGCGTCACTTCGACATGGTCGGCGGCGGCGAAAATCGGATCGTCCTGCGCGACCGTATCGGCCGTCGTGATCTTCACCTTGCCCATGGTCGACTGCACCTCGGGCCGGCGCACGAAGTCGTCGGTCAGCTCGGAGAGGCCGTTGCGGCGCGCGATCAGCGCGGACGCCATGGCGAACTCCATGCTGAACTTCGCCTCGAGCCCGGTCTGCGGCTGATGGTTGCGCAGCATCATCGATTGCGTCTTGCCGATGGTGACGCCGACGGCGGCGACATCGGCGGCCTTGAGGTCGTGCGCCTTGATGAGATCGGTGATGGCGTCGATCGAGCGGTGGGTGGCGTAGCACATCGGATATTTCTTCACGTTCACGCCGCTCTCGACGATGCGCCATTCGCGCCCGAGGTCGTCGATCGGTGTGTCGCGGTCGGCGCGCCCGCCGGGCGAGAGCGCCGCCAACAGCCCGAGCGGATGCTCGATCACGTCGGCCGACGCCGTCATGCCGTTCTGGGCAAGGCGCGCGGCGGTGACGCCCGAGGCGGCGGCGCGGCCGGCGTGGAACGGCTTCGTCATGGTGCCGAAGTTGGCGACGAGCCCGGCCGAGAGCGAGGCGCCGATGGCAATCGCCATGGTGGCCGTCTCCGCGTCGAGCCGGCGCAGGTTGGCGATCGCGGCCGCGGCCGCGACGGGCCCGGCCACCGCGGTCGGGTGCCAGCCCTTGCGGTGATAGGGATCGGGGTCGCGCTCGATGAGCCGCGCCCAGGTCTCG